>Ga0081539_10001235_pt1 | contig 45514 bp, 48 predicted proteins | sample TabmetS4T2R2_FD_71023 | JGI IMG/M metagenome (GOLD analysis project Ga0081539, IMG submission 71023) | Tabebuia heterophylla rhizosphere microbial communities from the University of Puerto Rico - S4T2R2 | ecosystem: Host-associated > Plants > Roots > Rhizosphere ... | reverse complement strand
GACGCCGAAGAAGTCGTCGACGGGATCGAGCGGCGCGGAGGCGTCGAGTACAGCGGCCTCGTCCTCAACGCGAAGGGCTTCGAACGACTCCGGGCGGCCGGCCTCGACCGCGTCAACTGCACGCTCGCCGCGACCGAGACGTTCAACCAGCGCAACGGCGGCATGTCCCTCGCCGACGCCACCGCGCAGGTCGAGTCGATCCTGGCCGCGTCGGATCGGCCGACGACGGCGACGATCTCGTGCGCATTCGGCTGTCCGTTCGAGGGACACGTCGATCCGGGCCTCGTCGCCGACCTCTGCGAACGCCTCGGCGCCGACGAGCTGGTCCTCGCGGACACGATCGGAGTGGCCGGTCCGAGCCGAGTCGCCCGCCTGGTCGAGCGGATCGCGATCCTCGGTCGTGATGTAGGTGTACATCTCCACAACACGCGCAACACCGGCTACGCCAACGCCGCGGCCGCGCTCGATGCGGGCGCGACCGTTTTCGACGCGTCCGTAGGGGGCCTCGGCGGCTGCCCCTACGCGCCGAAGGCCACCGGGAACATCGCCACCGAGGACCTGCTCTACCTGTTCGAGGCCGAAGGGGTCGAGACCGGTGTCGACGTCGACGCGATGATCCGCGTCTCGGAGTGGCTCGAAGGCGTGCTCGGCCGCAGGCTCGAGGGCTACGTCTACCGGGCGGGCGCCTGGAGCGGCTCGCCGACGACGTCGCGGAACGCCTGAAGCGCGAGGTCGGTCTCTGCGTCGCCCGTCTGCCAGTTCGAGACGGAGACGCGGATCGCCTTGCGACCGTTCCACGTCGTGCCGCTGAGCCAGACGCGCCCATCCTCCTGCACGCGGCGGAGCACGTCGTCCGTGCGCTCGTCGGTCTCGAAGCGGAAGAGCACCTGGTTGAGGACGACCTCGTTCAGCAGCTCGGCGCCCGGTAGCGACGGGAGCCCGTCGGCGAACCGTTGCGCCTGTGCGCAGCACCGCTCGACGAGCTCGACGAGACCGCGGCGTCCGAGCGCTCGGAGCGCGGCGTAGAGCGCGAAGCCGCGCGCGCGTCGCGAGAACTCCGGCACCCAGTCCACCTGGTCGCGGACGCGGCGCGAGCCCTCGTCCTGGATCAGGTACTCGGCCTGAATCGTCATCGCGCGCCGGTGCGATTCCGGATGCGCGCAGAGCACGATCCCCGAGTCGTACGGCACGTTCAGCCACTTGTGCGCGTCGGTCGTCCACGAGTCCGCGAGCTCGAGCCCGGCGACGAGACGGCGCAGCGACGGAGAGACCGCGGCCCAGATCCCGAATGCGCCGTCGACGTGGAGCCAGCCGCCGGCGGAGCGCGTCGCGGCCGCGATCTCCTCGAGCGGATCGAACGCGCCGGTGTTCACTTCGCCCGCCTGTGCGCACACGATCGTCGGCCCCTCCTCGCCGGCGAGCGCGGCGCGGAGCGCATCGGCCCGCATCCGGCCCTCGCCGTCGGCCTCGACGACCTCCGGTGCGCCGAGGCCGAGCAGGCGCAACGCGCGGTCGATGGTGACGTGGCGCTTCGCGCCCGCGAGGACGCGAACGCGCGGCGCGCCCTGCAGCCCGTCGCGGCCGACGTCCCAGCCGACGCGGTCGAGGACGTGCCACCGCGCCGCCGCGAGGCCGGTGACGTTCGCCATCTGCGCGCCGGTGACGAACCCGATGGACGCATCCGCCGGCAGGCCGAGCAGCTCGACCAGCCAGTCGCGGACGACCTGCTCCACGATCGACGCCGACGGGCCGCCGACGTACAGCCCGGCGTTCTGGTCCCAGGCCGACGTGAGCCAGTCGGCCGCGAGCGCCGCGGGGAGGCCGCCGCCGATCACGAAGCCGAAGTAGCGTCCACTGCCCATCGCCACGGCGCCGGGCTCGGCCGCCGCGGCCAGCTCCGTGACCACCTCGCGCGCGGGCAGCGGCTCCTCCTGAAGCGGACCACCGAGGGCCTCGAGCAGCTCCTCCGGTGTGATCCGCGGGAACACCGGCCGCGCCTCCAGCGATTCGACGTAGTCGGCGGCGATCGCCGCGGTCAGGTCGAGCAGCTCGCGGATCTCGTCGCCGTCCACAAACCGACTCTAGAGGAGGAGCGTCGTACTGGAGGCGTTGGGATTTCGCGTGCTGACATTGTTGATCGGGCTGGCAAGCGCAGGCCCTCCGTCGGTTCCGACGATCACGGCGCCGACGCAGAGCGCCGACGGCGTCGTGACGTTCCGCTTCGCCTCGCACGCCCGCGGCGTCCCCGCCGGCAGCCTGCGCTACCGCTGCGGGATCGACGCGGCCGCGCTCGCCAAGTGCCGCTCGCCGCACGTCGTCCGGCTCGCGCCGGGAATGCACACCTTCCGGGTCCAGGCCGTCGACCCGCGCGGGCGACGCAGCGGCTTCGCGCGAGTGCGCGTGGAGGTGCTGCGGCCGGCGGCGTCGGTGAAGGTCGGGCTCTCGCCGGTCGCGATCGTGTCCGGCGCCGGCGCGCTCTGGACGGCCGATTTCGACGGCGGCACCGTGACGCGGGTCGAGGGCGGCGCTTCGCGCGCGCAGATCCAGATCGGCGGCAGCCCGGGCGGCATCGCACTCGCCGGCGGCTCGCTCTGGGTCGGCGACTTCCGTCCGAACGGCGTGCTCACGCGGCTCGATCCGGCGACGAACCGCGTCACCGACCGGATCGTGCTCGGCGGCCAGCCCGCGGGCCTGCTGGGCGACGGCGACACGCTCTGGGTCGCGGACTACGCAGGCTCGGTCGTCCGCCTCGACGCGCGGACGAACGCCGCGGTCGCGCGCATCTCCGTCGGCGGGAACCCCGAGTCCCTCGCGCTTGGCTTCGGCCTGCTCTGGGTCTCGAACCAGGACGGCACGCTGACGGCGATCGATCCCGGGACGAACGGGGTCGTGGGCGCGAGGGTGACGGGCGATCCGGATCTGGACGCCGTCGCCGCGGGCGCAGACGCGCTCTGGACGACGAGCTTCTACGGCGGGACGCTGCTCAAGGTCGATCCGGCGAGCCGAAAGGTCGTGCAGCGCATCCGCCTCGGCGGCGAAGGATCCGGCGTGCTCGTGCGCGGCGGGTCGGTCTGGGCGTCGGTCTACGACGCGGGCGTCGTCGTGCGCGTCGACGCGGCGAGCGGACGCATCGTGCAGCGCATCCGCGTCGGCACGAAGCCGCGCGAGCTGGTCTTCGACGGGACGAACATCTGGGTCGTCAACCAGGGGTCGAGCTCGATCTCGCGGATTACGCCCTGACGGCGCTCAGAGGACGGCCTTCAGCGCCGCGATCGCGCCGATCACGATCGTCAGCACGACGAACAGCATCAGCAGAAGGATCCCGATGCCGCCGACCGCGAACTTCGTCGGGACCCTCGGCGGTCGGCCCGACAGCGACTGCTCGAGCGTCTGCTCGACGTACGCGCTCACGCGCCGCTCGATCCGTCGCGCCAGCTCGTCCGGCGAGTCCTCGTGCGGATGGGTCTTCAGCGCCGGGAACGTCTGCGGCTCGTCGCCGAGGCTGAGCTGGTAGATCCGCTCGTGCTGGACGTCCTTCAGGTTCTGGCGTCCGAGGTCGACGATCGCCGTCCCGGCCGGCGCGTCGTTGCCGAGCAGCGCGCGCGTCGTCTCGGACATCAGGATCTGGCCGCCGTGGCCGGCCGAGCAGATGCGCGCCGCGCGGACGACGTCGAGCCCGAGGTAGCCCTCCTCGCCCACGGTCGGCTCGCCGGTGTGCAGGCCCATCCGCACGCGCACGAGGGCGCCGCCGGGCCAGGTGTGCCGAGCCAACGCCTGCTGCGCGGCGACCGCGCCGGCGACGGCGTCCCGCGCGCGGGCGAACGAATAGAAGAACGCGTCGCCCTGCGTGTCCACCTCGGTTCCGCCGTGGGCTCCGAACGCATCCCGAACGATGCGGCGGTGGTCGCGGACGACGTCCGCGTACCGGTCGCCGAGGGTCTGCAGGAGCTGCGTCGAGCCCTCGATGTCCGTGAAGAGAAAGGTGACGGTGCCGCCGGGGAGCGCGCCCACATGGGCATCATCCCACCGTGCCGAACCGACTAGCCGACGAGACTTCCCCCTATCTGCTGCAGCACGCGGACAACCCCGTCGACTGGTACCCGTGGGGCGAGGACGCGTTCGCGAAGGCGCGCGCGGAGGACAAGCCGATCCTTCTGAGCGTCGGCTACGCGGCGTGTCACTGGTGCCACGTCATGGAGCACGAGTCCTTCGAGGACGCGGCGACGGCGCAGGTGATGAACGATCGCTTCGTCAACGTCAAGGTCGACCGCGAGGAACGGCCGGACGTCGACGCGCTGTACATGGACGCCGTCGTCGCGCTCACCGGCCACGGCGGCTGGCCGATGACCGTCTTCCTCACGCCGGAGGGCGAGCCGTTCGTCGGCGGCACCTACTTCCCCGCCGAGCCGCGTCACGGGCTGCCGTCGTTTCAGCAGGTGCTGCGCGCGGTCTCGGACGCGTACCGCGAGCGCCCGGGCGACGTTGCGCGCCAGGCCCAGGCGATCACCGAGTCCGTTCGCGCGTCGTCCGAGCTCGCCGCCTCGAACGACCCGCTGACATCCGAGCTGCTGCACGGCGCCGTACGCGGGCTCCGCCAGGGATTCGACACGCGCTGGGGCGGCTGGGGGACGGCGCCGAAGTTCCCGCAGGCGTCGACGTTGGAGTTCCTGTTGCGTCGCGGCGAGGATGAGATGGTCGAGCGGACGCTCGACGGGATGGCGCTGGGAGGGATGTACGACCTGCTCGGCGGCGGCTTCCACCGCTACTCGGTCGACGAGCGCTGGCTCGTCCCGCACTTCGAGAAGATGCTCTACGACAACGCGCTGCTCGTGCCCGCGTACCTGCACGGCTGGCTGGGTCAAGGGAAGGAGCGGTGGCGCCGGGTCGTCGAGGAGACGGTGACGTACGTCCTGCGCGAGCTCGCGCTCGACGAGGGCGGCTTCGCCTCCGCGCAGGACGCGGACACGGACGGCGTCGAGGGCCTGACGTTCACGTGGGCGCGCGGTGACGGCGTGCCCGACGAGCTCCTCGAGCCGTTCGAGCACGATCGCTACGTCGTCCGCGGCGACCTGCCGCGCGAGCTGCGGGAAGAGCTCCTCGCGCGGCGCGAGGAGCGTCCGAAGCCGCTCCGCGACGACAAGGCGATCGCCTCCTGGAACGGCTTGACGATCGCGGCGCTCGCGGAGGCCGGCCGGTTTCTCGGCCGTGACGACTGGATCGACGCGGCGCGCCGCTGCGCCGAGTTCGTGCTCACGACGATGTCCGACGCCGGACGGCTGCATCGCTCCTACCGCGCCGGCATCGCGAAGCACACGGGGTTTCTCGAGGACTACGCGGACGTCGCCCACGGCCTGTACGAGCTGCACGTCGCCACCGGCGAGCTGCGCTGGCTCGAGGAGTCGCACCGGCTCGCCACGCTCGCGGTCGAGCTGTTCGCCGACGACGCTCGCGGCGGCTTCTTCCGGACGCCGAGCGACGGGGAGCAGCTGGTCGCGCGCACGAAGCCGCTCGACGACCACCCGACGCCGTCGGGGAACTCGATGCTCGCCCACATGCTCCTCCGCCTCGCACGGATCTACGGCGACGACGAGCTCGAACGCCGGGCGGTTTCGGTGCTGCGGCTCCTCGTCAACGGCTTCCGCCGCGCGCCGAGCGCGTTCGGCTGGGCGCTCTGTGGACTCGACCTTTACCTGTCACCGCCGCGCGAGCTCGCGATCCTCGGTGATCCGGTGGACGAGGTCGCGCGCGCCGCGCTCAGCGAGTGGCAGCCGAACGCGGTCGTCGCGTTCGGGCCGTCGGAGGACGTCCCGCTCCTCGCCGGCAAGCAACGCGTCGACGGCAAGCCGACGCTCTACGCCTGCGAGCGCTTCGCCTGCGCGGCGCCGGTCACCGATCCGGTAGCCGTATGAGCGCGAGCTGGGACGAGGCGTTCGCCGAGCGCTACGACGAGTGGTCGGCGGAGATGACCGAGGACGTCGCCTTCTACGTCGAGCTCGCTCGCCGGGCGGACGGGCCGCTCGTCGAGCTGGCCGTCGGGAACGGCCGCGTCGCGATCCCCGTCGCGCAGGCGACCGGCCGGCCCGTGATCGGGATCGACACCTCGCCGGCGATGCTCGCCCAGGCGCGCGAACGCGCAGCGGCGACGGGCGTCGACCTTGAGCTGCGCGAGGGCGACATGCGAGAGCTGACGCTGAAAGAGCCCGCGGCGCTGATCTACTGCCCGTTCCGCGCGCTCCTCCATCTGCCGACCTGGGCCGACCGGCGCCGTACGTTCGAGCGCGTCGCCGCCGCGCTCGAGCCTGACGGACGCTTCGCGTGGAACGCGTTCGCTTTCGACCACCAGGTCGCGACGCGTCTGGACGGAAAGCACCAAGAAGAGCCGGTGCCGCACACGATCCGCTACGCCGTCGGCGACAACCGCGTCGACATCACGCTCGACGACGGGGCAACGAGCTCGCTCTGGTGGGCGACGAAGAACGAGTGGCTCGGCCTGCTCGACGTCGCGGGGCTCGAGGTGGAAGCGCTGTACGGCGGCTTCGCCGGCGAGCCGTTCACCGAGGACAGCCGCGAGTACGTGTTCGTCGCGAGACGCGGCTGACGCGTGGGCGCGCGGGAGCGGAGCGAGCGCTCCGCTCCCACACTGCTCGTTCGCTTACGCGCCTGCGGTTCCGTTCCCCATTGCGTCGCAGGTCGCCGTGCCGTTGACGACGTTCGCCGCGAGCACGTTCGCCGCGATGCCGCAGATGTTGGCGGCGATGCCGACCGGTACCTGAACCGTGTTGTTCGCCACGTACAGGTTGATCAGCCCCTGCTGGTTGCCGCCGCCACCGCCGCCGCCGCCGCCACCGAAGGTCGCGGTTGCGCCGCTCACTGCGGTGCACGTGGTGTCGCCGTTGAGGATGTTCGATGCGAGCAGATTGACCGCGACGCCGCAGACGTTGGCTGCGACGGCGATCGGGATCTGCACCGTGTTGTCGACGATCGCGACGTTCACCAGCCCGCTCTGGTTCTGGGCAGGCGCCGCCGTGGCGCCGGCGAACGCGGCGATAGTTGCGGTCAGGACCGCAAGAGTCGTGCGGATTTTCATCCGTTTCCCCCTCCTGAGATGGGTTGTCGGTCTGCTAGGTCACTAAGGCGTGCCCGGGAGTTCCAGGTTCAAACCGGGAAAGAGAAAGGGGCGCTCGGCCCCCGTAGCCGCCCTAGCAGACCGACAACGGAGGGGCGCCCCCCGCGAACCATAGGACAAGTCTGGGGCTCGTAGAAGCGTGGATCCGTAAGCTCCCGCAGCCGTGCCGCTGCTCGTCCTGGACAAGGTCACTCTCCGGTTCGGCGGCATCCTCGCGCTCGACGGGGTGAGCCTCGACGTCGAGCCCGGCGAGATCGTCGGCCTGATCGGCCCGAACGGCGCGGGCAAGACGACCGCGTTCAACGTGATCACGCGGCTGTACCGCCCGGATGCCGGCGACGTCCGCTTCGACGGCGAGTCGCTGCTCCGGACGGCACCCCATCGTGTGATCGGCCGCGGGATCGCGCGGACGTTTCAGAACGTCGAGTTGTTCCCGACGCTGACGGTGCGGGAGAACGTGCTCGTCGGCGCGCACGCGCACCGCGGCGAGCGGACGGTCGACTCGGTCGTCGAGTACGTCGGGCTCCTGCCCGTCGCCCAGCGCGTCGTCCGCGGCCTGCCGTTCGGGACGCTCAAGCGCGTCGAGGTCGCGCGCGCGCTGGTGTCCGGCCCGCGCCTGCTGCTGCTCGACGAACCCGCCGGAGGCCTCAACCACGAGGAGGTGCTCGAGCTCGGCGAGTTCCTCCGCGGCATCCGCCGCGACTTCGACCTCACGATCCTCCTGGTCGAGCACCACATGGGACTGGTGATGGGCCTGGCCGATCGCGTCCACGTCCTCGACTTCGGCCGCTCGATCGCGTCGGGCACGCCGCGCGAGGTGCAGGAGAACCCGGCCGTCGTCGAGGCGTACCTCGGAGCCGCCTGATGCCGTTGCTCGAGCTTTCCGATGTGACCGCCGACTACGGCGCGGTGCGTGCGTTGCACGGCGTCTCGCTCTCGGTCGACGAGGGCACGGTCGTCAGCGTCCTCGGCGCGAACGGCGCCGGCAAGACGACGACGCTCCGCGCGATCTCCGGCACCGTCCGCACGAGCGGCGCGATCACGTATGCGGGCAAGGCGGTCGGGCGCTCGCCCGAGCAGGCCGCGCGCACCGGCATCGCCCACGTCCCCGAGGGCCGCGGCACCTTCGTCGAACTGACGGTCTGGGAGAACCTCCGCCTCGGTGCGTACACGGCGCGCAGGGCCGAGTTCGACCGAGTCCTGGCGTACTTCCCGTGGCTCTCGGAGCGACGCGACCAGCAGGCCGGGACGCTCTCCGGCGGCGAGCAGCAGATGCTCGCGCTCGCGCGGGCGTTGATGGCGCGGCCGCGTCTCTTGCTCCTCGACGAGCCGTCGCTCGGCCTCGCACCAATGATCGTGCGCGAGCTGTTCGCGATCGTCGGGCGGCTGAACGCGGAGGAAAAGCTCACAGTGCTCGTCGTCGAGCAGAACGCGAACGTCGCGCTCGACGCCTCGCAGCACGCGTACGTGCTGGAGGCGGGTCGCGTCGCGGTCGAAGGGACGAGCGAGGAGCTGCGCCGGAACGAGTCCGTCAGGCGGAGCTACCTCGGCTACTGATGCTCGCGTACACGTTCAGCGACTACGCGCAGCAGGTCGTGAGCGGCCTCTCCTCAGGCGGTGTCTACGCGTTGCTCGCGCTGGCGATCGTGATCATCTACCGCTCGACGGGCGTCATCAACTTCGCGCAGGGCGAGATGGCCACGTTCACGACGTTCATCGCCTTCTCGCTGATGCACCACATGTCGTACTGGCCCGCGTTCTTCCTGACGTGCGCGATCGCGTTCGCCGGCGCCGTCGCGCTCGAGCGCGTCGTCATCCGGCCAATCGAACAGGCGCCGGTGCTGACGCTGGTCATCGTCACGCTCGGGCTCGCGCTGATGTTCAACGGCGCCTCCGCATGGATCTGGGGCGGCGCGGTGCACCAGTTCGACTCGCCCTTCTCGACGCGGCCGATCCACGTCGCGGGGGTCGCGTTCTCGATCCAGGACCTCGGGATCATCGCCGTCTCGCTCGTACTCGTCCTGCTGCTCTGGCTGCTCTTCCAGTTCACGAAGCTCGGGCTCGCGCTGCGCGCGTCCGCGCTCAACCCGGAGGCGTCGCGCTTCGTGGGGATCCGCGTCGGCTGGATGCTCGCGTTCGGCTGGGGCCTAGCCGCGGCGATCGGAGCGGTCGCCGGGATGCTCACCGCCCCGCTCAGTGGACTCGACTTCAACATGATGCTCACGCTCTTGCTCTACGCGTTCGCCGCCGCGGTGCTCGGCGGACTCGAGTCGCCGCTCGGAGCGGTCGTCGGCGGGCTCCTCTTCGGCGTCGTCCTCAACCTGGTGGCGATGTGGCACGTCGTCGGCAGCTCGCTCAAGCTGCCGGTCGGCCTCGCGGTGATCCTGCTCGTCCTGCTCGTGCGGCCGAACGGGCTCTTCGGGCGGACGGTGGTGCGGAAGGTATGAGGGCATGGGCCGCACGCGGGGGAATGCTCGCGGCGGGCGTCGTCCTCTTCTTCCTGCTGCCGCACGTCGTCAGCGACTTCCGCCTGTTCGAGCTCGCGCGCGTCGGCCAGTACTTCATCGCGATGCTCGGGCTCTACGTGCTCACGACCTACACCGGACAGGTCTCGATCGGTCACGGCGCGTTCATGGCGATCGGCGGCTACACGACGGGCGTGCTCGTCTACCACCGTCACTGGGAGGACTGGCGCACACTTCCGGTCGCGGCGCTCGTTGCCGGCGTCGCGGGTCTCCTCTTCGGGCTGCCGGCGCTGCGTCTGCGCGGCCTCTACCTCGCGCTGGCGACGTTCGCGATGGCCGTCTCCGTCCCGGCGATCATCAAGAAGTGGGAGAGCCTGACCGGCGGGAGCACCGGGCTCCTGTTCGCCACGTTCCACACGAACCGCTGGTACTACGACGTGACCTGGGCGGCCGCGGGGGTCCTCGTCGTGCTCGCCTGGATCGTGCTCGCGTCACCCGTCGGCCGCACCTGGCGCGCGCTACGCGACAGCGAGGTCGCCGCCGCGTCGTTCGGCATCTGGGTGCCGCTGTACAAGACGCTTGCCTTCGGGATCTCCGCCGCGTACGCCGGGCTCGCGGGTGGGATCCTCGTCATCCTCTCGCTGGGCGCGAACCCGAACAGCTTCCCGATCCAGCTCTCGATCTACCTGCTCGTCGGGGTCGCGATCGGGGCGTTCGCGTCGATTCCCGGGATCCTCGTGGGCGCCGCGTTCGTCGAGTACGTCCAGGTCTACGCGCCGAAGTGGGTCTCCGACTCGCCCGGCATCCCGACGTTCGCCTTCGGCGCGGCGCTCGTCCTCGCCGCCTTCGCTGCGACCGCGGTCTCCGCCCTAACAATTCGCTGGCAGACTGGCCTGAAGCGAGGACCGGCAAAGGAGACCTCTTGAGGAGCATCGCAATCGTCCTGGGCGCGCTCGCGCTCGCTTCCGCGGCGGCCGGTGCGACGCGCCTCGACCCCGGCGTCTCGTCGAACGAGGTGAAGATCGGCGGCACGGTTCCGCTCAGCGGCGTCGCGGCGGCCTACGCGAGCGTCGGCCGTGGCGCCGACGCGTACTTCAAGTACTGGAACGAGACGCACGGCGGCGTCAAGGGCCGGAAGATCGACTACGAGTACCTCGACGACCAGTACGACCCGTCGAAGACCGTCGACCAGACGCGTCGCCTGATCCAGGAAGACCACGTCTTCGCGGTCTTCAACTCGCTCGGGACGGAGCAGAACCTCGCCGTCCGCGCGCTCCTCAACGGCGCCAAGGTGCCGCAGATCTTCGTCGCGTCCGGCGGCCTCACGTTCGGGCGCGACTACAAGCAATACCCGTACACGATCGGCTTTCTCCCGAGCTACGTGGCCGAGGGGACGATCTACGGCAAGTACCTGCGCGCGCAGAAGAAGAAGGCGACGATCGCCGTCCTCTACCAGGACGACGACTACGGCAAGGAGATGCTCCGCGGCCTCGAGAAGGGGCTCGCCGGCAGGGGGCGCATCGTGGCCAAGCAGAGCTACGACCCGACCGCGTCGGACGTGAACTCGCAGGTCGCGGCGTTGAAGTCGTCGAAGGCGAACACGTTTCTGATCGCCGCGACGCCGAAGTACGCGATCCAGGCGTACATCCAGGTGAAGAAGCTCGGCTGGAAGCCGCAGATCGTCGTCAACCAGGTCGCGAGCGCGTCCAACGTGATGAAGATCGTCCAGTCGTCCGTCGGCTCGCTGGCGAACGACTCGGTGTCGATCGGCTTCGTCAAGGACCCGACCGACCCGCGCTTCAAGAAGGACAAGGTCGTCGCGCTCTACCGCACGGTCCTCAGGAAGTACCAGCCGAGCGCCGATCCGAGCGACGTCTACAACGTCTACGCCATGGCCGTCGCGTACGAGTTCGTCAACGCGCTCGCGCACGCGGGCAACCCGCCGACGCGGGACGGCCTGATGCGCGCGGTCACGCACATGAACGACAAGAAGAACCCGTTCCTGTACCCCGGGGTCGTCGTCCACACGACGCCGCAGAGCCGCTTCCCGATCACGCAGGCGCAGCTGATCCGCTGGCGCGCCGGCCACTGGAACGCGTTCGGTCGACTGGTCTCGGCGCGCTAGGCCTGCGCCGGCGCCAGCCGCGCGTCCGCCGGCGGCACCTTGACGATCTCCGGCCGCGGGCGCGTGGGGAGCAGCGTGACGACGGCGACGACGACGGCGACGCCGAGCCACTGCGACCAGCGCAGCTCGGCGCCGAACGCGACGTAGCCGACGATTCCCGCGGTGACCGGGTACGCGAGCTCGGCGAGGGAGGCGAGCGTCGCAGGCGTCTTGCGCAGGCCGTAGTAGTAGAGCGTCAGCGCCGCGAGCCCGGTCACGAGCGCCAGGTAGGCGATCCAGAGGCTGTCGTGCGCGCCGGCGTACGCGGCCGCGCCGAGCAGCGGCAGCGCGACCGCGCTCGCGGCGAGGCCGAACGCGAACCGTAGGGTCGTCACCTGCTCGAACGACAGCCGGCGCATCAAAAAGCGTCCGAAGACCGTGCCGAGGCCCCAGAGGACGGCCGCGCCGAGCGCCTCGGCGATCGGCGTCAGCCCGCGCGCGTGGACCTCGGTCGGATGCGGGAACGCGATCAGCCACACCCCGGCGAGCGCGGGGAGGAGGAACCAGGCGAAACGCCTCCGCGGCTCTTCGCCGAGGACGACCCGCGCTCCCGCGACGACGATGAGCGGCTGCACCTTCTGCAGCACGACCGGCGTGATCGGATCGCCGTGGACGAACGCTTGCGTGAAGAGGATCGTCGCCGCGGCGGAGGCCCCGGCGCCGACAGCGATCGCCGCGAGCACGTAGCGACCGCCGGCGGCCACGACCGCGCGCAGGGAGACGACGAGCAGCGGCAGCGTGATCGCGACGAGCAGCACGTGCTCGCCGAAGACGACGGTCGCCGCCGAGGTCGAGTGCGCGAGCGGCCGGCGGAAGAGCGCGTCCGTTCCCCACATCGCCGCGGCGAGCGCGACGAGTGCGACTCCGGGGACGGCGGCGAGACGGCGGCTCATCCGGTCGAGCGTACCTTCGTGCGCGGGCGCTGCGGCTTGGGCGGAGCGTGCGTCGCGCGGACCCCCGCGCCGGCGGAGCGTTCGCGCGCCCGGCGGAGCGTCGCGCCGGGGCACCCCAGCCCACCACCCGCTGCGAGCGTAACGAGGATCTCGTGACGTGTCTGTGCCGGATCCGGTTCGAAAGTCCGACGCCGCCGCGCGAACCGCCCGCGTCGTCAGGCTTCGAGCCGCAGCAGGTCCTCGACCGTCTCGCGCCTGCGAATCACCCGCGCGTTGCCGTCGCGGACGAGCACGGCGGCAGGACGCGGCACACCGTTGTAGTTCGAGGCCATGCCGAGCGTGTACGCGCCCGTCGCCGGCACCGCGAGCAGGTCACCCCGACGCGGGTCGGCGAGCTCCACCGTGTCGATCAAGACGTCGCCCGACTCGCAGTGCTTCCCCGCGATCCCGAACGTGCCCGTCGGCTCCGCGTCCGCGCGATCGGCGACGATCGCCGCGTAGCGCGCGTCGTAGAGCTGGGGCCGAGGATTGTCCGAGACGCCGCCGTCCACCGCGACCCAGACGCGCTCCGGCGAGGTCCGCTTCACGACGCCGACGCGGTAGAGCGTCACGCCCGCCTGCGCCACGAGCGACCGTCCCGGCTCGAGGATCACCTGCGCGTCGACGCGAAGCTCGTCGAGCAGCGCGCCCACCCACTCGTCGATCGAGGGCGCGCGTTCGCCCGGGACGGTCGGGACGCCGAGGCCGCCGCCGAGATCGACGACCTCGGGTTGCCAGCCGAGGTCGCCCACGAACGCGTTCACCCACGCGACCGCCTCGCGGGCGGCGGCGGTGGAGAACAACTGTGAGCCGACGTGGACGTGGATCCCGCGCACGCGGCCCGAGCGGACTGCGGCCGCGGCGTCCACGGGCGGGAGCCCGAACTTGGAGCCCGCATGCGCGGTGCGGATGTCCTCGTGCGTCTCCGCGTCGATCCCGGGCGTCACGCGGACGAGCAGCGAGCCTGTCGCCCGCTCGAGCTCCTCGAGCGAGTCGACGACGACATACGCCGCACCCGCCGCGGCGGCCGCCTCCAGCTCCTCGTCCGACTTGTTGTTGCCGTGGACGACCAGCCGCTCGCCCGGGATCCCCGCCGCGAGCGCGAAGCGGAGCTCGCCCAGCGTGGACACGTCCGCGCCGAGCCCCTCCTCTGAGAGCACGCGCAGCAGGGCGACGTTCGGGAACGCCTTGGTGCCGTAGACGATCAGCGCCTCCGGCGCGGCCGCCCGATACGCGCGGGCGCGATCGCGAACCGTCTCCTCGCAGACGACGAGCAGCGGCGTCCCGAACTCCGCCGCGAGCGCGCGCGCACCGATGCCGCCGACGGTGAGCTCGCCGTCGACGACCCGCGCGCTATCCGGGAAGAGCTCGAGCAGCCGCCGTCAGTCCGTCCACCAGTCGGGAGCCATCTGCGCGTCGTCGGGCCCGGTGTTCGGCGCGCCGAAGAGGAGCACCTCCGCGCCCTCGGGGCCGCCCTCGAGGTTGCGCATGGTGTCCTGCGGGATGCGCACTGCGTCAAACGGCTGGAGGTCGATCACCTCGTCGCCGAGCTTCAATCGCGCCTTGCCGCTGACGACGACGTAGAGCTCCTCCTGTTCGTTGTGCGTGTGGCCGAACGGAAGGCGGAAGTTCGGCTCGAGCCGCATGTAGCTCACCGCGGAGTTGCTCAGCTCGAGCGGCTCGCGGGCAACGCGGTACTCCAACCCGGACATCCCGAACTTCGGCGCCTGGTCGTCGATCTGCTTGAGATTCACGCGGGTGTAATCGGCCATGCACTCCTCCTTCGGGGACAGCGGTGACGTACCCGCAAGCCGCCTCAATCCCACGTCCAGTTCGGATCGGGCTCGGCGCCGTCCCCGGGGCCGGTGTTGGGCGCGCCGACCGCGATGATCTCCGCGCCTTCCGGCCCGCCCTTGATCCCGCGCATCACGTGCGGGGGAACCCGGACGGCGCTCCAGCGCGTGAGCTCGATCACGTCGTCGGCAACCTTCATCTCGGCGGAGCCGCCGACGAGCACGTAGATCTCCTCCTGGCGCTTGTGCCGGTGGCCGTGGGCCTTGGCGCCCGGAGCGAGGCGGAGATAGCTGATGCCGCAGTGCTCACAGTTGAGCGGCACCCGCCCGAAACGGAGGTTGAATTGCGAGGGATCGAGCCCGAGGTTCACGGACTGGTCGTCGAGCTCGAGCATGTTCACGTGGCTGTACTCCGGCACGGAAGCCTCCTGGTCGGGGACGTGCGGCGACGCTAACGACCGGCTACAATCGAGGCAACGATGAAGCAGGAGCTCCTTCCCTAGCGCAGGAAGCCACGCGGCCCCGCCGCGCCGACTTCCCCCGGCCTCGCGAGAGGCCTTTTTTGTACCCATGGAACGCTACGACCCAAAGACGATCGAACCGAAGTGGCAGCAGGTCTGGGAGGACGCCCGGGCCTTCTACACCGAGAACCCGCCGCCGGGCGCGGAGGACGACGGCCGCCACTGGTACCAGCTGGAGATGCTGCCCTACCCGAGCGGCAACGGCCTGCACATCGGCCATGTCCTGAACTACTCGATGGGCGACGTCCTGACGCATTTCCGGCGCCGGCACGGCTGGAACGTCGTGCGGCCGATGGGGTTCGACTCGTTCGGGCTGCCCGCCGAGAATGCGGCCATCCGCGAGGGTGGGCACCCGCGGGAGATCGTCGAGCGCAACATCAAGACGATTCGCGCGCAGATGAGGCGCCTGGGTTGGGCGATCGATTGGGAGCGCGAGGTGTCGGCGCACGAGGTCGGGTTCTATCGGTGGACGCAGTGGCTGTTCCTGAAGTTCTTCGAGCGCGACCTGGCGTACCGGAAGGAAGCGCCGGTCAACTGGTGTCCGAAGGATCAGACGGTCGTCGCCGACGCGTACGTCGTCGACGGCCGCTGCGAGCGCTGCGGCACGCCGATCGAGCTGCGCAACATGACGCAGTGGTTCTTCAAGACCACGGCCTACGCCGACGAGCTGCGCGAGTTCGAGCTGCCTCCCGGCGGGAGCTGGCCGGAGCGCTCGATGACGATCCAGCGCAACTGGATCGGCCGCAGCGAGGGCGCCGAGATCCTGTTCCGTGTCGACGAGCTGGGCGTCGACTTGCCGGTGTTCACGACGCGTCCGGACACGCTGTTCGGCGCGACCTTCTTCGTGGTCGCGCCCGAGCACGCGTTCGTCGAGCAGTACGGGAACGACGAGGTGAAGGCCTACGCGCGCACCGCGGGAGCGCGGCGCGCGGAGGATCGCGCCGCGGGCGAGGCGAAGACCGGCGTCTTCACCGGGCATCACGTGGTCAACCCCGTCAACGGCGAGCGGCTGCCGGTCTACGTTGCCGACTACGTGCTGATGCACTACGGCACCGGCGCGATCATGGCGGTGCCCGCGCACGACGAGCGCGACTTCGAGTTCGCGCAGGCGTTCGACCTGCCGGTCCGCCCCGTCGTCGCGCCGCGCGAGGGCGAGGCCCCGGAAGGCGCGTTCTCGGAGCACACGGACGACGAGGTGCTGATCAACTCCGGCGACTTCACGGGCAGGTCCGCGCCGGAGGGAGCGCGCGCGATCGTCGACTGGCTGCGCGACCAGGGCAAGGGCGCGCCGGCCGTCTCGTACCGGCTGCGCGACTGGAGCTTCTCGCGTCAGCGGTACTGGGGCTGCCCGATCCCGATCGTCTACTGCGACGAGTGCGGCGTCGTTCCCGTCCCCTACGAGGAGCTGCCGGTCGTCCTGCCCGACGTCGACGACTACCAGCCGAAGGGCAAGCCGCCGCTGGCCGCGAACGAGGAGTGGATCAACGTCCCGTGCCCGCGCTGCGGCAAGCCCGCGCGCCGCGAGGCGGACACGATGGACACGTTCGTCGACTCCGCGTGGTACTTCATGCGCTACGTCGACCCGCACAACGACAGCGCCCCGTTCGACCGCGAGCTCGTCGACTACTGGCTGCCGGTGTCGCACTACATCGGCGGCATCGACCACGTCACCGGTCACCTGCTGTACTCGCGCTTCTTCGTCAAGGCCATGAACGACATGGGCATGGTCGGCTTCCGCGAGCCGTTCGCACGCCTGTTCCACCAGGGCTGGGTGACGATGGGCGGCTCGAAGATGTCGAAGACGCGGGGCAACGTCGTCGGCCCGGACGAGCTGGTCGAGCAGTACGGCGCCGACGCGACGCGGCTGTACATCCTGTTCATGGGCCCGGCGGATCAGGACATGGAGTGGACGGACGAAGGAATCGACGGGATGACCCGGTTCGTCCGCCGCGTCTGGCGCGTCGTGCACGAGGTCGCGGAGCAGACGCCGCGCGCCGGTGATCCCGGCCCGCTGACGCGGAAGGCGCACGAGACGATCGCCCGTGTCAGCGACGACATCGAACGCCGCATGCAGTTCCACACCCCGATTGCGGCGGTGATGGAGCTGGTCAACGAGCTGGTGCGCGACCCGACCGCTACCGACGCTCGCTTCGCCGCGGAGACGGCCGTCTCGCTGCTGCAGCCGTATGCGCCGCACGTGACCGAGGAGCTGTGGCAGGCGCTGGGGCACGAGCGGCTGTGGGAGCAGCCGTGGCCGGAGGCCGACACGCGCTATCTGGAGCGCGACACGTTCGAGCTGGTCGTCCAGGTGAACGGCCGCGTCCGCGACCGGTTCGAGGTCGACGCGTCGCTCTCCGAGGACGACCTGGTCGCGCGTGCGTTGGCCTCGGAGCGCGTTCGCGCCCACGTCGACGGCAAGCAGGTGCGGAAGACGATCGTCGTCCCGCGCAAGCTGGTCAACCTCGTCGTCGGCTGAGGCGTAGCATTGGCCGGGTGACCGGCTTCACGTAGGTGTAGATCCGCTCGACCGCCCGTGGTCCTCCCGCGGTCGTTGTCCACGAAGACAACGATCCGCGAGGAGGAAATCATGGGCAAGAGGCAGTTCCGACCGTTGCTCGCGGAGCTCGAACGGCTCCGTCCGGGCAGCGACGTCGCCGGCCTCGTCCGGCGCGGTGCGGTCCGCGTGGACGGCCGGATCGTCACGAATCCCCGCTCGCTCGTGCGGGACGGCGCTGCGATCGTCGTCCGGGAATGCGTGCAGCTCCGCGGCGACATGAAGCTGCGCTCCGCGCTCGCGGCGTTCGCGGTCGACGCGGCGGGCAGGACGGCGCTCGACGCCGGCGCGGCGGCGGGCGGCTTCACCGCCGCTCTGCTCCGTGCCGGCGTAGCGCGTGTGTATGCGGTCGACGCCGGTTTCGGACAGCTGCGTGGCTCGTTGCGCACCGATCCGCGCGTCGTGAACCTCGAGCGGACGAATCTCGGCGAGCTGACGACGACGCACGTTCCGGACGTCGTCGAGTTGGTCACGCTCGATCTCTCGTACCTGGCCGTCGCGCGCGCGGTGCGTGAGCTCGAGCGGGTGCAGCTGGCTGCGGGTGCCGACCTGCTGGCGCTCGTGAAGCCGATGTTCGAGCTGCAGCTCGCGGCGCCTCCGCGCGACGCCGTCCGCCTGCGCCGCGCGGTCGCGCACGCGGCGGCGGGGATGACCGCACACCGCTGGTCGGTCGTCGGCGAGCTCCGCTCGCCGGTCGTGGGCGCGCGCGGCGCTGTGGAGTTCTTTCTGCACGGCAGGCGCGAAAGTCGGCACGAAATCGACACAGACTCGTGACACGTTCGCCTGCAGGCTGTCGGCATGCCCGACCTCCACCTGCCGCGGCGAACCGTGCTCCTCGGTGCGCTCGTGCTCGCGCTGGCGCTGCTCGTCGCCTCGCGCGTCCTCCGGCCGGCGGGGACAGCGACGCTCGCACCCGGGCCGCGGATGCAGGCGGCGCGCGTTCCGGCGCCCCTGGTCGTCCACGTCGTGGGCGCCGTTCGGCGCCCGGGGCTGTACCGATTGCGGGAGGGCGCGCGGATCGCCGACGCGATCGCCCGTGCGGGCGGCGCGACGCGTCGCGCGCAGCTCTCGCTCGTCAACCTCGCGGCACCGCTCGCCGACGGCGTGCAGATCGTCGTGCCGGCGCGCGCCGCCGCCGGCGCCGCCGCGCCGGCGGGGCAGCCGAGCGGTCCCGTTCACCTGAACACGGCGACGCTGGAAGAGCTCGACGCGCTGCCGGGAGTCGGGCCCGTGACGGCGCAGAAGATCCTCGACTACCGCCAGCAGCACGGCGTCTTCGCGAACGTCGACGAGCTCGATGCGATCCCCGGCATCGGGCCGGCCCGGCTCGACCAGCTCCGCGACCTCGTGCAGCCGTGACCGTCCGCGCGCCGCACGCCCTCGCCGCCGCCCTCTGTGGCGGGATCGCCGCCGCGAACGCCGCGCGCCTCGCGCAGACGGCGGTCGCTGCGCTTGCCGTCGGGATCACGGCGGCGGCGGCGGGGGCCGCCGGGGAGCGGCGCGTGGCGCTGCTCGCGGTCGCGGCGGCGCTGACCGGCTGGTGGTGGGGCAGTGTGCGGCTGAACGCACTCGACCGCAGCGTCCTGACGGGGCGCGTCGGAACGGCCGAGCGCGCGCTGGTCGAGGTGACTGCCCCGCCGAGGGCAACTCGCTTCAGCCTCCGCGTCCCGGCGCGCGTGCTCCACTTCGGACGAGACCGCGTCCAGGAGTCGGTCCTCCTCCGGCTTCCGGGCGGACGCGCCCCTCCGCAGGGTGCGCGGCTGTCGCTCCTCGGCACCGTCGAGCTGCCGCGTCCGAAAGGGGAAGGCTTCGACGAGCGCGCGGTACTGCGCAGGCGCGGCGTGCATGTCGTGCTCCATGCGGACCGCTGGCGCGTGGTCGGCCGGCGTGAAGGCCTCGGCGCCGTCGCGGATCGCCTGCGTGCACGCGTCTCGCGCCCGCTCGCCCGAGTGACGGGCGACCGAGGGGCGCTGCTCGTCGGGGTCGTCCTCGGCGAGGACCAGGGCCTCCCGGACGCGCTGCGCGACCGCTTCCGGGCGTCGGGCCTGTACCACCTGCTCGCCGTCTCCGGCCAGAACGTCGCGCTCGTCGCGGGTGGTGCGCTGTTCCTCGTCTGGCTCGTCGGCCTCCCGCGCGTCGTCGGCCAGCTCGTCGCGCTGCTCGCGATCGGCGCGTACGCGCTCGCCGTCGGCCCGCAACCGTCCGTGGTGCGCGCCGCCGTGGTCGGTGCGCTGGGCTCGCTCGCCTGGCTCGCGGCGCGGCAGCGCGACCGCTGGCAATTCCTCCTGCTCGCTGCCGCGGCGTTGCTCGCGTGGAATCCCTATTCGCTGCTCGATCCGGGCTTCCAGCTGTCGTTCGCCGCCGTGGCGGCGATCTTCACGCTCGTCCCGCCGTTGGTGCGCGAGCTCGAGGGTTATCCGCTGCCGCGCAAGATCGCGGCGGGCGTGGCGCTCTCGACGGCGTGCGGTGTCGTCACGGCCCCCATCCTCTGGCTCCAGTTCCAGGCGGTGCCGATCGTCGCCGTGCCGGCCAACCTGCTCGCGGAGCCGGCGATGCCGCCGCTGCTGGCGCTCGCGCTCCTTGCCGCGATCGTCGACCCGGTGGCACCGGGGCCGGCGACCCTGCTCGCTCAGGGCGCCGGCCTGTGTGCCTCGTACATCGCCCTCTGCGCGCGAACGCTCGGCGGGCTGCCGTTCGCGCAGGTCACCTCCGGCCGAGCGGCTCTCGCGCTCGCCGCGAGCGCGGTCGCGACGGCCGCCTATGCTTGGCCGCGGTGGCGAGCACACTCAAGGCGCTGTACCTGATCGCGGGGAGCGACCGGCCGAAGATCCGTGTCGCCCTCGAGCGCCTGCGCAACCGGTTCGACCCGGCCGCGGTCGAGGTCCTGCATGCCGAAGACGCGGGTGGGGTCGATGCCGTTGCGGCCTGTAACGCGCTGGGGCTGTTCGGAGGCGAGGCGCGGCTCGTCATCGTCGAGGAAGTCCAGGAGTGGAAGGCGGCCGACGCGAAGGCGGTCGCGGAGTACGCGAAGGATCCGACTCCCGGGACGGTGCTCGCACTCGTCGGCGAGCAGATCAAGAAGGATTCCGCCCTCGCGAAGGCGGTCGCGAAGGCCGGGGCGGTCCTCGCGTACGACGCCCCTCGGAAGCGCGACCTGCCCGTGTGGATCGCGAAGCAGTTCGAACAGCTCGGCGTCGACGCCGACCGCGATGCGTGCCGGCTGCTGCTGGAGGTTGTCGGCGAGGACGCCGAGCTCCTCCGCGGCGAGATCGAGAAGCTCGCGACCTGGGCGGGCGGCGACAAAGTCAGACAAGCGGACGTGCGTTCCCTCGCGGCCGCGTCGGCCGAGACGTCCGTGTTCGAGGTGACCGACGCGTGGGGGAGCCGCGACGTCGGCGCCGTCCTCGCAGCCACGGAATCCTTGCTCGAGCGGTCCGGCGTCCGCGAGTTGCCGCGGCTGACCGGACTGCTCGCGAATCACGTCGGGCGCGTTCGCGCCTGTCAGGCACTGGCGGCGGAAGGCGTCCGGCCGCGGGACGCCGCGTCGCGTCTGAAGCTGCACCCGTTCGCGGCCGAGAAGGCGTTCGCGCACGCAGCGAACTTCGCGCCCGACGAGCTCGCGCATGCGACCGTGCGTCTGGCCGAGCTCGATCACGCGATCAAGGGCGGAAGTCGCCTCTCTCCGGAGCTCGAGCTCGAGCGCGCGTTGGTCGAGATCACGCGCCGTGCGGACGCGCGGGTCGGGGCCTCCTAGGAGGAGTCGCGCGCGAGCAACTTGGCGGCCTGCGCCTTGCGGCGGGCCGCGGTGTTCCTGTGGATGGCCCCACGAGCGGCCGCGCGGTCGAGCCACGAGACGAGCGCCTTGTACTCCGCCTCGGCGCCGCCCTCATCGGCGGCGTCGCGGAAGCGCTTCGCCAGCGTCTTCGCCGTCGAGCGGTAGCGGAGATTCTCGATCCGCTGCCTCGCGGCGGACCGGACGCGCTTCTTCTGCTGCTTGATGTTCGGCATCTGAGAAAAGCCCGCGGCTGCGGGCGCCGGCGATGGTAGCAGAGCCCCGCCGAAACTCCGCGCCCGCCGGGGCACCCCAGCCCACCACCCGCTGCGAGCGTAACGAGGAAGATGTGCCCTGTCTGTGCCGGCCGTGCGCCGGAAGGCGCCAACGGGTGCGGTTCCTATACTCGCCGCGTGGACGACCGGGCCCCGGGTCGCCGCCTTGCGTGGTCGACGGCGATCTTCTCCCTCGCGACGGGGGTCTCCCGGATCGTCGGTCTCGTCCGAGAGATCTTCGCCGCCTACTACTTCGGCACGCGCGGCAAGATCAACGCGTTCACGGTCGCGTTCGCGGTGCCGAATCTCGTTCGCGCGCTGGTCGCCGACGCGGCGCTGTCCTCCGCGTTCGTCCCGGTGTTCAGCGAGCTGCTGGAGTCCGGCGACCGCAAGCGGGCTTGGCGTGTCGCATCGTCGCTGTTCTGGTTGATGCTGCTCGGGCTCGGCGCATTGAGCGCGATCTTCATCGTGCTCGCCCCCTGGGTTCTCCGTCCGTTCGGCGATCCCGGCGGCGATCGCGCGCTTGCGGTAGGCCTCTCGCGCGTCCTCTTCCCGATCGTCGCGCTGCTCGGCGTCTCGGGGATCGTCGTCGGGATCCTCAACAGCTACGAGCACTTCACCGTCCCCGCGCTGACGCCGATCTTCTGGAACCTCGCGATCATCGTCGGTCTCGTAGTCGGCGTGCCGCAAGCCGACACGATCGACGCGAAGCTTTACGTGTACGCCGTCTCGATCCTCGTCGGCACGGTGATCCAGGTTTTGCTGCCGATGCCGTGGCTCCGCGGCCGCGACGACCGCCTCCGAATGGTGATCGACTGGCGCGACCCGGCCGTCGCGCGCACGTTCAAGCTCATGCTCCCCGTCACGCTCGGCCTCGGGTTGATCAACGTCAACGCGCTGGTCGACCAGGCGTTCGCGTCGCGCCTGATCGATCCCGAGATTGCGCCCACGGCGATCGACAAGGCGTTTCGCGTCTACATGCTCCCGCAGGGGATGTTCTCCGTCGCGATCGCGACCGTGCTCTTTCCGTCGCTCGCGCGCCTCGCGTCGCGGGACGACATGGCCGGCTTCACGCGCACCGTCGCGCTCGGGCTGCGGCAGATCGCGTTCCTGCTCGTGCCGGCCGCCGTCGCGTCCGCGGTGCTCGCCGAGCCGATGATCCGCCTGCTCTACCAGCGGGGCGAATTCGATGCGACGCAGACGCCGGTCGTCGCCGGCGCGCTTGCCGCGTTCAGCGCCGGCCTCGTCTTCAACGGGGCGATGTTGATGCTCAACCGCGCGTTCTTCTCGCTGCAGATGAACTGGCTGCCGACGGCGGTGGCGCTCTCGAACCTCGCGTTGAACGCGCTGCTCGACCTGGCCTTCTACCGCCTCGGCGTCTGGGGGATCCCGCTTGCGACCGCCGTGGTGAACGTCGCCGGAACGGCCGCGCTGCTCGTGCTTCTCCGCGGACGCATCGGTCTGCCGGACCTGCGGCAGACGACGAACGCCGTCGCCCGGATCGCACTCGCGTCGACAGTTGTCGCCGCCGTCGGCTACGCGGTCTGGTGGCCGCTCGACGACGCGCTCGGCCGGTCGACCGTGTCACAGATCGTCTCGCTCGGCGGTGCGCTCGCGCTCGCGACGGCCGCCTACCTCGTCGCCTGCTCGGCGCTCGGGGTTCGCGAGATGCAGGCGCTACTCTCCTTGCGGGGCCGGTTTCGCAGAGCCTGATCACGCATGGACCAGCGCAACATCCGCAACTTTTCGATCATCGCCCACATCGACCACGGGAAGTCGACGCTGGCCGATCGCATTCTCGAGCTCACGCACGCGGTCTCGAAGCGCGAGATGCGGGAGCAGCTGCTCGACTCGATGGACCTCGAGCGCGAGCGCGGCATCACGATCAAGGCACAGGCGGTCCGCGTCGAGTGGAAACAGCACCAGCTGAACCTGATCGACACGCCGGGCCATGTCGACTTCACGTACGAGGTCTCGAGGTCGTTGCAGGCGTGCGAGGGTGCGCTGCTCGTCGTCGACGCGGCGCAGGGGATCGAGGCGCAGACGCTCGCGAACGCCTACCTCGCGCTGGAGAACGAGCTCGAGATCCTCCCGGTCGTGAACAAGATCGACCTCCCGCAGGCCGATCCAGACGCTGCCGCGAAGGAGCTCGCCGACCTGCTCGGGACCGACCCGTCGCAGGTGCTGCGGATCTCGGCCAAGACCGGCGAAGGCGTCGCCGAGGTTCTCGACGCCGTCGTCGAACGCGTGCCGTCACCGGAAGGACGAGCCGACGCGCCCGCGCGGGCCCTCATCTTCGACTCGTCGTACGACCAGTACCGCGGCGTGGTTGCGTTCGTGCGCGTCGTCGACGGCGCGTTCGCGCGCCGGGAGCCGTTGCGCGCGATGGCGCTCGGCACGCGGTTCGAGGCGCAGGAGCTCGGGTTCTTCGCACCGGCGCAGAGCGCGTCGCCGTCCCTCGGCGCCGGGGAGGTCGGCTACGTGATCACCGGACTCAAGGACGTCTCGGAGCTTCGCGTCGGCGACACGATCACGTCTGAGCGTCGGCCGGCAGCGGAGCCGGTCCCGGGATTCAAGGACGTCAAGCCGATGGTGTTCGCCGGCCTCTTTCCGACGGACTCGGACGACTATCCGGATCTCCGCGACGCGCTCGAGCGGCTGAAGCTGAACGACGCCGCGCTTTTCTACGAGCCTGAGACGTCGCAGGCGCTCGGCTTCGGGTTCCGCTGCGGTTTCCTCGGGCTGCTGCACATGGAGATCGTGCGCGAGCGGCTCGAGCGCGAGTTCGATCTCGACCTCCTCGTCACCGCGCCGAACGTCGCCTACCGCGTGGAGACGCCGACGCAGGAGTGGCTCGAGGTGCACAACCCGGCCGAGATGCCGCGCGAGCTGGAACAGGTCGAGGAGCCGTATGTCAAGGCGTCGATCATCGTCCCGAAGGAATTCGTGGGCACGGTGATGGAGCTGAACAACGAGCGGCGGGGACGCTTCGACCACCTCGAATACCTCTCGGAGCAACGCGTGCACCTCACCTACGAGCTGCCGCTCGGGGAGATCGTGCTCGACTATTACGACCAGCTGAAGTCCCGGACGCGGGGCTACGCGAGCTTCGACTACGACATCGTCGGCTTCCGCCCAGGCCAGCTCGTTCGCGTCGACGTCCTCGTCGGCGGCGAGCCCGTGGACGCGCTCTCCCTGATCGTGCATCGCGACGCGGCGTACGGGCGCGGCAAGGCGCTCGTCGAGAAGCTGCGCGAGGAGATTCCTCGGCAGATGTTCGACGTTGCGATCCAGGCCGCGATCGGTGCGCGCGTGATCGCACGGGAGACGGTGAAGGCGCGCCGCAAGGACGTGCTCGCGAAGTGCTACGGCGGCGACATCACGCGCAAGCGCAAGCTGCTCGAGAAGCAGAAGGCCGGGAAGCGCCGGATGAAGCAGGTCGGAGCGGTGGAGGTTCCGCAGGAGGCGTTCCTTGCCGTCCTCAATCTCGGGGATGCGCAGCGATGAGCCTCGAGATGCGCGGGGAGTGTGAGCGCTGCCGCACGGCGCTGGCGCTGGACGGGCCGGCGAGCATCTGCTCGTTCGAGTGCACGTTCTGCGTCGACTGCGCGGATACGCTGGAGCGTCGCTGCCCCAACTGCGGCGGCGAGCTCGTGCCGCGTCCCCGGCGGCAGGTGGAGGCGACGCCGTGACCGGCGTTCGGCATCTCTATCTGCACCTGCCGTTCTGCGCACATCGCTGCGGCTACTGCGACTTCGTCACCATCGTCGGACGCGAGGCGCTGCACGAGCGCTACGTCGACGCGTTGCTCGCCGAGCTCGAGCTCGAGGGCGAGCTGCTCGCCGACGTCGAGACGGTCTTCCTCGGCGGCGGCACGCCGACGCTCACCCCGGCACACACGCTGGCGCGGCTCGTGCGTGGGCTGCCGGGAGCGGCGGAGCTCACGGTCGAGGCGAACCCGGAGACCGTCACTCCCGAGCTCGCACGGCTGCTGCGCACGGTGGGGGTCAACCGCGTCTCCGTCGGCGCCCAGTCGTTCACCCCGAAGCTGCTCCGCGTGCTCGAGCGGCGCGCGCAACCGGACGACGTCCGGCGTGCCGTCTACGCTCTGCGTGATGCCAATTTTGACAACATCTCGCTCGACCTCATCTACGGGATCCCGAGCCAGGGCACCGCCGACCTCGAGCGCGACCTCGACCAGGCACTCGCGCTCGCGCCGGACCACCTGTCGTGCTACGAGCTCGAGGCCAAGCCGGGAACGCGTTTCACCCATACCTTCGGGGATGAGCTTCGTCGGCAGGCGGACGCCATGGAGGGCTACTTCGAACGCGTCGTCGAGCGACTGACCGCGGCCGGCTACCGCTGGTACGAGACCGCGAACTTCTGTCGTCCGGGACGGCCCGCCGCCGGTCCCGACTTCCGCGCGCGCCACAACCTCGCGTACTGGTACGGGCGCGACTATCTCGGGCTCGGCATCGGTGCGGTGTCGACGGTCGGCGGTCGCCGCTGGACGAACACGCCGAAGCTCGCGGAGTACCTCGCAGCGCTGGAGCGCGGCGAGCGGCCACGGCGGAGCGTCGAGGAGCTCGGCGACGAGACGCAGCGCCGCGAGCGGGTCATGCTCGGGCTCCGGCTCGACGAGCCGCTCCCGCTGGGCGGCGTCGAGACCGCGCTCGACGATGCGGCGCTGGCACGCCTCGCGCACCACGGGCTCGCCGTCGTCGCCGGGACGAACGGGACGCGCACGCTCGCGCTGAGCGAACGCGGCCGCTTCCTCGGCGGCGGTGTCACGGCCGAGCTGCTGGCCTGAGCAGCGGAGTACACTTTTCCCTGCAAATGCGCGACTCTCTCCTGTCCCTGACCGACCGCCAGCGCGAGCTCCTCCGCCTCGTCGTCGAGGAATACGTTGCGACCCGGCAGCCGGTCGGTTCCAAGACGCTCGTCGAGCGCTCGGGACTGTCCGTCTCGTCGTCGACGGTCCGGAGCGAGCTCGCGACGCTCGAGGCGCAGGGGCTGCTCACGCATCCGCACACCTCCGCCGGGCGCGTGCCGACCGAGCGCGGCTACAGGGCCTACGCGGGCGGCCTGCTCGAGCGGCTGGAGTCACGACCGGGTGTCTTTCCGCTCGACCTGACGTCCGTCCGCAACGAGGTCGATGCGGCGCTTCGCGCGACGACCGAGATGCTGTCGGACGTCACCCACCTCCTCGCGCTCGTCTCCGCGCCGCCGCTGGAGACGACGACGGTCAAGCACGTCGAGGTGCTGCTCCTGCAGCCGCGGGTCGTGATGGTCGTCGTCATCACCTCGACCGGGGGCGTGACGAAGTGGACGGTGACCTTCGAGGAACCCGTCGACCCCGGCCTCGCGCAGTGGGCAGGCGAGTACCTCAACGAGCGGGTGGCCGGCCTGACGCTGGGTGCGAACGTGCTGCGCCAGCGGCTGACGGATCCCGAGCTGCCCGCCCAGGAGCGCGCGTTCCTCGCGGCGCTGCTGCCCGCGTTCACGGAGGCGATCGGCGACGAGCAGCGGCTCTACGTCGGGGGCACCGCGACGCTCCTCGCCGAGGTCCGCAACGAGGAGCTCGCGTCGTACCGTCGGCTGCTCGCGATCCTCGAGAAGCGCGCGGCGTTGCTCGAGCTGCTGCGCGGTTCCCTCGACTCGCACCGGCCGTTCGTGCGCGTCGGCGAGGAGCTGATCCATCCCGAGCTCTCCAACGTCGCCCTGGTCGGGGCGGCGTACGGGCTCGTGCATCGCACGCTGGGGACGGTGAGCCTGCTCGGCCCGGTCCGCATGGACTACGACAAGGCGATCCGATCCGTGCAGTCGGCCGCCGCCGCGCTCTCGCGTTTCGTCGCCGACGTCTACGAGGACAACTAGCGCGGCCCGCCGGCGACGGCGTCCGCGCAGCGCAGGCAGTCCGGCCGGCCGCAGTGCGTGATCTCCGGCCGCTCGCGGATCGCCTCCGCGGCGCGCTCGAGCGTCGCACGAGCCGGGAACGCCCGCCAGCGGCTCGAGCCAACCGTCCGCTCGCGGGCGAGCGGACCGATCACCGGCTCGAGGTTTCCGAAGCCGTCCGAGCAGCTTCCGACCTCGACCTCCGTCGGCAGTCCGTCCGGGGCGTTCGCCCAGCGGCGGAACAGCGTTCGTCCGGCCCGCTCCTCCGCGAGGTGCAGCAAGGTCATGCGCTCCAGCCCGACGCCGATCAGGAGTACGAAGCCGTCGCGTGCAGCGAGGATCCGTAGCGGCGCGTAGACGTCGAGCGGCCGCTGCTCGGAGACGAGGTCCGGGTGGGCGCCGACCGCTGCGAACGAGCAGAGCGCGTTGTCGCCGCGGAGTCGCTCCGGCCGCGCGAGCACCGCCGCGGGAATCGCGCCCATCGTCGGCGAGATCTCGTTGCCGTCGGGCGAGTAGACCTTGTCCCGCCCGGGCGACTCGTGCGGGACGCCGTAGTCGATGCCGTTCCGCTCCGGGCGCATCTCCGCCGGCGGAGCGAGCACGAACGCCTGCGCGCTGAAGGCCGGCACCATCAGGGTGCACCCTTCCGCCAGGAACGCGTCCACGACGGCGCCGGCTCCGCCCTCGACCCTTCCGAACGAGCGCAGCGACGAGTGGACACAGATCGTCGCCTCGGCGAGCCCGAGCGCGCCGATTCCTTCGCGGAGGTCCTCGCCCGTCACCGTGGGCGTCACGGCGCGCGATGGTACAGCGCGCAGCGGGGCTACCCTTCGACGGATGGCGACGACAGGTCGCGACTACTACGAGCTGCTCGGGGTCTCCCGCGGCGCCGACGAACAGGAGATCAAGCGGGCGTTTCGGCGGCTCGCGCGCGAGCTCCATCCGGACGTCAGCGAGGCGCCCGACGCCGAAGAGCGCTTCCGCGAGGTCGCCGAGGCGTACCAGGTGCTGTCCAACTCGGAGACGCGCGAGCTCTACGACCGCTACGGGCACGAGGGACTGCGCGGCGGCGGCTTCTCGCCCGGGACGTTCGACTTCGGAAACCTCTCCGACATCTTCTCGGCGTTCTTCGGGGACGACCTGTTCGGCGTCGGCGGGAGGCGCCGCGCGCGGGGAGCGGACGTCGCGGCCGAGGTCGAGATCGAGCTCGTGGAGGCGGCCACGGGCGTGCAGCGCGAGGTGCCGTACCAGGTCGCGGTGCCGTGCGGCCGTTGCGGCGGCGACGGCGCGGAGCCGGGTACGCCGATCAGCGCCTGCCCGAGCTGCGGCGGCAGCGGCCGGCTGCAGCAGGTGTCGCGTAGCGTCTTCGGCGAGTTCGTGCGCACGCAAACCTGTCCGCGGTGCAACGGCGCCGGCCGTGTCGTCGAGACGGCTTGCAGCGAGTGCGAGGGCGCCGGGCGCGTCCTCGAGGAGCGAACGCTCGACGTGACGATCCCGCCGGGCATCCACGACGGCCAGCAGATCAGGCTCTCCGGCGAGGGCCACGCGGGCGCGCGCGGCGCGCAGGCGGGGGACGTCTACGTCCGAGTCCGCGTCAAGCCGGACCCCCGCTTCGTCCGCGAGGGCAACGACGTGTTCTCGACGGTCGACCTGACGATCGCGCAGGCCGCGATGGGCGCGACGATCGCGACCGACACGATCGACGGTTCCATCGAGCTCGAGTTCGGTCCGGGGACGCAACCCGGCGAGATCCGGCTGCTGCGCGGACGCGGCATGCCGGTGTTGCAGGGCTTCGGCCGCGGCGATCATCGCGTGCTCGTGAACGTGGTCGTGCCGCGCCGACTGACCGACGAGCAGCGACGCCTGCTCGAGGAGTTCGACCGCCTGTCGACGGACGACACCTACGCGGCGGACGAGGGGTTCTTCCAGAAGCTGAAGAGCGCGTTCCGCTGAAGCGCGTCGCCATCCGCGTTCCCTTCGTGCACGCGGAGGAGGCCCGCGCGTCGTGGCTCGAACGCTTTCCGGCGGGCTTCGAGGAGCGCGAGGTCGCGGGCGATCTCGAGCTCGCCGTCTACGTCGACGACGTGCCTGCAGACCTCCGCGAGGCGGACATCGCGGACGTCGCGCCCGGCTGGGAGCAACGCTGGCGCTCGTTCCACCGGCCCGTCGTCGTCGGTCCACTCTGGGTCGGCCCGCCCTGGGAGGAGCCGCCCGAGGGCTTGACGCCGGTCGTCATCGACCCGGGACGCGCCTTCGGGACCGGGTCGCACGCGACGACGCGGCTGTGCCTCGCGTACCTGCTCGAGCTGCCGCGCGGCAGCCTGCTCGACATCGGCTGCGGCTCGGGCGTGCTCGCCATCGCCGCGGCGAAGCTCGGCTTCGCGCCCGTGGGCGCGGTCGACGTCGATCCGGTTTCGGTCGAGACGACCACGGCGAACGCCCGCGCGAACGGCGTCGGGCTCGACGTCCTTCGCCTCGACGCCCTGCGCCACCGGCTGCCCGAGTCCGACGTCGCGGTCGCGAACATCGCGCTCGAGGTCGCCGACCGGATCGCCGCGCGCTCGGCGACGCTCGTCACGTCGGGCTACTTCGCCGACGCGAAACCGTCGCCCCCGGGATTCGTCCACGCAGACCGGCGAACGGACGACCGCTGGGCGGCCGATCGCTGGCGGCGCAAGTAGGATCTTTCGCTTCGTGGCCACGTTTTCGGTCCGTTTCCTCGGCTGCAAGGTCTCCCACCTCGACGCCAACGACGTGCGCGAGCGCCTGCTCGCCGACGGTCACGAGCAGCGCGAAGGTGATGCGGACGTCGCCGTGGTCAACACGTGCTGCGTCACCCAGGAGGCGCTGGGGAAGTCGCGGCAAGCGGCCGCGCGCGCCGCGCGAACGCATCGTCGGGTCTACGTCACCGGGTGCGGCGCGAATCTCTCCCGCGACGCGTTCGCCGGGCTCCCCGGCAATGTCGTCGTCGTTCGGCGTCGCAGCGAGGAGACGGCCGAGTTCGTCGCCGGCGACGTCGGCGCGATCGGCTGCGTGCGGTCGGAGTCGCGGCTCGAGCGCGTTCGCGCCTTCGTGAAGATCCAGGACGGCTGCTCGTTCTCGTGCAGCTTCTGCGTCATCCCGCTCGTTCGCGGAGCGACGCGCAGCCGCTCGGCTGCCGCGATCCTCGCCGAGATTCGCAAGCGCGTCCGGCAGGGACACAAGGAGGTCGTGCTCACCGGCGTCAACCTCGGCTGCTTCCGCGACCGCGCAGCCGGCTACGCGCTACCGCGCCTGATCCGCGAGGCGGGAGCGGTTCCCGGGCTGGCGCGCCTGCGGCTGTCGTCGATCGAGATCAATCACGTGACGGACGATCTCGTCGACGCACTTCGCGAGACGCCGATCGCGGCGCGACACCTGCACGTGCCGCTGCAGTCCGGAGACGACGGCGTGCTGCGCTCGATGGGGCGCCGCTACGACGTCGCCGCCTACCTGCGCAAGCTCGAGCCGCTCGAGGACTTCAACCTCACCGCGGACGTGATCGTCGGCTTCCCCGCCGAGGACGAGCGCGCCTTCCGCAACACGCTGCGGACCGTGCGCACGGCGCGGCTGACGAAGCTGCACGTCTTTCCGTACTCGCCGCGTCCCGGGACGAAGACGGCCGCGCACGACACCGTGCCGCCGTCGACGAAGAAAGGACGAAGCGCCCTCCTGCGCAGCGTTTCGCGCGAGGCGTGCCTTGCTCACTGGCGCGCCAAGCTCGGCGGCGAGGACCACGTTCTCGTCGACCGACCCGGTCGCGGCTACGGCGGCGACTATTCGCCGTGGCTGGTGGACGCTGAGATCGGCGAGCTCGTGCGCGTTCGCGCGCGGGATGTGACCGAGGAGGGGATCCTCGCTGCCTGACGACTGCCTGTTCTGCAAGCTCGCACGTGAGGGTGACCACGTCCATCGCGCGGACGGCTTCGCCGCGATCCGCGACATCAACCCGCAGGCGGACACGCACCTGCTCGTGATCCCCGAGCGGCATGTCGACACCTTTCGCGACGTGAACGAGTTCCCGGCGGAGGAGGCGAAGCGGATGCTCGAGTTCGTGGGGGAGACCGCGCGCGTCGCGGGGCTCGAGGACTACAAGGTCGTGGTTAACGTCGGTCCCGGCGCGGGACAAACGATCTTCCACCTGCACTGGCACGTCCTGGGCGGCAGGATTCGAGGTCTCGCATGAGCACGATTCAACGTCTCGAGGAGGAGCTGCGGCAGGCACGACTGGCGCGCGACGACGCCCGCCGCGACGCGCTCAGCCTGCTCCTCTCGGCGCTGCGCGCCGCCGAGAAGGACCTCCAGCGGGAGCTGACCGAGGACGAGGAGCTGCAGGTTCTGCAGCGCGAGCGGAAGCGCCGCGTCGAGGCGGCGGAGGCGTTCCGCAGCGGTGGACGCGAAGAGCAGGCAGCCGGCGAGGAGTCCGAGCTCGCCGTTCTCGAGGAGTTCATGCCGGAGCAGTTGAGCGAGGAAGAGCTCGAGGAGATCGTCGACGACGCGATCGCCGAGGTGGGGGCGACGAGCATGCGCGATCTCGGCCGCGTGATGGCGGACGTGATGCCGCAGGTCGCAGGCCGCGCGGACGGGTCGACGGTGAGCCAGCTCGTTCGCGAGAAGTTGGCTTAACGGCGCGGACTCCGGCGACCTACGCTCGACCTACACTGGGCGCGTGCAGGAGACCCTGGACGTTTCGAACGAGGTCGCGGCCGAGCTCGCAGGCGTCGGCGACGGCGTCCTCGACTCGCTGCGCGACCGTCTCGCGTGCACGATCCGCCTGCGCGGAAACCGGCTGACGATCGAAGGCGAGGAGCCGCAGGTCTCGGAGGCGCGCGCGGTCGTCGACGAGCTCGTCGAGCTGGTAGAGGGTGGCCACGAGATCGGTCCCTCCACGGTCGACGCCGTTCTCGGTGCGCTCGATCAGGCGCACGACATCCGCGAGGTCTTCGACGATGTCGTCTGGCGGCATCGCGGAAAGAAGATCGCGCCGAAGACGGTCACGCAGAAGCACTACGTCGACATGATCCGCGAGTGCACGGTCACGTTCGGGATCGGGCCTGCGGGCACCGGCAAGACGTACCTGGCGATGGCGCTCGCCGTCTCGGCGCTGCAGGAGCGGCAGGTGTCCCGGATCATCCTCACGCGGCCGGCGGTGGAGGCGGGCGAGCGGCTCGGGTTCCTGCCCGGCGACCTGCTCGCGAAGGTCGATCCGTATCTGCGTCCCCTGTTCGATGCCCTCTACGACATGCTCGACGCGGAGAAGGTGATGCGCTTCATGGAGACCGGCGTCGTCGAGGTCGCGCCGCTCGCGTTCATGCGCGGCCGGACGCTGAACGACTCGTTCATCATCCTCGACGAGGCGCAGAACACGAGCCCGGAGCAGATGCAGATGTTCCTGACGCGGCTCGGCTTCGGCTCGAAGGTCGTCGTCACCGGCGACGTGACGCAGGTCGACCTTCCGCGCGACCAGGCGTCGGGCCTGATCCAGGTGCAGCAGATCCTCCGCGACGTCGACGGGATCGCGTTCGTGCAGTTCACGCACCAGGACGTCGTGCGGCACAAGCTCGTGCAGCGGATCGTCGAGGCCTACAAGCGGCACGCGGACGAGACCGGCACGCAGCGCTCGCGCTGATGGTCGCAGTCGAGGTGAGCAACCGCAGCGGCGCGACGGTGGAGGAGGCGGCCGCCGTCGCGGTTGCGCGCGAGGTTCTCGCCGCCGAGGGAATCGTCGACGGCGAGCTCGGGCTCGCGTTCGTCGGGCCGGACGAGATCCGGGCGTTGAAGCGCGAGCATCTCGGGATCGACGAGGCAACGGACGTGCTCTCGTTCCCGATCGACGAGCGGGACGAGCTGCCCGAGGGCATTCCTCGCGCGCTCGGGGACGTCGTGCTGTGCCCCCAGGTCGTCGGCGAAGGCTGGCGACAGCCGCTCGTCCACGGGTTGCTGCATCTGCTCGGCTACGACCACGGCGAGGAGATGAACGAACGCGAGGAGGCGTTGCGATGAGCGTTCCGCCGCGCCGGACGCCGTCGCTGATCGAGTCGTTCAACTACGCGTTCGAAGGGATCATCCACGTGCTGCGCACGCAGCGGAACATGCGGATCGAGTTCGCCGTGGCGGCGGTCGTGCTCGTCGCCGGTCTCGCGACCGACGTGTCACGGCTGGAGCTGATCGCGCTCCTGCTGGCGATCGCGTTCGTCCTCATCGCGGAGATGATCAACACCGCGGTCGAGGGGGCGATCGACGTCGCGACGACCTCGTTCGATCCGATGGCCAAGCTGGCCAAGGACATCGCCGCGGGCGCCGTGCTGATCGCGGTGATGAACGCGATCGCGATCGGCTATCTCGTCTTCAGCGGCGAGGTCGCCGACCGGACGAGCAACGCGCTCGACCGTATCCGCGACGCGCCGGCGAAGCTGACGCTCGTGGCGCTGGTGCTGGTCGTGATCGTCGTGATCGCGACGAAGGCGTACACCGGTCGCGGCACACCTCTTCGCGGCGGGTTGCCCTCGGGTCACGCCGCGGTCGCGTTCGCGGGCTGGATGGCGGCGACGTACGTCCTCTCGAACCAGGAGCACCGGTTTCTGATCTCGACGTTGACGTTCATCATGGCGCTGCTGGTCGCGCAGACACGCGTGGAGTCGGGCGTGCACTCGGCGCTCGAGGTGACCTACGGCGGATTGATCGGAGCGCTGGTGACGCTGGCGCTCTTCCAGGTCTTCGCGTCGTGAGCGACGAGCTGTACGACCGCGCGGTCGCGGCGGCAGGCCGCGCGTACGCGCCGTATTCGAACTACTTCGTCGGTGCGGCGGTGCGGACGCGCGACGGGCGCATCTTCGAGGGCGTGAATGTCGAGAACGCGGCGTACCCGCTCGGGATCTGTGCGGAGCGGACAGCGATCGCGCGCGCCGTCGCCGAGGGCTACAAGCCGGGCGACTTCGAGGCGATCGGGATCACCGCTGCGCCGTGCGGGGGCTGCCGGCAATGGTTGACGGAGTTCGCGCTCGAGCGGGTGACGTTCAAGGATGCGGACGGCGAGCTCGTCTCCTGCGCGCCGGCCGAGCTGCTGCCCCACACCTGGGAGCTCCCGACGTGAGCAATCGGCACAGAATCGGTACAGACACGTGCGGCTTCGGCGGCTACGCTCGCATCAGCGGGTCAGGGGCAAACACCCCCACCCTGGGCGGGGGTGGTGGGTTGGTTCCGCCGCCGAGCAAACGGCGATGACCGAGGCCGACGCGTCGTTCCGCAGCGGCTTCGTCGCCGTCGCCGGTCGGCCGAACGTCGGCAAGTCGACGCTCGTCAACGCGCTCTGCGGCGGCAAGGTCGCGATCGTGTCGGACAAGCCGCAGACGACTCGGCGGCGGATCTTCGGGATCGCGAACGGTGACGAGTACCAGCTCGTCCTCGCCGACCTGCCGGGGTTCCAGCGGCCGCGCGATCCGCTCACCGAGCACATGCAGCGCACGGTCGACGCGTCCTTCGAGGACGTGGACTCGGTGCTGCTCGTCCTCAGCGCGCGCGAGCGAATCGGCGCGGGCGACCGCTTCATCGCGCAGCGCGTGTTTGCGCTCGGCGTCCCCGTCGTGATCGCGCTGAACAAGGTCGACCGCCTGAAGCCCGGGCACATCGCAACGCAGATGAAGACGGCGGCGCAACTCGGCGACTTCCACGCGCTCCATCCCGTGAGCGCCAAGACCGGCGACGGCGTCCCCGACCTCCGCGACGAGCTCGTCGCGCTCCTCCCCGCGGGCCCGCAGTACTTCCCGCCCGAGCAGCGCAGCGACCTTTCGCTCGAGGCGCAGATCGCGGAGCTCGTCCGCGAGCAGGCGCTGCGCCTCACGCGAGACGAGGTTCCGCACGCGATCACCGTCCAGGTCGACGAGCTCGCGGAGAAGGTCGTCCGCGCGGAGATCCTCGTCGAGACGGAGTCGCAGAAGCAGATCGTCGTCGGACGCGGCGGCGCGGTGATCAAGGAGATCGGCATGCGCGCACGACCGGAGGTCGAGCAGCTGCTCGGGCGGCGCGTCTTCCTCGAGCTGCACGTGAAGGTGAAGCCGCGCTGGCGACGGGACGAGTCGCTGCTGGAGCGCCTCGGGATCTAGCTGCGCATCCGCGCGACGCGCAGGACGATCGTCCCGAGGAACGCGGCGAAGTAGCCGGCGGCCAGAAGCAGCAGCGCCAGCTGCCAGCGCTCGGACAGCCGATCGAGGTAGAAGGCGCCGATCAGCGCCGGCACGATCAGCCAGCGCGACCATTCCGCACGCCCGCGCCGGCCTGCACGGAGGGCGACCAGGAAGATCGCGGCTCCCAGCACCGCGGCCGCGAAGCCGATTGCGACGTCGGTGGCGTTCGCGCCGGGCGCGACCCGCGCGATCCCGACGCCGAGACCCGCGGTCCCGAAGACGATCACGGCGAGGCCGAGCAGCGCGTTTCGGTTCACGCCGTGTGCTGGGGGAGGTAGTAGCGCCTCAGCCAGCGCGACAGCCCGTCGAGGCCGGGGAAGAGCACGCGCTCGGTCACGTTCCCGAGGTCGAGCTTGTCCCGAACTTCCCACTTCAGCTCCGCGGGCACGAGCACGCGCCGCCAAACCTCCGGATGCTCTGCCAGCCAGCCGTCGAGCGACAGGTCGGGCCGCGATGCCAGGGAAAACAGCGCGTACTGGTTGACGATCCGTGCGTCGAACGAGGGCGGCTCGACGAACGCGACGAAGTCGCCGAGCGCCGCAAGGTCCTGGAACGTCCGCGCCACGCCGTTCAGCATCTCGGTCGTGAACACGTCCGCTCCCTCCTCTTCGAGCGGCGCGCGCAGCTCCGGCGACAGCATCTGGTGGACGCGCGCGAAGTCGACGCACCACACTGCGCCGTCGACGTCCATCGACGCGTGGTGCGCGGTGACGAAGTGCAGCGCGACCGACGGCGAGAACGTCCAGTCGAGCATGCGCGTCGGCAGGCCGTGGTGCTGGCCGAGCGCGAGCCAGTCCCAGAGCGTGTCGCGCGGCACCGAGTCGAGCGTCGCGTACTTCCGGAACGCGCGCAGGATGTGGTCCTCGAGCTCGTGCGAGTTGCCGCCGAGCCGCACGAGCGACGTCCTCAGGTCGTCGGCCGCGTCGCCGCGCCCGCGAAAGGCGAAGGTCGAGCGGAACCTCCCGAGCGACTCCTGCCAGGAGTCCGCGAACAGCGCCTCCTGCAGCTCGGCCCAGGAGGAGACCCGCACATCGGTCACGCCGCTCTCCGCAGGAGGAAGAGATCCTGGTACGGATTGCCGCGCGCGCCCTCGGGGACGACCTCGACCTCCTCGAAGCCGCGCGGGACGAGGCGCTCGCGCACCCACGACAGCGGGTGGAAGGTCGTGCAGAGGTTGCTGCCGGGCACCTCCGCCCAGCGCACGACGAGCTCGCCGCGCGCGAAGCGTGCGCGCTCCTCGTCGCCGAGCCGCTCGAGGTAGCGCTCGCCGTGCGTCGTCAGCAGCAGGAAGCCGCCGGGCCGCACGACGCGCGCGAGCTCCGACATCCAGTCGAGCTGCATCGCCTCCGGCAGGTGCGTGAAGACGCTCAGCGCGTACGCGAGGTCGAAGGAGTCGTCCGCGAACGCCAGCGGCGGCACGAGCTCGTTCGTGGCGAAGCCCGCGAACGGGAGGTTCTCGCGGCACCACTCGACAGCCGCGCCGGAGAGGTCGCTGCCGGCGACGCGCGTTCCGTCGAGGTCGGCCCAGTTGCGGACGACGCGCCCGCAGCCGCAGCCGAAGTCGAGGATCGCCGCGAGGTCGTCGACGCTCGAGCCGGCGCGCGCGACGGCCTCGCGGATCGAGTCGGCCGCCAGCCTGCCGCTCTCGAGGAACCAGGCCACGTCCGGCGTCCCCGCGACGCGGACGATCAAGTGCGGCGGCGGGACGGGGAGGCCGTCGGCGGCCGCCGGCTCCGGCCCGCGCGGCAGCTGCGCCGCCCGCACGCGCTCGTATCCCCGGTACGCCGGTCCGAGCAGCCGGACGCGGTTGAGCGCGCGCAGGAGGGTGTGCTTCACGAGCCGGAACGCTAGCTTGGGTGGCATGGACGGCGACAGGCGCGCCACGCTCGAGCGCGCGGCCGCGCGGTTGCGCCGCCTGGACTGGTATCCGCGACCGGTCAGCATCCGCGGCGTGCGCCTCGCGGTGACGCCCTGGCTCTTCCGCCTGCCGTGGTTCCGCCGCTTCGACGGCTACGCGACGCACGTCGTCCTCTTCTTCCGCGACGACGCCGCGGCGGGGAACGAAGACCTCGTCACGCATGAGCTCTGCCACGCATGGCAGATGCAGCACCACCCGCTCGGAATGCCGCTCTCCTATCTCTTCCGCGGCTACGAGCGGAATCGGTACGAGCTCGAGGCCCGGCGCGCGGTGCTGGAGACACGGCCCGGTCTAGACTGAAAGCCGTGGCGCAGGCGCCTGCACTCGCCCAGGGATTCGAGCTTCCGCTCGAGCCCCGGCTACCGCGAATCGGCTCGATCGACCAGGTCGCGGTCGAAGCGCGCGCGGCCGAGCTCGGCAAGCGGTCGATCAAGAAGGACGCGAAGCTGTTCGCGCTCGAGCTCGCGATCCGCTGCATGGACCTGACGACGCTCGAGGGTGCGGACACGCCGGGCAAGGTCGCCGCGCTCTGCAGCAAGGCAGTCCGCCCGGATCCGACGGATGCGAACGTGCCGTCCGTCGCAGCGGTCTGCGTCTACCCGAACCTCGTGCCGACTGCGGTCGAGCGGCTGCGCGGGACGGGCGTCAAGGTCGCCTCCGTCGCGACGGCGTTCCCCTCGGGCCAGTCGCCGCTCGAGGCGAAGCTCGAGGAGACGCGCTGGGTCGTCGAGCACGGAGCCGACGAGGTCGACATGGTCATCGACCGCGGCGCGTTCCTCTCCGGCCGGTACGCGAAGGTCTACGACGAGATCGTGCGGGTGAAGGAGGCGTGCGGCGACGCGCACCTGAAGGTGATCCTCGAGACGGGCGAGCTCGGCACGTACGACAACGTCCGCCGCGCCTCGCTGCTGGCGATGGCCGCGGGCGCGGACTTCATCAAGACCTCGACCGGAAAGTTGTCCAGCGCGGCAACGCTTCCGGTGGCGCTGGTGATGCTGGAGGCGATCCGCGACGTGCACGACGAGACGGGCCGCATCGTCGGGTTCAAGCCGGCCGGAGGGATTCGCGCGTCGAAACAGGCGGTTCAGCACCTCGTCCTCGTGCACGAGACCGTCGGGCCCGAGTGGCTGACGCCCGACCTCTACCGCCTCGGCGCTTCGTCGCTGCTCAACGACGTCCTGATGCAGATCCGCAAGGAACGCACGGGCGCGTACAGAAGCCCGGACGAGTTCACGATTGACTGAGCTGGAACGCACGCGCGCCGGTGCGCCGGCGCCCACCGACTGGACCTACGCGCCCGCGCCGGAGGCGCGCGACATCGTCCAGCTGCGCGAACGGTACGGCCACTACGTCGGGGGCGAGTGGCTCGAGCCGCAGGAGACGTACACGACGATCTCGCCCGCGGACGAGTCGCCGCTCGCCGAGATCGGCCAGGCCACACCTGCTGAGGTCGACGGCGCGGTCGGCGCCGCGCGGGAGGCGTTCGCGAACGGCTGGTCGGAGCTGCCCGGCTCCGAGCGCGCGAAGTATCTCTTCCGGATCGCGCGCGTCCTGCAGGAGCGGTCGCGCGAGTTCGCGGTGCTCGAATCCCTGAACGGCGGCAAGCCGATCAAGGAGTCTCGCGACGTCGACCTCCCGCTCGCCGCCGCCCACTTCTTCTACTACGCAGGCTGGGCGGACAAGCTCGAGTACGCCTTCCCCAACCGGCAGCCGAAGCCCGTCGGCGTCGCGGGCCAGATCATTCCGTGGAACTTCCCGCTGCTGATGCTGGCGTGGAAGATCGCACCCGCGCTCGCGTGCGGGAACACGGTCGTGCTCAAGCCCGCCGAGACGACGCCGTTGACCGCGCTGCTCTTCTGCGACGTCCTGCGCCAGGTCGAGCTTCCGCCCGGCGTCGTCAACATCGTCACCGGCGACGGCCGCACCGGCGCGGCGATCGTCGACCACGACGGCGTCGACAAGGTCGCGTTCACGGGGTCGACCGAGGTCGGCAAGGCGATCCAGCGGCAGCTCGCCGGGACCGGGAAGAAGCTCACGCTCGAGCTCGGCGGCAAGGCGGCGAACGTCATCTTCGACGACGCCGCGCTCGACCAGGCGGTCGAGGGGATCGTCAACGGCATCTACTTCAACCAGGGACACGTCTGCTGCGCCGGCTCGCGCCTCCTGGTGCAGGAGTCGATCGCGGAGCCGCTGATCGCGAAGCTGAAGCGGCGCCTGCAGACGCTGCGCGTCGGCGAGCCGCTCGACAAGAACACGGACGTCGGCGCGATCAACTCCCGGATGCAGCTCGACAAGATCACGGAGCTCGTCGCCGCCGGCAGGGACGAGGGCGCGGAGATCTACCAGCCGCCGTGCCGACTGCCGGAGAAGGGCTACTGGTTCGCGCCGACGGTCTTCACGAACGTCGCGCAGAGCTACCGGATCGCGCAGGAGGAGATCTTCGGGCCGGTCCTCTCCGTGCTCACGTTCCGGACTCCCGACGAGGCGGTCGAGAAGGCCAACAACACGATGTACGGCCTGAGCGCGGGTGTCTGGACGGAGAAGGGCTCGCGCATCCTCTGGATGGCCGAGCGCCTGCGCGCCGGCGTCGTCTGGGCGAACACCTACAACCGCTTCGACCCGTCGTCGCCCTTCGGCGGCTACAAGGAGTCCGGCTTCGGCCGCGAGGGCGGAAGGCACGGGCTCGAGCCGTACCTCGCGCTCGAATGACGAGACTCCCGATCCGCAAGACGTACAAGCTGTTCATCGGCGGCGCGTTCCCGCGCAGCGAGTCGGGGCGGACGTACGAGGCGGAGGGACAGAACGTCGCGCGCGCGTCGCGCAAGGACGCACGCGACGCCGTCAAGGCCGCGCGCGCCGCCTTCCCGAAATGGGCGGGGATGACGGCGTACAACCGCGGGCAAATCCTTTACCGGCTGGCGGAGATGCTCGAGAACCGGCGGCACGACGTGGCGAGGTCTTGCACGGGCGAAAACGAAGTGGAGCGTGCGATCGACCGCGTCGTCTGGTACGCGGGCTGGACGGACAAGCTCGCGCAGGTGGTCGGCGGCTCGAATCCCGTCGCCGGCCCGTACTTCAACTTCACGGTTCCCGAGCCGACGGGCGTCGTCGCGATCGTCGCGCCGCCCGAGCCGCCGCTGCTGGGGCTCGTCTCGCGGCTGGCGCCCGTGCTCGCCGGGGGAAACACCGCCGTCGCGGTCGCCTCGGAGACGCACCCGCTGGCCGCGATCGAGCTCGCGGAGGCGGTGGCGACCTCGGACGTCCCCGGCGGGGTCGTGAACATCCTCACCGGGTACCCGTCGGAGCTCGCGCCGTGGTTGGCTGCGCACATGGACGTGAACGCGCTCGACGTCCCGTCGGCGGACGCGGAGCTCGAGCGCGCAGCGGCCGAGAACGTGAAGCGCGTCCATCGCGCGAAGCCGGACGTCCAGAGCCCCTACGAGATCGGCGCCTTCCTCGAGCTGAAGACCGTCTGGCACCCGATCGGCGTCTAGGCCTCAGGGCAAACGCGCCGAGAACATCGCCTCGTGCTTGACGCCGCGCGTCGGCGGCTGCGCGAGCGCGAAGATCGGAACGAACGCGTCTTCCGAGAAGACACCGCCGGCGTAGTCGCCGAAGAACGCGCCGCCGGTGGTGTCCGCGAGCCACGCGTACGCCATCGGCCTCGAGTCGAGCCGCTGCGGTGCGCGCCAGGTCGCGCCACCGTCGTCTGAGCGCGTGTACGCGACGCCGATGCGGCAGGTGGCCGGACTGCAACTGACGGTGGGACGGAAGAAGAAGAGGAGACCGAGCCGTCCGGGCGCCGTCGGGTGCGCGCCGAGACCGGGGATGAAGCGGTCGAAGCCGATCCCGCGGATCGGGCGCGGCGCCGTCCACGTCAGCCCGTCACCGGACGTCGCCAGCGCGAGGTCGGTCCCGTTGCAGTCCGCACGGAAGCCGCAGTCGGCCCAGACGACCGAGATCCGTCCGGACGCGTCGACGGTCGCGGCAGGCAGAGGCGGCACGCGCAACTCGCTCGGGAGATCGGCCTCGAGCGGCGCGACGCCCGCGCGAGCGGACCAGGTCGCTCCGCCGTCCGTCGAACGCACGGCATAGATCCCCGCGTCCGCGGCGAGGAAGATGACGGTGACCGCGCCGTTCTGCTGGACGACGGGAATCGCCCCGGACACGTTTCCGCCCGTGTCGCGCGACGCCGTGATCGGCGCGCCCCAGGTCGCGCCCCCGTCCCGCGAGACCTGCACCGCGAGGCGGTTGCCGACGAAATCGGAATACGCGACGTAGCACGAGCCGTAGAACGCGCTGAGCGTCGAGTTGTCGCAGGCGATCCATTCCTTGTCGTAGGCGAGCGACCCGCGGACGGCCTGTGTGACGATCACCGGCGGCGTCCACGTGAGCCCGTCCTGCGATCGGCTGACGGCGAGGTTGCTGAGCCCGATGCCGACACCGAGCGTGACGACGAGCCACGTTCGGTGCTGCGCGTCGTACGCCACCGCCGGATCGCTCGCGCGCTGGACGGTGCCCGGCGGCTGCTGGAAGCCCGTCACGGCCGGAAGCAGGCCCGAGCGCCACGTCCGCCCGCCGTTCTGCGACGTCGCCCAGCCGATCCCCGCGGCGGCGCCGTCCAGGAAGCGTCCGACCTGGAACGCCGCGACGACGGTCGAGCCGCTCGCGGCGATGTGCGGCTCGACCTCCGTCTGGTGCTGTCCGGGCGTCGTCAGCGTGTCGAACGAGACTCGGCGCGAGACGACCTCGCAATCCGCGGCGACGCGATCGGCGGCGTCGACGGTGACGATGTCGCGTCCGCCCTTGCACACGACCGAGTCGCGACCGCCGGCGACGGCGTCGATCTGGTCGGCCGCGCTCGTGCCCACGAGCCGCTCGGGTTTCGCCGTGCCGATGATCGTCTTCGCCGAAGCGCTTCCCGGCAACGCGAGCAAAAGGGCGAGCCCGAGCACGAGCCGGCGCATCGCGCCACGGTACCTGCCGTCCGCAGCCGGGGTCGCCCACGGCGACCGCGGTTTTCCAGCAGCGCGACGGCGGCTTGGCCGCCGTCGCTTGCAGCCCGCCGGGGTACGATTCGCGCTCTTGGCCGACAGGGGCGGTAGACGGTTCAGCCAGGCGATCTCCGAGGGAGACGGAATCTCCGTCATCGTGGAGGTAGACGCCGCCGAGGCAGCTCGGTTGGCGGAGGCGGACGGGGCGGAGGCGATCGTCGTCGTCCGCGAGGTCGTCGGCCTGGGCGAGGCGACGGAGCTGCCGATCCTCTGGATGAGCGGAGCGCTCGAGGCCGCCGCCGGCGCGGGCGCGGACGCATGCGTCGTGGACGCGTCCGACCTCGACGAAGACGACGTGGACATCGTCGCGCGTGCGTCAGATTTCGGACTCGACTGCGTCGTCCGCGTACGCGACGAGGAGGAGCTCGCACGCGCGCTCGAGTCGCACGATCCCGAGATCTTCCTCCTCGCCGGCAACGACCTCGAGCACGCGCTCGGGCTGCTGTCGGACGTTCCGGTCGGCAAGCTCGCGATCGTGCACGGGAACGGCGTCACGCGCGAGCAGGTGCTCGACCTCGAGCGGCGCGGGATCGACGCGGTGATCGTGCCGCCGCAGAACGTCGCCGAGCTCGTCGGTGACGCGCCCCCCGAGGTCTGAGTCACCGCTCGGCGGCCCGCCGGTCGCCTTCGCGGCAATCCTCGTCGGCGCGGCTGTGTTGCGGCTGGTCGGGATCCGCTACGGGTTGCCATACGGGTCGATCCTCGATCCGGACGAGCAGAACGTCGTCCCGCGCGCTTGGCGGATGGTGCACGGCGGCGGCGCCGACCCTCGCTTCTTCGACTGGCCGACGCTCGTCACGTACCTCGAGGCGCCGTTCCAGTGGTGGCACGCGTCTCCGTCCTACTTGACGGGCAGGCTCGTCGTCGTCGGACTCGGCGTGCTCGGCGTCGCGGCCGCGTGGTGGCTGGGCTCGGCGGCGTACGGAACCGTCGCCGGCGCCGTCGCCGCTGCCACGACCGCGGTGGCGACGACGCACGTCGCCTACTCGCACGCGGCCGTCACGGACGTGCCGCTCACGACGTTCGTCACCGTCGCGCTCGCGCTGCTCGTCATGAACCAGCCGGAGCTCGCGGGCGTCGCGATCGGGATCGCGACCGCCGCGAAGTACCCGGGAGTGCTCCTGCTCGTCCCGCTCGCGGTCCTCACCTGGCGGCGCTGGGGGACGCTCGCGATCTCCGTCGCGCTCGCGGTCGTCGCCTTCGCGATCGCCTCGCCGTACACGATCCTGCGTGCGGGCGACGCCTGGTCCGCCCTTCGACGCGTGCAGGCGCAGCACCGCCGCGGCTGGCTCGGCTTCGAGCACGACCACTGGGCAGGGTTCGCGTTCGTCGGACGGCTCTGGGACACGCTCGGGCCGGTCCTGCTGATCGCGGTCGCGGGGCTCGCGGCGGCTCTCGTCCGCCGTAGGCGGCCTGCGGACGTCGTCCTGGCGTCGTTCTTCGTCGCCTATTACGTGTCGCTGCTGCCCCTGCACTCGCACTTCGACCGTTACGTGCTCCCGCTCGTTCCCGTGTGCGGTGCGCTCGCCGGCCGGCTGCGCGCGATCACCGCCGTCACGCTGCTGCTGCTCGTCGTGCCGCTCGCGTGGTCCGCGCGTGACGACGCGCGGCTCGTCGATATGGACACGCGCGTCGCCGCCGCACACTGGATCGACGCTCACGTGCCCAAGGGCGCGACGATCGCCGCGGAGTCGTCGACCGCGCTCCCCAAGGGCTACCGCGTACTGCCGCTGCGCCTGCCGCTTCCGGGCGAGCCAGGCGACCGCGACCTCACGGTGCTTCGGCGCGCGGCGGACTGGGTCCTCGTCAGCGGAGCGGTCGCCGACCGGGTCGAGCGAGCCCGCGACCGGTATCCGCGGGAGGCCGCGTTCTACACCGAGCTCGACTCGAGGACCCGACGCGTGCTGCGGATCGAGCCCGGGCACGGGCTTTCCGGGCCGTGGGTCGCGCTCTATCGGTTGTAACCTGGAACCGTGACGCGCTTGTGGACCGGGGTCGCGCTCGTGGGGGCGGCGCTTGCGCTCGCAGGCTGCGGCGGCAGCCCGGAGCCCGCCGCGAAGGCTGCTTCGAAGGCGCGCTGCAGCGGGGCGAAGCTCGCCTCCTGGCAGCGTCTCGCGGCGCGGGTCGACGCACTCGTCTACTGCCCGACCTGGATGCCGGACCCTCTCGACGGGGCCATCGGCTCCCGCTGGAACAACATCGACAGCGTCGATCCCGACCGCAGCTATCTCGAGTCCTGGGTGTGGCAGGAGACCGGCGCCGGCGCCGCCGGCGGCGAGCTGCACGTCAACCTGCGCGGCTATCCCGGGCGGACGGCCGTGCCGAAGTGCCGTGACGCGGACACCGATGCGCGTGTCCCGTGCTTCGCCGACACGCACGGACAGAAGCGGTTCGGCGCGATCACGGCGACGCTCTACACCTCGAATCGCGACGCCGACCAGTGGCACGTGGCCTACGGCTGGCGTGCGCGCGGCAGCTTCTACACGCTCAGCGAGCACGTGGCGCCGCCGCTCACGTACGCGAAGGTCGTGAAGTACCTGAACCGGATGATGGCTTCGCTGCAGTCCGTCCAGCCCGGCGCGTGAGGCTCACTCGGCGTCAGGCGCTCGCGGGCGCCGCAGCCGGCGCGCTCGGCGCCGCGGGAATCTACGAGCTCGTCGACAAGCTTGCCGGCGAGTCTCCCGAGCGTGCTGCGGCGGGCGGGCTGCCGCCTGAGCAACACGTGCTGGACGGCGTGCGCACGGTCAAGGACGAGAACGTCGACGTCCTCGTGCCGCCGCTGCCCCACGAGGTGTTGACCGCGAAAGTGAAGGTCGACCGCGCCGAGCTTCGCGACGCGCAGCG
>Ga0081539_10001234_pt1 | contig 45604 bp, 38 predicted proteins | sample TabmetS4T2R2_FD_71023 | JGI IMG/M metagenome (GOLD analysis project Ga0081539, IMG submission 71023) | Tabebuia heterophylla rhizosphere microbial communities from the University of Puerto Rico - S4T2R2 | ecosystem: Host-associated > Plants > Roots > Rhizosphere ... | reverse complement strand
GCCCTCGATCTCTACAAAGATAGCGATTTCGAGAATGGCTGTAGCGACCGCCTGGTTGATGACATCGTCGCCTGGGGCACAGAGACCAAGATTCGCGATCGCATTGATGCGCATCTCAAAGCCGGTGCGACCCACGTCTGTATTTTACCGATTCGCTGGGACAACGAAACATTGCCGGACTTACGCGCGGTCGAGGCGTTTGCGCCACGAGCGTAGGGCAGTTATAGAAACACGACAGCAACACAACGGAGTCACGAGGACGGGTTCCTTCCCCCAGTCATGGGGGAAGGACAGGACGGGGGTTAAAAAGAGCGCCGCAAGAAATTCGTCCGACTTTCAACCCTCATCCTTGCCCCTTCGACAAGCTCACCTGTGCCTGCGGCACTGGCGCAGGCAGGGCAGGCTTCCCCCTTAACAGGGGGAAGGAAAAACCCATTGCGATCTACATCTTAGTAAGGAAAGGGTCTGGGTGTATCTACCCCACTAAATCAACAAAATTCCCTGCATAGAATCGTTCCTTCGCCGTCTCATTAATCCCTGGCATTGACAAGTCAAAACGCTTCAGCGGATTACGACCGCCTTCGATGTGCGGATAATCAGACGAGAACATAAACAAATCTTCACCCGCCTGCTCGATCATCCAACCTACGGGTTCGGTCGGATGCGGAGTAAAACGCAACTGACGGTGGACATATTCAGAGGCGTGCCGCGGCAGCGCCAAGCTCGGCTCAGTGCGCACGAAAGTTTCTTGGGCGGCATCAAGTCGCTTGAGCCAGGGCACCACCCACAAGGCGCCCTCTTCAATGCAACCGCCACGCAAACGAGGGAAGCGTTCAAAGACGCCGTCGAGCACCATCGCACCAAGGAAAATTTCTGAGGCCGTATGCAAAACCAAGTAATCTTTCGCATGCACGGTTTCTCCACCACCGAGGAAATCGGTGGCCGGCAGCCCGTTATTCATGTACGCTTTAGCAACGGCCAGTGGAGTCACACCCACGTGTAGCAGAAACGGAATGTTCAAGTCTTGAAAGCGCGCCCAGACACCATTGAACACGGGATGGGTCGGCGATTTATCCCCAACAGGGAGTGCCGGTATCCAGAGTCCTCGACACCCGAGTCGCACGGCTTCCTCAATTTCACGTTCCGCCAACTCAGGGACATCGAGGGGCACAAAACCAACCGGAATCAGTCGTTTGTCGCACGCACAGAAATCACTCATGGCGCGATTGAGGGCGCGGGCACCACCATACAGTAATTTTGCGTTAGTTTGCTGTTGTCCGAATATCCCCCAAAACTGCGAGAAGGCAATCGACGGAAAGACGAGTTGTTGATTGAAGCCCAGCATATCCAGCGCTTGTGTGCGCTCTTGTGAATCCGAGGCGCCAAAGGCCTCCCACCCTTTGAGATTCATCAAGTTCTCTTCAATCTTCACCTTCTGCCAATGGTCAGGGTCACGTTGTTGTCTGATCGCGTCTCGCATACGTCCCGTAGCACCGAAGTATGGCGGGAGCAGACGCTCACGGATATCTGGATCAGCATATGTTCCCAACCAATCAGGTAGTTCCATCAGGTGGCTATCGGCGTCGTTATAAATTCTCCCTTCGGCGTACGGCATACAGGCTCCTCCAGTTTCGTTTGTCTGTCGTATGAGGATATAAGCAACTTCAAGCGAGTGTGTCAAAGGCGAATAGCCGCCTAAGGCATGGCTTCCGCTCTGGCGCTGGCAATGGTAGAGAAAGAGACGCAATGAGAAGAGAAAGACACAGTAAGTGACATTATCACGCACCAAGGAGGAGCGCATGACACAACCGTCTCATCTGCTGAGTGGCTACAAAGTATTAGACTTTACCCAAGTGCTGGCCGGACCGACGACAACCCGCCTCATGGCGGAGATGGGCGCGGAGATCATTAAAGTCGAATTAATGCCCAACGGAGATATTTCTCGCAACTTGCCCTTTATCAAGAACGGACGCAGCGGTTACTACATTCAGCAAAATCGCGGCAAGAAAAGTCTGTGTATTGATGCCCGCCATCCGAAAGGGCAGGAGATCCTCAAAAGCTTGATTAAAAAAGTGGACGTTATCGTAGAAAACTTCTCCCCAGGAACGATCGCGCGGTTAGGATTTGGCTATGATGTCGTCAAAGAGATCAACCCACGAGTCGTCATGTGTTCGGTCTCAGCGCTCGGCCAAACCGGGCCGCTCGCTAACATACCAGGGTACGACTACATCGGGCAGGCATATGCCGGAGTCACGTATATGATTGGCGACCCAGATGGTGCACCGGCTGTCCCTATGCTTGGCCTGGGCGATGTAAGTACAGGAGTGCATGCCTATGCGGCGATTGCGAGTGCACTTCTCTACCGCGAACGTACCGGGCAGGGACAATACTTAGATATCACATTACTAGATTCCTACTTCCACTGTCATGAACTCAGCGTGCAATTGTACAGCGGCACCGACGGGGCGGTACAACCGAAACGCTCTGGCTCTCATCATTATGCTATAAGTCCAGCTGGCATATTCAAAGGAAAGCACCAGTACCTCTTCATTCTCTGTTTGGATCATCAATGGTCTGTGTTGTGTCGTGCGATGGGCAAGCCGGACCTCAGCGAGGACCCGCGCTTTGCCAACAACGCGAAACGTGTTGAGCATCAGAAAGAGGTCATACAGGTCATTGAACGCTGGATTCAAGCCCAAGCGAGTGATGACGAAGCCTTGCGGTTGCTCCATGAAGGACACGTGCCGGCCGCACCAGTGTTATCAATTCCCGAAGCGATCAACCATTCGCACCTCAAAGCCCGGCGCACGGTCCGTAGGATAAAAGACAACAAATTTGGCGAGCTCGATATTCCCGGCATGCCCCTGAAGTTCTCCCAGTTCCCTGATGAGCTGCCACTGCAAGCTGCGTCTTTGGGAGAACACAACGAAGAAATTTTGCGTACGTATCTCTCATATACGCCGGAACAAGTGCAGCAATTGGAAGCCGAGGGTGTGTTGAAACGAGATACGACGAAGTGAGGAAAAGAACAATTTATAGGAGCCGCGCCCTCACCCTCACTCCCTCCCCCGCTGGGCGGAGAGGGAAGCCTGTGGGCCAGGGTGAGGGCCATGAGCAAATGTCATGCGGTTCGATTTAGTGTGTACTAGCAGATACGCACTCAAGCCGCACGTTTCTTCGCATCACCTTTTGACCAGCGCCGCAGCTCTGGCATCACTCTCGTTGCGTAAGTCGTGATGCTGTCCTTGGCTTCATCAAATGTCATCCCTGAGAAGCTGAACGTTGCACCAGCCTGAAAGTCGCCGATGATCGCGCGCCGCTCCTCGTATTTGTCAAGGATTTGCTTTGGTGTTCCCCACACGTTGCTATCAACAAACGCTTTGACCATCGTATCGATACCGATAGTGTCCAAGGCTGCTTTGGCACCACTGTAAGTGGCATAGCTCTTCGAGTCGGTCAGGTGAGCCTCGAAAATCTCGTAGTGGTCGGCAAAACTATGAAAGTAGCGACCAACAAACTTATGAGCCAGTTCGTAAGCTGCGTCGGCGCTTTCATGACAAAAACATAGGTCCGCGGTCATCACCGGCGGTGCGGGAATCTTCTGGTACTCTTCAAAAAGAGTCCGATAGCGTTCAATGGTCGGTAATACTTCTGGCCACGGTTTGTAGGCAAACAAGCACTGCACGGCGCCGACTTCCGCACACACCGGCACCGTATCCGGCGACATCGCGACCATATAACGCCGTCCGACAAATGACTTCAGCGGCCCCGGTCGCAGCGCGGTTTTCGGTTGCGGGTAATATTTGCCGTTGCCTTCGATATAGCCGCTTTCAATCGCTTGACAAACCATCCGCGCCGATTCGTCAAAGCGACCGCGTGAGTCTTCCATGTCTTGACGAAAACCAACATACTCCCGTTTCGCCAAACCACGCGCCATACCAAATACGGCACGGCCCTCAGACAGGTGATCTAAAAGCAGCACCCGCTCCGCGACGCGCAGCGGATCATTCCACGGAAGGATCACTCCGAGTGTGCCCAATTTGATGCGATCGGTGATAGCGGCCATGTAGCCGAGGAACTGAAAGTTATCAGGTCCCATGGAGTAGTTAGAAAAGTGGTGCTCGACGCTGAAAATGATGTCGAACCCCAGCGGCTCCATGAGTTTGTTGACCGCAAGTTCTTTCTTCATGAACTCGGCATCACTCATATGATCTTTGTAGTTATTCCAGAAGGTGACACAACTAATAGTTTCCACGATACGCCTCCTGAACCGCCGCGATTGCTCCGTGTCCACCGCGGGGCGTGCAAATGCCCACATACTGCGGCATCTACTGTGCGCCGTCAACTGTTGACACACAGTAGCGAGTGCCCGGTGCCGGTGGCGTTTCCGGCGGACCGGCAAAACACTGGGCAATCAACATCCACTGCGTCGCCGTAGGACCAACGACGTGCAGTACTGTGTCAGCGATATTACGTACTTGGGTCACCACCTGGCAGAACTCAACCGCACTTCCTTCAACCAGGCCCTCTGCTTCAGAGGAGCCCCACGTCCACAGTGCGCCTGACGGCGCGGTGAGTCGCACCGTAGGCATCTGCGGCGGCACCGGTAAGCGTCGGTTGGTGAAGGTCCAGCCGAACGTATTGATCCCAAGAATCGCAATGTTCTTGATCCGATCGCCATCGCGGCGCACCCGACCAAAGATATCGTATATCGCCTGACTATGCGCCCAGGTTTCCATAAGACGCGCAGTGATACTCGAACGCGCGCTCATATCCGGCCCTGCCCATTTGACTCGCATCTTCGGGTCCGCCACCAGAAAGTGTTCGGTCACCTGCAGATAGAAATCGCGCCATTGCCCTAACAGCGCACGGCCCTTTGTCCCCCGCAACCAGGTATGCGTAAAGCTCAGATGTCCCCCTGCGGGACGCGCGGCAATCATCTCTTGGATAAAGGCGACAAATGCCGCGCTGTCGGTCAACGATAAGTCGGCCATGTAGTTCCCCACGTGTATGTGCGCGATCACATCGTTGATCGTCCAGCCTTTGAACTGCGTAGGGCGATTCCAGTCGTCATCACTGAGTGTTTTTAAGAGGGCATAAAGAGTCTCATTCTCCTCACGAAAATCGAGTGCTTGCTCTAGCATGCGTGCCTCCCCACTGAGATACACTCCAGGTCCTTCCACCATGCCTCTCTCACACCGGATCGACAAGAGCGTCAGCCAGTGTTAGAGGGCGAGAGGAGAAATCGGTATGAGAAGAGGTCCATGGCCTGGAATCATCGCCGCCGTCACCCTTCTGCTCATCATTGCCTTGTGGTCATCCCGCGGGGTGAGTGTTGAGCGACAGGCGATGAACATGATTGTTGAGGCGCAACGTCACATTTCCGAGGCGCAAGACGCGCACGCCGCCGCCACAGAACCTGCGACCTTGACAGCGGCAGAAGATGATTTGTTAGTCGCACAGACCGCATTCAATAAGTCACAGTTTGAGACCGCGCTGGAAGCGGCCCGCCGTGCGAGTCAAACTGCACAAGACCTCCTTGCCAAACATCGTGCTGCCCAGCCACACCAACAGTGACTAAGCAAATGCTGCGGTTTTCACATGCGTGTGACCTTTTTTCTGGAGGGGCGAAGACAAGCTTCGCCCCTCCGGAGGAAAGAGCGCATGAGAGCAAAACCCGCCGTAGGGTCACGGGATTGGTGGCGTGGCCGCGTTAATCGACTGTATTAATTTGACAACTTTGGCCCGATCCGCCGCACTGGTGAGAGTATCGACACCGCTTCCTCTCTTTCTCTTCCACCACCCCAGGAAGACTATCCCAGAGCCGAACAGAAAAGAGGTTCCAGGTTCGGGAACCGCCGAGACTTGGAGGAAGCCTGCCCCTGCGCCGCTAGGACTCAGGGTGGGAACGATGGTGATCGAATGACCTCCTGGCAAGAGAGAAAAGACTGCATGACTGGTGTTGGGATCGGCCAGGCAAGAAACGGGATCATCTCCACAATTTCCCGAGCCAACCGGGACTGAGGTAACTCCCAGTGAAGTACTGAAATCGAAGACTTCAAATTGGTCGCCCGCATCAAAAGCATCAGTCACTGTCAACACGGCCCCCAGGAGTGTGGTGAAAGTCCACGGCGGAGCGTCAAGAAAGGTGGTGGGCGTACCTGAACTGGCGAGACAGAATCCTCCAGCCGGATCGTCTGGGGCGCAGCCGGTCGCAGGCACGCCGGGGTCAGTAAAACTAAATTCGTACCAGGTGTCGAGACTGATAGCACCGGAATACGCCGGTGTGGCGAAGTTCAAAACAATAACACAGACGGTGATCCATACTGCGCTTGTCAACCCAATACCTACTGAAGTTGTCATTTTTTCCTCCATTTTGCCAAGTGTGAGATGTGGGGAGGCAGCATTCGAACATGGCCCTATTGCCGTGTTCAAAAGAGTATCCTTATCTGATAAGGACAATGTGTTATGTCAGCTTTCCCACGAGAAGGCAAGTCGGAAGAACTAACGCGTAAAAGAGGGAGGATACCGTGGTCTAAGTGCGGCGAGGCGAACTCCAGGGAGAAAGAAAGGGCCTCGAATTCCATGGGCTGGCTCCTGACCATGAGGAAATTACTTCGGACTTCACTAGGCTGCCCCACTCGCACAATTCTCTTTTATGAATCAATCTATGTATCTGACAAGAGCGAAAGCTCGGTCGTTGACTAGGACGAAATTGGCTATGCTCTCGGTTGTGATAGTAACCAAGCAGAGAAGGAGAGGAGATACTGACTATGAAACTCGGATTACTGGTTGGCGCGGCAGGGCCACGTCTGAACATGGACTTCATTCTGGAAGCAGAGAAGCTCGGCTTTGATTCGGTATGGACTGGCGAGGCCTATGGCTCTGACGCGGTCACGCCCCTGGCTTGGATTGGGTCGCGTACGTCAAAAATCAAACTCGGTGCGGCAATTCTGCAAATGCCGGCACGCACACCGGCGATGACGGCAATGACCGCGATGACATTGGATGCTTTATCAGGTGGGCGCTTTATTCTCGGTGTAGGACCGTCAGGGCCACAAGTCGCCGAAGGCTGGCACGGGGTTGCCTACGGGAAACCGATTCCGCGGACGCGAGAGTACGTCAGCATCGTGCGCAAAATTCTCGCCCGCGAAGCGCCATTGCAGCATCACGGCGAGTATTACCAGATTCCATACACAGGACCTGACGCCACAGGGCTCGGAAAACCGCTCAAGAGTATCGGACATGGGCGGCCAGACATGAAAATCTACATGGCCTCGATTAGCCCCAATGGGATCGCCTGCGCCGGTGAGGTCGCTGACGGTAATCTTCCTATCTGGATGAACCCTGAGAAACCACAGTTATTTATTCCTCACTTAGAGCGCGGCTTTGCCAAAGCGACGACAAAGAAAAGCTTGGCTGATTTCGACCTCGCGCCGTTTGTGACATGCGTGGTGGGGAACGACCTGGAAAAATGCCGCATGCCAGTGAAAGACAACCTTGCGCTGTACATCGGCGGGATGGGAGCACGCAACGCCAATTTCTACAACGACTACGCCAAACGTATGGGTTACGAGGACGCAGCAAAGAAGATTCAAGACTTGTACTTGAGTGGAAAGAAAGCCGAGGCCGTCGCGCTGGTACCGGACAAATTGGTCGACGAAATCGCGTTAGTCGGGACGCGGGAACGCATCGCCGAACGCCTGCAAGCCTGGAAGGCGTCGCCTGCAACCAGCCTCCTCATCGGTGCGTCACAATCTGAAGCGCTACGGTTGCTCGTGGAATTGTGTCTGTAGCGGGATTGAGAAGCATTGAGCAGCGCATCTTAACACTAAGATTGAGCGGGACATCCTTCAGGAACAGACCCGAATGCAGATATTCGCCCCGCTGATAATGCCCTAGCTCCTGGGCTGTCATGTCATGACGACCAACGCGGTAGATGAGAAGAGGCACTTGATACGGCATGTGTTACTCCGGAGCGAACGCGAGTAGCACATTGCCGGGAAGGATGCCGCCATGGTGCGAGTAGCCAGAATTCACGAAGAGCATTCCGCCGACGATCGCCGGACTGGAGTTACTCATTGATCCGCCATGGGCTTTCACACCATTCACGGTGGTGAAGTCGCGTACGGTGTCGTATTCCCAAAGGACCTTACCATCTTGAGTTGAATACGCACGCAGCCGGCCGTCCATAGTTCCGGAAAACGCTGCGCCGGCGATAAGGGTCACCGCCGAGGCCTGGGACGGCTTACACAGGGCCTTGTGGGCGCAACCCGCGCCTGGAGCACTCCAGACCAGGCGCCCGCTGCGGAGGTCCACGGCGTTCATGCCGCCGCTCGCGGCCGGGTTATCGGCGAAGAAATCGGCATTGGCTGCGTATATATTCACGCCGTCGGTGGCCGATCCCCAGAAGACCCCGCCCGAAGGCGAGCCCTTTGCCACGCGTTGCTGCCCGCACTCGCATCGAGCCTCTCTCCAGCGATTCTAGCGCCTGCTCTGCACTCAACCGCTTCAGGACCTCGCGGCTTGGTGCTTGCGCATCCGCTCCTGGTCCTTCATGGCAGAGTGCGCAGTAGGTGCTGTATAACGCCGCACCAGCAGCCTCCGATCCGCTGTTGTTCGCATCCCGGTTGACGGTCACGAGCGGTGATATGGGGCCAGTGCTCTTGCCGTTTTGCGCTTGGAAGCCGACAGCCATTGCGAGTGTCGCCACGACGAGCAGGGCACCGACGATGAATTTCGGGTGCTGTTCAGACATGACGTTAGCTCCATTTAGCGCATTGGGCGGCAAATCGCTCAGGCGCGCTTCGGCTCAGCCTCTGCAGCGGCGCGTATACGGTCTCGCCAAGAAGCAGCTGCCGCCCGCGGGTCCTCGGCGTACATGATTGCCCCAGCCACTGCAATCAGACACGAGGCTGGATCCCCGTTGAACGCAGCACGCACCGTCGACTCGACGTCTCCACCTTGTCGTCCGAGGCCAGGCAGCAGAAATGGTTGGTTCTGGAACCGTTGACGCACGAGAGTCACTTCACGCGGTGCGGTCGCTCCCATCACCACCCCCACATTGCCATTCTTGTCACAGCGCATCGCTAAGTCAGCAACCTCCATGAACAAAGGCTGCTCGCCGCACCGAAGATGTTGAAGATCGGCGCGGCCGGGATTCGAGGTGTGACAGACGACGTACACGCCACGGGCCGTGTACTCAGCGAATACCGAGACTGAATCAACTCCGTGGTACGCATGTATGGTCGCCGCGTCGAAGTGCATAGCGTCGAAGACAGCCGCCGCATAGGCTGCCATCGTGTTCGGCACATCAGCGCGCTTACAGTCCAACAGCACCGGTACATCTGACGGCACAAGGCCGCGGACCGTTGCCAGGGCTTCCCACCCCTTGGGGCCGTACTGCTCCCAAAAGGCTGCGTTTGGTTTGTAACAGCAAGCAATATCTGAGGTTCTGTCAATCACGCGACGACAGCACTCGAGCGCCATCTCAACCCCAGCGCCGATGACACGTGGCTCGGGGTCCAAGCCAATACAGAGCAACGAGTCCCGTTTGGCAGACGCCGCTCGAAGCTTGCCGAAGTAGTCCCCGCTAGATCTCATGAATGAACCCCGAGTTCGTCCGCCCAACGCCACCGCGCACCGTGAGCGACCATAATGCGCTCCTTCAGCTTTAGCAGAGTCCCACCGTGGCCGCGATGCGGTGGCGCGATGGGTTAGCCTGTCTTCTCTCCCTCCTGCCGACTCTCGCGATATGACGACAACCCATCAGCGAGCTTGACCCACGGTAATTGGCTGCTGGTCTGAGTGTGATCCTTCGGTTCTACCGCTTCGGGATGATCCAAACTACACACCGTAACATCGATTTCGTTAGGAAAATCGTCCAGCTCACATGTCAACGGCGTCCCGCAAGACGGACAAAAACTCCGTGTACCTTTGGCAGAAGAGCGAAACCGTGTGGGAGTGTCCTTTAGAAATCTGAAGCTGCCTTTGGGTACGCTGAACCAGGCGACGAAGGGCGCCCCGCTTGTGCGTCGGCAAATCGAACAGTGACAAGTGGTTTCATGGAAGGGCGGCTCATTCGTCTCGTAGCGGATGGCTCCGCAAAAACACCCACCGTACATCATGCCTTGGCTCCCTTCACATTGGCGATGTTTGCATTTGGCCACTTCGCATCTGCAGCCATATTCAGTTCAGCGACTCGCCTGGGCAAATAAGACTCTTCTCTTCAAATGAGACCAGTATCACTTATTGAGCAGACTGTTATGAAATAGCGATGTTAAGTCCTTGAATTGACTAAATCTCCCTTATTTCATCGTGCGGGGCGAAGCTCGCTTCATGATTGGCTAACTAATGAGTTTACTGCCACGTCACCGCCAGTTTGGCGGCATATCCCGATATCAGCCCGCCATATCTTGGGTAGCCTCGCTGGCGGTATATCCATATCAGCCCGTTGTCTGGGGCGCTTTTACCGCCCCAGATAGTTACACCATTCGGGGCATCCAACTCTTTCCGAATTAATCGAACATTAATACCGTCCGTGTCACCTCTCCGGCGGCCATGGCCCGAAAGGCTTCGTTGACACCCTCGAGTCGGCCACGACGGCTAATCATATCATCAAGGTTAAGCTTCCCTTGGCGATACAGTTCAAGATACCTGGGCATGTCGAGCTGAAAGCGATTGGAACCCATGTAACTTCCTTGAATACGCTTCTCGACAAAGAAATGCGCAGGATTGAGTTCTAGCTTCTGTCCCGGCGGTAGCACACCCACGATCATCGCCAAGCCACGAGGAGCCAAGGCGTAAAAACATTGCTCGCTGACCTGTTTGTTGCCGATCGCATCGAAGGCGAAATCTACCCCGCCGCTGCTCAGTCGTTTAATCTCTTTGACCACGTCGCCCGAAGAAGCATTTAGCGTCGCCGTCGCACCAAAATGCTTAGCGGTTTCGAGTTTATGATCAAGCAGATCAACCGCGATAATCTGTCGCGCACCAGCAATACGTGCGCCCTGAATCACGGAAATGCCAACTCCGCCTGCGCCAAAGACAGCCACGGAAGAACCGGGTGTTACTTGTGCGGTATTCAACGCCGCACCAACACCGGTTGTAACAGCACAGCCAATCAATGCCGCACGATCAAGCGGAATATCATCATCGATCTTCACAACCGAGCGTTCGTGCACCAACATCTTCTCGGCAAATGAGGCAAGATCTGCAAACTGGGCAATGGACTCTCCGCCCTTCGACAGACGCGGTTTCGCCCCCTTAGGCCGCAAACACGCGGCACGATTCGTACAGAGATGTGTCCAGCCAGATAAACATTGTGTGCAGTTCCCACAGTACATAGACGTGCAGGCAATCACGTGATCCCCAGGTTTTACGGATGTCACTTCACTGCCGACCGCTTCGATAACGCCCGAAGGTTCGTGTCCGAGAATGCCAGGGATGCGTGCCGCGATCGTCCCATGCAGCGCATGCAGGTCGCTGTGACACACACCGCTCGCCGCAGTCTGGACCAAAACTTCGTGTGACCCTGGAGCGTCGATTTCTACTGTTTCGATCGTCAAGGGTTGATGCAGTTCGCGAAATACCGCTGCTTTGATGTCCATAGTCTCCCCTCGTGAGATAAATCCCTCGCACTATGAAAGTGCACGACCAAGGTTGTCAACCCCGCAAAGGAAATTAAGAATGAAGAACGTAGAATTAAAAATGGAGGACAAAAGAAGCCTCCGACCAAAGAAGCTATGGAAGTCTTGTTTTTCATTCTCAATTCCTCATTCTTCTCCGTTGACGCCAGTCAGAGGTCCGGATAGAGGAAGCGCACTATGGATTTTACAATTCCTCCTGACATTACCGCGTATCTTGCCGAGCTGGACGATTTCATCGAACGTGAGATCAAGCCGCTTGAACGCGAAAACGACAACATCCGTTTCTTCGACCATCGTCGTGAATGGGCACGCACCGATTTTGATCATGGCGGACTCCCGCGTAAAGAGTGGGAGGAATTACTCGCCGCGATGCGCCGTCGCGCTGATAAAGCTGGTCACTATCGGTTTGGCCTCCCCAAAGAGTTTGGCGGCAAAGATGGTTCTAACCTGGAGATGGCAATTATCCGTGAACATCTCGCCAGCAAAGGACTTGGCCTCCATAACGATCTCCAAAACGAAAGCTCGATCGTTGCCAATCAGCCGATCGTATTGATGATCCGTGACTTTGGCACCGAGGAGCAGAAGAGCAAGCTGATCCCCGGTATTCTCGATGGGTCATTTAGTTTTGCCTTTGGTCTCACAGAACCGGAGCATGGCTCCGACGCGACGTGGATGGAAACACGTGGTGTGCGTCACGGCGATGGTTGGACGGTCAATGGCACGAAGATGTGGAATACCGGCGTGCACATTGCCACGCACGATCTCATCTTTGCCCGTACTGGTGGCAAGGACGGCGACCCGACCGGAATCACTTGTTTCATCGTGCCGACCAAGACTCCGGGGTTCGTCATCGAAGAATATCTGTGGACCTTTAACATGCCGACTGATCATCCACGGGTATCGTTGACAGATGTGTACCTGTCAGCCGATTCGATTCTCGGGGATCCGCAGAATGGTCTCGCCGTTGCCCAACATTTTGTGCATGAGAATCGTATCCGCCAAGCTGCGTCGTCGCTGGGTGCGGCCCAGTACTGTATTAACGAGTCAGTAAGATACGCCCAAGAACGCAAGCCCTTTGGCAAGCCACTTGCCGCCAATCAGGCGATCCAGTGGCCTCTGGTCGAACTGCAAACCGAAGCCGAAATGGTGCGCACGCTGATTTATAAAACTGCCTGGCAGATGGATCAGATGTCCAAACCTGACGTCGCCCGTAAGATTTCCGACAAGGTCGCGATGTGTAACTACCGCGCCAATCGGCTCGTGTGCGAGGCTTCTGACCGCGCCATGCAAGTACACGGTGGCATCGGCTATTCCCGTCACAAACCGTTTGAGCACATCTATCGGCATCACCGCCGCTATCGTATCACCGAAGGCACTGAAGAGATTCAGATGCGACGCATTGCGCAGATTATGTTCTCGTTCGGGCGACGCGCACGGGCGGAGGAATAAAGTGACGATGGCAGGCACAGCCTAACCTTCTCAGGATGGCGGTAAAGGGGAAATGGCGAAATGGAAAGAATGAAAGCTTTTTTCGACTCCTAGATTCTTAGACTCCCAGACGCTTAGACTCGTTTTCCTCTCGCCGATTGCAGGTCTGCATGACTTTCGCTATGTGTCAGAGAAATCCTAGTAAGGAGGGATGCTATGGATACTGAACTTGCTGCGATGCCGGTGATTGACATTGACACGCACTACACCGAGCCGCGTGACCTGTGGACCTCGCGAGCACCGCAAAAGCTCCGCGATAAGGCTCCGCGGGTTGAGGAAACCAAGGAAGGAAATGAACAATGGGTCATCGGCGACCTGGTTTTGGGCCCGCCGGGATTTTGCGTCATCCGCAAAGATGGTCAGAAAACCTACGGCGTGATTTCGCTTCCGCGCTTCGAGGATATGGCTGTTGCCTCTATGCAAGCTGATGCGCGTCTGCGCTACATGGATGAATTCGGCTTGCACACGCAGATCCTCTATCCCAATACTCTCGGTTTTGCCGGCAATCAAATGATGAAGATCGAAGATGTGGAACTGCGTAACTTCTGTATTACCGGTTACAACGACGCTATGGGAGATTTGCAGCATTCAGGACAAAAGCGGCTCTATCCACAAGCGCTGCTGCCGTTCTGGGACATCGACCTGTGCGTGCAAGAGTTGAAGCGGTGTCACGACCGGTTAGGTTTAACTGGGTTTACCATGACCGACTCCCCTGAAAGTTGGGGCTTACCGAGTCTGAATAATAAACACTGGGATCCATTGTGGGCAGAAGCACAAGAACGCGGCATGCCGGTGAACTTCCACATCGGTTCTGGCGTCATTCCTACCGCTTGGGAAGGTATGGAGCAAAGCAGCGTATTCGCTGCGCTCTCGACCATGTTATTCATGAACAACATGAAGTGCCTCACCCAACTGATCTTCAGCGGTCTGCTTGATCGCTTTCCTAGCCTGAAGTTCGTCTCAGTCGAAAGCGGCATCGGTTGGATTCCGTTCATGTTGGAAGCCTGCGAGTATCAGATGGATCAAAACATGGTGAATCGCGGTGGATTGAAGTTACGTCCGCGTGAATACTTCAAACGGCAACTGTATGCATCGTATTGGTTCGAGAACGCCAACACGCGTAACAGCTTGGAGCAGTTAGGTGGGGATAACGTTATGTTCGAGACTGACTTCCCGCATCCAACCTGTCTCTATCCGGGCGTCCGCGAACAGATACAAACCTCGTTGGCCGGACTTGATCGCAGCCTGCAACGCAAAGTGTTGTATGAAACTGCCGCCAAGGTCTATAACCTGCCGCTGCCGCTGTAGTGGGATGCAGAGGTCGCGATATTAGGAAACCTCAATGAGAAGTGTCATACATATCAGCAGCAATTCTCATTTGACCTACCGAGACCTCAAGTAGGCTGGAATAAGCGAAGCGTTCCCGGATCATGAGCGCCGGGAACGGTCTGCGCCTTATCCCGGCCTACGGCACAGGTTTATTTCTATCCATGCTGTCGCACCAAAGTAGCCTGCACTCTACTGTCGTAGAGACACAGTGCGCTGTACCCCCCACGAATTTTCTACCCCTTACAAGAGGATAACCTTAGCCATCAACTCCTACACGTACAAAACACGATTGCCGTTACGCCACCTTGGGAATGAACGCGGCGTATTGGTCAAGTAACGGCAAGACTGTCTCTCGCCCTGCTGACGGTACGAAAAACACCCCCCGTTCAGCACCCAATTCTTGGCATTGGCGTAGCATCGCTTCATTTCCCTGGACACCCAAGACAGAGATGGAGATCTCCTCTGCACGGCGACCAGCTTGCGCAGCACGACTGCGTAAGTCTCGCGCCATAGCAGGGATTTTCTGAAAGTAGCGAGCGTTGGGAAGCCAACCATCACAGTACTGCACCACCCGCGCCAGGCCTTGATCAGTATTCGAGCCGAGGAGGATGGGAGGACACGGTTTCTGCAGCGGCTTCGGATAGCACCAGATTGGATCAAAGTTGACAAACTCGCCATGATACTCGGCTTCCTCTTGGGTCCAAATGACCTTCATCGCTTCGATCCGTTCTCGCAAGACTTTCCACCGTTTCTTAAACGAGGTACCGTGGTTCTCCATCTCCTCTACGTTCCACCCACCGCCAATACCAAAGATCAGCCGTCCGTGGGACAACTGATCGACTGAGGCCACTTCCTTGGCCATCGTAATCGGATCGCGCTCCATCGCTAGACAAATACCGCTGCCAATTTTAATGGTCTTCGTCGCTGCCGCAGCAGCCATGAGTGACACAAACAGATCGTGCGTATGTGAGTACTCTTTGGGCAGCTCTCCACCACCCGGAAACGGGGTGCGGCGACTAGTCGGGATATGCGTATGTTCCGGAAACCAGACTGACTCAAAGCCACGCTCTTCACACGCCCGCGCTAGCTCGTCTGGCCGAATAGCATACTCGGTGGCAAACATTTCAATTCCCAATTTCATAGTACCCTCCTCTACGTTACTCTCCTCTGCCCGTAATGACGCCCGCAACGAGCAAAGTCAATGAGCCTGGAACACAGCGTCTACGGGTGCGACGAGAAGTATTGAAACTACCCGAGTAGTCCAGAGGCTTTTCTTTTGCTAAGAAGGGGGCCTTCATTACAGTAGACAGGAGGAGAAACACAATGAAATGGAAAGTCGGTGATGTAGCTATTACCAAAATTACGGAGATCATCTATCCAGAGTTTTCTGATGTGCTTCCCACGGCCACACCAGATGTGGTGAAGAAAGTACAGTGGCTGTTCCCGCATTTCGTCACCCCGGAAGGTAAACTAACGTTAAGTATTCACTCGTTGATTGTGGATACGCCTACGGCCAAACTCGTTGTGGATACCTGTATCGGTAACGACCGTAACCGCGATCCGCTGGCAGTTATGAGCAACCTCGCGACTTCTTACCTGGAAGACATGCGCGCAGCTGGTTACCCGCCTGAAAGTATTAACTACGTCCTCTGTACCCATTTGCATCTCGATCATGTCGGATGGAACACCCGGCTCGTCAACGGCAAATGGGTACCGACCTTCCCGAAGGCGTCGTATCTCATGGAAAAGAAGGAACTTGATTTCTACGGCAATATTGATCCGAACGTAAAAGACGATTTCATGCAGGTGCAACGCCGCGTCTATGCTGACTCAATCAAGCCGGTGTTTGATGCAGGTTTAGCAAAAACAGTCGAAGGCGCCGCGCAAATTTGTGAAGGAGTCCGATTACTGCCGACTCCAGGTCATACCCCAGGTCATTGTTCGGTCATCATCGAGTCCAAGGGAGCCTCGGCGATGATCACGGGCGACTTCATTCATCACCCGATTCAATTTCATGATCCGGGCTTGGCGACTCCCTTTGATGTGGACAATAATGCGGCTATCGCTACACGCCGTCGCGTCTTTGCCCAATATGCGGACACGCCGACATTGATTATCGGGACCCATTTTGCTGGTCCCACGGCCGGAAAGTTGGTTCGTGATGGAGATGGGTATCGGTTGGTGGTGTAATGTTTATCAATGAAGGATTAAAAATGAAGAGTGAAGAATGACGACTAGGATCAAGGCTGAAGGGGGTATTTTTTCTTTCTCCCTACAGCCTACGTCCTGTCTTCCACTCTTCATTCTTCATCGTTTTATGCCCCTTACGCCGCAATATACTGCCGCGCGTCGAACTCCGCTGGATCTTTCAGCGGCTCAGTCTGCCACTTTTTGACCTCAGGTAATACACTCTTAGCAAACAGTTTGAGACTTTTCTCAACGTCATCGAACGGCATGCCGGCAAAGCTGAAGTTCAGCATGAAGCCGTTGGCATCAATCATATCGCGAATCGTCGCCAGTTTTTCGAGCACTTGATCAGGCGTGCCCCACGGCATCAATTTGGCAAAATCAACCGCCGCCGCATCGATCCCATGTTTACCAATGAACTTGGTAATCTGCCGGTAAGACTCATAGCTCTTATGGGTGCCGAATTTTTCTGAGGTCATTTCGTAGTGTTTGATGACAGTCTTGTAATTTCCCGCCAGCCACTTCATCGCCATCTCTTCGGCACGATCTTTATTTTCATCAACAAACACGAACCCGCCGCTCAGCGGCTTCGGTGCCGGAGTGTTGCCATGATATTGCTTCCATGCGTCGTGATACACCTCGAAATCCTTTTTCACCGCATCCCAGGGTTTTTGCGGAATAACCAAGAGTCCCACACCGAGCTTCGCCATAATCGGCGAGGAATCCGGCGAGACTGCCGCAGCATACGTGCGCCCACGGAACGACTTAAACGGAAACGGGCGAATCTCGCGCCGAGGTTGGTTCGTATGCAAGCCACCTTCCATGTAGCCTTTCTCTAAAGCTTCGAGGATTAACTCAGCATACTCAACAAACCGACTGCGTCCTTCGTTCTGATCGACGCGAAAGCCTTCATACTCAATCCGCGCCAGCCCACGACCAATCCCTAAAATGAAACGACCATTCGAGAGATGATCCAGCACTGAGACATGCTCAGCAACACGAATCGGATCATGCCACGGCAGCACGATCACCATCGAACCGAGTTTCGCTTTCTGAGTGCGACCCGCCATATAGGTCAAAAATTGCACTGGGTCGGGGCACATCGTGTAATCATCAAAATGATGCTCAATCGCCCAGACCGAGTCGAACCCAAGCGGTTCTGCCATCTCCGCCAAGCGAACTTCGTTCAGCCACACTTCACGATCGGACAACTGATTGCTTGGGTTTTGAAAAACTGCTCCGTATCCTACGTGCATAACTCCCTCCTTCATATGAGTGTCATTTAGAGTTAATTTACTGTACTTGATTCAGCTACCAATGACCACCTGTGGTGATCTGCTTGTAACAAGGATAAACATTGGCTGTCAAACGTAACGTAACGAGTTTCTTGCGGCATGGCTAGATGTTCGACCCCTGACTGCTACTTGGTGAACCTTTCTTGAGGTCTGCCTCAGACATGATGATGTCCTTGTAGGTTGCACCAGCCGGAATCATCGGATAGACATTCTCCTCAGGACGGACGACGATATCAAGCAGATAGGGCTCGTGCAGATCGGCGAGCATGCGTGCATACGCAGTAGGTAAGTCTTCTTTATTGGTCACCCGTTCTGCCTTCACTCGATAGCCGTGGGCAATGGCAAGAAAGTCTGGATAAACATCGATTTCTTCAGGTCGCTTGACCGCGGTGGTCGGATCACTCAAGCTACTCTCCGCTCGGCGTCCTTTATAAATCATATCCTGCCACTGGCGCACCATCCCTAACCATTGGTTATTAATCACCACCACCTTGACGCCAAGTCCGTAGCGGTGACAAGTACTCAGCTCATGAATAGTCATATTGAGACTGCCATCGCCGTCAATATCGATGACCAAGCGTTCTGGACACGCGACCTTAGCCCCGATCGCCGCTGGCAGGCCGAAACCCATGGTGCCAAATCCCGAGCTACTGAGAAAAGAACGTGGCTGACGGACGTGGTAGTGTTGCATCGCCCACATTTGATGCTGACCAACACCCAATGTCACAAGGGCATCACCATTGGTGATCTGGCTAAGGAGGGCAGTAGCATATTGGGGAGAAAGCTCAGACCTCTCCGTGACAGTCAACGGGTAGCGATGTTTTAGGTCAATGACATAGTTGACCCAGTCACGGTAGTCGCCCGGCTGCGCTGCCTCGACGAGCTGTTGCAATGCCACTCGCACATCCGCGCAGATAGGGAGCGTGACGGGTTTGTTCTTGTTGAGTTCATTCCGATCGATATCAATATGGATAATAGTGCCTTGTTTGATGAACTCGCTTACCTTTCCGGTAACACGGTCATCAAAACGCACTCCCACCGCCAAGACGAGATCGGCTTCATTAATGGCGACGTTGGCGTACTTGGTGCCGTGCATCCCCAGAACATGTAGTGACAATGCATGATCTGGGGGAAATACCCCGAGCCCCATAATGGTAGTTGTCACCGGACAGCCTAACTTCTCAGCCAGTTGGACTAACAAAGAGTGGGTATCGGAACTGCTCACTCCACCGCCGACATACAAGATCGGGCGACGTGCGGCACGTAGGAGCTGACAGCACACCTCAAGCTGAGAGGTAGAAATCGCTCCAATAGGTGGCTCAGGTGGAGCAATCTCCGCCGGCATACGAGGGGGGGTATATTTCCCTTCTGGATCGCGCGGATAGTGCTGCTGGACATCTTTCGGGATGTCGATGAGCACCGGGCCAGGGCGATTGCCTGCTGCCAGCGCAAAGGCTTGCCTCACCACAGTTGGAATGCTGGCCACGCTATCAACGAGAAAGCTCTTCTTGGTAATCGGCTTGGTAATCCCGACAATGTCTACCTCTTGAAAGGCGTTCTTACCGAGCAAATGCGACGGCACGTTCCCGGTAATAGCGACAATCGGCACCGAATCGCTATTCGCGTCGGCAATGCCGGTAACAAGGTTAGTGGCACCAGGGCCGGAGGTTGCCAAACAGACACCGACTTTTCCCGTAGCGCGGGCAAATCCTTCAGCCGCATGCGCTGCCCCCTGTTCGTGTTCGACACGAATACAGCGAATGTCGTACTCTTGCAGCACATCGAAAATCTCTAAATTCGCGCCGCCCGGATAGCCAAACAGCACGTCAACTCCCTCGAGTTTGAGACACTGTGCCAGGATCTGCGCACCACGCAGCGCGTGGGGACGATCTTCAGGATTGATCTCTGACAGAGGAGCCCCGAGAATTGTCGGCACGTCCTCATAGGTGACACGGTCCACACTGTTCGTGATGGACTGTTGTGATGGAGGCGGGGCGGCTTCAGGTCGTTGCGCTTTGGCGGACATGGAAGTACTCATTTCTGTATCTACTCCACAATGGTAACATCTTCCCTGCATCGAGACTGTACCAGTGATCGTCGACGAATGCACGAAGACCTACCTCTTAGGATCTCTACCAATTTCCCGGTAAATCCTCCGTTCACCCTGAGCCGGTCGAAGGGTGAACGGAGGAGGATTAAAATTGCGGAACATTGTTCCGTTCGTACAGAGCCCCTTCAACTCCACTTCGTGTAGTTTATCCTGAGTTTATCGAAGGGCTCAGGACAGGCTTGTCGAAGCACGAAACAGCGATGCATCGGAGTTGCCGAATCTCGCTATATCCCCCTGACGATGGGTAGTGGTGCAGTTTGAGAGAGAAAACTGTGGGAATGTCATTCTGAGCCGGAGCGCAGCAAAGGCGAAGAATCTCGCTTCAGCTGCCCCTTGCCGAGAGGTTCTTCGGCCTATGGCCTCAGAATGACAAAATCAAAGCCAGTTCTTGTAGTGCAATACGATGTTACCCCTTCACAAACTGTGGCATAACCTTCGTGACAAAGCGATCAAGCGAGCGGCGCGAATCATCCTGGCTGAGCCCGCCCCAGGCAAAAGATAAGACCGCGTAATTACAACCGCTCTGCTCGAAGAAACGTCCGACTTCGTCACGCACCTGATCTGCGGTGCCAACGATTGCCACGTCAAATTTGCGAGCAATAGCTAAATCTGGAGTAAAACCGTAGTCAGGCAAGGTACGGAAATCCCGCCACAGCTTGGTGAGGTTATCGTAGAATTGTTTGTACGCGGGCTTTGCGATCTGTTCTACTTCGCGCTCATCTCCAGCGACATAGCAATGGCGAATCGCACCGATTGTTGGCTCAGTAATATGGGGATTTAGATCTTCAGGTTTACCTTTATGCTTCGCTAGTTCAATGCGATAGGCAGCAGTCAATTCTTTAAGTACAGAAATAGGACCGCCGCCGACCATTTGCATCCCGTGACGGGCGGCAAACATTAGACTCTCCTGAGACGAAATACCGTACCAAATCGGTGGATTCGGGCGTTGCTTGGGTTGCAACTCCATCGGCACATTATCGAACCGATAGTGAGGACCGCGATGAGAGAGTCGTTCGTTGCGTAATCCCTTCACGACAACGTCGAGTGCTTCTTCGAACTTCTCACGCGCATCCATAAACGAGATGCCGTAGTACGCCAGCTCAAATGGCGAGACACCACGACCGACGCCCAGTTCAAGGCGTCCGTCACTAAGATGATCGAGCATGCAGATCTCGCTGACTAGTCGCATCGGATTATAGAGCGGTAGGAGATACACCAACGGACCAAGGTGGATACGCTTCGTACATTGCGCCGCAGCGGCAAGATACAGTCCTGGTGACGGTGCCATCCCCAGCGGCGTCGCATGATGCTCAGCCACATGGTAGCCGTAGAATCCTGCCGCGTCGTATTCCCGCACCAACTCGAGTCGCCCGGCGAAAAGTCCTTCGATTGAATTCCCTCGTCGCTCAACGTGGTCAAAAACGCCAAATTTGATTGCACTCATGAAAACTCCTTTATTGTCTTCGACCCAGTAATTGTCACGCTTCTTTCATATCAGGGAGAACTTGAAAAGAACCGCTTTCGAGTTCCTTCAATAATTCAACACATCAACAAGATCATCAGCGAGTCTACCCTCTCTCGCGCTTCTTTCGCGAGTAACAGTAGGTATATGTTTCTCTTCTCGCGATGCTTGCACTTCTTGTTTCAGCTCAACTCTTCCAGCAGTGCTTTGGCCTCTTGCAAATCTTTGGTGTCAAATCCTTCGGTGAACCAGGTATAGATCTTGGATAACATCCGGTGAGCTTCAGCATTCTTGCCGTGTTGCTGCCACAGGCGGGCGAGGCTGGTTGACGCACGCAGCTCCCATGACTTTGCCTCCTGTCGTCGGGCGATCTCAATGGCTTTTAGAAAACACGCTTCGGCTTCCGCCTCGGCGGGGGTGTTGGGTGTCGGGTGTTGGGTGTTGGGGACTTCGGACTTGTTGTGACTTGCTTTGGACTTGTCTTGGACTTGTCCGAGACGTGCCTTGGACTGAAGCGTGAGCGTTCCCTTGAGCCGATACAGCTCGGCCTCGTAGAAACGCTCGTCATGCGTGTCCACGAACTCCAAGGCTTGGGCTACCAGCGACAGCCCGACCTCAACTTGTCCCAGCTCTGCATATCCTTCGGCTTGATAGGCAAGCAAAGCTGACCGATTTAGTCTGGCCTCCATCGCGTCCAGAGACGTAAGTGCTTCCTGTAGGTGTCGCACGCCCTCCTTCGCCTTCCCGTGCCTCACCAACACCTGGCCCTGGAGGGCTGTGCTGTAGGCCAGGAACAGTGGCATGCCGTACTCGGTACAGAGATTGATGGCTTCGGCCAGAGGAGCCATGGCCTGCGACTCCTCGTTGCGAAAGATATGCAAGCCTCCGGCACCGAAGCAGGCCGCCGCTAAACTATACGGGTGAGAAAGCTCCCGCGCAAAGGTAACCAGCTCCCGGCTTCTCTGCCACGCTTGGTCCGGATACCCTAATGACCACAACGACCACGTGGAATAAAACAAGCATACATTCTTCGGATCATACCCGTAGCGCAGCGCATGGGAGCGATGAAGCTGCGGGTCGTACACGCGTATCCCCTGCTCACTATGTTTACAGGCAAGGGTGAACTCTCCGAGTGTGTGATAGCTCACACCTAAGGCCATGTGGGCTTGGAGGAGACACCCAGCGTCCTGGGCCTGCTGGGCGATCTGGAGTAGCTGCTCGGCATAGGCCAGAGCTTTGCGGGTCTCTCCTCGCACACACTCATACCCTCGCAGAATAGTAAGCACATCAAACAATGGCACGGGGTCGGCTAACTGCTGACAGAGTTCATGGGCGCGCGTGAGCGTCGCCCCCACTTCAGCAGCAGCCATTCCTTTGGTCACACTCAGAACATTCCCCAACAAGGTCTGCAAGAGGAGCTCGCTTTGGGTTCGCTCTGCTGTCTCAGGAAGCATGGGCAACAACCCTAGGCCTTGCGTGAAATGGTGCGTCGCTTCGCTATAGGCTGACCGCTGCGCGGCCTGTTGCCCCGCTTTGTGGAGATACTCGACGGCCTTCTCAGGGTTGCCACTGCGACTGTAGTGATGCGCCAGCTCACTGTAGTGATCCTCTAACCGGGCAGCAAACAGCGCTTCGATCGCCTGCGCCGTGCGCTCATGGAACAGCTTCCGCTGCTCCTGCAGCACCGTGCCATAAGCCACTTCTTGGGTCAGCGCATGCTTGAAGAGGTACTCGGGCTCGGGAAAGGCCGGCTGTTCGTAGAGGAACTCTTTGCGCTGCAGCGTCGAGAGCAAACGGTAGAGTTCCTCTGCCGGCTGCGTGACCACCCGCTGTACAAGGCTCAACGGAAACTGTCGCCCAATGATGGCTACCTGGTGCAAGAACGCTCTCTCTGCCGGCGCTAAGCGATCAATACGGGCGGTGAGCACCCCCTGCACCGTTGGCGAAATGTGCAGCTCGCTTGGGGCTTTCTCCAAACGGTAATGGCCTCGCTCTCCACTGAGCACTCCCTCCTCGACTAAGGTCTGTACCACTTCTTCCATGAAAAACGGCGTGCCTTCGGTCTTCGCTAAAATGAGCCGCTTTAAGGCCGTGAGGCTCGCGTCGTTCCCCAGCAGGACAGTGAGCAGTTCCTCTGCCTCCGCTTTGCCCAGGGGGGCTAAGCGGAGTTGAGTGTAATAGGTCTTGCTGCCCCACTCGTGGCGGTACTCGGGACGGTAGTTCACAAGGAGAAGGAGGCGGGCGCTAGCCACACTCTCACTGAGTACGTCCAGGAAGCCTTGCGTCTCCCCATCAATCCAGTGCAAGTCTTCAAAGATCAGCACCAAGGGTTGGTTGAGACTCTCGCGTAAGAACAACTTCTTGAGCGCTTCAAACGTCCGTCGTCGGCGAATCTGTGGGTCCATCTGCTGCAAGGGCGACGGCTGTTCTTCAATGCCGAGCAAGGCAAACAGGTAGGGCAGCGTGTCTTCCAAGCTGCGATCGAGCATCAAGACTTTGCCGCCGATTTTCTCGCGTCTCGTCCGTTCATCGTCCTGCAACTCAATGCGGAAGTAACTCTTGAGCAGTTCGATGACCGGCAAGTACGCCGTCGCTTTGCCGTGCGATACAGAGTAAGCTTGGAGCACCAGACAGGTGGATTGTGCATGCAAGGGCGTATTGCAATACGCTCCTACGAATTCATAGAACAACCGCGACTTCCCTAATCCCGGCTCGCCCATCACGCCGACGATTTGTCCGTGTCCAGCTTTCGCGTGTTCTAGCACCTTGGCGAGCTGTTCCATCTCACTCTGGCGGCCCACAAACCGCGTCAACCCGCGGCGGGTGGCCGTGACTTGCAGCCGTGTGCGTAATTGCCCAATACCCAAGACTTCATAGATGTTGAGGGGTTCTTCCATCCCTTTGATCTGTGTCGCGCCCAAGTCTTTGAAGGCAAAGTAGCCATCAGTCAGCCGCTGCGTATACGCCGAGGCAATAATCGTCCCCGGCATCGCCAACTGCTCCATCCGCGCGGCTAAGTTGGTCGAATGGCCTACGGGCACATAATCCGCATGCAAGTCATCCTTGCGGATCGACCGCAGCACCACCTCTCCCGTGTTTACTCCGACCCGCATCAGCAACGGCGGATACCCCTGGGTACGTAACGTCTCGCCATAGCGCCGCAGGGCGTCTTGCATGCGTAACGCGGCGAATAAGGCTCGCTGGGGGTGATCTTCATGGGCAAGGGGCGCGCCGAACAAAGCAAAGACGCCGTCGCCCAGCGCTTGGGCGACAAAGCCCTCATACTGATGCACCGCGTCCATCATCAGCTGCAGCGCGGGATCAATAAGCGCCCGCGCTTCTTCTGGATCAAGTCCTTCAATTAACGCCGTCGAGCCTTTGAGATCGGCAAATAACGCCGTGATCGTCTTACGCTCGCCGTTGGCGCTGCCGCGTGACTCCATCGCCGCTTGCTCGGCGCGAATGCGCTCGGCCAGATGCTTGGGAGTATAGGTCGCGGGGATGGAACTCTCCGCAACAGGGGACGACGTGGCGATTGAAAGTCGCTCAGTGAGCGGAGTAGCGCACTCGCCACAGAACTTAAATCTTGGCGGATTCTCCAAGCCACACTGGGGACAGCGGCGCTTGAGAGGTGTGGCGCACTCACCACAGAACTTCATCCCCTCGGGGTTCTCAAATCCACAGTTTGCACAGCGCATACCGCCTCTTTACTCCTTCGGGCGCGCCAGGGCAAGGAAAACGCCGGCTCCCGAGCCGTCAGGCAGCAATCCTCCACTACTGACTCGTGTTCCGTACCACATCATCGACATATTGCGCACCGACATACACGCTCGGACGAAACGCGCTGAAAATTAACCACATATCTTGCAGAGCATTTAGATACTCTAATATAAAGATTATATGAAAACTATTGCCGTGACTATTGATGAAACAACGCTCAGCATCCTCGATGAGTTAGCTGCCTCCTCACCACGCCATCGGAATCGCTCTGCTCTCGTACGTATTGCACTTCGGGAATTCGCCGAACGTGAACAGAAACGAAAGCAAGAGATTCAAGAACATGAAATTTTGCGTAAACATAAAAAATTGCTTGCCCGACAGGCGCGGGCCCTCATTGCTGAGCAGGCACGGCCATGAAACGAGGAGAGATCTATCGTACGCGAGAACGCGTCCCTGAACGAGGCAGTAAACCGGGCTTCTATGTCGTGGTGTCTCGATCATTCATTGCTAGTCATGAAGATGTCTCGACTGTAATCTGCGCCCCGATCTATAGCGAGATTCTCGGACTTACTACTGAAGTAGTCCTTGGTCCTGAAGACGGACTACCTCATGTAAGCGCAGTGCGGTGCGACTTTCTCACCTTGATGTTTAAGTCCAAACTCACGCATTTCGTTGCTACGCTCACCACACCCAAGATCACAGCATTGAATCGCGCCTTAGCTGAGGCTCTTGAACTCTCATCCTCTTCTCTTGCGGAACTGCTCCATTAGTCCGCCCCTATCTGCGATCAAACTGTGCCGCAAGCTGTTGCACCGGTAAACGTACCATCGTCGGACGACCATGCGGACAGACAAATGGTGACTTACACGCCAACAGTAAGGATACCAGGTTCTTCATCGCGTCAGGTGTCAACGTCTGACCGGCCTTTACTGACTTCACTTTACAGGCAATACGCGCAGCTAGGTCTTCTTGCTTGGCCTCGATTGAATTCTCCGAGCGTCCTTCGGCACGGGCCTGGGCGAGTTCGATGAGTAGGTCAGGAGTATCACTGGCACGGAAATATGTTGGCGTCGCTTGCACTTGATAGGTGTTGCCGCCGAACGGACGAATATCAAAGCCCAAGGTCGTTAAGTACGTGAGACTGTCTTCGAGTGCTGCGCGTGCGGCTGGCGCTAATTCAAACGTCAAGGGTAGCAGCAATGGTTGTGACTCCGCTCGTCGCTGTCGGAACGTCGCAAGCACTTGCTCGTAAATCACACGTTCGTGCGCGGCGTGCTGGTCAATAACCCATAGCTCCCCTTCAACCTCAACTAAGACGAACAAGTCGTGACTCTGCCCGACGATACGAAATTCGCTTCCGTCTGGTCGCGTCCACAACACCGGTTGTGTCGCTGGTTTAAGGGGTACAGGTTGCACTAGCGGCTGTTCGGGGTGCTTCGGCACCATACGCAGTGGTGGTTCAATAGGTGGACGCTGCGGTTGCGGTTGGCGCGGGTAATCCGCGGGGTCTGGAAGCGGAATATCCGGACGCAGCGCCGCAGATGTTACAACTGACGCAGTCGTTGGGCTCATTATGGGCGGAGCGATCATGGGTGGCGCGACGGTCTTAAAAAGATTACTTTGGTCTAGAGCCTGACGTACCCGATGAACCAACACATGCAGCACTGCACGTTCATCCTGAAATTTCACCTCTCGTTTAGTAGGATGGACGTTAACATCAACCGTATGTGGCAGAACAGTCAGAAACAGGACACCAAGGGGAAACCGCCCAACCGGTAGCAACTCACCATAGCCACGACTCAAGGCAAACGACAATGGCTGGCTTTTCACCAAGCGACGATTAACAAAGAAGTATTGACCGGTGCGCGTGTTCTTATTCCGTTCCGGTGGAGCGATGACACCCCTCAATACAATCCCACTCTCCAGGAATTCGGCGTCATTCTCCACGATCGGGATGAGGGCTTGCGCCCATTCCTTGCCCAGCACCGCTTTGACGCGCGCAGGAAGGGTTTCCTGCGGTACCGCGTCAAACACCACGCGTTGATCCCACGTAAAAGTGAAGTGTAGGTCCGGGCGAGACAACGCCAAGCCAATCATCACGTCTTCGATTTGGCTGCCTTCGGCAGTAGGGGACTTCAGAAAGGCACGACGGGGCAGTGTATTGAAGAACACGTGACGGACAGTCATTGTTGTCCCGACTGGCGCGGCAGCAGGGCTTGCTTCGACCTCGGTTCCGCCAGCCACTCTGACACGGGTTCCTTCTAATGCATCCGAAGTGCGCGTCAACAACTCGAAATGGGTGATGGCAGCGATACTGGCTAAGGCCTCACCGCGAAAGCCTAATGTTGAGAGCGCAAACAATTCGTCACTTTTGGTTATTTTACTGGTTGCGTGCCTTTGAATCGCCAGTTGTGCATCTTCCGGGCTCATCCCCTCCCCGTCGTCCTGGACAACAATCTCATCAATTCCACCTTTGGTGATACTGACAGCGATCGAATGCGCACCCGCATCGATGGCATTCTCGACCAACTCTTTGACAATCGACGCTGGACGCTCGATCACCTCACCAGCGCGGATTTGTTCAACAGTCTGAGCGTCGAGTAAATGAATGCGGCCCATGATGCTGATCAGTAAAGCGTAACCCGTAAGGCGTAACCATCCCCCTTCCCATTACGTTTTACGCATTACACATTACGGATTACGAACTTCGACTAAACAACCCGAGCTGCGCGGGGTTATCGACCATCGCTCCCCGGCGCCCCCGCTTGGGTGGGCGGATCAAATCGACTCCCTTCTCTTCTAATCCCTTGAGAATTTCCTCTGCTCGTTCGACCACAGTGCGCGGCAGCCCAGCAAGTTTGGCGACATGAATACCGTACGATTGATCTGCTGCGCCAGCAATAACTTTGTAGAGAAAGATGACTTCGCCTTTCCATTCACGTACGGCAAAGGTAAAGTTCTTGACTCCTGGCAACAAACTGTGTGGTTCAGTCAATTCGTGAAAGTGTGAGGCAAATAACGTTCGGGGGCGTGGACCTTTGGAGTCAACGAGAAATTCGATAATCGAACGGGCAATCGACAACCCGTCTGAGGTTGAGGTCCCACGGCCAATTTCATCCAGCACTAACAAGCTGCGTGGCGTCGCGTAGTTCAGAATCTGCGCGGTTTCAATCATTTCCACCGCGAACGTGCTTTCACCCAGCGCAAGATTGTCCGAAGCACCGATACGGGTAAAAATGCGGTCGACAATACCAATGCGAGCCTGGGTTGCCGGAACAAAGGAGCCAATCTGCGTAAGTAACACAATGAGCGCGGTCTGCCGCAAATATACTGACTTGCCACTCATGTTCGGTGCGGTCAACAAAATGAGCTGCTGAGTATCGCGGTCAAGCGTAATATCATTGGCGATAAATTTCCCACGCCCGAGCAAGACTTCCGCAACTGGGTGACGCCCACCAACAATCTGCAGGACAGGCTCCTCAGTCATCTCCGGACAGACATATTGTTGACGCATGGCTAGCCAAGCAAACGCAGCAAGCGTGTCGACCTCAGCAATGGCAGCCGCAACTGCCTGAATCTGCCGTAAGTGTTGCAGCACCAAAGTACAGAGTTGGGCAAACAATTCTTGCTCCAACGTAATCGCGCGCTCTTCGGCATGCAGGATCTGGTCTTCGTACTCCTTGAGTTTCGGTGTGACAAAGCGTTCGGCATTCGCAAGTGTTTGCTTACGCGTATACTCGGGTGGTACTTTCGCACGATGCGTATTGGAGATTTCGATATAATAACCAAACACTCGGTTATAGGCGATCTTAAGCGACGAAATACCAGTGCGGGCACTCTCTTTCGCCTGCAGTTCAGCTAACCATTGCTTGGCATCAGTGGCCATCGAACGCAGCCGATCAAGCTCTTGGTGATAGCCGATGGCAAAAACGCCACCATCACGACAGTGCATCGGTGGCACATCGATCAGTGCCTGCGTAAGGGTAGCTTGGAGCACAGACAAGTCTGTTGCCAGATGCTGTCGGTCCAGCGTCAATAACGGCGACAAGGTCGCGCTGAGGGCGGCCCGTAGGGCAGGAATATGCACAAGGGAGTCACGCAGCGCAGCAGTATCTTTGGGGGTCGCAAGCTGGCAGCTGAAACGGGCAGCCAGTTTCTCAAGATCACGGAACGAAGCGAGGGCGGCCCGTACATTTTCCAACACGTCAGGCGATCGCACGAACTCAGCAACTGCATCGTGGCGCCCTTCAATCGCAGAAAGAGAAAGCAACGGATTGCGTAACCACGCACGCAGGAGCCGCCCACCCATCGGCGTCAACGTGTCATCAATCACATCCACCAGCGCTTTGCCGCGTGAATCGGGATTGCTCGGACGAAACAACTCTAAACTGCGCTCGACGACTGGGCCAAGTGTCATCGTCGTCTCAATATGGAGGCGACGCGGCAGGCCGACATGAGGCAATGTCGTTTGCAAATGTCCTTGTAAAAATTTGAGCACTAGAGCGACTGCACTTGTACTCGCAGGCTCTAGTTCCAGTGCTCGCAACGAATCAAGCTGAAAGAAAGCTTTGATACACGCGGTGCTCTCTTCAGACGCAGCATACCAGTTGTCTAGTTGCGTAACGACTACCGCCGCCTGGGCTTCACGATAGTTGGCGATAGCTTCGAGACTTGCCAGTTCCTTGGTCGTAACCAATTCACTTGGAGTTATACGATTGAGCGCATCAAGCACCGTCTCGTCGCGCTCCTCCCAGAACTGCAATGTGCCGGTGTTTGGCTCTAATACGGCTAAGCCCCACTGACTGCCACTGCGAGCGAGACCCAAGAGTAGTGGGCTATTGGGGTCGGCGTCATTCTCAATGAAGGTTGAGGGTGTGACAACACGTACCACCTCACGCTTCACTAATCCTTTGGCGAGTTTCGGGTCTTCCACTTGCTCACAGATAGCGACTTTCTTTCCCGCTTTGACAAGTCGAGCGAGATAGCCTTGGACCGCGTGGTACGGAACCCCACACATTGGCACCTTCCCGTCGCCGCCATCACGTGCAGTCAAAGTCAAGTCAAGCAAAGTGGCAACCTGCGCCGCATCGTCAAAAAAGACTTCATAGAAATCGCCAAGGCGAAAAAGCACAACCGCATCACTATATTGACGCTTGACCGACAGGTATTGTTCCATCAGTGGGGTTAATGCCACGAATATACACTCCTGAAGATCAACAAGGGGAAAAGGCGAAGTAGGACAGAGAAGTAATATTTTTTTTGGTCTTTCTTTTTGCCATTGTTCCTTTTACCCGTTTGCCCTTTTTTGTATCTGCTTTCCCCGCTCGTAGCCAGCCGGTCTTGATCCCTTGATCTCCTAGCAGAAAGCTGGAGAATTGACGCGAACCCAGCGCAGAGAGGACCCCCTATTATGATGACCACCCTGAGCGAAGAACAGCAGCAAATTATTAACACCGTCCGTCGTTTCATCGAACGGGAGGTCAAACCTGTCGCCAGCGAAATGGAGCATCGCGATGAATACCCGCATGCACTAGTCGAGCGCATGAAAGAACTCGGGCTGTTTGGGGCGATCATCCCCCAAGAATACGGCGGTATGGGGGTCTCCTTTACTACCTATGCGATGATCATCGAAGAAATCTGTCGCGGCTGGATGAGTCTGAGTGGCATCATTAACTCGCATCTCCTCTTCGCGCATATCATTGCCTTGTCTGGTACTGAGGAACAAAAACGGCGCTTCCTACCAGCTATGGCCAAAGGCGAGAAGCGTGGCGGATTGGCGTTGACCGAGCCACATGCCGGCAGCGACGTACAGAACATTCGCACTGTCGCCAAGAAGAATGGAGATGTGTATCTCCTCAATGGTTCGAAGATGTTTATCACTAATAGTCGCCACGGCAACATTCTGTGCGTTGCCGCCAAAACTGATCCGACGGCAAAGCCAGGCTACAAAGGCATCAGTCTGTTTGCCGCCGAAAAAGGTGCGCCTGGGCTCACCGTTAGTCGCGACATTAAAAAGCTCGGTTATAAAGGACTCGACACGTGTGAGGTCGTGCTGGAAGACTTTCCTGCTCCATCGGCAAGCTTGATCGGTGGCAAAGAAGGAGAAGGCTTCAAGCAGGTAATGGGTGGACTCGAAGTCGGACGGATCAATGTCGCAGCCCGTGCAGTTGGAGTTGCCCAAGCCGCGTTTGAGGAAGCGATTCGTTACTCACAACAACGCGAGACCTTTGGCAAACCAATTTGTGAACATCAGGCAATTCAGTTAAAGCTGGCCGATATGGCTACGAAAATTGAAGCTTCACGCTTACTCGTCCAGCAAGCAGCGGTGAAAAAGGATCGTGGCGAGCGTTGTGACTTAGAAGCCGGTATGGCGAAACTCTTTGCCTCGGAATCATGTCAAGAAGTGGCACTTGAAGCGATGCGCATCCTCGGGGGCTATGGATACACGCAAGAATTTCCGGTTGAGCGTTTCTATCGCGACGCACCGCTGATGATTATCGGCGAAGGCACCAGCGAGATTCAGAAAGTGGTGATCGCGCGAAATTTGTTACAGCTATATAAGATCTAAGCAGGCTGCTTCTCAAATAACTGATGCCCCCAGAGCCAGGCGTCACACCAGACTTCGACGAGGCCAAGTTCACGCATCCGCGCAAAAGTCGGCTCAAAGTCGCGCACAATGTGTTGTGGACGTTCCAGATCCTCTTCCTCACCAATGCGTGCGAACAGCAACCCACCTGGACGTAACGCGCGGTGAAGATTTTCAACCGTCACAACCGGATCGGTAAGATGCTCAAACACATCCATAGCGAGGATCATGTCGAAATTCTCGCGCGGAAGCTCAGCCTGGTGCAGAGGATAGAAGTGCGCGGGGCGTTGCCGTTGCGTAAACCGCCAGCGGGCAAAGTCGAGCATGGTCGTCGATATATCTGCCAGTGATATTCCAATTCCGGCGTGATCAAACAAAAGTGCGCCTGAACCAACTCCAGAACCAAAATCCAGGCACTGCTTCACCCCTCGTTCTTGAGCGATCTCTAACCCCAGCACATAGGCCAAGGGTCCGTTGTCATCATGCAAAGAATGCCACCCCATCAAGTCGTAGATGTAGGTCGCGCTATTGTAGAAACCCTCGACGCTCGCACGCTGCTGGGGATCAATGTGTTCGTGCCATTCCTCGCGCATGTCCTCAACTGCTGTAGCACAGCGTCGTTCAACCTCGGCTAGATCAGAAATGCAGTAAAACCTGGCAATTTCTTTGAGGAGGCTGGTCCGCAAGTCGGTCTCGTTCCCGAGTAGTAGCGCTCGGGACCATGTCTCACGATATGCACCGAGTAAGCGTTCCTGCTCATTGATTGCTTGCTCGCGTGTGCGGCGACCCGCTTCAGCTTCTCCCCAGATAGCTCGCAGACGATCAGGCAGCAACATACTTCTGTTCCTCTATAGTTGGCAGGTGGGTAAAGTTGATAACTATAATGTTCAACTCGCGTAGCACTTCGAGAAGTCGCGGATTAAGCAACGTCGCAAGTTCAATCTCGCGTTCCGCGGCGTAGGAACTCTCAAGGTCCGGCGTGACGTACGCCGGATGACAAGCGAGTTCGGTGACTCCTTCCGGCAGTGCATCCAGGAGCTTCTCCAGATTATTGAGGCTAATGAACTCAGGGGCATGATGAGGAATCCATTCTTCATCATACCACTGGCCATAGAACCCACCATTGTAGAGAGACACTCCGCCATCGCGTAGATGCAGCCCACGCTCGCCTGCCCACTCGATAAAGAAAGGTTTTAGCTCTTTGCGCAGATGGACATGATGATGGGAATCAAGATGGGTTGGCAGACGACCAAGCAACTCCGTACAGCGCTGATACTGCCGGAGCAGTTCTTTTGCGACCGCGGCAACATCCATGAGATCAAGCAACGGGCCAGTCTGATCAGTCGCCGTAAAATGCAGACCGACGCCAAGCCCAGGATAATGCTTCGCCAGCGCCGCAGCTTCTGCGGCTCGGGGCATATCCACCATCAAACTCGTACTCAATACCACCCCCTGTTCGTGGGCGGCGATGATCCCAGCGTTAACTCCGGCGGCATAACCAAAATCGTCAGCGTTCACGACAAGATAGCGAGTCATTATTTTCCCCAGTTAGAGACCTAGATCAAGCAAAACTTTGCCCAGCAGTTTTTCCGCGCCAAAATACTCACGCGCGAGGTCATGCGCCGCGCGGCTGTGCCTGGTATAGTCACTGCGAATGGCGTCGAACGCAGCCAGAATCTCGTCTGTCGTCGAAAACGCAAATAAGCCATGACCAGTTGGTATATATTTACTAAAGCCGGTCTCCTGTGTCACAACCGGTTTTCCCGCCGCGAGAAAACACACACTGCGGTCGCTAAACCATCCGCTTTTGGTCCGTACGACCGCCTCCTTTGAGACGGTAAACTCACCGCACGAGCCGAAGATATAGTTTTGGTATACATCCATATCCTGAGAAACGACCAGCGGGTTGATGAGCATCCACCCACAACGCTGAAGCAATTCTTGTTCACACACATTATCGATTTCGACAGCCAGTTCGAGTTGCGTGCTCGTTCGCTGTGGCAAGTCGGCAATCGCGAGAAAATTCTCGTGTTTCGACCACTGATACACCTCACCACGAAAGCGAAGGTCTTTCCCGCGATTGTGCCATGTGGCAATAGTTGTAAAGTGACCAACGCCTCCCTCTTGATGAACCGGCCATAGATCCACAAGCACTGGCGGTCGGGTTTTCTGCCACGCGAAATGCGGGAGCGGGATAGGACAATCACCGGCTCCCAGATTTTCACCGTAAGTGACATGTGCGTCGTGACCGCCCAGAAATCTCAATGTGTGCGGATCTCTCTCTGCCAGTTGGATTTGATATTGAACCGGATCGGTCTCCAGATAGACCAGCTTTCCATGCGGGCGAAATGTCAAGCTCTCGGGATGACTCGCACCACAGAGATTAAATACCACGAGGGCTTGCGAGAACAGTTCCTGCACCCGCATCTTAGACAAACCGTACCACTGATTCGCTTCCCCATCATGATATGACCAAGCATGCTCCAGGCCGAACCGTCGCAGGGTTTCGGCTATCGTATGCAGACTGTACGAACAGTCACTGGTGAGTGTTTTTGTTCGTGGGTCATAGGGAGGAGTGCCAGTCTCTTCGACATAGTACACCGCAAATCCTAAGCGCTGCAAACCCACGAGATGATGAATAAGTTGCCATGCCATACCGGCCAAGGGGAACTGGCCGAGTAAACCTAAGACAATAATAATATCTTGGGTGTCGTTCATGTCCTAGGATAGCTTTGCCGTGTGTAACAGTGCAGCAAGAACTTTCTCGGCAGCAAAATACTCTGCCGCAACTTCCCGCGCAGCTCGACAATTTCCCTCGTAATCCCGCTCAATCGTTTCGACGGCATGGACAATGTCGTCTATCGTCCGAAAGCCAAACAGCCCCTTGCCAGTCGGCAGGAACTTACTAAAGCCCGTCTCTTGAGTAATCACCGGCCTTCCCGCCGCGAGGTAACACACAGTGCGATCACTGAACCATCCGGTGTTTGGTCGCACGTATTGATCACGCGCAACGGTAAATTCTCCTCGCGAGCGCTGAATATAGGTGCGATAACGGTCGAGGTCCCCGGAGACGCCGATGGAGTCTACCAGCCGCCACTGGTGCGCACTCAATAACTGCCGCTCTTGTTCATTGACGCCAACGGCCAATTCAAACGGCGGCTGGCACCGTTGGGGGACCTCGAGAAATTTGCTGAATTCGCGATCCTTGGTCCAATAATAGGTGTCACCACGGTATGTAATGTTCTTTCCTTCGTTATGCCACGTCGTAATTGTTGTGTAGGGTGCAGCAGCGTCAGCACTAAAAGTATGGTCCCACAAATCAACAACAACAGGCTGACGCGTCGGAAACCAGTGAAAACGTTCGAGCGGGACCGCACAATCAGTTGCGCCGAGATTTTCACCGAAGCTAAAAAGCGTATCATGAGCGGCAAGCGTGGCGATCGTGCTCTCATCCCCTTGCGCGACTTTGACTTGCGAGGCGAACGGATCAGACTCAACATAAATACGACGCCGACAAGCCAGATGTTCCGCTCGCATTTCTTGGGCCCCAGTTACATTGAGAAAAGCATCCGCCTCACGATACATCCGCAGAATTTGCTCTTCGGTCATACCGTAACATTGCCCACCAGGGTAATTGCCGCGAAATGCCCAGCGACCGGCAAAGCCATACGCCTCAAGAATCGGGGCAACAGTATTTACGTTGCCACTCGCGTCACTCGAAGAGTCATGGATACGCGGATCGTACACCCAGCGCCCAGAATCTTCGATGTAATAGGGATCATACCCGAGCCGGCGTAAGCCAATCAAATAATGCAAAAATTGATACGTGACACCAGCCAGTGGATACCAAAAAAGAATCCCAGAAATAATCAATCGCCCCTTGGTTGGCTGGCGGAGTTTTTCAATCGCCATGAGAGGGCTCCTTTGTCGCAAGATCCCGGATAACGCGAGCCGGATTACCGCCAACTACCGTATAGGGAGGGACGTCGTCTTTCACCACCGATCGCGCGCCGACGATGGCACCTTCACCAATTGTTACTCCCGGCAAGACACAGACATCAAAGCCAATCCAGACATTCGCGCCTATGCGAATCGGCTGTGCCAGGACGCTCGCGGCAAAATGCCGCGGCTGACCGGCCGCAAAGCGTTCGAGTTGGTAGCGCCGCTGCCGGGGATCAGGCGATACGCGATACGTATCCATAAGCACGACGTTCCAGGACATCATCGTATAATCACCGATCGCGACCTCAGCATCACAGATAATACGTACCCCGACAGCCATGGTATAAGCACCAAGACTGACCCGTCCGTGCGGACCAACATCAAAGATTGTGTCACTGTACGCAGATGCGCCCTGCCCTAGCCGCACCGCTACCGGAGCAGTACTACGACAGGGAACAAAGCTGTACGTAGTCTCGATATATGCGGTGTCGCCAAGCTCGACATTGTCGGGAATCGTTCCTGGGTACCAATCCCACGGAAGTGTGCGTTGCGTCCTCACGTCTCTACACCTCACCAATCACGTGGGCAGGGTTACCCATCAGCCGAGCACGGGGTGGAACATCCCGTGTCACAAGGGTACCGGCTTCGATAAATGCGCCGGCACCGATCCGCACTCCCTTAAGGATCGTCACGTTGGGGCCGATCCATACGTCATCTTCAATAATCACTGGGCGCTGCACAATCGGCGGTCGCGGACGGCCTTGGCCTAAGGGAGAAACCGCAATCGCATCAAGGATGCGCTCGGCTGGCGCGATCGGGTGAAAGTCCGTATCGGCGATGGCCGTATTCCATCCCACGACGACATAACTACCGATTTGCAGTTCCAACTCGCACAGCAGTTGCACTCCGGCACAGTAGCAATAGTCACCGATAGTTACTCGTCCTTGCACGCCCAACGCAAAGCTTACATCTTCCATCGTACAGCATGCGCCGATGACCAGTGCAGGTTCTTGTTGACTACGGAACCGCTTAAAAGCCCGCTCTCCGGTGATCACACTCTCTGTGCCGATGTGGACATTGGTCGGTAGCGTCCCGTCCAGCCAACGTCCGGGCGTCGATAAAGTTGTTTCAGCCACTGACGTACTCCTGCCGTGCCCGACCGCGTGTCTTCATCCTCATCCGCTTTGTACAACCCGTGCCGCGGATTCCGTGCCATGAAACTGCGTCCGATAGAGCGCGGCAAATGCTCCTTGTTGGTTCATCAACTCGCTAAATGTTCCGTGCTCGACAATATGCCCGCCACGAACAACCAAAATAGAGTCGGCTTTACGCACGGTCGACAGGCGATGGGCGATAATAAAGGTCGTGCGCCCCTGCATGAGTTCCTCAAACCCTTGCATGATGAGCGCTTCTGTCTCAGCATCAACCGAAGAGGTGGGCTCGTCAAGAATGAGAACTGGGGCGTTGCGCAAAATCGCACGGGCAATAGTGATCCGTTGACGCTCCCCCTCGGACAGGGTCGCGCCCTGCTCACCGACGACGGCATCATATCCATCCGGCAGGCGCAGAACTTTGTCATGAATACGGGCAAGGCGGGCAGCATGTTCAATTTCCCCGAAAGAAGCACCCGGTCGGCCGTAGGCGATATTTTCCCGCACAGTCACAGGAAACACTAAGGGCGGCTGTAAGACCATCGCCACTTGTTGCCGTAACGACTTGAGGGTCAGCTCGCGCACATCGAGCCCATCAATCAACACTCGCCCGTCTTGCGGATCGTAAAACCGTGGCAGGAGGCTCACCAGCGTCGATTTCCCGGCGCCACTGGGACCAACAATGGCGACGGTTTGTCCTGGAGGAATATGTAGACTCACATTGCGCAGTACCGGCTGGGATGCCTCATAACCAAAAGAGACATTGTCATAGACGATATCGCCTCGCACTTCGCCCGGCGCGACCTCACGTTTGCCCTCAGGCAAGTCGCGTTCAACGGCAAGAATTTCGTGGACGCGCGTGAACCCAGCCTTCCCTCCTTCGATCAGTCCGAGCGTTTGGCTAATCGTGTTAATCGGCCCATACAGCGACGCCAGGTACGCCGTAAAAACGACGAGGTCACCAATACTCAAGGCTCCAGCCATGACGTGGCGTGCGCCGACCCAGATAACTAGCGCAGTACCAATAGCGATCACCACATTGACTACCCCAGAATAGAGCGCCTGAAGATCGTACAGTCGCAAACTCGCCACCAGGCTTTCTTTACTCGCAGCCATGAAATGACGATGCTCTTCTTCTTCCTTGGTGAACGCTTGCACGACCCGAATGGAAGCGATCCCGCGCTGAACGAGCGAATAGATAGCACTCTCCCGTTCATGGGCAGCCAAGGCCGCGTGATTGATGCGCGTACTCATCAGTGAAATCGTGAGGTACAACAGCGGGCAGACACCAAGCGCTAGCGCAGTCAGTAGCCAGTCGATGTTTAGCATTACCACCGTCATCCCCACTAAGAGTACAATAGAGGTGAGAATTGGAAACACCCCATTCATCGTCAAGGTCTGAATCGAATAGGTATCCGCTGTTACCCGGTATAGCAGATCCCCAACCTGGCGCCGATTATGGAATGCGAGAGAAAGTCGCTGCAAATGGTTATATAACGCTCCGCGCAAGTCGTTCACCATACTTTGACCGATGCGGATCGTGGTGTGATTGTTGATAAGGTTGAGTCCACCGAGAATGAGATAGATGCCAACAAGACAGAAACATGCGGCCAGCAACAGTTGCTCGCGCGACCACGCAGATGCAAAAGTCCAATTCACTGGCTTCCCGCTTAGCACATGGTCAATGATGATCTTGAGCGGCCACGGTTTCAGCAGCTCCATCGCCCCGATGAAAACAACTTGCAGCAAGGCAAAGCCAAAGAGGCCGCGGTACGGACGTAAGGCAGTAATGACTTGGCGTCTTAGCGACATCGACATAGCGCTATGCGTTTCCATCCGCCTGCACCGGAGTGAGACCAATCCGTTGCGCAGCAATCTCCAGTGCATGATACATCACACGACCAAGGCGGAAGTTTTGGTACAGGATCACAAGGAGATTCGCGAGACCGACGAGCGTCGCGGCAACGATGAGCTCTTCCACCCCCAGAATCAATCCCAGCCCTCCTAAGAGCAAATAACCGAGTAGGACAATCTTTGCCAGCTGCGACAAGCGCACGCCACAGCGCACACGTAGGAGTCGTTTGAGGCCACTGTGATTCTCCGTACCGACTCGCACTTCAGCTTTGGACCACAACCCTCGCGATATTTCCAGATCCCAATCGCTCCACCCCTGATCGATAGCGATCAAGTACTTGCGTGGGAGTAAGAACTCCATGAGTGCGTGCAGGACATTTTCTTTTTCTAATCCTTGCTCGCTCCAATAGGCAAGTTGCACTGCCCGCTCATACCACGAAATTTCCGGCTCTTGTCCGGCTTCATCGAAGTGAATCGGCTCAACATCCGTCAAGCCACGCACCCGCCATTTGTAGCGCTCAATGCCCCGTACCAGTGGGCCCAAGTAGGCAAGAGCGGCAACGAGTAATCGTGCCCGCCAAGCGGCGAACCGTTCGTCAATCCGCGCCCGCGCTCCACTCGCTACACACCAACTGAGAGAGATAAGCAACGGCAACACAGCAAACCACATGTACCCACCAAACAGTAGTGCCACAAGAAACAGCGCAATAGCCACGATGTTCCACTCTAGAGCCATGGGGAGAAATGTGATCAGCGAGGAAGGAGGCTCGTACATCGTCTGAAACAGTCCACGCCCGAAGGTGCCAGAATAAATCACTGGACGGCGAGAGAGGAAGAATGAAGACAAGTCGCCATAAATGCGCCCCAGCCAACGCGATTGTCCCAGAAGGTTAAATCGGTACGGATGTTTGAAGTACAACTGCGCTTCGGCTTTGCCGTAGCCCCGCTGCTGGTTCAGATAAGCGCTGACGGTATTGCGTCGGAAGTGCCAGACCACCGCCGCCGGACTGAAGCCGATTTGATACCCTTGGTTCTGTAAGCGCCAACAGAGATCGACATCGTCTCCAGCCGCGCGAAACACAGGGTCAAAGCCGCTAATTTCTTCTAACGCCGTCTTGCGGAAGGCCATGTTACAACCAGGAATGTGCTCAGCAATTTCGTCATTAAGTAAAACGTGCGTGGGGCCTCCCGGTGAGACTGCGACTGCTGAGGGAACGAGGGTATCCTCTGGCGGCGGAAAGTTCGGCCCGCCAACGGCGGCACGTCCCGAGCGTACATAGGTTGTCACGAGATAGTTCAACCAGTCCGGATCAGCCACGCAGTCGGAGTCAGTAAACGCAACAATCTCCCCGGTCGCCGCCGCGATCCCCACATTCCGGGCCGCACTTAATCCTTTATTTTCTTGATTGATCAGACGAATGTAGGAAAAACGCTCACTAATCTCACGAGTTGTGTCAGTCGAGCCGTCATTGACGACGATGACTTCATAGTTGGGATAGTTGAGCTTTTCGAGCGAGGCTAAGCAGGCGGCCATCGTACGCTCGGCATTGTATGCGCATACGACCACAGAAACCTTTGGGTTCTCTTCCAACGCTGGGGGAAGCGGTGAGCTATAAGTCCGCTGGACCGCGTGAAACGCCGGCTTCTTTTGCCGCTCGCGATCAACTAAACCAAAACACCAATCTTCAACTTGAAATCCACCTTCACCGGAGAGCGGCAGTGCGTACCAATCATCTGTCCACGCAAAAATGACAGCCCCGGCAAGCCCCATCTCGAAACCAGCATGTACTTGCCAGCCCAGTGTTTCGGCCTGAAATTCTTTCCCTTCACGAATCGAATCAATACCGAACTCGGTTAGAATTAGTGGTTTATCAACCGCGAGGTTGTGCAGATGGGAGATATAACTGCGAAAAGCTGGCTCACGATGGAGGTAGACATTGAATGAAACGAAGTCCATTTCCTCGAAATCAAGGTACTCGGTAGAAGGAAAGTTCGCGTAGCTGACCAGACGATCTGGATCAGTCGCTTTGACTGTTTCCACCAGCGAGCCAAGAAAACTGCGGACTTTGTCTGGACCATGCCAACGCGCGATATCTGGCGGGATTTCGTTCCCTACCAAACACGCTAATACGGCCGCATGTCCTCGGCAGGAAGCAGCCCCATCAGCAATCGTGCGACGAATGTCCCGTTGCAACCGTGAGGAGTCAAGAAATGCGACATGTTCCGCCCACGGAATACCAACAATCACACGCAGCCCATATTGACCCGCGAGGTCCAACAACCACCGTGGCGGCACTGTAAAAGTGCGCAAGGTGTTGGCCCCCAACTCCTGCATGAGCCTAAAGTCGCGTTCCATCACTGGCCGCTCAGGGAACGGAGCACCGTGTGACGCGGGCTTGAATGGGCCATACGTCACACCCTTGACGAAAAATTTCTCTCCGTCGACAAAGAAAAATTTTCCCTTAGTGACGATGGGAGACTGGATTGCGGGTTCCAACACGTGCGACAGCCGCACCTCTTCTTGCTCACGAACGGAGATAATCTCTGACATAGGCTTAACAAATACCCATGGCTAGGAATGGAGATGGTTCACTGAGGGGGGTTGCTCTCCCCATCAATACTGACGTGCGATTGTCCTTCTACCGTTACCATCGCTACCACAGGTAGTGAGTTGAGCAGTGGGCGGCAGTCAGACAGGAAAACTGGCTGGCGCAGAAACTCGGCGGAAAACACATGATATCGTATACCCATAAGGGAGTTGCTCTTTGTCTATAGAAAAACACGCTTGAAGGCAAGGAGTTGCGAGACTAAGGAGACCTGCCTCAGCACTTCTCGTCGGTTTCCCCACGCCTACTCCACTGTAACATTGATGTCATCATTTACTCAACGTCAGATCACAGTATTGCTCTTAACAGCGCCTCACCCCGTCGTTTGGCGTTTGTTCGCACACTTTTCATTACAGGCCTCTTGGACTGTGGGCAATTTTCCGCTATTATAGCGTCGTGGAACCCTCGCACAACGAAGTCATGATCGACGTGATCATTCCTGCTCGCGACTGAGCAGTTCATTTTTTTCATTTTACATTCTTCGCGACGAAAAGCCCCGTTGATGGAGAAACGGAGAGAGAGATGTCTACACCTTTGGAGCGTATTCGTAATATCGGCATTGTTGCCCATGTTGACAGTGGCAAAACCACAGTTAGTGAGCGCGTGCTGTACTACACCGGCATGTCACATAAGATTGGCGAGGTGCATGACGGCACCGCAGTCACTGATTGGATGCCGCAAGAACGGGAGCGTGGCATTACCATCACTGCTGCGGCCATCACCTGCGAATGGAAAGATCACCAGATCAATATTATCGACACTCCAGGACACGTCGATTTCACCACTGAAGTTGAACGCAGCTTACGCGTGCTTGACGGCGCAGTGGTAGTGTTCTGCGGTGTCGGTGGTGTCGAGCCGCAATCAGAAACTGTCTGGCGCCAAGCCGACAAATATCGCGTTCCTCGCATTGTCTTCATCAACAAGCTCGACCGCGTTGGTGCGGACTTTCATAACGTGGTCAAACAGATCGAGCACCGCCTTGGCGGCAAACCGCTTGTGACACAACTGCCGTTAGGTGTAGAAGAAAACTTCCGGGGTGTGATCGACCTCGTCCGCCAAAAAGCAGTCGTGTGGGAGGAGGAAACGCTCGGTGCCCGCTTCCATGAGGAAGAGATTCCGGCAGACATGGTTGACGAGGTCAAACACCATCGTGAGCAAATGATTGAAGCCGTTGCCGACGTTGACGACGCATTACTGGAAAAATATCTCGGCGGCGAACCGTTGACTGAAGAAGAAATTGTTGGTGCCATCCGTAAGAAAACCCATGACATGGCGTTGTTCCCGGTGGTGTGCGGCACTGCCCTGCGTAACAAAGGTGTCCAACCGCTGCTGGACACCATCGTCGCGTATTTACCACCGCCGGTGAAACCAATCACCGGTTCGGTCCCTGATGGTGAAACCAAGACCTGGCAAGTCGGAGACCCGATCCGCGCCTCCCTTGCCTTTAAGACAATGCACGACCCCTACTCTGGCCAGCTTACCTTCGTTCGTCTCTATAGCGGTAGCCTGAAGACCGGCGACACCGTCTTCAACCCGCGTACCCGGCAGACTGAGCGTGTGGGACGGCTAGCGCGTATGCATGCCAACAAGAAAGAAGACATCGAATCCGCCTCTGCCGGCGATATTATCGCTGTGGTCGGATTACGAAACTTCACGACCGGAGATACCATTACCGACCGCGACAAACCTGTCCTGCTCGAAGCGATTACCTTCAAACAACCAGTGATCTCGCTCGCTGTCGAGCCCAAGACCAAAACTGACTCAGAAAAATTGGGCTTAGCCTTACAACGTCTCTCTTCAGAAGATCCAACGTTGGTGGTGAATACCAACGAAGAAACTGGTCAAACGCTGATCTCCGGCATGGGAGAATTGCATCTAGAAATCATCATTGACCGTCTCGTCCGTGAGTTCAAAGTCGCCGTTAGCACCGGCGCGCCACAGGTGGCCTATCGTGAAACCATCACTCGCCCAGCTGAAGCTGAAGGAAAATATATCCGTCAGTCCGGCGGTCGTGGGCAGTACGGTCATGTGTACCTGAAGATCGAACCCAACGCCAACCAAGGCATTGTGTTTGAAAATGCTATTAAGGGCGGCGCGATTCCACGCGAGTATGTCCCGGCGGTCGAAAAAGGCGTCCGCGAAGCCGCGCAGACAGGAGTTGCATATGGGTTTCCTGTGCTGAACACCACCGTAACGCTCTACGATGGCACATATCACGAAGTGGACTCATCAGAAATGTCCTTCCATCTCGCTGGTTCGATCGGCTTCAAAGAAGCGGTTCGCAAAGCCAAGCCCGTACTACTTGAACCAATGATGAAAGTCGAAGTGGTTGTCCCGGAAGAATACATGGGCACAGCGATGGGTGATTTGCAGTCACGACGTGGAAAGGTGACTGAACTCGGAGAACGCGGGATTGGCATCCGCACGATTACGGCCCATGTGCCGCTGTCAACCATGTTCGGCTATGCCACAGTAATTCGCTCGCTTACCCAAGGCCGTGCGACCTACACGATGGAATTCGACCACTACTCACCAATGCCAGCCCACATGGTTGACGACGCGCTCGGTCGCAAAGCAGAGAGCGCGTAGTGCCTTGATAGAGACCGCTCGGCGGGGCGTCTCTATCAAGACCTTCACCCGCTTATAGCACGTTGCAGGTGTGTGTTCTCATGTAGGGGCGATCCTCGTGATCGCCCACGCTCTCAGGGCGTCAGTATCTTCTAATTCGTAATTCTTCATTTTGACATTCTCCATTCTCTTCTTGTCCTCTTGTTCCATCCCTGCTCAATCAGTGCTATAGCCTGACAGACTCTGCTGTAAAACAATCCATCCTAAGGAGGATCAGTTATGCACGTTGGTTACGGAGCCGCTTTCCAGAACCCCAATAACGCCCTCTCGGACGCTGAGGTGTATTATCACGAAGTCCGACTCGCCGAGTTAGCAGAACCGCTCGGTTTCGATTCCGTGTGGTCCATCGAACACCATTTCGACGACTACACTATGTGTCCCGATGTCCTGCAGTTTCTATCGTACATGGCCGGCAAAACCAGCCGCGTCAAACTAGGATCAATGGTGGTGGTGCTTCCGTGGCATGATCCGGTCCGCGTGGCCGAGCAAGTGTCGCTCCTGGATCACCTCTCCAATGGTCGGTTCATTTTAGGACTCGGCCGTGGGTTGGCCCGGATCGAATATGAAGGTTTCCGACTCGATCAGAATGAAGGACGCAATCGCTTCGTGGAATACGCCGAGCTCGTCATCAACGCTCTAGAGAACGGCTACATGGAAGGTGGACTGGTCACCCAGCAGCCTCGTCGCGAGATTCGTCCGTTTCCTGCCCGTTCGTTCAAAGGTCGCACCTACGCAGCCGCAGTTTCCCCTGAATCGATGCCAATTATGGCAAAGCTGGGCGTCGGCGTTTTGGTGATCCCACAGAAACCGTGGGATGCCGTGAAGCAAGACTTCGAGGTTTATCACAAAGTGTGGCGTGAAGTGAACGGCACCGAACCCCCACAACCATTGAGCGGCGGCTTCTTCTATGTCGATGAGGACAAAGCGCGGGCAGAAGATCGGGCCATGAAGTGGATTACGGCCTACTATCACACCGCGATGAAGCACTACGAAATGACCTCAGAGAAATTCGGTACCCACAAGAGCTATGAATTCTACAGCGGTGTCGGAAAGTATATCGCCCGCCATGGGATGGATAGCGCAGCCAGTGACTTTGCTAAACTGATGCCGTGGGGCACACCGGATCAAGTGCTAGAAAAACTCGCCTTCATGAAAGACACGATCAACATGAACGGCATCATGTGCAACTTTAGTTACGCCGGGATGCCGTTTGACGAAGCCGAACGCAGTATGCGCTGCTTTGTGAAACACGTGCTACCGGAACTCAAGAAGTGGAAGACCACCCCACTGCTCGAAAATGCTGCACCATTGAAGATGCCTGCACCAGCTGCAAAGGCTGCCTAGGAAGTTAACATCTCACCTGACCGTGTGAGGGGCAGCCCAGCGTGGCTGCCCTTTTTATTTTGGGTGAGATAGGCTGATTGCTGGGTTAGCTAGTCCTGGAGTATCACGAACACGCCGTAAACACCTCTATTCTAGTCGGCCCTGAAAAAGTGCCTAATTTATTAGAAATGCTGAATAGTTGTTGAAAAATCGCCTCTGGATTTCACCAGGTTTTGCTCCCTTGTGCCCAATTGCGGGCAATTTCACACTGACTT
>Ga0081539_10001233_pt1 | contig 45611 bp, 40 predicted proteins | sample TabmetS4T2R2_FD_71023 | JGI IMG/M metagenome (GOLD analysis project Ga0081539, IMG submission 71023) | Tabebuia heterophylla rhizosphere microbial communities from the University of Puerto Rico - S4T2R2 | ecosystem: Host-associated > Plants > Roots > Rhizosphere ... | reverse complement strand
TTGAGGTCGTCCAGCACGGCGTCGAGCTCGTCGAAGCGCTCCGACCACGAGGCCTCGTAGGCCGCCAGCCAGTCGTGGATCGGCTTCAGGGCCGGGCCGTTGAGGCGGTACAGGCGCCGCCGGCCGGCGTCCCGCACGTCGACGACCCCCACCTCGCGCAGCACGCGCAGGTGCTTGGACACCTGGGGCTGCCCCATCCCGAGCTCGCGCACGAGGTCGTTGACCGCCCGCTCGCCGGCGACGAGCACGTCGAGGATCGCGCGCCGCCGGGGCTCCGCCACCGCGTTGAACGCGTCGGTCGTGGTCGCCGCCCGTGCCATTGACGACATCGTATGCCTATATCGGAATATGTCAAGCTTGATCGCGGTCGGCGCAGGGGATAGCGTGGAGGGCATCCGAGTAAAGATCTCTAACCAGATCGCCGTTGCCGTGGCGCTGCTCGCCGCCGCGCCGGCGAGCGCGGCGGTGCGGGTCGACCAGCTCGGGTACGCGCCGGGCGAGCACAAGACCGCGTACGTGATCGGCCATGCCCGCGTCCACCGGTTCACGGTCGTGGACACCGCCGGCCACGTCGTGCTCCGCGGCCACGCCGGGCACAGCCGCCGCTGGAACCGCCGCTACCGGTACGTCCAGCCGCTCGACATCAGCGCGCTGCACGCGACCGGGCACTACCGCGTGCACGCCGGCGGTGCGCGGTCGCCGGTGTTCCGGGTCGCGCCCGCGCCTCGCCTCTTCGGCCCGCGCGTCGCCGACGCGGTCACGTTCTTCCAGGCCCAGCGCGACGGTGCGGAGGTGATCGTCGGGGCGCTCCAGCGCCGGCCCGCCCACCTGCACGACCGCCGCCTGACGGTCTACCGGCACCCGCGCTACGACGGGCCGGACAGCGACGTCATCCGCGGCCGGTCGCTGAAGGCGATCGGCGGGCCGGTCGACCTCGAGGGCGGCTGGATGGACGCCGGCGACTTCATCAAGTTCACCCACACGACGGCCTACGCCGCGACGCTGTTGTTCGTCGCCGAGCGCGAGCTCGGAGCCGCGGCGCCGCCCACGCTCGATCCCGAGGCGCGCTTCGGCCTCGCCTGGCTCGACAAGGCCTGGGACGAGCAGAGCCGCACGCTCATGCTCCAGGTCGGCATCGGTTCGGGCAACGCAGCCGGGACGTTCCTGGGCGACCACGACGTCTGGCGGCTGCCCGAGCGCGACGACGCCTTGACGGGCCGGGAGAACCGCTACCTGCGGCGCCGCCCTGCGTTCCGCGCGAACGCTCCGGGCCGGCCGGTCCCGCCGAACCTGGCCGGCCGCGTGTCGGCGGCCTTCGCCGCAGCCGCCCAGCTCGACGCGGCCGCGCGGCCGGACCGCGCGCGCCGCGAGCTCGCGACGGCAGCCGAGGTCTACGGCGCGGCGAAGACCTCGCACGTCCACGACGTCGCCACCGCGCTCCCGCACGCCTTCTATCCCGAGTCCTCGTGGCGGGACGACCTCGAGCTCGGCGCGGCGGAGCTGTCGCTCGCGGCCCGCGCGCTCGGCGACCCGCGGGCCGCGACCTGGCGCGCCGACGCCGAGCGCTGGGCTGCCGCGTACATCGCGCGCGAGTCGGGGCACGACACGCTGAACCTCTACGACACGAGCGCGCTCGCGCACGCCGAGCTGATCCACGCCGGGACCGCCGATCCCGGGCTTCTGATCTGGGACCTGCGCGCGCAGCTCCTCCGCGGGCTGCGGACGGCGCGCCGCGACCCGTTCCACGCCGGCGTCACCTACGACGACTTCGACGCCGCTCCGCACGCGTTCGGCCTGGCCGCCACCGCGGCGCTCTACCACCGGCTGACCGGCAAGGACCGCTTCGACGCGCTCGGGACGGCGCAGCGTGACTGGGCGCTCGGCGCCAACGCGTGGGGCGCGTCGCTGATGATCGGCGTGGGCAGCCGCTTCCCGCGCTGCCCGCAGCACGTCGTGGCGAACCTCCGTGGCAGCCGCGACGGCCGCCCGCCGTACCTGACCGGCGCGGTGGTCAACGGGCCGAACGACAAGAGCCTGTTCGCCGACGGGCTCGGCGAGTTCTTCTCCGAGGGCCGCACGTGCCCGCCTGGGGGCGGCGACCGCTTCAAGCGCTACACGGGCCGCGGCAGCCGCTACGTCGACGACGTCCGCTCGTGGCAGACCGTCGAGCCGGCGATCGACTTCACCGCCGCCGCCGCACTGGCCTTCGCGCTCGGCGCTACGTCCTGACGGCGAGCGCCTCGGCAATCGGCAGGGGCCTGCCGATGTGGAAGCCCTGGGCGTAGTCGACGCCCTGGCTGCGCAGGAACCGCACGAGCTCCTCGTCGGCCGCGAACTCGGCGACGGTCTCCTTGCCGAGCCCCTGCGCGATGTCGACCACCGCGCGGATGACGAGCTGGTCGGTGCGGTTGGAGAGGCAGTTCGTGATGAACTCGCCGTCGATCTTCAGGTAGTCGAACGGCAGGTGCTTGAGGTAGTAGAACGAGCCGAAGCCGGCGCCGAAGTCGTCGAGCGCGAAGCGGCACCCGATCGCGCGCAGGCGCTCGGCGAACTCGCGCGCGAGGTGGATGTTGGCCACCGCCGCGGTCTCGGTGACCTCGAAGGTGAGGCAGCCGGGGTCGGCCCCGGTGCCGAGGATGCCCTCCTCGAGGTCGGCCAGCAGGCGGTCGTCGGTCAGCGTCCGGCCGGACAGGTTGACGGTGAGCCGGAGCCCGTCGCTCGCGTGCGCGGCGATCAGCCGCAGCGCCTGGCGCGCGACCCAGCGGTCGATGTCCTGGACGAGGTCGAAGCGCTCGGCGACCTGGAGGAACGTGCCCGGCGGGATCAGGTCCCCGTGGTCGTCGAGCATGCGGACGAGCAGCTCGTACTGCGCCACCCGGCCCGTGTGCAGGTCGAGGATCGGCTGGGCGTGCAGGACGAAGCGCTCGTCCTCGAGCGCCTCGCGGATGCGCTCGACCCAGCGCATGCGAGCCTCCACGCGCGGCGGCTCGTGGTGGTCGGCGGCATAGACGGCGTAGCGGTCGCGGCCGGCGTCCTTGGCCTCGTACATCGCGAGGTCGGCGTTGACGAGCATCTCCTCGCCGGTGAGGTCGGCCTCGGTGAACGGCGCGACGCCGACGCTCGTCGTCACCCGCCGGGCGCGGCGGGCGCCCAGCACGGAGACCTCCTCGCGCACGGCCCGCACGAGCTTGGACGCCACGGCCTCGGCCTCCTCGCTCCCGCCCGTCGGCAGCAGGACCGCGAACTCGTCGCCGCCCAGACGGGCCACGACGTCGGACTCCCGCAGCTGCGACTTGAGCAGGCCCGAGACCGAGACGATCAGCTCGTCGCCGGCGTTGTGGCCGAGCGTGTCGTTAACGCTCTTGAAGTCGTCGAGGTCGAGCACGAGCAGCGCGCCGGCGGCGCCGTAGCGCTCGACGTGGGCGACGTGGCGGTCGAGCTCCTGCTCGAAGCGGCGGCGGTTGAAGAGGCCGGTCAGCGGGTCGTGGTCGACCATGTGCTGGAGGCGCTCCTCGAACCGGCGGCGCTCGGTGACGTCCTGGATCTGGCCGAGGATGTGGCTCGGCTGCCCGTCGGCGTCGCGGACCAGCGTGGCGTGTATCGACACCCAGACGGTGTGACCGGAGGCGTGCAGGTAGCGCTTCTCGGAGCGGTACACGTCGAGGTCCCCGGCGTAGAGCTGCATGCGCGCGTCCTGGTCGCGCGGGACGTCGTCCGGGTGCGTGATCGCGTCGCTGGTGGTGCGGAGCAGCTCGGCGACCGAGTAGCCGGTGATCTGCGAGAGCGCCGCGTTGGCGCGCAGGTAGCGGCCGTCGGCGTCGATCAGGCCCATGCCGATCGGCGCCTGCTCGAACGCGGTGCGGAAGCGCTCGTCGGCCTCAGCCAGCTCGCGCTCCGCGCGCTTCATGGCCGTCACGTCCTGTGAGAGCAGCATGCCGCCCTCGATGACGCCGTCGCCGTCGCGCAGCGGCGCGATCTGCACCCAGTAGTGGCGGTCCCCGCCGCTGAACTCGAACGCCTGCGTGTGGCCGCCGAGCGCGGCGCGGTAGCGTGGCGTGAGCCCCTGGGCGTGGTGCGGCAGCACCTCGGCGAGCGTGCGGCCGACGACGTCCGCGCTCAGCCCGGCCGTCGCGAGCGCCTCGCCCGCGGCGAACGTGAAGCGCAGGTCGTGGTCGAACGTGACCACCGAGGAGTTCGGGAGGCTGTGGACGAGCGTGCGGTAGCGGGCCTCGCTGGCGGCCAGCGCGCCGTGCATCGCGTCCGGCGCGGGATCGACGACGCGGCGCTCGACGGCGTTCGCTGCCGAGCGCAGCAGGCGAGCGAGCGTGACGAGCGCTAGGCGCAGGGGTCGATGATGCGTGGCAGGCACGGTCAACCTCAGTCATCGGCGGTTCGCGCGCCGACTGGATAGCCTGCTCTGCATGCTGGCCAGCGTGGACGGATCGATCGGACCGGCCGAAGAGGCCCGGATCCCCGTCACCGACGAGGGGTTGACGCGCGGCGACGGGGGCTTCGAGGTCATGCGGCTCTACGGCGGGCGGCCGTTCGCGCTCGAGGACCATCTGGCGCGCCTGCGGCGCACGTGCGACGGGCTGCGCCTGGCGTTCGACGAGGACGCGGTGCGCGCGGAGGTCGCCGCGCTGGTGGAGGCCGCGGGGCCGGTCGACGCGCTGCTGCGGGTGGTGCTCACGCGGGGCGGGCGGCGGATCCTGACCGTCGAGCCGCTGCCGCCGCGGCCCGCGGTGGCTCGTGTGGCGACGGTCACCTACGCGCCGAACCGGGTGCTCGACGGCCTCAAGACGCTCTCCTACGCGGGCAACATGCTCGCGGGGCGGCTGGCGCGTGAGCGCGGGTACGACGAGGCGCTGCTCGTCACGCCGCACGGCCGCGTGCTCGAAGGGCCGACGTGGACGTTCTTCTGGGTGCGCGGCGGGGAGCTGCTCACGCCGCCCCTGGAGGACCGGATCCTCGCCTCGATCACGCGCGCGTACGTCATCGAGGAGTGCGACGCGACGGAGCGGCCGTGCACGCTCGACGACGTGGCGGCGGCCGACGAGGCCTTCATCGCGTCAACCGTGCGCGAGGCGATGCCGATCGCCGCGGTCGACGAGATCCAGCTTCCCGCCGCCCCGGGGCCCGTGACGCTGGCGGCCGGAGAGCGGCTCGCCCGGCGGATCCAGCGGGAGCTCGCGGCGTCGGCGGTCTAGCGCTCGCGGGCGGTCCGGCCGCCCGTCTGCCAGTCGACGTACCAGAGCACGTGACCGACGCCGCACAGCACGCCTTGTACTGTGCCGCGGACGCTGTCGAGGATCGCCGACATGTCTAGACAGCTCGTCCCCGGAAACCGGTGCGTGTACTCACGGTCATAGGAAACAGGCCGCAATTTGTGAAGGCCGCTGCGGTCTCGGACCGCCTGCGGGCGGACGCCGAGGAGATCCTCGTCCACACCGGCCAGCACTACGACGACGAGCTCTCGCGCGTGTTCTTCGACGAGCTGCGGCTGCCGCGGCCCGAGCACCACCTCGATCTCGGCGGCGGCAGCAACACCTCCCAGACCGCGCGCATGCTCGCCGCGCTGGAGCCGCTCATCGGCCGCGAGCGGCCGGACGTCCTGCTCGTCTACGGCGACACGAACTCCACGATGGCGGGCGCGCTGGCCGGCGCGCAGGCCGGCGTGCCGGTGGCGCACGTGGAGGCGGGGATGCGCTCGTACGACCGCACGATGCCGGAGGAGCTCAACCGGGTCGTGGCCGACCACACGTCGTCGCTGCTGCTGTGCTCGTCCGAGCGCTCGGCGGAGACGCTGCGCGCCGAGCAGGTCGTCGGCGAGGTCGTTGTTGTGGGCGACGTGATGGTCGACGTGGCGCGGATGCTGGCGCCGCGGGCGCGCGAGCGGACCGAGGCGCTGGCCGCGTGCGGCGTGGCCCCGGGCGAGTACCTCATCGCGACGGCCCACCGGGCGGGCAACGTCGACGATCCCGGGCGGCTCGAGCGGCTGGTGGACCTGCTGCTCGCCGTGCCCGGGCCGGTCGTGCTCCCGCTGCACCCGCGCACGCGCGCGCGGGCGAAGGACGCGGGGCTGCTGGACCGGCTCGAGCGCGGCGTGCGGGTCGCGCCGCCGCTCGGCTACATGGACTTCACCTCGCTGGTCGTCCACGCGCGGGCGGCGCTCACGGACTCCGGCGGCGTCCAGAAGGAGGCCTACCTGGCCGGCATCCCGTGCGTGACGCTGCGGTCGACGACGGAGTGGACGGAGACCGTCGACGCGGGCTGGAACACGCTCGTCGACCTCGACGCCGAGGCCGCGGTCGCCGCCCTCGAGCGGCCCGTGCCGGCGGAGCGGCCGCCGCTGTACGGCGACGGGCGCGCCGGCGAGCGCGTCGTGGAGGCGCTGCGGAGGCTGGCCGCATGAGCGTCGGCCCGTATTGCGTGGTGGCCGACGACGCCGTGCTGGGCAACGGCGTCCGGCTCGGCGCCCATGTCGTGGTGCACCCGGGGACGGTCATCGGCGACGGGGTCGAGGTCCAGGACGGCGCGGTCCTCGGCAAGCCGCCGAAGCTCGCGCGCCACTCCACGGCGCCGCGGGACGGCGGCGATCCGCTCGTGATCGAGGCGGGCGCCGTCGTGTGCTGCCGCGCGATCGTCCTCGCGGGCGCGCGTGTCGGCGCCGGGGCGATCATCGGCGACCAGGCGTTCGTGCGCGAGCGCTCGCGCGTCGGCGAGGGCTCGGTCATCGGCCGCGGGAGTGCCGTCGACAACGACGTGGTGGTCGGCGCGCGCGTGCGCGTGCAGACCGACGTCTACCTCACGGCGTACTCGGTCGTGGAGGACGACGTGTTCGTCGGCCCGGGCGCCTGCACGACCAACGACTCGACCATGTCGCGCCACGACCGGTCCTACGAGCTGCGCGGCGCGCTGCTGCGGCGGGCGTGCCGGATCGGCGGCGCGGCGGTCATCACGCCCGGCGTCGAGGTCGGCGAGGAGGCGTTCGTGGCGGCGGGCGCGGTGGTCACGCGCGACGTGCCGCCGCGGGGCGTCGTGATGGGCGTGCCGGCGCGGCTCGTCCGCGAGGTCGGAGACGAGGACCTACTGGAGCGTTGGCGCTAGGCCGGACGCCGCGTGCGACCGGCGGCCCGCCTCCGTCCAGATGATCTGGTCGCGCCCCGGGCCGACGCCGATCAGCGAGATCGGCACGCCCACGAACTCGGCGACGTAGGCCAGGTAGTCGCGCGCGGCCTGGGGCAGCTCGCGCTCGTCGCGGCAGCCGCCGATGTCCTCGTTCCAGCCGGGCAGCTGCTCGTAGTCGCCCGCCGCCTGGTGCATGACCGTCTGGTGGTAGGGATAGGCGTCGAAGCTCGCCTCCTCCTGCCCGTGGTACCGCGTGCAGACGTTGAGCGTGCCGAGCCCGGTCAGCACGTCGAGCTTCGTGACGGCCAGGTGGTCGAGGCCGTTGATGCGGGCGGCGTAGCGCAGAGCCACGAGGTCGAGCCAGCCGACGCGGCGGGCCCGGCCGGTCGTCGTGCCGTACTCGCCGCCGGCCTCGCGCATGGCGGCCCCGAGCTCGTCGTCGAGCTCGGTCGGGAACGGGCCCGAGCCGACGCGGGTCGCGTACGCCTTGGCGACGCCCCACACCTCGTCGAGGTCCTTGGGTCCGACGCCGGCTCCGGCGCACGCGCTGCCGGAGACGACGTTCGACGAGGTCACGAACGGATACGTGCCGTGGTCGATGTCCAGCAGGGTCCCCTGGGCGCCCTCGAAGATCACGGTGCCGCCGCCGTCCAGCACGTCCCAGGTCAGGCGCGCGGTGTCGGCGATGTACTGCTCGATCCGGTGGCCGTAGGTGAGGTAGTCCTCGGTCATCGACTGGAGGTCGAGCTCGGGCGACTTCGCGTACGGCCGCAGCGCGAGCCGCTTCGGGTCCATCGCCGCGGCGATCTTCTTCTTGAGGATCTTCTCGTCGAGCAGGTCCTGGACGCGGATGCCCAGGCGCGCGGCCTTGTCGGCGTAGCACGGGCCGATGCCGCGCCGCGTGGTGCCGATCTGGAGCTTGCCCAGCTTCGCCTCGCCCGCGTGGTCGAGGAGCATGTGGTAGGGCATGATCAGGTGGGCGTTGGCGCTGATCCGCAGGCCCGAGAGGTCGACGCCCTTGGCCCGCAGGTCGTCGAGCTCGCCGGTCAGCACCTTCGGGTCGATCACGACGCCGTTGCCGATCGCGCACAGCCGACCGGGATAGAGGATCCCCGACGGGATCAGGTGGAACTTCCACTTCGCGCCGTCGTCGCGCACGATCGTGTGGCCGGCGTTGTTGCCGCCCTGGAAGCGCATCACCAGGTCCGCGTGCTCCGCGAACAGGTCGGTGATCTTGCCCTTGCCCTCGTCGCCCCACTGGGCGCCCACGATGACGATGCCGGCCATCGGACCCTAGTTTAAGAGCCCGCCCGCCCGCGGGCCTGCCCGTAGCGGGACGGCGCGGCGCCCTCCCAGTCAGTGTCGTCGTGAGAGCCGACGAGTGATTCGGGCGGCGCGGCCTTGACGGGTTCGTACGCCATGTCATCGGTTGCCACCGCGGACAGGTCGACGCCGCCTCTCGGGCGGCTGTCGTTTCCATATAGCGGGAGCGGCGTCCCGCAGATCTCGTAGAGCCGGGAGACGGTTCGTTCGCCGATCTGCTTGACGAGCGGCGCATCCGGTGGGTCCATCATCGGCTTACCCGTAGCCGGATCGATTTCGAGCTCGCCGGAGTTCGGATCTCGTCTCGGGGCTTCGTCCTTGAGGATCAAGTTCGTGGTTAGGACGAGCGCACGACCCTCTTCGTATCGCGTGTTGACGATCGTGTACAGCTGCTCGAGGACCCAGTCCGACGTCTGCTCGGCTCCGACGTCGTCGATGTGGAGGAGGTCGACCATCGTGAGCCGGTCGATGAACTCCGGCAGCGAGAAGCGGCTCGCCTCGTCGAACGTCTCCCGGAGCACGGCGAGCAGGCGGGGCAGCGAGTAGATCGCCACGCTGTGGCGCGTCGCAAGCGCCGCCTTCGACACGAGCATCGCGAGCGTGGTCTTGCCGGTTCCGACATCGCCGGTGAACCAGATGCCCTGGCCTCTGGCCAGTCGGTCCGAAACGTTGACCACGTAGTCCCGGACCTCGCGCACGACATACGGCGCCGACCGCTCGAGCGCCGGCACGGGCTCGCGATCGAATGAGACCTCGCGGTAGCGCCTAGGGATCCGGCCTTCGAGCACGGCCGCCCGTTTGCGAGCGATGCGTGCCGGCCGGCAGGAGCACGGCCGCGCCTTCCGGGCGTCCTCGTCCCACAGGAAGCCGGAGCCGTCGCAGCGGTTGTCGGGGCAGGCCGCGCTCAATACGCGTCGTCTCCGGCGTACGACATGAACCGCGGGAACTCCTTCTGGAACGCCAGCTCGACCGTGCCCAGCCCGCCGTTGCGGTGCTTGGCGATGATCAGGTCCGCGATCCCCTCGCGCTCGGACTCGTTGTCGTAGTACTCGTCGCGGTAGATGAACATCACGAGGTCGGCGTCCTGCTCGATGCTGTTGTGAGTGATTACTCCCTCACATACGAAATTATGCAGCCTATCGACCGTAAGGTCGAACACCTCAGCCTCGCCATCGGGCTCGATCGCCTCTATGCGATCCCAATACACATCGCTCACAGCGAGCCGCCCGAGCTGTTCCGAACGGACGATCGAAGCGACCCGCGCCGCACGCTCGCGACCCAGATGCGACTTGTAAAGCGTCGATCCGCAGTACGAGGTGCCGAGCTGTCTCTGAAGCTCGCGTGTCGTCACACCGGCCGCGACGCGTGCCGGGTCGACGAGGTCGGACCAGACGATCGCGGGGACGATGTCGCGGTTTGTCCGAGCGCGCGTCACGCCGAGACGATTCGCGAGTCTCAGTGCTTGCCACTCGCGCCGATGACCGACGGCCCACACGCGGAGCACGAACTCCTTTTGGTCCGGCGTGCCAGTGACGTCGACGACGATCTCAGCCAGCTCGCGCTCGCGCGTCGTGTACTGGATCGCGTGGCGGGGGAGCGTGCAGCCGTCGCCGATCAGTTGACCCAGAAGTGCCAGCTCGTCGTCGGACATCGTCCGGTCGGCCGGCCCCGGCAGCGCCCGCGGGAGGGCGATGTGGGTGCCCGGCGCCAGCTCGTCCAGCCGCCGCCAGCCCTCGACGGTGAGGAACCGGTGGTTCGCTGTCGCGCGCAGGCGGCGGCCGAGGCGCGTCCGCAACGCGTGCACGGGCTTGACCCCGGTGGAGAACGCATTTGAGACGCGGCACGACTCGAGCTTCCAAGTCTCGGTGTTCACGGCGGAGACGCGGAAGTCGCGCTTCCCGACGAGCTCGTCGATGCGGCGGTACTCGCCGGCGTCGGGCAGGTAGACGCGGCTCTCTCCCGCCAGGCATCCCGACTCGCGGAGGTCCGAGAGCACGGGGCGCTTGTCCGTGCGCTGCTCGACGCCGCGGTTGAGCTGCGAGAGCGCGATGACCGGGACCTCGAGCTCGCGGGCGAGGGTCTTCAGACCGCGGGAGATCTGCCCGATCTGCTCGACGCGGTTGTCGACGCCCGGCCCGGCGCGCATGAGCTGGAGGTAGTCGATCAGCAGCAGCCCGAGCCCGTCGGGGTTCTGCTGCGTCAGCCGGCGCGCCTTCGCGCGAACGTCGAGCACCGAGAGGTCCGACGAGTCGTCGATGTACAGCGGCGACTGCGCGAGCTTGTTGGCCGCCTGGTTGATCTTCGGCCACCGCGAGGGCGGCACCTTGCCCTTGCGCAGGTCGTCGCCCCGGATCGACGCCTGCGAGGCGATGAACCGCTGCGCGAGCTCGGACTCGGACATCTCGAGCGAGAACAGCGCCACGGCCTTGTTGGACTCGAGCGCCGCGTTCTCCGCGAAGTTGGCCATCAGGGCGCTGTTGTGCACGACGATGTCGTCGGCGACGAAGTTGTGCGCGCCTGGAACCGTCAGGTCGTACGTCTCGACCTCGCCCAGCGGCTCGATGGACGCGACCTCGTCCCACCACAGGTCAGAGCTCGCAAGCGTGTGAAGCTCCGGACTCTCCGTCGCAGCCGCCAGCGTTGCGAGCTGCGCGCGCGACACACCGCGTGTGCGCACGTGCCAGTTGTGGTTGCGCGGATGCCCGGCGGCCGTGCTGACGTCCGCCCAGGACCGCATGCCCTTCGCAGCCAGGACACGGTCCCAGACTTCCACCGGGAGCGTGTCGACGTTGGCCTTTGGGTGCCGTCGCTCGCCATCGGCCGCGACGAGCGTGAGCCGATCCTCCTTTCCGACCACGCGCCCGAGCCGAGCGAACGCGTCCATGCCCTCGCGAGACGTGATCCGTACCTCACGGGCGACGGTGTCGGTCCCGTCATAAACGGCGCGGCGCAGGGGCCTGATCGCGGCGACGATGCCCAGTCGCAGCAGAAGATGCTGCACGTCGCGGGCGAGACGCTCAGAGATCGTCGTGTAGCCGATCTGGCTGTACCGCGCCGAGTGGTAGACGTGACCGTCACATGCGTACAGGATCGACAGGAACCGTGCGAGTTGGGCATCGGCAAGGGCGAAGATCGCGGCGGGTACGAACTTGTCGGCGGAGCGCCGGCCCCAGATCCCGTGGCGACGGCACAGCTCGGTGAGCCGGTTGGGCCCGCCGCCGCGCCCCGCGCTGATGCACGCCGTACCACCGCTGCTCTTGCCGACGCGGAGGCCCATCGCCGCGGCCGCGCGCTCAACCTCGGGTAGTACCGCCGAGTTCTCTCCGAAGCAGAATCGCGGCGTCCGCTGCGTGAGGTTGCCGTCGGCGATCAGCGCCGCGAGCAAGACGATCTCGTGGTCCGGCATCGCCGCCGTCGCCTTGGTGGCGCGCGGTAGGGCGCGTGGCACGGCGATTCCCGCGCCGGGCGCGATCTCGCGCAGCTCCTTCCAGCCGCCGAGCGTGAGCAGGGGGTGATTCGCGGTGGCGATGACGCAGCGGCCGAGCCTCGTCGTGAGGCGGAACACGGGCTGGACACCGCTGCGCAGTGCGGCGCTGACGCGTGTGGGCCGCAGCTTGAGAGCGGGTCCGACGGACGCGACCACGGCGTCCTCGCCGGCCTCGATCGCCGCGACAAGCTCGTCGATCCTGCGACGCGCGCCCGTGCGGGGGTCGTACACGAGCGACGAGCCCGCGAGGCACTTTCCCATGCTCGGTCTTGCGGCGAGGATGATGAGGTTGCCGGGCTGGAAGCCGCCGGTGATCGTGTCGAGGTCGTCGAAGCCGGAGGCGGTGCCGGTGATCGCCTTGCCCTCGCGGGAGAGGCGCTCGAGCTTGTCGAGCTCGGAGGACAGCAGGTCGAAGATCGGGCGGAAGTCCTTGCGGCTGTCCTCGTGCGCGACCTCGAGGATCGCGCGCTCGGCCATGTCGACGAGCTCCCGCGGAAGCGCCTCGTGGCTGTGCACGCGCGACTGGATCTCGTAGGACGCCCGCAGGAGCCGGCGGAGCATCGCGTTGTCGCGGACGATGCGCGCGTACTGGCGGACGTTGCCGACCGCGGGGACGGAGCCGGCCAGCAGGTCGATCGCGGCGCGGCCGCCGACGGCGTCGAGGTCGCCGGCCTGCTTGAGGTGCTCGACGAGCGTGAGGGCATCGACCGGCTCGCCGAGCGAGTGCAGGTCGAGCATCGCCTGGAAGATCCGCCCGTGGCCCTCGCGGTAGAAGTCCGCCGGGTGCAGCCGCTCGTCGATGATGAGCGCCGGGAGCGCCGTGTCGGACAGCAGCACGGCGCCGAGGACGGACTGCTCGGCCTCGAGGTTCTGCGGCGGGGCGATCGGCCCGTTGACAGCGGCACCCTCGTACGGGGAGGGGTGCCCATTGGTCCGATCGGGAGCGCTCATCGAGAGCGATCGAGTCTAGGTCGGCGAAGTCTCAAGAATTAGGACTTAGCCGCACCTTCGGACGGAAAAGATTCGAAGGCGTTGCGAAGCGCGTGAGCGCTGTTACTTCTGCTCGACGACCATGGTCTTGACGGTCGCGATCACGCCGGTGGTGACCTCGACCTCGACCATGCGGGTGCCGACGGTCTTGATCGGCTCGCCGAGGCGGATGTCGTGGCGGTCGATCGTGATCCCGCGGGCCTCCTTGATGGCGTCCGCGATGTCCTGCGCCGTGACGGAGCCGAAGAGGCGGCCGTCCTCGCCCGCCTGGTGCGCGATCGTGAGGACCGTGCGGTTGAGCAGCTCCGCGCTGTCGCGGGCCTTGGTCTGGGCGTCGGCGACCGCGCGCTCGGCGGCCTCGCGGCGCCGCTGCGCGGCCTCGATCGAGCCCTTCGTGGCAGGCTCGGCCAGCTTGCGCGGGATGAGGAAGTTGCGCAGGTAGCCCTTGGAGACGTCGATGACCTCGCCGCGCTCGCCGAGCTGCTCCACGTCCTGGAGGAGGATCGCCTGGGGCATCGCTACGGCCTAGCGCTCGCGGTCGCGGTCGCGGTCCCGATCCCGGCCGCCCCGCTCGTCGCGGGACTCGCGCGTGTCGCCGACGTACGGGAGCAGCGCGAGCTCACGAGCGCGCTTGACCGCACGGGCGATCTGGTTCTGGTGCCGGCGGCACGCCCCGGTGATGCGGCGCGAGCGGATCTTGCCGCGGTCCGAGATGAACTTGCGGAGGGTGCCGATGTCCTTGTAGTCGACGAACTCGACCTTGTCGCGGCAGTACTGGCACGACTTGCGGCGCCCGCCGCCGGGACCGCCCTTGCGATCTCGCCGGCGCGTCGGCCGGCTGCGCTGCTTTGCCACGTTCGAAAACCTCTCTTGCTGCCTTGAGCTCGGATGGTGCCGCGCGCAGGGGCAGCGGCGACCGCGGGACAGGGTAGCGGAACGCGGGCGGCGCCCCCGGGCGAGGGCGCCGCCGGAGCAGGCCTAGAAGGGGATGTCGTCGTCGCCGGCGGGCGCGTTGCCGCCGCCGCCCACGGGGGTGCCGGCGGGCTCGAAGTCGCGCGTGTCGGCGGGGACGTCCGAGCGCGGCGTGAAGCCGTTGCCGCCGCCCATGTTGTCGTCGCGGCTGCCCAGGAACTGCACGGCGTCGGCCACGATGTCGATCGCCTGGCGCTTGTTGCCGTTGGGGTCCTCCCACTCGCGCCACTCGAGGCGGCCGTCGATGGCCACGGGCCGGCCCTTGGACAGGAACCGGGAGCAGTTCTCGCCCTGCGCGCCCCAGACCGTGACGTCGAAGAAGTTGGGCTTGTCCTCCCAGTCGCCCGACGGGCCCTTGCGCCTCGTGTTGCAGGCGACCCGCAGCGAGCACACCGACGTGCCGCCCTGGGTGGACCGGAGCTCGGGGTCGCGGGTCAGGTTGCCCGTGAGGACGACCCGGTTGATGTTGGTGGCGGCCATTGAAGGCTCCTTTCGACTGCTCAGACCTCTCGAAATCCTCGGTGACGGCCGAGTCTAGGGGTGGGTCCGGCTGTCACCGGCGTTCCGCGAGCAGATTGCGGCGATTTCTTCGCAGAGAATTCGCAGAACGCGCGCGTCCTGTTGCGGTTCGGGGCGACGCGGCCCGCTAGCGCTCGATCGGCTCGTCTTCGAGGTGCTCGGGAGCGGCGGCCGCGGCCATCGCGGCGGGGCGCAGGTCCGGCGGCGGCGGGGTGCCCGGCCGGAGCTTGATGATCCGGAAGCGCAGGATGCCGTCCGTGATCTTGAGGTTGTGGTCGAGCTGCTCCAGCAGCGGCGCCGCGCCGCGGAACTGGATCAGGTGGTAGTCCGCCTCCGGGTGCTTGCGCACCTCGTACACCGTGTGGCGGTTGCCCCAGTCGTGGCGGCCGACCAGCTCGCCGGCCCGGTCGATCGCGTCCTCGACGTTCGCGAGGATCGTGTCGCGCCGCTCCTGCTCGATCGTGGTGTCGAGCAGCAGCACCAGGTCGTAGACAGGGGCTTCTTGGGCCATGCGGCGGCGCATGGTAGCAGTGCGGGGCGAACCGGACGGCCGCCCGGCCTAGCCCTGGCATGGGATCCGACCTGCTCCGCCGCGTCCGCTGGAGCAACGTCGCGCGAGTCGCCGCGGCGGTCGCCATGGTGGCCGCGATCGTGGCCTGGCCGCGCCTCGGGCCGCCCCGCCCGCGTGTGCCCGCGGCGGGTGCCCGCCCGCTGGTCGAGGCGCCGGTTTCGACGCCCGCGGCGGTGGTGACACCGACCGGGGCGGCGCGGCCGCGTGTAGTGGCGCGGCCGCGCGTGGTGGCACGGCCGCGGGTGGTGGCGCGACGGCGCGTGGTGGCACGGCCGCGGGTGGTGCCGCGGCCGCGCGCGGTGGCCGGGCCGCGCGTGGTGGCCCGGCCGCGCGTGGTGGCGCCCCGGCGGCGGGTGGTCGTGCCGCAACCGCACAACCCCCGCGTCGAGGGAGGCGGGGCGGTCGAGGGAGGCGGGGCGGTCGAGGGAGGCGGGACGGTCGGGGGCGCCGGGACGAGCGTCGTGGCGCCGCCGAGGGACGCCGCGCAGGGCGAGTTCGGCTTCGAGCGGTGACCGGTTGCCGACTTTGTCACCTGTGGACCGACAAACTCGACAACGCGAGGCCTCGCGGTGCTGTCGCGCTATGCCGAGGCGGCGGCGCCGCGCGCCTTGGCGCGGATGTCGGAGATCTGCTCGTCGATCCAGTCGCCCGGATCGCGTGACGTGACGATCTCCTTCAGGCCCGCCAACCGCCGTGCGCGGCTCTCGGCCGACATGGTCAGCGCCGCGAAGATCGCGTCGGCCAGCTCCTGCACGTCGAACGGGTTGACCGACAGCGCGAACTCGCCCAGCTCCTCGTGCGCGCCCGTGTTCTCGCTCAGGATCGAGACGCCGTCGCGCTCGTTGACCAGCGGCCCCTCCTTGGCCACCAGGTTCATGCCGTCGAACATCGCGTTGACCATCATCACGTCGTAGTGCTTGTAGGAGGCCACGGCCTCCTCGAGGTCGTCGCGCAGCTTGAGGTCGATCGGCATCCAGTCCGGCGTCCCGTGCCGGTGGTTGACCACGGCCACCAGCGCCTCGATCTTCTCGAGGTACTCGGCGTACTCGGGCACGTCGGTCCGGGACGGCATGAGCTGCGCGGTGAACGTGATCCGCTCGGCGAACTCCGGGTGCTGCTCGAGGAAGATGTCGAAGGCGGTGAAGCCGCGCAGCACGTTCTTGGACAGGTCGGCGCGGTCCACCCGCAGGATCGAGAACTCACGCCGGCGCTTGCGCAACCGATCCTCGAACTCCCGCACGCCGTCGCGCCGGGCGACCTCGCGCGTGGCGCTGTAGTCGATCGGCAGCGGATAGGCGCGCACCCACACGTCGCGGTCCTCGCAGCGGACGACGCCGCGCTCCATGTCGACCTCGAGGTCCATGAGGTCGCGGCAGCACTGGAGGAAGTTCCGCCGGTACGAGCGCGTGTGGAAGCCGATGATGTCGTTGGCCAGCAGCCCGTGGTAGAGCTCCTCGCGCACCCGCGTGGGGAGCACGCGCCACGCGTCCGGCTGCGTCCACGGGATGTGCACGAAGTGGTGCAGGAAGACGTCGGGCCGCTCGCGCCGCACCATCGCCGGCAGCGTGTAGAGGTGGTAGTCGTGGACCATCACGACCGGCTCGTCCTCGCCGGAGATCTCGTCGAGCACCGCGCGCGCGAGGTCCTCGTTGACGACGTTGTAGCCACGGTCGAACGCCTCGATCTCGTGCCGCCGGATGTCCGGCGCGTTGCTCAGGTCCCACAGGTAGTGCTGGATGAACCAGAGCATCGGGTTGGCGACGATGTTGTAGAAGCGGTCGTAGGCCTCCGGGTCGGACGCGACGAAGCGCACGTGGTAGGTGCCGCTGTCGGGCGCCTCGACCTCGAACGGCCTGCCGTCGTGGCGCTCGGACTGCTCGACGTCGCCGTCGGTCATCGCCGAGGCGATCCAGATCGCGTCCCGATGGGAGGCGAGCCCGGTCAGGGCGGTCACGAGGCCGCCGGTCCCGCGCTTGACCGACCCATCGTCCTGGTAGGTCACGGGACCGCGGTTCGACACGAGTACGAGCGGGGGAGCGGCCATCACAGCACCTCGTGGAAGATCTTCAGGTAGTCGCGCAGGTAGCGGGGCGTGAGGAAGCGCTCGCGTACGTGCTCCTTGCCGCGCAGGCCGAGCGACCTGCCGTGCGTCGGGTCGTCGAGGATCTCCAGGATCCGTGCCGCGCACTGCTCGACGCTGTCGACCAGGTAGCCGGACTCGCCGTCCTGCACCTGGAGCGGGATGCCACCGACGTTGCCGCCGATGAACGGGCGTCCCTTCCACAGCGCCTCGCTGACGGTCAGCCCGAAGCCCTCGCGCGTGGACTTCTGGATCACCACCTGCGACAGCGACTGGAAGGCGTTGACCTCGATCGCACCCACGTTGTTGAAGTTGTTGAGGATGTGGATGTCCGGATCGCCGTCCGCGTGCGCGAGCGTCGAGTTGTAGAAGTCCCAGCCCTCGGGGTCGTCCGATGCCATCGAGCCGACGAGCGCGAGCTGCACGTCCGCGCGCTCGGCCTTGACGATCCGGTACGCGTCGATCACGCCCAACGGGTCCTTCCACGGGTCGAAGCGCGACACCTGGCAGATCACCGGCCGCGACGTGTCGATCCCGAACTGCGCGCACACGAACGTCGCGTCCTCGATCGACAGCGCCATGTTCTTCGGCGTCAGCGGGTCGATGGCCGGCGGCACGATGTTCACGTTGCCGTTCATGCCCGCCGGCACGTAGGCGTCGACGTGGAAGAGCGTCTGCGGATAGCCCTCGATGAACGGCAGCAGCTTCTGCATCGTCGACGGGTTCGGCGTCGAGACGTCGATGTGGCAGCGCCACACCCAGCCCTTGGCCTTCTCCGGGACGAGCGAGTAGAGCGCTGCGGGCTGCGGGTCGTGGACGACGCAGACGTCCCATCCGCGCGAGAGCTCGCGGGCGTTCATCTCGTTGTACTGCGACCACGTCGCCCACTGGTCCTCGGTGAGGTCCTGCGGGTTGCCCTGAAGCGCGTTGTGCATGATCTTCGTGGCGTTGAAGAACTCCTCGCGCCCGTAGATCACCTGCCACTCGACCTCGAGGCCGACGTCGCGCATGAGCGGGACCAGCGTGTAGAGGATCTCCGACACGCCGCCGCCGAACGCCGTCGCGCTCAGGTGGACGACGCGCCTGCCGCGCAGCGGCTCGGCCAGCTCGCGGATCTCCTCCACGAGCGGGCGGCCGACGATGTGCGTGTAGTCGGCGAGGCTCTTGCTGGCCAGCGCGACAGCTTGGAGCACCCGGAAAACCTACCCCGCGACGTTGCCGAGCGGCCGCTCGCCCAGCCGGACCTTGATCTCCTTCGTCTCGCCGTCGCGGTGCACCTCGAGCGGCACCGTGTCGCCCGGCTTGAAGTTCGCGATCTCGTCCGCGAGCTCGGAGGAGTTCTCCACCGGGCGGCCCGCGACCTTGGTGATCACGTCGCCTCCGGGCCGGAACGACTGGGCCTGGAACTCCTCGGTGCCGCTGCCGCCGCGAATCCCGGCGTCGTCGGCGGGGCCGCCGGCGTTGACGTCCTGGACCCACGCGCCCTTGTCGACGTCGAGGTGGAAGTGGTCGACGAGCTGCGGGTACAGCTCGACCGACGACACCCCGAGGTACGCGTAGTGCGCCTCGCCGCCGTCGCGCAGCATCGCCAGCGAGCGCTTGACGGCGTTGATCGGCACCGCGAAGCCGACGCCCTCGCCGCCGCCGGAGGTGGACTTGATCTGCTGGTTGATGCCGATCACGTGGCCGTCGGAGTCCACCAGCGGCCCCCCGGAGTTGCCCGGGTTGATCGCCGCGTCGGTCTGGAGCGCGCCGGAGATGCTGAAGCTGGTCAGGGACTCGATCGTACGGTCGACGGCGGATATCACGCCGACGGACAGCGACTGGCGCTCGTTGAACGGCGACCCGATCGCGGCCACGGGCTCGCCGACCTCCACGCTCGAGCTGTCGCCGAGCGGCAGCGGCCGCAGGCTGAGCCCGTTCGTGTCGACCTTCAGCAGCGCGACGTCCGCGTTGGGATCGGTGCCGACGATCTTCGCGGGCACCTGGTTGCCGTCCCCGAACGCGACGTAGACCTCCCGTGCGCGCTTGATGGCGGCGCCCTGGCCGGTCGTGACGACGTGCGCGTTGGTGGCGATCTCGCCCTTGCCGTCGAGCACGAAGCCCGAGCCGACGCCGCCGCCGCCCTCCCCGCCGCCGTTGAGCAGCGAGCCGAGGCCGCCGGACCCGAACAGCGACACGACGGTGACCACGCCCGGCGCCTCGGTCTTGTAGAGCGCGCGGGGGTCGAACCCGCCGCTGCGGCCGATCGACTTGATGACCTCCACGCGCGAGCTCGGCTGCTGCGACTGCGCCGCCCTGACGTCGCTGTCGCCCGATCCCAGCGCCGGCTTGTTGTCGTTCGAGCTCGAGCTCGACCCGCCGCAGCCCGAGACCAGCAGCGCGAGCGCGGCGAGCGTCGCGGCGACGACCCTCATCCGGGAAGCACCAGCGAGAACGTCGTGGAGCCGGGAGCCGACCGCACGGTCAGCCGCCCCTGCATGCGCTCGGCGAGCTCGCGGGCGATCGCCAGGCCGAGGCCGGCGCCCTGCGCCTCCTCGTTGGATGTGAAGAACGGCTCGAAGATGTGAGGCATGTTCTGGCGCTTGATGCCGAGGCCTCGATCCGAGACCTCCAGCCGCACGTGCCCGTTCCGGCGGTCGGCCGAAACCCGTACGCCCGTGCCGGCCGGCGTGTGGACCAACGCGTTGTCGAGCAGGATACGAAGCACCTGCGCGACCCGCTCGGGGTCGCAGTCGAGCTCGAGCGGCTCCTCGTCGAGGTCGAGCACGACGACCGAGTCGTGGCGCTGCGCGGCGGGCGTGAACTCGGCGGCGACCTCGCGCGCGAGGTCGCCCAGGTCCGTCGGCTCGGGGCGCAGCTCGAGCGCGCCGGACTCGAGCCGCGAGAGGTCGAGCAGCTCGGTGGCGAGCTTGCGCATGCGGTCGACCTGTCCGCGCAGCTGCTCGAGGAACTGGCGGCGCGTCTCCTCGTCGAGGTCCTCGTCGGCGAGCAGCTCGAGGAAGCCGCCGAGCGAGAAGATCGGCGTGCGCAGCTCGTGCGACGCCGAGGCGATGAACTGCTTGCGCGCCCGGTCGAGCCGGGCGAGCTGGTTCTGCATGTCGTCGAAGGCGGCCGCGAGCTGGCCGAGCTCGTCGTCGGAGTCGGCGCGGATCGGGTTCGAGAAGTCGCCGGCGGCCACCTTGCGCGCGGCCTGCTCGAGCCGGCCCACGCGCTGCGAGAGCGCCCGGGCGACGAGGTAGCCGGCGGCCAGCGCGATGACGAGGGCGATCGCGCCGGAGATGAGGATCTGGCGCCGGATCAGCGTCACGTTGCTCTCGACCTCGTCGAGCGTGCCGGCGAACACCGCGACGCCGACGAGGTCCTTCTGGCGGATCAGCGGATAGGCGACGACCGCGTAGCGGCTGCCCGCGATCGGGTGCGTCGAGGAGACCGGGTGGTGCGAGCGCATCGCCTCGAGCGCGAGCGGGCGGACCTGGTCGGCGTCGAGGCCGCTGTCCGGCAGCGAGTCCATCTCGCCGATGAGCCCGTCGGGGTCGTGCAACCGGTGCAGGACGAGCACCTCGGCGCTGGCGCCCGCCGCGGCGGCGTTCACGTCGCGCTTGGGGAGCGGGCGCTTCGGGTGGGTGATGTCGTACTGCGCGGCGAACCCGAACGGTCCCTGGATGTTGCTGCGCGCGTCGGCCAGCAGCCGGTCGACCTTCTGGTTGCGCAGCCGTTCCTCCAGGCGCGGCGTGACGGTCAGGTAGATCGTCCCGATCGCGCCGAGGACGATGAGGCCGAACACGACCGCCAGGCGATTGCGCAGCGACCGCAGGCCGAACACGACTTACCTACTCCTCGTCGTCCCTGAACCGATAGCCGACGCCGCGCACGGTGAACAGGTACTCCGGCTCCTTCGGGTCGGCCTCGATCTTCTCGCGCAGGTGCCGGATGTGGACGTCGATCGTGCGCGGGTCGCGGTACGCGGAGTCGCCCCACACGCGGGCGAGCAGCATGTCGCGCGTGAACACGCGCCCGGGCGTGCGGGCGAGCGCGGTGAGGATCTCGAACTCGACGAACGTCGTCGCGACCGTGTCGCCGTCGCGCACGACCGTGCGCTTGGTCGGGTCGATCCGCAGGCCGCGGACCTCGATCGCCTGCTCGTCGTCAGACCCGTCCCCACCCGCCCGCGCCATGCCCGCACGGCGCAGCGCCGCCTTCACGCGCGAGCGGAACTCGCGCATGGAGAACGGCTTGGTGATGTAGTCGTCGGCGCCCAGCTCGAGGCCCAGCACCTTGTCGATCTCCTCCGACTTGGCCGTGAGCATGATGATCGGCACGGTCGAGCCGTTCGCGCGCAGGCGCTTGCAGACCTCCAGGCCGTCCATCCGCGGGAGCATCAGGTCGAGCACGACGAGGTCGAACGCCTGCTCGGAGAAGCGCGCGAGCGCCTCGCGCCCGTCGGACGCATGCACGACCTCGTAGCCGTCGCGCTGCAACGGGAAGGAGAGCAGCGTCTGGATCGGCTGCTCGTCGTCGACGAGCAGGATGCGGGGGGCGCGATCGGCCATCTGTGTCCAATCAGCGAGGATAGTGGGAGGTACCCTCGTCCAGTGCTCGACGTCCGGGTCTATCGGGCAGCCTTCCTGCCCGCGTTGATCGCGCTGTTCGTCGCCGCGTTCTCCCTCGCCGACCGCCCGGCCCCGGTCTCGTCGCCGCTCGCGGCCGACGCGTTCAGCGCCGAGCGCGCGTTCGGCGGCAAGACGCCGCTGCACAACTCCCTGCTCGAGCTCGCCCGCTCGTTCCCGAACCGCGCGCCGGGCTCGGCGGACGACGCCGCGCTGGCCGACCGCGTCGCCGCCGCGCTGGCCGAGCGCGACCGCACCGGGCGGCCGGCATTCCGCGTGAGCCGGCAGCGCGACGGCGCGATCGAGACGGTCGTCGGCGTGCGGCCCGGCCTCTCGAGCCGCCAGATCGTGGTCCTCTCGCATCGCGACGCCGCGTCGCGCCCCGGCCTGGCCGACCTGTCCGGCACCGCGGTGATGCTCGAGCTCGCGCGCCTGTTCCGCGCGCGCGAGCTGCGCAAGACGCTCGTGCTCGTCTCGACGTCCGGCGCGACCGACGGCTTCACCGGCGCGCGCGCGTGGGCCGACCGCGCGAGCGGGGCGCCCGTCGACGGCGTGCTCGTGCTCGGCGACCTCGCCGGCGAGCCCACCCACCGGCCGTGGGTGGTGCCGTGGTCGCTCGGCTCGGACGCGGCGCCGCTGGGCCTCCAGCGCACGGTCGAGGCGGCCGTGCGCAGCCAGGCCGGCGTGCCGGGTGGCACGCGCGCGATCGCGCAGTGGATCCGCCGCGCGCTGCCGTTCACCGTGTCCGAGCAGGGCGTGGTCGCGGACGCCTCGCTGCCGGCCGTGCTCGTCGGCGCGACCGGCGAGCGCGGCCCCTCGCCGAGTGAGCCCGTGCTCCGCGCACGCCTCGGGCGCTTCGGCCGCGCGGTCCTGCGCGCGGTGAGCGCGGTCGACGCCGCCGGGCCGCGGCTCGACGACGCCGCGTCCGCCGAGCCGTTCGGCGACGGGCCGTCCGGGATCGTCACGCTGCGCAACGTGCTGCCCGACTGGGCCGTGCGGCTCGTCGTCGGGACGCTCCTGCTGCCGGCGCTGCTCACGGCCCTGGACGGCTTCTTCCGCGTGCGCAGGCGCCGGCTCGCCGTGCGGCCGTGGCTGATCTGGCTGGGCGCGACGGGCCTGCCGGTCGTGCTGGCGTGGCTGTGGATCCGCGCGCTCGGGCTGACCGGCGCGCTCGACGGCCCCGACGCGCCGGTCCTCCCGCTCCCGCCGTTCGAGCGCGCCGGCGCGATCGCGCTCGGCTCCACCGTCGTCGTGCTCGCGTTCGGGTGGTTCGGCGTGCGCGCGCTGCTGCTCACGCGCGCGCGCGACCGCGGGAGCCCGCTCGCGGGCAGCCTCGCCGCGTCCGCGGGGACGCTGCTGTGCACGCTCGCGGCGCTCGTGTGGCTCTTCAACCCGTACGCGGCCGCGCTGCTGCTGCCGGCCGCGCACCTGTGGCTGTTCGCCGCGGCGCCGGGCACGCGGCTGCGCGGCTGGGCGGGCGCGGCGGCGATCGTCGCGGGCCTCGTACCGTTCGTGATCGTCGCGCTGTACTACTCGCTCGCGCTGGCGCTGGATCCGCTCGCGCTCGGGTGGATGGCGCTGCTCTCGACGGCCTCCGGCCAGCTCTCGCTCGCGACGGCGATCGTGGCCGGCGCGGTGCTGGCGTGCCTGGCCGGTCTCCTCGCGGTGGTGCGCACGCGCCGCCGCGTCGAGGCGCGGCGGGAGCCCGAGCCGATCGTCACGCGCGGGCCCGCGAGCTACGCCGGCCCCGGCTCGCTCGGCGGCACGGAGTCCGCCCTGCGGCGATGACCACCGCGGAGCGCCGCCGGCTGCCGGTCCGCCGCGCGCTGCGCGCGCTCTCGAGCGTGATGATCGTCGTCGGGGCGATCCTGCTGATCGACGCGGGCGCGACGCTGCTGTGGCAGGAGCCGGTCTCCGCCGTCTACGCGCACTTCGAGCAGAACGCGCTCAGCGGGCATCTCCGCAAGCTCGAGCGGGCGCCGCTGGCGCCGGCCGAGCAGCGCGCGCTCGCGAAGATCCCCGACCCGGCGCGCCGGCTGGCGTTCCGGGCCCGCGCGATGAAGCGGGGGCTCGGTGAAGGCGACGCCATGGGCCGGATCCAGATCCCGCGCATCGGCCTCTCGACCGTGTTCGTGCAGGGCACGAACACCGGCGACCTGAGCAAGGGCCCGGGCCACTACCCGGCCACGCCGCTCCCAGGTGAGCACGGCACGGTCGCGATCGCCGGACACCGTACGACCTACGGCGCGCCGTTCCGCCACGTCGACGACCTGCGACCGGGTGACAAGATCGACCTGCGGATGCCCTACGGCCTGTTCACCTACCGCGTGGAGCGGACGAAGATCGTGCCGCCGACCGACCTGTCGGTGGTCGACCGGGTCGACCACGACCGGCTCGTGCTGTCGGCCTGTCACCCGCTCTACAGCGCGGCGCAGCGCATCATCGTGTTCGCCCGCCTGGAAGCGGCGGAGGCCCGATGAAACGGATTCGGGTGTTAACCCCATCATCAGGGCGCCGACCCGTGACGACGTACGTTCACATGACAGCTCTCGCAGTCCGATACGAGACCGGAAAGGGACGCCGGTTCGGACGAAGTGACGAGTCAAGGAGGATGCACATGCAGCAGCTCCGCGAACAGATCGAGCTCGACAGCTACGCCGTCGATCCGCACAAGGTCGCCGAGGCGATCATGCGGCGGCTGATGGCGGAGGCCCGGCGCTCCTAATGCTCGTAGCCGCGCCAGTGCGCGGCTGACGGATCTCCCCGCCACACCACGCCGGGCACACCGGTCGTGGCGCGGCCGATCCACGTCACGTCCGCCGCCGCCTCGACGGCCCCCCGCGCCGCCTCCGGCGCGCAGAACAGCAGCTCGAAGTCCTCGCCGCCCGTGGCGGCCAGCTCCGCCGCCGTCACGCCGAGCGCGCGCGCGGCCGCGGCCGTCGCGGGTGCCACCGGCAGCGCTCCGGCTTCCAGCTCGAGCCGGACCGCGCTCGCCTCGGCGAGCCGCCGCGCATCGAGCGCCACGCCGTCCGAGACGTCGAGCATCGCGGTCACGCCGGCGGTGGCCAGCGCGCGCCCTTCGCGGATCCGCGGGCGCGGGCGCAGATGGCGCTCGACCGGGCCCTCGGCGACGCGCCCGTCGAGCGCGGCGAGCCCGGCGGCCGCCGCGCCGAGGTCCCCGGTGACGCCGACGAGGTCCCCGGCCCGCCCGCCGTCGCGGCCGACGAGCTCCGACGCGTGCGCCGCCCAGCCGACGACGGTGACGGCGATCGTGAGCGCCGGGCCGGCCACGAGGTCGCCGCCCGCGATCGTCGCGCCCGCTTCCGCGGCCACGTCCTCGGCGCCCGCGTGCAGCGCGAGCACGTCGTCGTCGTCCAGCTCGGCGGGCAGCACGACCGAGAGGAAGGCCTCGCCGGCCTCGGCGCCCATCGCCGCGAGGTCCGACAGCGCGGCGGCCATGGCGCGGTGGCCGGCGTCGCGGGCCGTCCAGCCGCCGCCGAGCCGGAAGTGCGTGCCGTCGGCCATCGCGTCGACCGACACGGCGGCGACGCCGCCCGCGCGCAGCACCGCGCAGTCGTCGCCGATCCAGCGCAGGACGCGGTCGTCCGGCCGGCGTGCGAGGACGCCCTCGATCGCCTGGATCAGGCGCAGCTCACGCAGCGAGCCCAGCGCCCCGCTACCGGTGCCGGTAGACGATCCGGGCGCGGTTGAGGTCGTAGGGAGAGACCTCCACGCGCACCCGATCGCCCGGGAGGATGCGGATGCGGAACCGCCGCATCTTGCCCGCGACGTGCCCGAGCACCTCGTGGCCGTTGTCGAGCTGCACCCGGAACATCGCGTTCGGGAGCGCTTCGACGACCTCTCCCTCGAACTCGACCTTCTCTTCCTTCGCCAACCGCGTCCTCAGATCGTCCGTACGTTCGTGGCCTGCGGGCCCTTGGCGCTCTCGCCGAGCTCGTACTCGACGCGGGCGCCCTCGGTGAGGGTCCGGAACCCGTCGCCCTGGATCGCGGAGAAGTGCACGAACGCGTCCTGACCGCCGTCATCCGGCGTGATGAACCCGAAGCCCTTCTCGTCGCTGAACCACTTCACGACTCCCGTTGCCATCTCCAGCAGCACCTCCGCTGCGTTGACTCGATGCGCGAGGGGTGCTGCCGGCACTGCCTTCCCGCATACTCACGCCGCCGCGTGGCGGCCCGACGCGCCGGTTTATACCAAGCGCGGCGGCGCCCGCACCAGCCCTCACGGGGTCGGCGACGGCGTGACCGGCTGCGTCGGCGGCGGCCCCTGCGGCGGGCTCTCGTACGCGTCGGGGTTGAACTTCGTGCCGCCGCCGGTGTTGTCCTGCTGCGGGGTCGGCGTCGCGGTGGCCTGCGGGACCGTCGGCGTGGTGGTGCTCGGCGAGGACTGGTGGTCCTGAAGGCCGAGCCGGTTCCCGCCCGTGCTCGAGTAGGTGCCGAAGAACGGCTTGGACTGGAACGGCTCCTTCGGGAGCGGGAACGAGCCGCAGAAGCCGCCGATGATCGACTTCATGTACTCGCCCCAGATGTCGGCCGGGAACGTGCCGCCGTCGACGTTGGCCCCGTAGTAGAGGCCAGTCATGTAGCGGCGGTCGTTGGGGTAGCCGACCCACACGGCCGTGGCCAGGCGCGGGGTGAAGCCGACGAACCACGCGTCGGTGTTGTTGTCGGTCGTGCCGGTCTTGCCGCCCGCCGGGCAGCCGATGTTCGCGTGCGTGCCGGTGCCGCCCTGGATGTTGGCCTCGAGGATCTTCGTCGCCTCGTACGTGACGCCGTCCGGGAAGACCTTCGTGCGGTGCGGGCGCCAGCGGCTCGGCAGTTCGGGGTGCTTGTGGCCGGGGAAGTCGACCCCGGTGATCGCGGTCGGCCGGTTGCGGTAGCCGCCGGAGGCGATCGTCGCGTACGCGGTCGCCATCTCGAGCGGCGAGACGCCGTTCTCCAGGCCGCCGAGCGACTCGGCCGGGTAGCCGTGCACATGCCGGCGCTTGATGCCCATGTCGACCGCCGTCTGCGCGACCTTGTCGGGTCCGAGGTCGAGCGCGAGCTGGATGTAGACCGAGTTGTCCGAGCGCAGCGTGGCCTGGAACAGCGTCATGTTGCCGCCGCTCGTGCCGCCGTAGGTCTTGACGTCGATGTGCCCGTAGCGCGGGTCGTCGAGCACGGTCGGCGAGACCGACGTGTAGCGCGTGGTGTTCGGGTTCACGCCGTTGCGCAGCGCGGTCATCAGCGCGAAGACCTTGAACGAGGATCCCGGCTGGCGCTCGCCGTCCGCCGCGAGGTTGAACTTCGTCTGCGCGTAGTCGGCCGAGGACGCCATCGCGAGGATGTAGCCGTTGCGCGGGTTGATCGTCACGAGGGCCGAGGACGGGCCGACGCCGGCCAGCTTGTCGGCGATCGCCTGGCGTGCCAGCGCCTGCTTCTTGAGGTCGATCGTCGTGTGGACGACGAGGCCGCCGAGCTTGACCGTCGTGGTGCCGTACTCCTTGATCAGCTCGTCCTTGACGTAGTCGAAGAAGTAGCCCTCGCGGCGCCGGCTGAAGTAGTCGGACGGGTTCAGGCCCATGCCCTTGGCCTTGGCGCGCCTGGCCGCCCCGCGGGAGATCATCCCCAGCTCGGCCATCTTGTCGAGCACCTGGTTGCGCCGGTGCCTGGCGGCGGTGCCGTGCAGGATCGGCGAGTAGTCGCTCGGCGCCTGCGGCAGGCCGGCGAGCAGCGCCGCCTCGCGCAGGTTGAGGTTCTTCGCGCGCTTGTTGAAGTACACGCGCGCCGCGGCCTCGACGCCGATCGCCGTCTGGCCGCCCACCGTGCCGTAGGACGTCGTGTTGAGGTACTTCTCGAGGATCCACTCCTTGGAGTGCTCGTTCTCGAGCTCCTCGGCCAGCTTGGCCTCGCGGATCTTGCGCTCGTAGCCGGCCAGCCCGGCGCGCGCGCGGTCGGCCGTGTAGAGGTTCTTGACCAACTGCATGGTCAGCGTCGAGCCGCCCTCGACGGTCTTCTTGCTGATGAAGTTCTTGACCGCGGCGCGGACGATGCCTTCGTAGTCGACGCCCTTGTGCTTGTAGAAGCGCTGGTCCTCGATCGCGATCGTCGCATCCTTGAGGGCCTTGGGCATCATGCGCCCCGGGATCGGCCGGCTCAGGTAGTCGGCCGAGATGAAGCCCAGGCGCGTGCCGTCGGCCGCGAGCACCTCGGTGTTGGCGCCCGGGTCGCGTTCCTTGAGCGACGAGATGGAGGGCGCCGAGGCGGCGGTCGAGGCGACCCAGGCGACGACCGAGAGCGCCGCCAGGCCGACGAGCAGCAGCACCACCATGACGGCGAGCAGGGCCTGTGAGCGATGGCGGCCGCGGCCGCGGCGGCGTCGCCTGTAGCGTTGCGAACGGCTCATGAAGCTCGGACGCGCGACGGCGCGAGTGAGCCAGTGTAGTGGGCCTTCAGCTTCGGTCCGGCCCGGCGAAACCCTCCAAGAGGCCCGCTTCGCGCAGGCGTGCGTGACAGCGCGCTCGCAGGTCGGCCTCGGCGGCCGCGCGATCCGCGGCCGCCACCGGGCCGCCGCCCACGGCCAGCCGCACGCCCCAGGGGACGGTCTCGGCGACGCTCACGCCGGCGCCCGACTCCTCGCGCAGCAGCGCGGCGGCGCGCTCGGCGTCGCCGGCCGGAGGCAGCCAGACCGCGACATCGAGCCCGACCACGTCGACCCGCAGCGTGTCGTTCTTGAGGACCCCCGCCGCCAGCCGCTCGTTGGGGATCACGACCCGCGTCTCGCCGCTGCGCAGGATCGTGTAGTTGAGCCGCACGTCCTCGACGAGGCCGTAGTGGTCCTCGAACGTGACCCAGTCGCCCACGCGCAGCGGCTGGGTGACCGCGAGCATCACGCCCGCCACGAAGTTCGCCAGCGTCTGGCGCGCGGCGAAGCCGATGATCGCGGCCGCGACGACGCCGGAGGCGAGCAGGCTCGTGGCGATCTTGTCGATCCCGCGGAACTGCGACAGCGCGATGCCGACGCCCACGAGCAGGATCACCGCGTAGATCACGCGGCGCACGAACCGCAGGCGGGTCGCGGTCTCGCGCGACACGTGGCCGCGGGTCACCGCGTCGGCCAGCCGCCCCGCGCGGCGGCTGAACGCGCGGTCGACGAGGAAGGCGAGCACCAGCGCGGCGACGATCGCGCCGATGGCGATCCACCAGCTGCCGTCCTCCTTCAGCAACGAGGCAAGATGCAAGTGGTGTCGCAGCCTATGTCAGCGGTGCTGCTCGACGCGTTGGGGACGCTGCTGACGTTCGAGCCGCCCGCGCCGCACCTGCGGGCGGCTTTGCGCGAGCTGGGGATCGACGTCTCCGAGGAGGCGGCCGCCGCGGCGATCCGCGCGGAGATCGCGTACTACCGCGCGCACCTGCACGACGGTCGTGACGAGGCGGGCCTGGAGGCCCTGCGCCGGCGCGCGGCCGAGGCCATGCGGCCGGCGCTCGGCGTCGAGATCGACGGCGAGGCGCTGACGCGGGCGCTGCTCGCGTCGCTGCGCTTCCACGCGTATCCGGACGCCGCGCCCGCGCTGCGCGAGCTGCGGGCGCGCGGCGCGCGGCTCGTCGTGGTCTCCAACTGGGACGTGTCGCTGCACGAGCGGCTCGCGGAGACCGGCCTCGCCCCGCTCGTGGACGGCGCCGTGGCGTCCGCCGAGCTCGGCCACGCCAAGCCGGAACGCGCCATCTTCGAGCACGCGCTGGGGATCGCCGGCGCCACTCCGGACGCGGCGCTGCACGCCGGCGACTCGCTCGAGGCCGACGTGGAGGGCGCCCGCGCGGCCGGCCTGCGCGCGGTGCTCGTGGCCCGCGACGGCGCGCCGGCGCCGGCCGCGGACGTGCCGGTGGTCCGCTCGCTGGCCGAGCTGCCCGCGCTGTGCCAATACCCTTGAAGCCAGGTCATGGCGAGCGTTCCGTCCCTCAGGCACCCGCTGCATCCCGAGCTGCCGGACGGCGCGCCGGTGCCCCCGCCGCCCCGCGACCGCCACCGCGAGGCGCGGCTCGGCGTCCCGGCCTGGGCGCCGTTCGCGGCGGCGCTCGCGGCGCTGATCGGGATGACGATCGTGCAGTTCCTCGTCGTCGCGGCGATCGCGGGCGGCGGCGGCGACGTCGACTCGCTCAGCACGAACGACGAGTTCTCGATCGTGATGACCGCGGTCTTCGACCTCCTGCTGGTCGGCTGCTCGGTCGCGCTCGTCTGGCGTCTGACAGGCCGGCCGACCCCGGAGAAGTTCGCGCTGCGGCCCGCGCCGTGGCTGAAAGCGCTGGGCTGGATTGTCGGCACCTACATCGTCGTGAGCATCGCGAGCTCGCTCGTCGCGGTGCTCTTCGGCAAGCCGCGCGAGCAGGACCTCGTGACCGACCTGCGCGGCGAGACCGCGCCGCTCGTCCTCGCCGCGTTCGCCCTGATGACGTGCGTCCTGGCGCCGCTGGCCGAGGAGTTCTTCTTCCGCGGCTTCCTCTTCCGCACGCTGGCCGAGCGGTTCGGCCTCGTGTGGGGCGTCGCGATCGCGGGAGCGATCTTCGGCCTGGTCCACTGGCCGGGCGGGAGCCTGGAGAGCGTGATGGTGCTCGCGGTGCTCGGCGCGATGCTCTGCCTGATGGCGTACTACACGTCGTCCTTGCTCCCGTGCATCATCATGCACGCAAGTTTCAACTCATTGGCTTTCGGCGCCACGAAGGAGCTGCCTTGGTGGGGATACGTGCTCGTGCTGGTTGGGAGCGTCATGACGACGCTCGCGTTCTCCCTGCTCGCGATGCGGCTCGGCCGCCGCACCGCCGCTGGGCTCGCGCCGGCCTGATCGCCGTCGCGATCGCGCTCGCCGCCCCGGCCGCGGCGCTCGCGCAGTCGCCGACCGCCGCCGCGACGGCCACTCCCACCCCGACCCCGACGCCCACGCCGACGCCGACCCCGACGCCCAAGCCGGTCAAGGGCAAGCTGACGCTCAAGGTCCAGAAGACGCACAAGGACAGCGGCCGCCACGTCGCGTTGACCCACGACTCCTGGCGGGTGCGGGGCGTGCTCCGGCCCTACGTCCCGAAGCAGACCGTGCTCGTGCGCTTCTACCGCGGCGGCAAGGAGATCCACCACCAGACCGAGCGCGTGAAGCCGATGAAGGGCGGCCGCGTGGGCGAGTTCCTCACGCCGTACCGCTCCAGCCGCGAGGGGCGGATCACGATCGGCGCCGTGCATCGCAAGACCGCGCTGCTCGCCACCGTGCGCGCCGCGAAGCAGCACGTGCTCGTCGTCAGGCCGGTCGCCGGCTCGAGCGGGCTGATCGTCCGGCTGCTCCAGCGGGGCCTGGCCAAGCTCCACTTCGTGACGTCGCGCAGCGGCTACTACGACAGCGCGACGGCGCGGGCGGTGATGGCGTACCGCAAGGTCAGGGGCATGGCGCGCACGTACAGCACGTCGGAGGCGGTGGTGCGCGGCGTCCTGGCCGGCAAGGGCCGCTTCCCGGTGCGCTTCCCACACCACGGCCACCACGTCGAGGCCGACCTGTCCAAGCAGGTCCTGGCGCTCGTCAACGGCGACAGGGTGGAGCGGATCTACCACGTCAGCTCCGGCAAGCCGTCGACCCCGACCGTGCTCGGCACGTTCCACGTCTACCGCAAGTCGCCGGGCACCAACTCGCACGGGATGGTGCACTCGAGCTACTTCATCGGCGGCTACGCGATCCACGGGTACGTGGACGTGCCCCCGTACGCGGCCAGCCACGGATGCCTGCGCGTGCCGATCCCGAACGCGTGGTCGATCTACACCTGGGTGCACATGGGCGACATCGTCGACGTGTTCCCGTAGGTGATGCCCGACGCCCGTGAGACGCTGATCGAGGAGCTCCGCCGGCACGCGCTGATCATCGGCGAGGTGACGCTGACGTCCGGCGCGACCGCCCCGTACTACGTCGACGCCAAGCGCGCCGTGCTGCGCCCCGCCGGGTTCGGCGCGCTGGCCGAGCTCGTCGCGTCCTACGCCCGGGAGTGGGAGGCGACCGCGGTCGGCGGGCTCACGATGGGCGCGGACGCCCCGGCCTGTGCCGCCCTCGCCGGCGGCGCCGACGTGAAGGCGTTCTTCGTCCGCAAGGAGACCAAGGCGCACGGGCTCCAGCGGCGCGTCGAGGGCCCGCCGCTCGAGCAGGGCGAGCGCTGCCTGATCGTGGAGGACGTCGTGACCACCGGCGGCTCGACGATCCAGGCGATCGAGGCCGTGCGCGGGGAGGGCCACGACGTCTGCGGCGTCGTCGCGATCCTCGACCGCCTCGCCGGGGGCGGGGCGGCGATCGCGCGCGTGGCCGACGGCGCGCCCTACGAGCCGCTCGCGACGATCGACGACGTCTACCCCAACCGCCCCGACCGCGAGTAGGGACGAACTTCGGCATTTAGGGAGGCGGGGGATCGGCCTCGCGGTCGGTCCGTGGCGAGTTTTGCACCGTATGGGTAGTCAAGTCGCCACGGACCGCCGCCCTACCCAGCGGCAGTTGACGCTCGTCCCTACGCAGGCGTCGCGGCGATCGCCTGGTCGATGGCATCGGGGGCCAGGACGGCCTCGATGACCATGACCGCCGCGCCGAGGATGCCGGCGCGGTCGTCGAGGGTGGAGCGGGCGATGCGGATGCTGCGGGTGGCCAGGGCGGTGGAGCGGCGGTAGACGACTTCTCGGACGCCGGCGAGCAGGTGTTCGTCGGCGTGGGCGATGTCGCCGCCGATGACGATCACGCCGGGGTTGAAGAAGTTCACGGCGGAGGCGAGCACGCCGCCGAGTTCGCGGCCGGCTTGGCGGACCAGGCGCATGGCTTCGGGGCGGCCGTCTCTGACGTGGCGCACGACGTCGCGGCCGTTGTCGGCGGGGATGCCCAGTTCGGTCAGGCGGGCGGCCATGGCGCCGCCGCCGGCGATGGCTTCCAAGCAGCCCAGGTTGCCGCAGCGGCAGATGACGTCGTCGTGGTCGGGGACGTGGATGTGGCCGATGTCGCCGGCGGCGCCTTGGGCGCCGCGGTGGATGCGTGCGTCGGTGATCACGCCGCAGCCGATGCCGGTGCCGACCTTGACGAAGAGCAGGTGCTGGGTGTCGCGCCAGCGTGACCAGTACTCGCCCAGGGCCATGATGTTCACGTCGTTGTCCACGAGGACGGGGGCGTTGTAGCGCTCGCGGAGCCGCGCGGCGACGCCGTACCCGTCCCAGCCCGGCATGATCGGCGGGGCGACCGGGGTGCCGGTGGCGAACTCGACGGGGCCGGGGATGCCGACGCCGATCCCACGCACGTCCGTCGGCTCGCAGTCGGCCTCCTCGAGCAGCGCATCGAACGTCTCCTCCAGCCAGCTCAGGACGGTGTCCGGGCCGTCGGCGATCGGGATGTCGGCGCGTGTCTGCACGATGACTTCGCCCGCGAGGTCGGTGACGGCGACGCGCGAATGGGTGGCGCCGAGGTCGGCCGCGAGGACGGCTCCCGCGTTGCAGTTGAAGGCGAACGTCTTGGGCGGGCGGCCGCCCGTCGACGCGCTGGCGCCGGCGGGGACGACGAGGCGCTGGGCGAGCAGGGCGTCCATCCGCTGAGCCACGGTGGACCGCGCCAGGCCGGTCAGCGCGACGAGTTCGGCGCGCGTGCTGGCCCGCCCGTCACGGATCAGGCGGAGCATCGCGCCCGCGCCCGTGCCCGGCGAGGACCCGTTCCCGCCCTCGTGCCCGGCTCTGTCGAAACGTCGAGCGCCGTTGCCTTCTGGAGTGTCCGGCCTGTCCGCCATCCCCAAGCAGTATGCCTCAAGCGCCGGGTTGCGTCTTGATTCGTTCTTAGATTGCGAGAATCCGCGACCCAGTTTGCAGCTTTTGCTTGACGGTCGGCAAAAGTAGCGGTAGCGTCCAGGCCATGGAGAGAGGGTTGCTGCCCGCGGCCGTCGAGCAGCCGGTCGCGGTCGACGACGGCGGGCTCCGTGCGCGCGCGTGCGAGCTCGCCGCCCGCTACGAGCAGCTCGCCGCGGCGGCCGAGAGGGCGGCCGTCCGCTGGCGCTGGGCGACGCCGACGTCGGGCCATGGCGACGTCGAGCCGCTGCGCCTGGAGAGGATGGGGTGCGCGCCGGGGCGCTGGCTGCACCGGCCCCCGCCGCCATGGCAGGAGCACGAGGCGATCGGCTTCGACGCACTGGGCCGCGTCGTGGTCGTCCGCCAGTACGACGCGGCGGGGGAGGTGTGGCTGGAGCGGTTCGCGGCGTGGGCGCGCGACGCGGTCGAGATCGTCTGCTACCGGGCGCCGCTCGAGTCGCCGGAGGGGGAGCTCCCCGCCGAGCTCCAGTCCGTGACCCGGCTCCGGCTCACGGCCGGGAAGCCGGTCGAGAGCGAGCGGTACCTGCCGCCGGCGGGGTCGCACACGCGCGAGCGGTATCACCACGAGGGCGGCCGCCTGATGCGCGTCGAGGAGGACTCCTGCGACGAGGGCGGCGGGCTGGCGACCGTCGTCAAGCTCGTCGTGTACGGAGACGACGGGCGCGTCACGGGGGTCGACGCGCTCGGGCCGGAGGGGAGAACCGCGATCTGGCGGAGCAGCGGGCAACCGCATCCGGCGCGGAGGGAGGTCCGGCCCTCCGCGCCGGCCCGCCTGCGCCGCCAGATCTGCGCCTAGGTAGGGACTGTCCCTCCCTACGAAGGTGCGCGTAGGTAGGGACTGTCCCTCCCTACTGCGCCGCCAGATCTGCGCCTAGGTAGGGACTGTCCCTCCCTACGAAGGTCCGCGTAGGTAGGGACTGTCCCTCCCTACGAAGGTCCGCGTAGGTAGGGACAGTCCCCCCTTAGTTCGTGTAGCCGGCGGCTCGGCCGGCCTCGGCGAGGCGCTCGGCCATCTTGCGGTTGGCCTCGTCGATCATCTCGCCGCCGAACATCGCCGCGCCGCGGCCCTCGTCACTGGCGCTGCGGTAGGCGGCGAGGAGCGCCTCGGCGCGCTCCCACTCCTCGCGCGTGGGCGTGAAGACCTCGTTGACCGTGGCGATCTGGCGCGGGTGGATCGTCCACTTGCCGTCCATCCCCAGCGCCCGGGCGAGACGCGCGCGCTCCCGCAGCCCCGCGTCGTCGTCGAACGCCGCGTACGGGCCGTCGATCGCCTGGATGCCGGCCGCGCGCGCGGCCACGACCAGCCGCGAGAAGACGTAGTTGAGGTGATCGCCCGGATAGCCCTCGGGCGCGCCGCCGATCGTGGTGATGGGGATCCCGACCGAAGCGCTGTAGTCGCCCGGCCCGAAGATCAGCGCCTCCATGCGCGGCGACGCGGTCGCGATCGCCTCGCAGGCGATGAGCCCGGTCGCGTCCTCGATCTGCGCCTCGATCCCGATCCGTCCCACCGGCAGCCCCCGCGCGAGCTCGATCTGCGTGAGCAGCTTGGCCGTCATCTCGATGTCGCCCGGCGTGCGGACCTTCGGGAGCATGACCGCATCGAGCCGGTCGCCGGCCTGCTCGACGACCGCGATCAGGTCCCGGTAGTAGTGCGGCGTGTCGGTGCCGTTGACGCGCACCACCACGGTCTTGCGCCCGAAGTCCTGCGACCGCAGCGCCGCGATGACCAGCTCCCGCGCGCGGTCCTTCTCGCTCGCCGCGACCGCGTCCTCGAGGTCGAGGAACACCTCGTCGGCCTCGAGATCGACGGCCTTGGAGAGGAAGCGCTCGTTCGAGCCCGGCACGGCGTGACAGGAGCGGCGTGGACGCATGCGGAGCGGCACCCTAGCGGCGCCGCTAGTCTCAGCGCTCCGGTGCGCTCGGTGCTGTTGGCCACATTGACGCTGCTCGTCGCGGCACCCGCGGCGCACGCCGCGGTGACCGTGAGCATCGAGCTGGCCCCCGACCCCCTGGTCTTCGGCGACACGGCGACGATCAGCGGCACCGTGCTGAGCGACGGCGCCCCGTTCGCGGCCCAGCCGGTCGAGCTCGACGTGCGCCGCTACCCGTTCGAGACCCCGTTCGAGCCGCTGGCCACCGCCACGACCGCGGCCGACGGCACGTACTCCTTCGAGCACGCCCCGCAGCGCAACGCCCAGTACCGGGTGATCGCGGGCGGCGTGAAGTCGCAGCGCGTCCACGCCTATGTGTTCCCGGCGACGACGCTCAGCTTCACCCCCCGCAGCTCGCGCGTCATCCGCCTCACGCAGCGCTACCGGGTCCCGAAGCACGTCAAGCTCGACAAGCCGACGATCTTCTACGTCGGCAAGCGCGGACGCGCCACGGCGCCGCGCGTGGCGATCGTCAAGCTCGAGCGCGTCCGCGCGGGCCGCTACCGCTCGACCGCGACCGTCCGCCTCCCCAAGAGCTGGCACGGCCGCTTCCGCTACGCGAGCTGCTTCCGCTACACCGGCGGCAGCGGCATGGGCAACCCGCGCGCGAGCTGCCCCAAGCGCTTTAGTTTTCGCTGATTCCGTCAGGACTGTCCGGACGGGCCAGCGACGCTACGTGAGCCCGTACTGACGAGCCAGCTCGGGGTCCTTCGCCGCGAGCATCTCGGCGAGGTCGACCATCACGCGGCTCTGCTTCCAGGTCGCGTCGTCCTGCATCTTGCCGTCGATCATGTGCACCCCGCGCCCGTCCGGGATCGCCTCGATCACCTTCCGCGCGAACGCGACCTCGTCCGGGTCGGGAGAGAAGACGCGGCGCGCGATGTCGATCTGCGCCGGGTGCAGCGACCACGTCCCGACGCAGCCCATCAGGTAGGCCGCGCGGAACTGCGCCTCGCACCCCTCGACGTCGCGGATGTCGCCGAACGGCCCGTAGAACGGCAGGATGCCGGCGCTCACGCAGGCGTCGACCATGCGGCCGATCGTGTAGTGCCAGAGGTCCTGCTGTGCGCTCTCGCGCGGCGCGCCCTCCTCGCCCGGGTCGCTCAGGACCCGGTAGCCGGGATGCCCGCCGCCGACCCGCGTGGTCTTCATCCGCCGCGAGGCCGCCAGGTCGGCCGGCCCGAGGCTCATCCCCTGCATGCGCGGGGACGCCGTCGCGATCGCCTCGACGTTCGTGACGCCCTGCGCGGTCTCGAGGATCGCGTGCACGAGCAGCGGTCGCTCGAGCCCCGCACGCGCCTCGAGCTGCGCGAGCAGCCGGTCGACGTAGTGGATGTCCCACGGCCCCTCGACCTTGGGGATCATCAGCACCTCGAGCTTGTGGCCGATCTCGCCGACGAGCTGCGTCAGGTCGTCGAGCACCCACGGCGACTCGAGCGAGTTCACCCGCGCCCACAGGGACGTCGGCCCGAGGTCCAGCTCCTTGCCGACCCGGATCAGCCCGGCCCGCGCGGCCACCTTGCGGTCGGCCGGGATCGCGTCCTCGAGGTTGCCGAGCAGAATGTCGGTCCGGGCGGCGATGTCGGCCGCCTTGGCCACCATCTTCTCGTTCGAGAAGTCCAGGAAGTGGATCATCCGGGACGGCTTGACGGGGATCTCCCGCAGCGGCTCGGGGGCGCCGAGCGCCAGCGGTGCGAAGAAGGAACGGGGGGTGCGCATGGGCGCCGGATCGTAGAGTCCCCGAGCCATGAGCACCCCAGTCGACACCGATCAGCGGAGCCGCGAGGCGTCCGGAGCGCACCCCTACGGCCGCTACCTCGAGGAGTTCGAGGTCGGGGCCGTCTACAAGCACTGGCCCGCCAAGACCGTCACCGAGGCGGACGACCACCTGTTCTGCCTGATCACGATGAACCACCATCCGCTGCACATCAACGACGTCTACGCGGCCGGCTCGCAGCAGGGCCGCAACGTGGTCGTCGGGCCCTACGTCTACTCGCTGGCGCTCGGGATGAGCGTGTCCGACGTCTCGGGCAAGGCGATCGCCAACCTGGCCACGGAGGAGCTCAGCCACCCCGCGCCGGTGTTCCACGGCGACACGCTGTTCGCGGAGACCGAGGTGCTCGAGGTCCGGGAGTCGCGCTCCAAGCCCGATCGCGGGACCGTCAAGGTCCACACGCGCGTGCTCAACCAGGACGGCGTCCTGGTCGCCGAGTTCAAGCGGCTCGTGCTGGTGCCCAAGCGCCCCGCTTAGCGGGGCGCGCGGACGGTCTGGCGCGGGAGCAGGCCCGCGATCCGGCGGCGGGCGGCGGTGAACGCCTTGCCGACCGGCTCGCGGACGGCCAGGGCGATGCCGACGAGCACGGCGAGGGCGACCTCGAGGATGAGCGGGGTCGGGCTCGGGCCGGCGGCGGCGGTCGACGTGGCGGCGGAGGCGGGAGCGGCGGCGATCAGGAGGCCGAGGACGGCGGCGGGGATGATGCGGCGCAGGAAGAACATGAACGGCAGCGTTCCGCTTGCGCCTTGTCGAATTGTTGGGGAGACCTTGGAGTCAGCGGTCCGCGGGCTCGCCGGCGGTGACCGGCTCGGGGGCGGCGACCCGCTGCGGCGCTCCCTCGCCCCGCCACACGAAGCGCTGGGCGTACCAGCGCGGGCCGCGGCCGATGTGCTCCCAGCCCGCCGCCTCGAGCGCGTTCATCAGCGCCCGGACCCGGAGCGCGAGCTCCTGCGTGGGCGGGTCGGGGTCGGCCATCAGCGTCCATGACACCGGGGGCGACTCGCCCAGCGGCGCCCGCTTGCCCGAGCCCGGCGGGGCCGCCATGGCGCGGAAGCGCGACCTGACGTAGCCGGCCTTCCAGTCGATCTCGCACGTCCACGTCTCGCGGGCGTCCTCCGGCCAGGGGGTCGCGCGCGCGAACCGCCGCGCCACCTGGGGCGGCGGCACCTTGACCGCCTCCGGCGCCTCGGTGAGCGGGGCGGTGACGTCGGCGGCGCCGGTGTTGGCCGCCGCGGCGCGCGGCCGCTCGGGCGCCTTGGCGAGCGGGACCGGCTCGGGCCGGGGCGGCTGGACCGGCTCGGGCCGGGGCTGCTGGACCGGCTTGGGCCGGGGCGGCTGGACCGGCTTGGCCGGCGCCTCCGCGACCGGCTCGGGCCGGGGCGGCTGGACCGGCTCGGGCGGCGGCGGCTGGACCGGCTTGGGCGGGGCCGGCGCGGCGGGCGCCCGGGCCGCTCGCGCGGCGCGGCGCGGCTCCGGGGCGGGCGGCGTCGGCGGCGGCGCCACCGGCGCGGCGGGCGGGCGCACCGTGCGGGGCCGGCGGCGGCGCGGCTTGGGCGGCGGGGGCGGGGCGTTCTTGGGCGCCGGGGCGACGTCGACCGCCTTCGGCGCCTCGGGCTCGACCGGCGCGGGCGGCGGCGGGGGCGGAGGCGGGACCGGCTTCGGGGCCGGGCCAGTGACCGGGGCGGGGGCACGGCTGCGCCGCCGGCGGGCGGGCGGCGCGACCGGCGCCAGCGGCCGCTCGGCCGCTGTCCGCCGTCGGACAGTCGCGCGACGGCGCCGGTGGAAGTGCCCGGCCGTCAACCCGACCGCGAAGGCGAGGACTATCCCTCCGACCAGGAGGGGGATCGGCAGGCCGCCGCTGGCCACGGTCGCCGCTCGCGGGGCCATTCCGTGCACCTGCGCGGCGCCGGGGGACGTCGCAAACGCCCCGACGGCCGTCACCGCCAGCACCGCCACGATGGAGAAGAAGCTCGTCCTCAGACCATTGATGGTGCCGTGGCCGCCCCGCGACGCGCCTAGACGTTCCTCCAGTTCCAGGTTTTGTTGGGCAACCTGCTGAATCCGGAAGCCCCTGCGTATGCGAAAGTGCCAACTCCCCGGGGGGGAACCGCTGACCGCTGACATTGAAGAGGTTGAGCCGAACGTGACCATCGAGACCACCGCCCTGACGTCCAATCAGAAGCTCTTGAGTTGGGTCGAGGAGGTGGCCAACCTCACGCAGCCGGACGCGATCCACTGGTGCGACGGATCTGCGGAGGAGTACGACCGGATCGCCCAGCAGATGGTCGAGGCCGGCACGTTCGAGCGGCTCAACGACTTCAAGCGCCCGAACTCCTATCTGGCGCGCTCCGATCCCAGCGACGTCGCGCGCGTGGAGGACCGCACGTTCATCTGCTCCCAGCGCGAGGAGGACGCGGGGCCGACCAACCACTGGCACGACCCGGCCGAGATGCGCGCGCTGCTCGACGAGAAGTTCAAGGGCGCGATGCGCGGCCACACGATGTACGTCGTGCCGTTCAGCATGGGCCCGCTCGGCTCGCCGATCGCCGAGATCGGCGTCCAGCTCACGGACTCGCCCTACGTCGCGGTCTCGATGCGGATCATGACCCGCATGGGCCAGCCCGCGCTCGACTGCCTGGGCGACGACGGCGAATTCGTGCCGTGCCTGCACTCGGTCGGCGCCCCCAACAGCACGAGCGCGTGGCCGTGCAACGAGGAGAAGTACATCGTCCACTTCCCCGAGACGCGCGAGATCATCTCCTACGGCTCGGGCTACGGCGGCAACGCACTGCTCGGGAAGAAGTGCCTCGCGCTGCGGATCGCCTCGGTGATGGCCCGCGACGAGGGCTGGCTCGCGGAGCACATGCTGATCATCAAGGTCACCTCGCCCGAGGGCGCGGTCAAGTACTTCACGGGCGCGTTCCCGAGCGCCTCGGGCAAGACCAACCTGGCGATGATGGTCCCCAGCCTCGAGGGCTGGAAGGTCGAGACGATCGGCGACGACATCGCCTGGATGAAGTTCGGGGACGACGGGCGCCTGTACGCGGTCAACCCCGAGGCCGGCTTCTTCGGCGTCGCGCCGAACACGAGCTACAAGACCAACCCGAACGCGATCCACACGGTCCGCGCGAACACGATCTTCACCAACTGCGCGCGCACCGACGACGGCGACATCTGGTGGGAGGGCGCCACGCCGGACGAGCCCCCGCATGCGATCGACTGGAAGGGCGCGGACTGGTACCCGGCCTCCGACCGCCTGGCGGCGCACGCCAACGCCCGCTTCACGACGCCCGCGGCGCAGTGCCCGTCAATCGCGCCCGAGTGGGAGGACCCGGCCGGCGTGCCGATCGACGCGTTCCTGTTCGGCGGCCGCCGCGCGAGCGTCGTACCGCTCGTGCGGCAGGCGTTCGACTGGGAGCACGGCGTCTTCCTCGGCGCGACGATGAGCGCGGAGACGACCGCGGCGGCCGCGGGAGAGGTCGGCGCGCTGCGCTTCGACCCGATGGCGATGCTCCCGTTCTGCGGCTACAACATGGCCGACTACTTCGGGCACTGGCTCACGCTCGGCCGCCGCGACGGCGCCGCCCTGCCGGGCATCTTCTACGTCAACTGGTTCCGCAAGGACGAGGACGGCAAGTTCCTCTGGCCGGGCTACGGCGAGAACGCGCGCGTGCTGGAGTGGATCTTCCGCCGGCTCGACGGCGACGCCGAGGCGCGCGAGAGCGCGATCGGCTGGGTCCCGCGTCCCGAGGACCTCGACACCGAGGGCCTCGACCTCGCGCCCGAGCGGCTCGAGCAGCTGCTCTCGGTCGACGAGGAGCTCCTGCGCGACGAGATCGAGCAGATCCGGGCACACCTGGAGAAGTTCGGCAACCGGCTCCCGGACGAGATCCACGCCCAGTTCGCCGCGCTGGAGTCGCGCCTGGCATAGGCTTCGAGGAGCAGTGAGCCTCGCGGAGGAGACCGAGGCCGGCACATCGCCGGCGAGCAGGCTGCTGGAGCTCATCGACGAGCGCGTCCCCGCAGACCGCGCGGGCGCGGTGCGCGCGTTCGCCGAGGCCTACCTGCGGCGGCTGACCGCCGACACGTCGGAGGGGATCTCGGCCGAGGACCTGCTCGCCGAGGTGCTGGGCGCGTTCGAGTTCACGTCGTCGCGCGGCGACGAGCTCGTCGCCGTGCGGGTGTTCAACCCGTCCCGCGCCGAGGACGGCTACGAGCCGCTCGGCACGGTCATCGAGACCAACAGCGACGACTACCCGTTCCTCGTCGACTCGGTGACCGGGGAGCTGGAGGGGCGCGGGCTCGCGATCATGCGGCTGCTGCACCCGATCATCGGCGTCGAGCGCGACGACAAGGGCCGCATCACCGGCGTCGGGCGCGCCCGCGACGCACGCCGCCGCGAGTCGGTCATGCACTTCGACCTCGCCGAGCGCCTCGAGGGCGAAGCCCTCGACGAGCTGCGCGACGCCGTGCGCGAGGTCATCGTCGCGGTCACGAAGGTCGTCGCCGACTTCTCGCTGATGTCCGAGCGCGTCGACGACATGATCACCGTCGCCCGCGCCGGCACGGCGCGCTACCCGCGCGACGAGGTGCACGAGGTCGCGGACTTCCTCGAGTGGCTGCTCAAGGGCAACTTCGTGATGCTCGGCGCGCGCGAGTACGACTTCTCCGACGGGGCGATCCGCGTCGTCGAGGGCAGCGGGCTCGGCATCCTGCGCGACGAGGAGCGCTCGGCCTTCTGCAAGCCCGTCCCGCTCTCGGACCTGCCGCCGACGGTACGCGAGCGGGCGACGAGCGGCGACCTGCTGCTCGTCGCGAAGACGAACGCGATCTCGCCGGTGCACCGGCACGAGCGGATGGACTACGTCGGCGTCCGGCAGGTCTCGCGGACGGGCGAGATCGTCGGCGAGTCGCGCCTGCTCGGCCTGTTCACGTCGAAGGCGTACAACGAGCGCGCGTCCGAGACGCCGATGCTTCACCGCAAGCTGCGCCGCGCGCTCGACGCCGAGGACCTCATCGAGGGCTCGCACGACTACAAGGCCGCGGTCGCGCTGTTCGACTCGTTCCCGAAGGAGGAGCTGTTCTCGGCGCCGGTGGACGACCTGCGCCGCGCGGTCGTCACGCTCACCGGGCTGGAGGGGTCCGACCGCGTCCGCCTGCTGGGCCGGCGCGACTCGGACGGCCGCAGCGCGTCGCTGATCCTCTCGCTGCCGCGCGCCCGCTACAGCGCGCCGCTCGTGGCGCGCATGACGAAGCTGCTCAAGCGCGAGTTCGGCACCGACGGCGTCGAGGCCCACCACGTCATGGACGAGAGCGACCGCGTGCGCGTGCACTTCTTCGCGCACGCCGCCAAGGGCCTCAAGGAGGTGTCGGGCCGCGCGCTCGAGGCCGAGGCGATCGCCCTCGCCCGCACGTGGGACGACGAGCTGGCCGAGGCGATGGCGGACCAGCCGGCGTTGTTCCACACCTGGGCGGCCTGCTTCCCCGAGCACTACAAGGGCTACACGACGCCGGAGCTCGCGGCGATCGACATCGCCTGCCTCGCGCGCCTGGACGCCGACGAGTCGTTCGTCGTGAGCCTGCACGGGATCGGCGAGGGCCGGCCGACGCGGGTCGCGCTCTACAAGCGCGACCCGAAGATCGAGCTGTCACGGGCGATGCCGATGCTCGAGGACCTCGGGCTGCGCGTGATCGAGGAGATCTCCACGCGCCTGCACGTCGACGACGGGATCTGGGTGCAGGAGTTCCGCGTGCTGGGGCCGGGCGAGCAGCCGCTCGACATCGACGCGGCCGGCGCCCGCGTGGCCGAGGCGATCGCCGCTGTCTACCGCGGCGACGCCGAATCCGACCCGCTCAACCGCCTCGTCATCACGGCCGGCCTCGACCGCTCGCAGGTGGCGATCCTGCGCGCCTACCGCAAGTACCGCCAGCGCCTCGGCTCGCGCTTCACCGAGAGCTACCAGAACCACGTGCTGGCCGAGAACTCCCCGATCACCGCGAAGCTCGTGCGCTACTTCGAGCTGCGCTTCGACCCGGACATCGAGCCCGACGAGGCCGCCGAGCGCTCGCTGCACGACGAGATCCTCGCCGACCTCGAGGACGTCACGTCGATCGACCACGACCGCATCCTGCGCAACCAGCTCGGGGCGATCGCGGCGACGCTGCGCACGAACGCGTACAAGGAGGGGCGCGGCGCGACGTCGTTCAAGCTGCGCTCGCCCGAGGTGCCGGCGATGCCGCAGCCCGCGCCGGAGTTCGAGATCTACGTCTACGCCGGGGATGTGGAGGGCATCCACCTGCGCGGGGGCCGCATCGCCCGCGGCGGCATCCGCTTCTCGGACCGCATGGACTACCGCACCGAGGTCTACGGCCTCATGCGCGCCCAGCTGACCAAGAACGCGATCATCGTGCCGGCCGGAGCCAAGGGCGGGTTCATCGTCAAGCGCTCCCGGATCGACGCGGCCGCGATCCGCGAGTCGTACGTCACGTACATCCGCTCGCTGCTCGACGTGACCGACAACCTCGTCGACGGCGAGGTCGTGCATCCCGAGCGCGTGCGCGTGCGCGACGAGGACGACACGTACCTCGTCGTCGCGGCGGACAAGGGCACCGCGACGTTCTCGGACACGGCCAACGCGATCGCCGCCGAGTACGGCTTCTGGCTCGACGACGCGTTCGCGTCCGGCGGCTCGGTCGGCTACGACCACAAGAAGCTGGGGATCACCGCGCGCGGCGCGTGGGAGTCGGTCAAGCGCCACTTCCGCGAGCTCGGCCTGGACCCGGCGCGCGACGAGCTCACGGCCGTCGGGATCGGCGACATGTCCGGCGACGTGTTCGGCAACGGGATGCTGCTCTCGGACAAGCTCAAGCTGGTCGCGGCGTACGACCACCGCCACGTCTTCGTCGACCCGGATCCCGACCCGGCGGCGTCGTTCGCCGAGCGGCGGCGGTTGTTCGAGATGCCGGCCTCGTCCTGGGACGACTACTCGCGCGACGTGCTGTCGGAGGGCGGCGGCGTGTACCGGCGCGACGCGAAGTGGATCGAGCTGTCTCCGCGGGCGCGCGAGCTGCTGGGCCTCGACGACCACCGGCTGCCGCCCAACGACGTCATCCGCGCCATCCTGCGCGCCGAGGTCGACCTGCTGTGGAACGGCGGCATCGGGACCGTGGTCAAGGCGTCGTTCGAGAGCGACGCCGACGCGGCCGACCGCGCGAGCGACGCGATCCGCGTCGATGCGCGCGACCTGCGCTGCCGGGTCGTCGGCGAGGGCGGCAACCTGGGCTTCACGCGGCGGGCCCGGGTCGAGTACGCGGCCGGCGGCGGGCGCATCTACGCGGACTTCATCGACAACTCGGCGGGCGTGGACTGCTCCGACCACGAGGTCAATCTGAAGATCCTGCTCGGCCTGGCCGAGCGCAAGGGCGCGATGACCCGCGCCGAGCGCGACGAGCTGCTGGAGGCGGTCACCGAGGACGTCGTCCAGCACGTGCTCTACGACTCGTTCCTCCAGGCGCAGATCCTCGCGCAGGAGGTCGAGCGCTCGCCGGGCCGGATGTTCGCCTACGAGGACCTCCTGAGCCTGCTCGAGGAGACCTCGCTACTCGACCGCGCGAGCGAGGACCTGCCGACCGGCGACGAGATCACCGAGCGCCGGCGCGCGGGCCGCGGGATGGAGCGGCCCGAGCTGGCGATCCTCGTCGCGTACTCCAAGCGCTGGGTGGCCCTTGAGCTCGAGCGCTGCGGCTACGCCGACGACGAGTGGTTCGAGCGCGACCTGCGCGCGTACTTCCCGTCCGCCGTGGTCGAGCGCTGCGGGGACTTCCTGGGCGAGCACCAGCTCCGCACGCAGCTGATCTGCATGATCAACGCGAACTCGGTGGTCAACGCGCTCGGCCCGACGTTCGTGTCCCAGCTCGTGTCCGAGCGCGGCGCGGCGGTGGCGGATGTCGTGCGCGCGTACCGGATCGCCGTCGAGGTGACCGGCGCCGAGCCGCTGTGGGCGGCGATCGAGGACCTCGAGGGCGTCGACCGCGCCGCGCAGATGGAGCTGCTCGGCGGCGTCGACGCGCTGGTCGAGTCGACCGCACGGTGGCACTTGATGTGGGCCGCCCACTCGCAGGACGCCTCGCTCGACGAGACGATCGCCGCGGGCCGCGACGGCTTCGAGCGCCTCGCCGCGGTCCTGCCCTCTCTCGGGACCGAGGAGCGCCGCCGCCGGCGCGAGGAGACCGCGCAGCGCTTGACGGGCGACGGCGTCCCGGAGGACGTCGCGTCGGCGCACGCGCTGCGGCCCGAGCTCGTCCACGCGCCGGACATGGTCATGGTCGCGGCGTCCACCGGTCGCTCGGTCGAGGACGTCGCGCGCGTGT
>Ga0081539_10001232_pt1 | contig 45619 bp, 45 predicted proteins | sample TabmetS4T2R2_FD_71023 | JGI IMG/M metagenome (GOLD analysis project Ga0081539, IMG submission 71023) | Tabebuia heterophylla rhizosphere microbial communities from the University of Puerto Rico - S4T2R2 | ecosystem: Host-associated > Plants > Roots > Rhizosphere ... | reverse complement strand
GTTTCGCCAGTCGATACCATCCAGCATGTAGGCGAGCTGCGCCCCGGAGATCGCCACGCAACCATCCGCCGGCGACGGCCAGAGGAAGCGGCCGCGCTCCAACCTTTTCATGTAGAGCGACATCTTCCTGCCACTCTCTGCCATCACCACCTCCAGGCCGTTCAGCCTATCAGGGGTGTCCGTCCAATCGGGGCAGCTTCACCTCGAACACCGAGACCGGCTCGGACGGCAGGACGACCAGCGTCCGCCCGTCGTTCGGCCAGCCTGCCTCGACGCGCCTGCGCGCCCTGTCGAGTTCCTCGGCGGAGTCCGCCAGCACGTAGAGGATCCGGCCCCAGGGAGAATCTGCAGGGGCGACCGGGGGCGGCGGGTCACCCGACGCCACGTCGCTGGCACGGATATAATGGCCCGTTAGGTACCGCGCGGTGCCGAACTTGAGGTTGTGGCCGATAGGACGGACAAACGGCGCCGGATGGTGTCCCGCGAGGAACGACAGGAGATCGAACGCCTCGATCCGCCTCGCGCGCTCCTCGCGGACGCGGCTCGCCAGATCCACATCGGCGCCGTGCCAGATGGACACGTCGTCATTCAGCCTGCGGTGAAGCAAGAGCTTGCGCGAGATGAGGCCGTCCACCGCGCCGGCGGCGCGCTCCGCGGATATGTCCTTCCGGCTGGCAACGGCGGTCTCGAGGGCCGCGCGGGAGAGCCTGCGGCGCTCGCCGTCCACGCCCATCTGCAGCAAGCAGGCGGCCGCGAGCGCCTCACGCTCGAACTGGTCGTCGGCGCGGCTACGCGCGGTTTCGGCCTCCACCCAGCGGCGGTGAGTGCCGCCGATGCCCACGTCGGATCGCATTACGTCGGAGAAGGCCCGGTAGACCTCCTCCGTGCCGACCGGGCGCGACAGGTCGGCAGCGTCGATGAAGCCGAACAGACTCCGCTCGTTCTGGCCGATACGCGCCACGAGATGCGGGAGGACGTACAGCGCCGCTGCCGAGAACGGGTAGGCCCGCCCGAGCAGGTCCGCGACGCGGGCCTCGCCGGTCATTCCGTCGAACCAGCCAGTCGCAACGGCGCCGCGCGCGATGCGCCGGAGCGCGGTGTCCTTCGGCGGTATCATCCCGTCGGGCCGGCGCTCCGAGATGACGGTGGCAGCGAGCTCGTAGAGCTCCTGGCTGTCCTCGACAAAGCGGATCTGCTCGAAGCGGCCCTCGATTTTCCGCCACTCGTTTCGGGAGGTCTGGTTCAGAACGGTCGCGTAGGCGAGCAGGTTCTGGTGCAGCAGGAGCGTGAGGCTCGCCGATGGCTCGCGCGCCCGGACTGCCCACTCGGCGAGCCGCTGCACAGCATCGAGCTCCCGGGACCGGCCCTCGTTGACGATGCCCTCGAGGTGCCGCCCGAACTCGTCCCAGACGATGGCTAGCCGGTCAGCGCCCTCGACAGACTCCAGTACCTCGAGAGCGGGCTCAATGCCGCGGCCCTTCTTCACGCCGACGGCTTCACACAGCGCCGCGGGGAGGTCGCGGACGTGCCCGCTGAGGACGACGACGCGGCCCTTGTTCCGCTGGCGCGTCCGGCGCTCGAAGGCGGTGGCGAGGTCCGGGTCCACCCGGCCCAGCCTGGAGGCGAGCTCGCCGAGTACTGCCTTGTCGCGGTTCGCCACGAGAAGACATCCGACGCCCGCCGCGAGGGACTTCCCGCTGCCGTACGCGGCGATCACCATCCGTGCGCCGCTCTCCAAAACCGAGCGGACTACCGGCACCGAGCGCCGCGTCGGCTGATAGTGCGCCAGCCTGCGCGGATCGAGCAGATCCTCCCGGAGGTTGACGGAACGGAACCGGACGACGCCGGTCATGCCGCGTCTCCGATCCGGATGAAGTGCCGGTCGAGCCAGTCCGCCGGGTCGGCCATGGGTACGCGCAGCCTTCGTTCGGCCCCCAGCAGGTCCAGGGTCACGCCGCGGTTTGCGAAGTCTCGGGAGGCGCGCATCGCCATGCCCTCAATGGCCTCCGCGTCGAGGCCGAAGACGGTGCCCGGACCACCTCCACGCCCGAGCATCTCGCCCACGGACATGGACTCCTGTCCCGCATCCGCCGCCGCGGCGCCAACGCAGGCAACGAACGCCTCGACCGGAACACCGTCCAGCGGGCGAGTCCTCTCGAAGCGACCATTGTCGGCATGCCTGACTACGAGCCCAAGGTCGCGCAGCGGGGATGACGTTCCGTCCTCGGGATCCTGCGGTTCGGCCGCCGCCGGCGCCGCGTAGGCGGCCAGCAGGCATGCGACGTCACGTTGGGCCACCGGCAGAGACGGCTCGTTCGCGGCGTGGAGGCGCAGGTGACGCAGGTACGCCTCGACGCAGACCGCGCGATCGAAATTGCGCTCCCGGTAATCCGAGAAGAACCAACGCCAGACGCTGCGTGGCCTGCGTGCCAGGTGGAGGTGCACAAACCACCAGGTCGCCGGGTACTCCAGATGGGGGTCGCGCTGCCGAATGACCTCCGCCATTCGGCTGGGCCGCAGGCGCCGCGACCTGCGCTCCCCGTCATCGGGGATCTCAGGCGATGCAAGGCCGCTAGCCTCCATCCAGTAGCGCAAAGACTTCACCATACGGCTGCCGAGGCCAAGGTCAACGACCGCCGCGTCGTCGTCGGCAAAGCCCGCCGCCTCATCCTCGATGTAAGAGATGCCCTTGCCGAGCCAGCCGTGCCGGACGGCAAAGGTCTCGTGACGCCCGTACTCGAAGCGTCGGGGTTCCTTCGCGACGGGCGCCGTCGTCATGCGTACTTCCCTAATGCCTGTGCGACCGCGCGCGCCGCGCGCAGCGCCTCGTCGATTGTATTGAGCATCGAGAAGGAGAACCTCACGCTGGAATAAGCGTCCGCTTCCGACAGGCCCATCGCGCGGAGCACGTGCGACGGCTCGGGCCTGCCGCTCGAGCAGGCCGATCCCTGCGAGCAGGCGACGCCGAGTGCGTCGAGGCGGGCCACGAGCTCCATCCCGTCGCGCCGAAGCGGATGAGCAACGGAAACTCGTTCGCACGCCCCTAGCCCTGCCCGTTCCGATGCCGGGCCGGGCGCGGAGGCTGTAGGTATGGAAGAGGACCTTCTACGCGCGACTCCTCGACAAGGTGGCGATCGCCGCGGACGCGGAGTCCGTCGGCAAGGGCTTCGGGAACGGGCGGACCGCCTCGGTCTTGCTGGCGCACCAGGTCACGAAGGGCGCAGGCGCCCCGCTCCACACGATGAAGTCCTCGGCGGACGGGCAACGCGCCGAGCGAACGGCATGAATGGCGGATCAGGCGCGGCGACCTGCCACCCGCATTCACCTCGGGGAGAAACACGTGACTACTAGCTTCCGAGCGCAAGTCAGGCATCCCCAGGCCGCCGCCACGTCACGGCTAGGCCGTCGAGCCATGCTGATCGGCGGCGCGGTCGCGGCGGCCAGCCATCGGTTTGCGGACGCACAGACGCACACTTCCGTCTGGCCCGTGCGCCAAGTGCGCTGCGTCGTTCCCTTCGCCGCCGGCGGCGGCCAGGACACCTTCTGGAGAATCATCGCCGAGAGGCTGAGCCGGAAGTTCAGGGCGACCTTTGTCGTGGAGAACAAGCCGGGCGCCGGAGGCGCGCTGGGCACACAGGAGGTGGCGAGGGCACCCGGCGAGGGCGCGACATTCCTTTGCACCTCCAATGGCGTTACCGTATTGCCGAACCTGTATCCGAACCTCGGCTTCGATCTGGCGCCGGTCAGTCTTCTCTGCGACCTTCCCGGCGGCATCATGGTGCGCCGCGATTCCCGGATACGCGACCTGCCCGACCTCATCGCGCGCGCAAAGGCGCAGCCGGGCCGACTGACCTTCGGCTCCGGCGGCGTCGGCACCGCGAACGACCTGGCGGGCGCGCTCTTCGCCTCCATGGCCGGCATCAACGTCCTGCACGTTCCCTATCGAGGGGTGTCCGTCGCAATCAACGCCCTCTACGCCCGAGACGTCGACTTCGTGTTCACCAGCACGACCGAGCTGATCCCAAACGCAACGCAGGGCCAGGCACGAATTCTTGGTGTGACAACACTTGAGAGGATCTCGGCGCTTCCGGACGCACCGGCCATCGCCGACGTCGTGCCCGGCTTCACCGCCATCAATTGGTTCGCGATGTTCGCACCGAAGGGCATGCCGGCGCCCCTGCTCGAGCGGCTTGTCAGCGAGCTCATGCCTCTCGGCCAGGACGCAGAGCTGTCGGCGCGGATCGCCGAAGCCGGGGCCCTCATGCGACTCGATGGCCCGGTGCCGCTAGCGGCGCGCCTGTCCAAGGACGTTGCGAAGTGGCGCGCCCTGATCATCCGGGAGAACATCCGGCCGGAGTGAGAGCGGAGGAGAACATGGGTTTCCCGACGTCGAGTCCGCCTCTGCCGTCGCGTTGGCGTTCGCCAATCCATTCTTCCTGAGGTCAGTCATGATCAATGCCCTTTCCCAGAAATCCATCATCGTGACTGAGGCGGCGAGCGGGATCGGACAAGCCGCCGCGCGGCTCTTCGCGGGCGCCGGGGCGAGGCTCGTCCTTGCGGACACGAACGCGACGGTGGGTGAAGCGCTCGCTCGCGAGTTGTCCGAAGCCGGAGCCCCGGCTCGCTTCGTGCGCGTCGACGTCGCCGACGAGGCAGATGTACGGATCATGGTGGAGACTGCCATCCATGCTTACGGGCGGCTCGATGGCGCCTTCAACAACGCGGGGATCGGCTACGCCAACAGGCCCATTCACGAGCTCGAGCTGGAAAGCTGGAAGCGTACGATCGAGGTCAACCTGACCGGCGTCTACCTATGCATGAAGCATGAGATCGCTGCCATGCTGACGACAGCCGGCGGATCCATCGTCAACACGGGTTCGGCCGCGAGTGTGGTGGCCCTGCCCCTCGCACCGGAGTACAACGCGGCGAAGCATGGCGTCCTCGGCCTTACCCGCAACGCGGCGCTCGACTACGGAGAGAGCCGGATCCGAGTGAACGCCGTACTTCCCGGCTCCACGGAGACGCCGCTTCGAGAAAGGCAGAGGCTGAGCCGGCCAGCCGGCGGCCAGGGCGGGCAGGACAAGTCGGTGCCGAAGCGCCCGGCCTTACCGAAGGAGATTGCTCATGCCGCCTTGTGGCTTCTGTCCGACGCCGCGTCCTATGTAACGGGATCGGCCCTTACAGTAGATGGCGGGTTCACGGTCGCCTGAATTGTTCGGGCGCGGACTTCGCGCAGCGCGCTCTGCGCGGAACCGGGCACGCAGCCAGCTGTGTCGTGCCGAACCGGCAGTAACCAACCATCGGCTGGGCCGACCGGATCTGCAGTGGCCCTTTGGCCTAGTCGATCCTCGCTCCGGAGATCGTGACCAGTTCGCGGCAATTTGTGGCTTCCGTGGCGGTGAAGGCCGCGAGATCGGCAGACGGGCGGTAGCGAATCTCGATCCCGACATCGGACAGCGCAGCGCGGATCTCGGGGTTCTCCAGCGCGATGCGGGCGGCCTCGCTGAGCCGCGCGATCCTGTCGTCCGGCGTTCCCGCGGGGGCGTACATGGCAACCCAGGGCGCGATGATCGAGCGCGGGTAGCCAAGCTCCGGCATCGTCGGCAGGCCGGGCAGCAGGGTCCGGCTCATCGTCGGGTTGGCGAGCGGCCGCACGCGGCCGGCTTCCAGGTGCGGCTTGAGCTGCTGGTAGGGATAGAACAGCACCTGCACCGTGCCTGCCAGAAGATCCGCAAAGAGCTGTCCGATGTTGTTGTACGCCACATGCGTCATCTCGATGCTGGCCTCGCGCTGGAACACCTCGGCGACGAGATGCCCTGCGCTTGCGACGCCGGGCGAGGCGAAACTGATGCGGCTAGGCTGAGCCTTCGCGAGCGCGACGAGTTCCGGGACCGAGCGCGCCGGCAGGGCCGGGCTGACCACCAGCATGAGAGGGTGGGCGGTAAGGCCGGCCACCGCCGCGAAGTCGCGCATCGGATCGTAGGGCAGGCGGTGCTGGAACAGCACCGGGTTGAAGCACATGAGCTGGTCGGTCGCGACGATCAGCGTGTAGCCGTCGGGCGCACTCCGTGCGACGTGCTCGGCGGCGATGATGGTGTTCGCGCCCGGACGGTTGTCGACCACCGCCGGCTGGCCGAGCGAGGGCGACATCACTGTGGCGATCTGCCGGGTCAGCGTATCGGTCGCCGAGCCGGCCCCGTACGGCACCACGAGGCGCACAGGGCGTTCGGGAAAGGCGCGCTGCGCCCGTGGGGCGCCGCCGAACGCCGGCAGCGCGGCCAGGCCAGCAAGGATCGTGCGCCGCCACGGCAGCACGACACGGGTTGCGGCTTCCTCAGTCACGATCGCTCACTCCTCCCTGCGCCTGCGCGTCCTTCGCCGTCACTGCGGGCGGATATCCGCGAGCGAGACGATGCTGCGGTAGCGGCTGCGCTCGCTTTCGATGAAGGCGGCCAACTGGGCCCAATCCCGGAACGCCGCCATCGATCCGCTGGAGTCGAGGCTGGTACGCAGCCCGGGCATCCGCCGTAAACCGCCCGCATGTCTGGCAGACGCCGATCGGCGCGGAGCAGACAGTTTGGCGGGCTCCAGCTTCGTGCGTCCTCGACGGGTCGGGCAGCCATTCGGGGCGTTCGATGGCGGTGCTGGCGAGCGCTCGCACGCCGAGGGGCGCGCATCTCGCAGCGCTGCACATTGACCAGGGCGTTCATGCTCCTGACCCTCGGCGCAGCGTGAGGCGCTCTCGCATGGAAGGTCTCGTTCTTCCCGTCAGTCGAGGCGCACGCCGGCCATCGTCACCATCTCGCGGCAGCGGTTGAGGCGCGCGGCGAAGACAGGGCCGAACTCGGCCGGCGGGATGAAGTCCACATCGGTGCCGTCTGCGCGCAGGGCGGCGGCAAGTTCCGGATCGCTCAAAGCCTGGCGGAAGGCCCCAGCAAGGCGCTCGATGCGATCAGCCGGCGTGCCGGTCGGCGCATAGACGCCGAGCGAGGTCGCGGCGATCGAGCGCCGGTAGCCGAGCTCCTCCATCGTCGGCAAATCCGGCATCCAGGCCGGCCGACGGGTCGCCGTGGTGGCCAGCGCCCGCATCCGCCGCGCCTCCAGATGCGTCCGGACGAGCTGGTAGGGGTAGAACATCATGGAGATCGTGCCGTTCAGCAGATCGGCAAAGAGCGATCCGGTGCCGCTCTGGTAGGCGACGCTGGTCAGCTCGATCCCGGCGTCGCGCGCGAAGAGTTCGCCGATGATGCGCGAAGCGGTGCCGGCGCCCGTCGAGGCGAAGCTGAGACGGCCAGGCTGTGCCTTGGCGAGGGCGACGAGCTCCGCCACCGTGCGGGCCGGTAGGCTGGGCGAGACCACGAGGACATAGGAGGCGGAGACGAGCCCGGCGATCGGCGCGAAGTCGCGCAGCGGATCGTAGGGCAGGCGCTGGAACAGCGCGGGGTTGAAGCACATGGCCTGCTCAGCGCCGAACAGAAGTGTGTAGCCGTCCGGCGCGCTGCGGGCGGCGATCTCCGTGCCGACGATGGCGTTGGCGCCGGGGCGGTTGTCGATCACGATGGGCACGCCGAGGAACTGCGGGAAGCGAGCGGTGAACTGGCGTGCGAAGGTGTCGTTGCCGGTGCCGGGCCCGTAGGGCACCACCACGCGGATCACCCTGTCGGGAAAGCCGCCCTGCGCTTGCGCCGGCGGCGCGAGGAAGGAGAGGGAGGCAATCCCGCCGAGGACGCATCGCCGTGTCGCCGCCTGGCCATTCGTCTTGTCCCGCGGCATCGAAGCGCGTCCGATCACCGATTTCCTCCGCCCTTGTTCGTTGTCGCCGCGCCGCCGGGTGCTATCCCGGCGAGGCTTGCGCCCACACAGATGTTCGTATATACAAACAGCGTATCTGATATACGTGCACGATGGGAGGCTGCCGGCACATTGTCAAGAAAACTCCGCGCCGCGTACCCAGTCCTTGCCTTTCGCCTGTTGTTGATCCCATATGAGAACACGTTGCCGTATACTCGATCTAAGCCGACCTCGGCGCGGGGCTACCAAGAGCGGGCGCCCCACGGCGGCAAGGGGTCGTCTTTGAACCGCAGCGACACGGCTTCTAGGCACGGGCACCCATCGGATCGCGTGGTCGTATTGGCGGAGGACGAGAAAGGAAAATGGCGAGCCTGGCCGGTTCGTCGATCGCGGTGGCTGCCGGGACCGGTCGGCGGAGCGTGATGACCGGGCTTGCGGCGGCTTGTGTTGCGCCGATCCTCGGCGCGGGCGGACGCGCGCAGGGAACCGACGTCGTCGTCGAGACCGCGTCCGGGAAGGTCCGCGGCATCGCGGCGGAGGGCGTCCAGCTGTTCCGTGGCATTCCCTACGCGGAATCGACGGCTGGCGCCAACCGCTTCATGCCGCCGCGCCCACGCAGGCCGTGGGCCGGTATCCGCGATGCCCTCGCCTTCGGCGCCCCCGCACCGCAGACGCCGGTCGCGGTCACCCCGCTGACCGACTGGTATTACGACCCGGCGCCGGCCTCCGAGGACTGTCTCTCGTTGAACCTGTTCACGCCGGAAGCGGGCAGCGCGGCGCGCCGGCCGGTCATGGTATGGCTGCATGGCGGCAACTGGGCGTTCAGCGCGGCCTCGGCCCCGGGTTTCGACGGCGGCAATCTCGCCAGGTTCGGCGATGTCGTCGTCGTCACCGTGAACCATCGTCTCAACCTGTTCGGCCATCTCATGCTGGCCGACAACGACGAGCGCTTCGCGGATGCGGGCAATGCCGGTGTGCTCGACATGATCGCGGCGTTGCGGTGGGTGCGCGAGAATGCGGCGGCATTCGGGGGCGATCCGGGCAACGTGACCATTTTCGGCCAGTCCGGCGGCGGCGCCAAGGTGACCGCGCTGATGGCCGTTCCCGCGGCGAATGGACTGTTCCACAGGGTCATCGCCCAGAGTTGCAGCGGCAGCTTGCGCATCGCCGGCCAGGAAGAGGCGGCGGCCATGGCACATGCCCTGGCGCGACAACTCGGCCTTGCCCGCGCCACCGGCGCGGCGCTGCAGGCCGTCCCGCTGGAGCGGCTCGCCGCCGCCCTCGCCGCTTCGCCGCGTCCGTACCGCCCGGTGCTGGATGGCCGCAGCTTCACCCGCCACCCGTTCGACCCGGACGCGCCGCCGCTGTCGGCCGGCATCCCTCTCATGCTGGGCAATGCCGCGGCCGAAACGCGGCTCGCCATGGCGGCCGACCGGCGCAACTTCTCCCTGGAGCCGGACGAGGCGCGCCGGCGGATCGAACGCTTCCTGCGCAGTGATGGTGTCGAGACGGACCGCATCATCGACGCCTATCGCAGCGCCGAGCCGGAGGCCTCGGCGAGCGATCTTCTGGCGGCAATCACCACCGATTTCATGTATCGCCGCAACACCACGCGTCACGCGGCGCTGCAGGCGGCGGCCGGGCAGGCGCCGGTCTATGCCTATGTGTTCGACTGGAAGGCCCCGGTCTTCGAAGGCCTGCTGCGCGCGCCCCATACGGTGGAGGTGCCCTTCGTCTTCGGCACCGCGCGCGCCGCGGCCGGCCTCGTCGGGACCGGACCGGATATCGAGCCGTTGACCCGGATGACGATCGCCACCTGGTCCGCCTTCGCGCGCACCGGCGATCCGAACAATCCAACCATCCCGCACTGGCCGCGCTACGAGGCGCAGCGCCGCTCGACCATGAGTCTGGATGTCGCCTGCCAGGTGCGGAGCGATCCAGGCGCTCGCGCGCGCGCCGCGCTCAGCGGCCTGCCGCATTTCGAATACAGCATGCCGATCACCTATGCCCGGCCTTGAAGGCGCCCGTCACCATCTGGGCAGCGCCATAGGTCCGCGCCGGCACGCGCGCGGATCACCGACGGCGAATCGAGGAGACGTCGATGCAGCCGACTCCTAGGCCGACCCGCCGTCACCTACTTGCCGGTGCCATTGTCGCCAGCGGCATCCCGCCCGCCGCGATAGCGAATGAGCTCGCTTATCCTTCCCGGCCAATCAGGGTGCTGGTCGGGGTGCCGCCGGGCGGCAGCACGGATGGTCTGACGAGGCTCTTCGCCGACTGGCTCCGTCAACGCATGGGTCAACCGGCCGTCGTCGACAACCGGCCAGGCGTGAACTCGGCCATCGCGGCCGAGGCGGCCGCTCGCGCGCCGGCCGACGGCTACACCTTGCTGGCGGCGACCGACGCGCTCATCACCGTTCCATTGCTTCAGCGCGTGTCCTTCGACCCGTTCAGGGATTTCGTGCCGATCGGAACGGTCGCCATCAATCGCTTCGTGCTGGTGGTCCATCCCTCCGTGCCCGTCAACTCGGTCGCCGAGCTGATCGCCTACGCCAGGGCGCGACCGGGCCAGCTGAACTACGGCTCATCCGGCAGCGGCGGCACCTCGCATGTCGCACTCGAGATCTTCAAGATGCAGACGGGGACGGATCTGGTCCATGTTCCCTACCGGGGCGCGGGCCCTGCTCTCAACGATGCGATTGGCGGCCGTTACGAGGTCTCGTTGTGGACGCCGCTGGCGGTTGCGGCGCACGTAACCTCCGGCAGGCTCAAGGCGCTGGCGGTCACCGGCCCGGCGCGCCTGCCGATGCTGCCGGACTTGCCGACATTCGCCGAAGCAGGGCTGCCGCAATACGACAGGAAGTCCTGGTTCGTGGTCTTCGCACCGAGCGGGACTCCAGGGCCGATCGTCGAGCGTCTCGCTTCCGAGATCAGAGCGATGCTCGCGTCTCCGGCGATGCTGGAGATCCTCGCAAGGCATGGGGTCGAACCCTTCCTCGCCACACCGGATCAGGTCACGGCCATGCTGCGCGCGGATACCGAAGAGCTCCGAAGAGTGATCCAGGTGGCTGGGATCAGGATGGATTGAACGGTGAGCATGATGCCCGAGACCCTGACCTTGACCGTCGCCCGCTACGCGGCTGCGACTTCCTATGCATCCCTGCCGGCGGAGGTGCGCGAACGCGCCAAGCAGGTCGTCCTCGATGAGGTCGCCTGCGCGTTCTTCGGCCGCCGGAGCCTCGCCGGCGATCTCGGCGCGCGCTACGCGGCGCAGTGCGGCGGCCCGGGTGAGGCGCGAATCTACGCCACCGGCCAGCGCGTCTCCGCCCCCAACGCGGCGCTCGCGAATGGCGGCGCCGGCCATGGCGAGGAGGTCGACGGCGCCCATGTCGTCGGCGGCCATCCCGGCGCCACCATCGTCCACGCCGCGATGGCGATGGCCGAGCGCCAGCGCGCCAACGGGGCCGAGCTGCTGAACGCGGTCGTGCTCGGCTATGACGTCGGCACGCGCGTGGTTGAGGCGTGCGGCGGGCTGTTCTCGGTGAAGAACCGCTTCGGCCTGAATTCGGATTTTCTCTATGCGATCGGCGGCGCCGTTGCGGCCGGGCACCTGCTCGGGCTGGACGCGGATGCGCTGTGCCACGCCATGGCGCTCTGCACTTTCCAAACCAATGCCCTCTGCGCCCTCTACGCGGAGGACCGGCACATCAGCAAGTCGTTCTGCAACGGCCAGTTCGCGTTCGGCGCCGTCAGCGCCGCACTGATGGCCGCGGCCGGGCTGGAAGGCCACAGGGACATCCTCGGTGCTTCCTACGGCGTGCTGCACGCATGGGGCGCGGAGGGGCGTCGCGAGGCGGTGGTGGAGGGACTCGGCCGGCGCCACACCATCATGTCGGCGAACTTCAAGATGCTGAACGCAGGCTACCCGATCCACGCGCCCGTCGAGGCGGCCCTGACGCTGGTCGCCGAGCACGGCCTCGCGCCCGGCGCCATCGAGGCGATCAGGGTCGGCATGCCGACCAACGCGATGAAGGTCGTCGACAACCGCGACATGCACAACATCTGTGTCCAGGACATGGTCTGCGCCGCCTTGGCGCAGGGCGGCCTCAGGCTGCGCGAGTCGCCCTTCCCGGAGGTCCTGGCAGACCCGGTCTTCGCGCGCCTCCGCGAAAGGATCGTGGTCCATGGCCATCCGGATCTGAATCGTGACCAGCCGGAGGGCCGCGGCGCGATCGTGGAGATCGTCACCGCCGCCGGCGCCACGCTCACCCGCCGCGTGGAGTATCCGAAGGGACACAGCCTGCGCGGCGGCCTGACCTGGGCCGACCTTGCGGCCAAGTGGCAGGAGGGGCTGCCCGAATGCGACGTGGACAGGATGCTGGCGATCGTGCGTCGGCTCGATGAGGTCGAGGACGTCGCGGTATTCCTCGACGCCCTGCGGCCGCGGGCCTGACCGCTCCCCGGGGACGATTCCGAACGTTGCGGTGCCCCGATATGGCCTTGGGGGGTGGTCGCGCCGCAGGCCGTCCACGAGTCATGGGAAGTGTTCCGTCAGGTCCCGGTCCTGCCGCCGCCCATTGCTTGCCCGCGGAGTTGGTCGGATGCGGGGCGGCCAGGTGATCATTGCCGCGCCGCGGCGGCGCGCTGCGAGGGGAGGGTAGGCTGATGAACGCCGACACGGAATACGAGGTCTACGCTGTCCGCTACGCGCACAACGCAGGGCGCCGCCTGGCGGAGAATTTCGTGCCGCCGCTCGCCGAGCCGGTGGAGCTGCACGATTCACCGATGCCGATGAGCTGCTTTGTCTGGGTGATCCGCGGCGGCGATCGCACCTTCGTCGTGGATACCGGCTTCGACCGGAAGGAGGCGGAACGCCGGGGCTGGGCGCACGCGCTCGACGTGCCGGTCGAGGACGGTCTGCGTGCGCTTGGCGTGCAGCCCGACGCGGTGGAGGACGTCATCCTGACCCATCTGCACTGGGACCATGCCGGCAACCACGACCTGTTTCCGCGCGCCCGCTACCACGTGCAGGACCGGGAGGCGCGGTTCTGTACCGGCCGCTGCATGTGCCACGGCTTCATGCGCCGGCCCTACGCCGCGGACGACGTCGCCGCCTTCGTCCACAGGCTCTACGCAGGCCGGATCCAATTCCACGACGGAACGGAGGAGATCGTGCCGGGGATCACTGTGCATTGGGTCGGCGGGCATGCGCGCGGACTGCAGGTGGTGCGCGCGCGGACGCGCCGCGGCTGGGTCGTGCTCGCCTCCGACGCCAGCCACTACTACGCCAACATAGACCAGTCGCGGCCCTTCTCGCTGGTGGTGGACATGCAGGACCTGCTGGAAGGCTTCCGGACCGTGCGCGCCCTTGCATCCTCCGACAGGCATTACATCCCGGGCCACGACCCGCTCGTCTCGCAGCGCTATCCCGCCCTTCACGCGGACCTGCCGCATATCGTGCGGCTGGACGTGGCGCCGCGCGAATGACGATCCGCCATGCGATTGGCAAGCAAGGCCGCGTCGATCGCCGGTACCTGCATGGGCATCGCCCGCCCCCTGGCGAGAACGAGGCAGAGCCCTGTTCTAGGAGATCACGCCTTCGGCCTTGAGCGCGGCGAGTTCGCGGGGCGAGTGACCGAGCCAGCTGCCGTACACGGCCTCGTTGCCGGCCCCGAGGGGCAGGCTCGGTTCGATCACGCGCCGCGGCGTGCCCTCGAACACGAGCGGCGAGTGCATCAGCACGACCGGGCCCAGCTCCGGATGGTCCACCCATTGCAGGCTCCCCCGCGCATGCATGTTCGCGTCTGCCATCACCTCCGACAGATCGCGCACAGGCGCGCACGGGACTTTCGCCGCCAGCATGAGCCGCGCGATCTCATTGCGGCTGTACCGCCTCGTCCAGCTTTCGATCAACTCGTCGACGGCTTGGAAATTCTGCACCCTTGCCGCCCGGGTGAGGAAGCGCGGATCCTCCTTGAGGTCGGGCCTGCCCATGACGTCGAGGATCGAACGAAAGTGGTGGTCCCCGGGTGCGTTCAGCACGACATGGCCATCGGTCGCCTGGTACACGTTGTAGGGTGACACGCCGAGGCCGCCATGCCGGTTCCCCGTGCGCGCGGGCGCCGCGGCGCCCCGGGCCTGCAGCATCCCGAGATTGGAGGCGAGCGAGGCATAGGTCGCGTCCTGCATGGACACGTCCACGACGCGGCCCCGGCCGGTGCGCTCGCGCCCATAGAGCGCCGTCACCACTGCCGCATAGAGGTGGATGCCGGCCAGAAAGTCGCACAGCGCGGCGCCCGCCTTCACCCCAGGCTGGTCGGGATAGCCGGTCGCGGCGATCACCCCGCACATCGCCTGCATGACGAGGTCCATGGCCGGGTAGTCGCGATACGGGCCGTCCTTGCCGTAGCCTGAGCTCGAACCATAGATGAGCCGGGGATTGATCCGGTGCAGGTCGGCAGCGCCCAGCCCCAGTCGGTCCATCACGCCGGGCGAGAAGTTTTCCACCAGGACGTCCGCGCGCTGGACCATCTCCCTCAGCAGAGCGCGCCCCTTCTCCGATTTCAAATTGAGCGTGACCGGCTTCTTGTTGGAGTTGAGCATGGCGAATGGCAGCGCCGCGCCGCCCATGTCGCCGCGGCTGCGCAGGTGCTCGCCCGTCAGCGGCTCCACCTTGATGACCTCGGCGCCGGCCATTGCCATCAGGAAAGTTGCATAGGGACCATTGTAGACATGCGAGAGATCGATGACCGTGATCTCCGCAAGAGGATATCGGGTCGGTGTCGTGGACATGGCGGCTTCCAGGTTCATGATGTGCGCGACGCGGCGGCGCGGGCCACGACGCGTTGCGCGGCGCGATGATGCGGCCGGTCGAGCATGCGTCCGTCCAGCGCGATCGCGCCTGCGGCGGGCGCCGCGTCGAAGGCCTCGATGACGCGCCGGGCCCAGGTCAGTTCGGCGTCCGAAGGCGTGAAGGCCTCGTTGATGGGACCCACTTGGTCGGGATGGATCGCGACCTTGCCCGAGAAGCCGTCGCGCGCCGCCTCGGCTGCCTCGGCCTGGAGCCCCGCGGGATTGCGGAAATCCGTGTAGACGGCGTCGATGGCCGGCACGCCCGCTGCCGTGGCGCCGAGCAGGGTGAGCGCGCGCGCGAGCTGATAGGGCGCCGTGTAGCCGCCGTCGGGCCCGCGATTGGCTCTGGCGCCGATGTCGCTCGCGAGGTCTTCGCCGCCCCAGAACAGCGCGCACAGGCGCGGTCCCGCATCGGCGGCGTAGCTGTGCAGCCCGAACAGGCTCGCCGCCGTCTCGGTGACGATCGGCAGGATGCGCAGCGACCCCTCCGGGATGCCGTGGCGCGCCTCGTGCTCCGACAACTGGGCGGCGAGCTGCGCCACGTCGCGGCCGCCAGAGCACTTCGGCAGCATGATGCCGTATGGCCGGGCGCCTACGACCGCGTCGAGATCCGCCGGCACCTGCCCGCTCGCCAGCGAATTGACCCGCACGAACATCGGCATGCAGTTGCGATGGGCGCTCACGAATTCGGCACACCTCCCGCGCGCCCTGGCCTTCTCGGCTTCCGGCACGGAGTCCTCCAAGTCGAGGATCAGCGCATCGGCGCCAGAAGCGCGTCCCCTTTCGCCCTTGCGCGCGTCGTGGGCCGGGACGAAGAGCAGCGAACGCATCCTGATCGTCGCCTCCTCAGAACGTACCCATCGACAGGAAGCCGTGCAGCGGATCGAAATCCTCGACGAGCTTCTTGCCGACGAGATCCTTCAGCGCTTCGGTGGCGCCGCCGCCGAGCGGGCCGTAGCGCACCGCGCGGTAGATGCGGGAGATCGGGTAGTCGTCGGTGAAGCCGTAGCCGCCGTGCACCTGAAGCGCCTCGTGGGCGACGCGGATGGCCATTTCGTTGACAAACATCTTGGCGATGGCCGTCTCGTACGGGTCGGGGAACGGGTCGGCCGTCAGGCACGCGCGGTACAGCAGGCTGCGGCCGGCCTCGATATCACGGTACATCTCGGCGAGCTTCCACCGAATGCCCTGGAAATCGGCGACGGGCTGGCCGCGGATCGTCCGTTCCCGAACGTACTTGATCGCCTCCTCGAAGGCGCCCTCGGCCATGCCGAGGGAGACGCTGGGGTTCAGGCAGCGCTGGGTATTGAAGGCGGAGAGGAGCTTCTTGAACCCGCCTTCGCGGAGGAGCACGCTCTCGACCGGCACCTCGACGGCGTTGAACTGGATCTCCCCGAGGTATTCGCCGCCCATAGTGTGGTACCGTGCCGAGACCTCGAAGCCCGGCGTGTTCCGATTGACCAGCACGCAGCCGATCCCGTCGCGGCCCGGCGTCCCGTTGATGCGGCTAAAGACCACGAACCAATCCGCCTCGCCGGTCTTGCTGATCAACGTCTTCACGCCGTTGAGCACGGCGCGGTCGCCCTCGATGACCGTGTTCGTCCTGTAGTTTGGCACGTCCGTCCCGGCATGCGGCTCCGTCATGCAAACGGCCAGGTGGACCTCGCCCGAGCACACCTTCGGCAGAATGGCCTGCTTCATGTGTTCCGGCGCATAGGCCGAGATGACTCGGGTCTGGACGCCCACGCTGCTCATCACGCCGAGGGCTGTCGCATAGCAGTGCCTGGCGATTTCCTCGATGACCAGGGCGGTCTCGAAGACCTCCAGGTTCGCGCCGCCATATTCCTCGGGAACCGCCATGCCCATGACGCCGATCTCGGCGAGCCGCTTCAGGTTGTCCCAGGGGAAGCTGCCGTCCAGGTACTTGATCGAATTGGTGCGGAAATCCTTGTCGAGGCAGAGGCTGCGCACGGTTTCGACCAGTGCGCGCTGCTCCTCCGTGAGCAGCAGTCTCCGGTTGCTCATGTCGTCCCTCCTCCGTTGTGGCCGTGGCGCCCTTGGCTCAGCTTCGTGGCCCGCTCCTGCTGTGGCGATCGCGAAGGTGGCGCGCGGCGCGCCGTGCGCATGCGCGGGGTCGAGGACGGTCGAAGCCGAGAGCGGCGGCGTCGGTTGGGCGTCCATGCTGCGTCCTCCCCCGGCTGCCATGCCGCGAGAGGCGGATGGACAGCGGCTTCTAAATCATCTAAATGATCTCCTGGCCGATGGGAAGTACCCGTCGGCCGGCGTCTAGGCGAGTGAACGACCTCGGGAGGTGATCGTGGCTCAGTCCGGTCTGGCGACGGAAGCCGCTTCGTCCGATGCCCCAGTGCACGTCGACTTCGTCCAGCACTACGCCGCTTTCTCATCCACTCTCGCGATCAGCCGCCTGCCGGACGCTGCGATCGCGGCGGCGCGGCTGAACCTGCTCGATACGCTGGCCTGCGCCGCCGCCGGGCGCTCCGCCCCTGGGGTGGCCGAGGTGCTGGAAGTGGTGCGTGGCTGGGCAGGCGCGCCGCAGGCGGCGGTGTGGTGCACCGCCGATCGTCTGCCTGCCCATCACGCCGCCTGGGCCAACGGCGTCATGGCCCATGCGCGCGACTACGACGACACCCACGACGCCGCCGTGCTGCACGCCGACGTCTCGATCGTGCCCGCGGCGCTGGCCGCGGCGGAGCTGCGCGGGGTTTGCCCCGGCGCCGACCTGCTCGCCGGCGTGGCCGCGGGCCTCGAGCTCGTCTGCCGGCTCGGCGTGGCCACGCGCATCGGCATCATCGAGAGCGGCTTCATCTACTCCTCGCTGTTCGGCTATTTCGGCGCCGCCGCCGCGGCCGCGCGGGTCCTGGGCTTCAACGAGCGCGACACGCGGAACACGATGGGCATCGCCTACAGCCAGGCGGCCGGCACGCATCAGGTGACGCGCGACGCCGCGCTGACCAAGCGGATGCAACCAGGCCTCGCCGCCAAGGCCGCGATCCTCTCCGCAGAGCTCGCGCGGCGTGGCGTGCGCGGCGCACAGAACGTGTTCGAAGGCACGGACGGCCTGTTCCGCACCTATCTCCGCGACCGCTGCGATACCGAGGCGCTGCGCGAGCAGCTGGGCACGCGCTTCCACTTCGCCGACCTCAGCTACAAGCCCTATCCCTGCTGCCGATTCAACCATGCCGCGATCGACGCGGCGCTGGCGATCCGCTCCCAGCCCGGCTTCCGGCCGGAACGCGTGCGCCGCATCATGGTGGGCGTCAACCGTCAGGCCTTCGAGGCGGTGTGCACCCCGCCCGAGATCCGCCGCGCGCCCCGCACCATCGTGCAGGCGCAGTTCAGCATCCCCTACGCAGTGGCCTGCGCGCTCGCCGACGGCGCGGTGCAGCTGCGCCACTACACGCAGGAGGCGCTGGCGCAGCCCGACATCCTCGCGCTGGCCGCGTGCGCCGAATGCCGCACCGATCCGGCGATCGAGGCCAAATGGGGCCGCACCATCTCGCCCGCCGAATTGCTGGTCGAGACCGAGGACGCGGTATGCCGCGCTCGGGTGGATCATCCGCGCGGCCATGCGCACGCGCCCATGACGCCGGCCGATTTCGAGGCGAAGCTCCGCGACTGCCTCGCCTTCAGCGGCGTGCCCTGGCCGGACGGGACCGCAGAGCGCCTCGCGGTACTGACGCGCCGGGTCGAGCAGCTGGCGGATGTGCGCGAGCTGGTCGCGGCGGTGGCGCCGGGCGCGGCCGCGCCGTGAGCCTCGCCCTCGTGCGGCCCCTCCCGCCGGCGGGAAGCTTCGACTTCCGCGGCGTGCTGCGGGAGGGCGACACCATCGCCTGGCCCCAGGCGATCGGGGAGCCGCTCGGCCTGACGCGCCGCCTTCTCGCGCAGCGCGACGAGCTGCCGCCGCTCCGCCTCTTCCTCGGCATGTCGATGAGCGACACGCCTTCGGCGGTGCTTGCGGGAGGCTTCGTCGTCTCGGCGCTGAACGGCGCCGGCACCAACCGACGCCTCTCCGGCATGTCGGACATCCTGCCGGTCCACGTCTCGACCGTGCCGGCGTTGATCCGCGGCCGCCGGATCCCGGTGGACGTCGTGCTGATCCGGGCGCGGCCGCTGCCGGACGGGCGGCTGACGCTCGGCGTCATCGCCGACTACACCGCCGCGCTGCTCTCCGCCGCGCGCTGCGTGATCGCGGAGCTCGACGAGCGCCTGCCGTGCACCGGCGGCGATGCGGCGATTCCGGCCGCGGCGGTCCACCACCTCGTCGCGGCCGATGGCCCCGAGATCCTGATGCCCGATCCCGAGCCGTCCGCGCAGGAGGCGGCGGTGGCCTCACAGGTGGCTTCGGTGATCCCGGACGGCGCCACGGTGCAGCTCGGCGTGGGCGGCCTGCCGGTCGCCGTCGCGCGGGCGCTGTCGGGCCATCGCGATCTCGGCTTGCACAGCGGCGTGGTTCCGGATGCGGTCGTGGAGCTGATTCGGCGCGGCGTAGTGACGAATGCGCGCAAGGGGCTCGATGCCGGGCTTACCGTGACCGGCGGGCTGTTCGGCAGCCGGACCCTGCTCGACCACGCCGACGGCAATCCCGCCGTCGTGCTGCGCTCCGTCGAGCACACTCATGCCGCCGCCGTCATGGCGCGCCTGCACGCGCTGCACGCCGTCAACTCCGCGATCGAGGTCGACCTGACCGGCCAGGCGAATGCGGAGATCGCAGGCGGCCGCTATCTCGGCGCGGTCGGCGGGCAGGCGGATTTCGTGCGCGGCGCGCCGCTCTCGCCCGGCGGACGCGCGATCATCGCGCTGCCCTCCACCACGCCGGACGGGCAGACCTCGCGCATCGTGGCGGACTTGCGCGGCCGTCCGGTCACCACCGCCCGCGCCGACATGGACCTGGTCGTGACCGAGTACGGCGTGGCGGACCTGCGCGGGCAGGGTCTTGCGGAACGCGCGCGTCGCCTGGCTGCCATCGCGCATCCGGATTTCCGCGCCGCGCTGCGCGTCGCGCCGCAGGGGAACGCCAGATGACCGAAGTCTCCGCCGAGATCCGCACCGCTCGCGACGAGGCGGGTGTCCTGACCATCACGCTCGACCGGCCCGAGCGGCTGAACGCACTCGGCGTTGCGGCGACGGAGGCGCTGTGCCGCGCGATCGCAGGCGCGGCGGATGCGCGCGTCGTCATCATCCGCGGGACCGGCCGCGCCTTCTCCGCCGGTGCTGACCTCAAGGAGCGCCGCGCCATGGATGAGGCGGCGCGGCGTGCCCACAACCGGCTCATCAACGCCGCGGTGGACGCCCTTGCAGCCTTGCCGATGCCGACCATCGCTGCGCTCAACGGCCTGGCCCTCGGCGGCGGTTGCGAGATCGCGCTCGCCTGCGACCTGCGCGTTTCGGCCGACACCTCAACGATCGGGCTGACCGAGGCGCGCATCGGCGCCATTCCCGGCGCCGGCGGCACCCAGCGGCTGCCGCGCGTGGTCGGCACCTCCCTCGCGCTGGAACTCATGTTCACCGCGGAGCCGGTGACGGCGGCGCGCGCGCTGGAGATCGGCCTCGTCAACCGCGTGGTGCCGGCGGCCTTGCTCGAGGAGGAGGTCGCGCGGCTGGCCGCCCTCATCGCCTCCCGTGCGCCGGGGGCGGTGGCGCTGATCAAGCGCGTTGCGCGACAGGGCATGGAGCGCGGCCTCGCAGACGGCCTCGTGCTGGAGCGGGAGGCGCTGGCCTCCGTCCTCGGCTCCGAGGACTACGCCGAAGGTCTCGCCGCCTTCGCCGAGCGGCGTCCGCCGCGCTTCGGCGCTCGAAGGGGTCCGGCCTGATGGACCGCCCATTCACGGACAACGCCGGGCGGGACGACAAGGTGTTCAGCCCGCGCAGCAAGGCCGAGCAGGTGGCGATGCGGCTGCTCGATGCGATCGCCGCGGCGGGTCATCCACCGGGCACGAGCCTCGGGACGGAGGCGGACCTGCTCGCCGCCTTCGACGTCAGTCGCCCGACCCTGCGCGAGGCGCTGCGCATCCTCGAATCCCAGGGCGTGCTGGAGCTGCGCCAGGGACCCGGCGGCGGCATCCTGGTGCGCCAGCCGAGCGTGGACATCCTCGCCCACGGCCTGTCGGTGTTCCTGCGGCTGAACGAGGTGCCCTTCATTTCGCTGCTGCAGGCGCGCGAACTGATCGAGCCGACGCTGGCGCGCGAGGCAGCGCTGAACGGGACGGAGACGGATTTCGCGGCGATGGAGGCCTCGATCGCGCGCATGGCCAGCCTCGGCGAAGACGAGGCGGCCTTCGTCGAGGAGAACCGCGTGTTCCACGGCATCGTTGCGCGCGCCGGTGGCAACCGGGTGCTGGAGACCTTCTGGGCGACCATCTCCATCCTCGCCGATGGGCACCAGCATGGCGTGCGCTATTCCTTCGGCAATCGCCGCCATGTGATCGCTGCGCACCGGGCGATCCTGGATGCCTGCCGCGCCCGCAACCCCGACGCCGCGGCGGCCCGCATGCGAGAGCATGTGGGCGCGCTGGAGCACCTGGTGCGGGAGCGTTACCGTCACCTCTTGCAGGCGCCGACCAGCGTCGTCTCCCGGCCGGCACGCCGCGGCGGCACGGCGGCACGTTGAGGATGGACAGGAGCCTTCGACGATGAAGTTGGAGCTCACCGAGGAGCAGCGCGCCATGCTCGGCACGGTCCGCGGGCTGGCGCAGGACAGGTTCAAGCCGCGCGTGCCGCGATATCAGGACGGCACCTTCCCGTGGGAGAACATGGCCGAGCTCGCCGAGGTCGGAATCCTCGGCATGGCCGTCCCGGAGGAGTATGGCGGCCTCGGCCTGCCGGTGCTCGACACCGCGCTCGTGCTCGAGGAGGTGGCGAAGGTCTGCTACGTCACCGCGATGGCCCTGCTGGGCGAGGTCGGCGTGCAGACCCGCATCATCGCCGAGTACGCCCCGGAGCCGCTCAAGCGGCGGATCCTGCCCGCAATCTCCCGCGGCGACATGATCCTCGCGGTCTGCATGACCGAGCCGCACGCCGGCACCGACGTCGCGAACTACCGCACCAACACCATGGTGGAGGGCAACCGCCTCGTCCTCAACGGCACCAAGACGCTGATCAGCCGCGTGGACGAGGCCGGCGTCTTCGTCGTCTTCACCCGGATCGACAGGCAGCCGGGCCGCGAGGGCATCGGATGCGTGCTCGTCGAGCGCGGCACGCCGGGCTTTCGCGTCACCGCCCGCTACCACACGATGGGCGGAGAGAACCTGGCCGAGATCCAATTCGAGAACTGCGAGCTGCCGCCGGAGAACCTGGTCGTCCGCGACGACGGCTTCCGTCGCCTGCTCAGCGCCTTCAACACCCAGCGCTGTCTCAACCCGAGCATTTCCCTTGGCCTGGCCGAAGGCGCGTTCGAGGAGGCGGTGCGCTACTGCCGAGACCGCAGCGCCTTCGGCCGCGCGATCGGCGATTTCCAAGGCATGCGCTGGAAGCTCGCGGACATGTACCGCGACATCGAGGTCGGCCGTTCGATCCTGTACCGCGCCTGCGCCACCGCCGATCCCTTCCCCGATCCGCACCTCGCCGCGGTGGCCAAGATGTACTGCAACGAGATGTCGCTCCGCGTCACCAGCGAGGCGATCCAGGTGCATGGCGGCTATGGCTTCACCGACGAGTTCCCGGTTTCCCGTTTCTACCGCGGCGCCCGCTACGGGACCCTCGGCGGCGGCACCACGGAAACGCTGAAGGAGCTGGTCGGCAAGCGGGTCATGGCCGACTTCCCTGCCGATGACGGCTTCCTCGGCTTCGGCGGTTTCTGAGCGGCTGACCATGCGCGGTCGCCCAGTCGTCCCGGCCCGACAGCGGGTGGAAGGTGACGGAGCCGCTTGCCTCGGATGCAGACGCGCCGACGCTCGAGATCGCGGACGGCATGGCGGCGGCGCGCAGGCCGGCTGAGGTGCCCCGCAGCGATCGGGAGAGTCGAACGACAAGAGGAGTGGGGGGAAGAGGACATGCATGGGCAAGCGAAGCTGTCGCGCCGCGCGGCGCTCTCCGTACCGCTGGCGTTCGGCCGGCCGGCGGTGGCCACCGCCCAGGCCGATTGGCCGCTGCGCCCGCTGCGCATCGTCGTGCCCTTCGCGCCGGGTGCCAGCAACGACCTGATCGCTCGCGCCGCGGCGATCGGGCTGCAGCCGCTGCTCGGCGTGGGCGTGGCCGTGGAGAACCGGGCCGGCGCGGGGGGAGCCATCGGTTCGGCCGCGGTCGCGCAATCGCAGCCCGATGGCTACACGCTGATGATCGCCAGCACCTCCCTCACCATCACCGCGCCGGTCCAGAAAGTCCCATACGATCCGGTGCGCGACTTCTAGCCGGTCCGCTTGCTCGCTCAGTCCCCGATGGCGGTCGCCGTGCCGGGCAACAGCCCTTATCGCACCCTCGGCGAGTTCGTGGCCGCGGCACAGGCGAGGCCGGGCGCGATACGCTACGGTTCCGCGGGGCTGGGCGGCCTCAACCACCTCGCCGGCGCGACCTTCGCGCTGCGCGCGGGCGTGCGGATGGAACACATCCCCTATCGCGGCATGGCACTCGCTGTCACGGACATGATCGCCAACCGCATCGAGGCGGTCTTCCCCTCGCTGCCGGGCGTGATCGGCCAGGCCCGCAATGGCCAGGTGCGAATCCTTGGCCTCCTGACCCATGAACGCCATGTCGACCTGCCGGAAGTGCCCACGGCGCGCGAGGCGGGCTTCGACGTAGAGTTTCTCGTCTGGTGGGGCATTCTCGGCCCGCGCGGCATGCCGCAGGTGGCGGTGGATCGGCTTGACCAGGCGCTGCTGCAGGTGCTGGACACGCCCGACATGCGTCGCTTCCTTGCGGGCGAGGGCGCGACGCCGGCCATTCTGGGCCCGGACGCCTTCCAGCAGCTTATCGTGGCGGAAACGGCACGCTTCTCGGAGGTGGCGCGCGCCGCGGGCATCTCCGCCGGGTAGCGGAGTGCCCTGCACAAGAATGTGCGGCGCTGCCACCTCGGATGTTTGACGCGGGATTGCAGGACGAGGGATTACGGGGCGAATGGATGGTGTCCGACGGGTCCGGTTCACGCACGGCAGCCATCGCGGCGGCCGTCACCCTGTTTGACGAGGAGAGAAGACGCCTTTCGTGGCCGATTCCCAATCCGTGGACTGCCCGCGCAGCTGGGACGAAGGGCTGCTCGTCGCGAAATGCGGCGTGATGGCCGTGACGCCGGCATCGATCGGCAGGATCACCCCGGTGACCCATCGCGATTCGTCGCTGGCCAGAAACAGGATGCCGTAGGCGACGTCCCAGCCTGTGCCTTCGCTCTTCAGCGCACCCGCGTTCCGGCGTGCCTCGCGAAATCCATCCGGCAGCCATCCGCCGGCGCTGATGACCGGCGTGAAGAGGAAGCCCGGGCAGATGCAGTTCACGCGGATGCCGTCCGGCCCATGATTGCCGGCCATGGTGCGTGTCATGTTGAGCAGGGCACCCTTGGAGGTCGGATAGAAGAGATTGGTATGTCCGCCGATCATGCCGGTGATCGAGGAGATGTTGATGATCGAGCCGCCGCCGGCCTGCCTCATCTCCGGCACGGCGAAGCGGGCCATCAGGACCATCGAGGTGACGTTGATGCGCATGCCGCGGTCCCAGGCTTCCAGGTCCACGCTGGTGGCGTCTCCCGGCACGCGGGCTGTTCCGACATTGTTCACCAGGATGTCGAGCCGGCCCCAGTGATCCGCCGTCCGCCGCACGGCGGCGCGGCATGATTCCGGGTCGGTCACGTCCGCTTCGACGACTATGCACTCGCCGCCGTCCGTGCGGATGATCCGCGCCGTCGTCTCCGCGGAGGCTGCATTGACGTCCAGCAAGGCGATCCTCGCCCCGTGACGCGAGAGCGCGACGGCCGCGGCGCGCCCGTTGCCGAAGCCTTCGGCCACCGATCCGGCTCCGGTGACGATCGCGACCTTGCCGGCGACGCGATCGCCCCGTTTCACCGGTATCTCGGCCAGCATGGCGCGCTCGAAGCTGGCGTCATCCTCGACGGCGTTCGTGCTCATTCGACCCTCGTTCCTACGCCGATCTCGATGGCCGACCAGCGGGCCACCTCGGCCGAGATCAGCCGGGCGAAGGCCTCGGGCGTGCCCGGCGTTGCGACCGCGGCCTCGCGCGCAAGCTGCTCCCGCATCTCGGGCTCCTGCAGCGCGTCATTGAGGACAGCGTTGAGGCGGCTCACGATGGCGGCCGGGGTGCCTGCCGGCGCCATCAGCCCCCACCAGTACTCGATGGTCGAGCGCGGCAGCCCCACTTCGGTCAGCGTCGGAATGTCGGGCGCGTAGGACGACCGCTCCGCGCCGGTGACGACGATGCCGCGGAGGCGACCGCTCTCGAGCAGCGGCCGCGCCGAGGCGAAGCTGGCCAGCACCACCGTCAGGCTGCCGGCGATGAGGTCGACGAAGGCGGGCGCCGAGCCGCGATAGGGTACGTGCAGCATGCGGATCCCGGCCTCCGCCGCGATCATCTCCATCGCAAGGTGACTGAAGCTCGCCACCCCGGCGGAGCCGAAGCTCGCCGCGTCGGGCCGCGCGCGCGCCGCCTCCACCAGGTCGCGCATCGTCTGGATCGGCGAATTGTGGGCAACGACGAGCACCGTCGGCGTGGTGCCGATCCGGCCGACCGGGAGCAGGTCCTTCTCGAGATCGTAAGGCAGGGTCTGCCCGGAGCGGAGATTCGCCATGTTCGCGGAGGAAGCGAGCAGGATGGTGTATCCGTCCGACGCCGCCCTGGCGACGGCCTCGGTCGCGATGATGCCGCCGGCACCCGCGCGGTTGTCCGGCACGATGGTCTGCCCGAGCGCGCTTCCCATCTTCGCGCAGAGCGTGCGCGCGATGACGTCGGTGCCGCCGCCCGCCGCAAAGGGCACCAGCAGCCGGAGCGGCCGGTTGGGCCAGTTCGCCTGCGCATGCGCGCCACGCGGCCGTGGCAGCGCCACGGCGGATGCGACGCCTGCGGCGAGCACATGGCGGCGCCTCCAACGATGCTGCTCGTCCACCTGCATTCCTCCCATGCTCTGCCGTTCGTCCGCCGACGACCGCGGGTCCCCAAGTCGCGACATGCCCTGCGGGCCTCCGGGATGCCGGGGTGGCGCTCGGACAGGAACACCGGAACTCGCCGGGCCCGAGACGGCACCGGCGAGGGACATGCACCGCGCAAGGCTGGCCGCACCCTTCATCGCCCCGCGCACCTCCCTCGTCTCGGCGCCCATACCGGCGCCGTGGGCGTGGGCGCGGTGGCGACGACGATGACGACGCCAGAGCACCACAGGCGCCGCGACGATGTCAAGTTAATGGTTGACCACAGGTCGAAGCCAGGGCAGTTTCACCCCGCTGTCCCCCCGAACCCAACCGATGCTTCGGTACGGCGCCTTGGTTCGCACGGAGGACGACGAAGGCGATGGCCTTCCATTAACCATGGACCGGGGCCGAAATCATGGTCAGCGACACGCCGGAGCAGCGTGCGATCGAGGAAGGGGTGAACGCGGTCTGTGCCCGGTTCGGCGACGAATACTGGGCCGCATGCGACCGCGACGAGCGCTTCCCGACGGAGTTCCATCGCGCCATGGCCACCGATGGGTGGCTTGGCGTCACCATGCCCGAGCGCTTCGGCGGTGCAGGCCTCGGCGTGAAGGAGGCGGCGATCGTCATGCGCACGGTCGCGCGGCACGGCGCGATGACCGCGGCATCGTCCATCCACATCAACATGTTCGGCCCGCATCCCGTGGTCGTGCATGCGAGCCCGGAACAGCAGGAGCGCTGGCTGCCGCGCCTCGTGCGAGGCGAGGATCAGGTCTGCTTCGGCGTGACCGAGCCGAATGCGGGGCTCGACACCACCAGCATCACCACCTTCGCGACACGGGTGGATGGCGGATATCGCGTGAGCGGCCGCAAGATGTGGACGTCGACGGCGCAGGTCGCCAACAAGATCCTCCTGTTGACGCGGACGACCGCAAAGGCCGACGCGGCGCGGCCCACCGATGGGATGACGCTGTTCTACACCGACCTCGATCGCACCCGGATGGAAGTGCGGCGCATCCCGAAGCACGGCCGGGCCGCGGTCGATTCGAACGCCGTCTTCATCGACGACCTCTTCGTCCCAAAGACCGACCGGGTCGGCGAGGAGGGCAAGGGCTTCCGCTACCTGCTGGACGGCCTCAACCCGGAGCGCATCCTGGTCGGCGTCGAGGCCATCGGCATCGGCGAATCCGCTCTAGCGCGCGCCGCGCAGTACGCGCGTGACCGCGTGGTCTTCAACCGCCCGATCGGGATGAACCAGGCGATCCAGCATCCGCTGGCCGAGTGCTGGCTCGACCTCAAGGCCGCGATGTTCATGGCCGAGAAGGCGGCCGAGCTCTACGACGCAGGCAGGCCCTGCGGGGCCGAGGCGAATGGCACCAAGCTGCTCGGGGCGCGCGCCGGATATCGGGCCTGCCTGCAATCCGTCATGACGCATGGCGGCATGGGCTACGCCAAGGAGTACCACGTGGAACGGCTGCTTCGGGAGGTGCTGCTCACCCGCCTCGCGCCGGTGTCCGAGCAGATGATCCTTTGCTTTATCGCCGAGAAGGTGCTCGACCTTCCGAAATCCTACTGAACAGGCCATCGGGGAAGGCGCATGCAGCCGCTGTCCGGCATCAAGGTTCTCGATCTGACGCGCGTCCTGGCGGGCCCTCTCTGCGCGCAGGCGCTGGGCGACCTCGGGGCCGACATCATCAAGGTGGAATCCCCCGGGCTCGGCGACGAGACGCGAGGCTGGCCGCCCTTCAAGGGCGAGGGGCTGGGTGCGGTGTTCTTGTGCGTCAACCGCAACAAGCGGAGCATCGCGATCGACCTGAAGAGCGAACGTGGCAGGGCGCTCGTGCACGACCTCGCACGGCGCTGCGACGTGGCGATCGAGAGCTTCAGCACCGGCGTCGCCGAGAAGCTCGGCATCGATGCCGCAACCTTGCAGGCCGTCAATCCGCGCCTGATCCATTGCGGGATTTCGGGGTTCGGGCGCGAGGGCCCGCTGCGGCAGGCGCCCGGCTACGACGTCATCCTGCAGGCCTTCACTGGCGTCATGTCGCTGACCGGCGACGAGGGCGGCGGCTACATCCGCAGCCCGATCTCCCCGATCGACCAGATGACGGGGACGCACGCGATCATCGGGATCCTCGCTGCCCTGATGGAACGGCAGCGGACGGGAAAGGGCGGCACGGTGAGCGTGTCGCTGTTCGACACCGCGATGGCGTTGCAACGCTACAACCTGCAGAGCTTCTGGCAGACCGGCGTGCAGCCGCCGAAATGCGGCTCGAGCCATGAGTCCCTGTGTCCCTACCAGGCCTTCGAGGCCTCGGACGGGCCGATCATGATCGGCGTCGCCAACGACAACCTCTGGCGCAAGTTCTGCCGCATCGCCGCGTTGGAGGACATCGTCGACGATCCCCGCTTCCGGACCAACGCCGACCGCGTCGCCCATCGCGCGGAGACGGTCGCCCGGGTGCAGGCCAGGATCGCGACGCGGCCGGCCGCGCTCTGGTATGAGGAGTTGTCGAAGGCCGCCGTGCCGTGCTCGCCGATCAACACGCTGGCCCAATTGCTCGATCACCCGCACACCCGAGGCAGCGACGTCGTGGTCTCCTATGACCACCCGGTTGTCGGTCCGACTACGAGCGTCGGGCAGCCCTACATCCTGAACGGCCAGCGGCGGACGGCCGGATCTCCGCCGCCGACGCATGGTCAGCATACCGATGCGATACTCGCGGAGCTCGGCCTCACAGCGTCCGAGATCGACACGCTTCGCGCCGCCGACATCGTCGCCTGAAGAGCGTCGGATCGCTCGCGGGATTGGCGAACCTCGGCTTCCAGTGAGCCGCAAGCAACGGAGGATACCGTCATGGCAGGTGTCTACTACGAAGAGCTGGAACCGGGTCGCGTCTTCCAGCACGCGATCCGCCGCACCCTCACCGAGATGGACAATGTCCTCTACTCCGCGCTGACCCACAATCCCGCGGCCCTCCACCTGGACGAGGAGTATTGCCGGACGCAGACCGAGTTCGGCCAGCGCATCGTCAACAGCGCCTTCACCTTGGGCCTCGTCGTCGGCATCTCGGTCGGCGACACCACGCTCGGCACGACGATCGGCAATCTCGGTTTCGAGGAGGTCCGCTTTCCCGCTCCCCTCTTCCATGGCGACACTCTGCACGCGGAGACCGAGGTGATCAGCCGGCGGGAGAGTTCCTCGCGGCCGACGGCCGGCATCGTCGTCTTCGAGCATCGCGGCTTCAATCAGAAGGACGTGCTGGTCGCGCGCATCCGCCGGACCGGGCTGATGCTCAAGCGGCCGGCAGCCTGACCGGCCGGCGAGGGGAAAACGCATGTCGACACCGAGGTCGTTCCTGTTTGTCCCGGGCGACAGCGCCCGCAAGATGGCGAAAGCCGAAGCCACCGGCGCACATGCCCTGATGCTCGACCTCGAGGACGCGGTCGTGCCCGAGAGCCTGCCCGCGGCGCGCCAGCTCGTGCGCGACTACCTCATGGCGCACCAGGAACGGAGCCGGCAGCAGGTGTGGGTGCGCGTCAATCCAATCGACAGCCCGCACAACCTGCCTGACCTCGCGCAGATCGTCGCCGGCGCGCCGGATGGCGTGCTCCTGCCGAAATGCCAATCCGGGCAGGATGTGGTCTGCCTCGATCACTATTTGACGGCCCTGGAATGCCGCGAGGGCGTGTCGCCCGGATCCATCCGGATTATGGTGGTTGCCACCGAAACCGCCGGCTCGATCTTCGAGCTCGGCAGCTACAGGCGAGCGAGCCAGCGCCTCTACGGCCTGACCTGGGGTGCCGAAGATCTGGCCACCGCCCTCGGCGCTGCCACGAACAAGGGCGACGACGCGGCCTATGGCTTCGCCTACCAGATGGCCCGCAACCTGTGCCTGATCGGCGCCAAGGCGGCCGGCGTCGAGCCCATCGATACCATGATGCCGGATTTTCGCGACGCCGACGGGCTGGAACGGGAGGTGCGCCGCGCACGGCAGGATGGTTTCACCGCCAAGTTCGCGATCCATCCGGATCAGGTCGAGATCATCAATGCCGGCTTTCGGCCTGCGCCGGCCGAGGTCGAGCGCGCGCAGGAGATCGTGGCGGCGTTCAGGGAGGCGGGCGGCCAGGGTGCGGTCCAGGTGCGGGGCAAGATGCTCGACAGGCCGCACCTGACGCAGGCGCTCCAGATTCTGCGGGCCGCAGCGATTGACCCCTAGTGTCCTGCCCACTCCGTTCGCGGCACGTCGCGGCGAACGGAGCGGATCGGGAGGTCACGGAAAACAACCGCTAGTGTCCCGATTCCGGAGTACGCGGCGATGGGCAAGGGCTTCGGAATCGGGACACTGGCCGGCACCATGCGCGACGAGGAGACGTCAAGGGTGATCACGCGCAGACTTCTCGGCCTGCTGACCCTTGGCATGCCGTCGATCGCAGGACCGGCCCTGGCCCAGGAAGGCTATCCCGCCCGCCCGATCACCATCATCGTTCCGTTCGGCGCCGGCAGCGGCACCGACGTGATCACGCGCATCATCACGGACGAGATGGCCCGAAACATGAGGGCCACCTTCGTCATCGACAACAAGGCGGGCGCAAGCGGGCAACTCGGGACCGAGTTCGTGGCCCGCGCCCGACCGGATGGCCACACATTGCTCGTCGGCACGAACTCGACGCATTCGGCCAACCCCTTTGTCTTCCGCACGCTCCGATACGATCCGGTGAACGGTTTCGCGCCGATCGGGCGGATGACGATCAATCCGCTGGCCTTCCTCGTGCGCCAGGAATCGCATTTCCGAACCCCCCAGGATCTGCTGGGCTTCGCGCGCGCCAATCCCGGGCGGCTGAGCTATGGCTACGGGAACACGGGCGGGCAGGTCTCCGCGGCGATGCTGGTCAACATGGCCCGGATCGATGCGCTGTCCGTACCGTACCGATCGACGCCACAGGCATTCGCGGACCTCATGGGCGGCCGCATCGATTTTGCCTTCGTCGATATCGCCGCGTCGCAGGAGTTGATCGAGTCCAGCAAGTTGCGCGCCTTGGCGGTGACCAGCCCGGGACGCTTCCGCAGCCTTCCCGACGTGCCCGCGCTGCAGGAGACCCCTGGCCTCGAGGAGTTCGAGCTGTTTGCCTGGCTGGGCCTGATGGGGCCGGCCGAGACGCCGCAGCCGATCGTCGCGCGACTGAATGCGGAGCTCCGCACGGCGCTCGAGCGGCCCGAGGTGCGCCAGCAGCTGGAGCACCGGATGGGCTCGATCGTGGAGCCGACCAGCGTCGCGGAATTCGCCGCCTTCATGCACGCGCAGCGTGAGCTCTGGCGCCGCCGGATCGGCGAGGCGGGCATCGAGCCGGAATAGGCCGGCGACAACAGCCGATACGGGAAGGACAATGATGCGGTATGATCGTCGCGCTGTACTCGAGCGCGTAGTCCTGGCCGCCGGGACAACCGCGCTGCCGCTGCCATCCCTGGCGCAGACCTTCCCGGCGCGGACCGTGACGATCGTGGTCCCGAGTTCGCCGGGCGCGCCGTCGGACCTCATCGGCCGTCACCTGTCGCAGTCCTTCGCGGCGATGACGAAGGGCACCTTCGTGACGGACAGCCGGCCAGGCGCAAACGGCATCGTCGGCGTTCGCGCGGTCGTCAACGCACCGGCCGACGGCCACACCCTGCTGTTCACCACCATGTCCCCGATCGTGCTGAACAAGTATCTCCTGCGGTCGCTGCCCTACGATCCGGAGGCGGATCTCGTTCCGGTCGGCCTCATGGCCCGCAGCACCATGTGGCTTGCCGTGCCGCGCGCATCACGGTTCACGAGCGCGCATGAGATCATCGGCTTCGCCCGGCAGGAGCCGACGCGGCTGAACTATGGCTACGCCACCGCCGTGCCTCAGCTTGCCGGCAGCATGCTGGAGCAACTGACCGGCGCACGCTTCACCTTCGTCTCCTACCGGGCGCATACCGCGATGGTGACGGCCCTGGTGTCCGGGGAGCTCGACGTCAGCATCACCGATACGGCGAGCCTCGCACCGTTCGTCGAGTCCGAGCAGGTCCGCCCGCTGGCGTCCACGGCGCCGGTGCGCCTGCCCATGTACCCGAACATTCCGACCTTCCGAGAGCTCGGCATCCCCTATGACCTGGTCGCGTGGCATGGGCTCTTCGTCCGGCGGGGAACGCCACCCGAAAGCATCGCTCGGCTGGAAGACTTGTTGCGGACCGCGGCGCGCTCACCCGAACTCCGGAGCTATCTCTCCGCCAATGCACTGGACGATTATCTGGTGATCGGGCGCGACGCGTCGTCCCAGGTCGCCGCCGATTTCGAACGCTGGGCGCGGATCACCCGCGAGGCCGGCGTCGTCCCGAATTGAGACAGCCCGCCGGGCTTGGGGAGGCCAGGATGCACCTGCTCGACGGAACCATGTGGCGCCTGGTCGAGAGCCGCGCTTGGGATGCGGAGGGCCAGCCGTTGCCCGCGCCCTACGGGGCCAGGCCCGTCGGCCAGATCACCTTCGTGCATGGCCGCATGCTGGCGGCGCTCTGCAACGGCGATGCCGATGTCGGAGATGCCGACCGCGGCTTCAGCTCCTATGGCGGACCCTACACCTTCGACGGGACCACGCTGGTGGTGATGGTCGATGTCGCCGCGGATCGCAGCCGCCTTGGCGGGAAGCAGGTCCGCAACGTCGTCCTGGAAGGATCGCGCATGCTGCTCCGGCCGCCCCTCCGGCGCTACGGCGACGCGCAGCAGCGGCGGGAACTGGCCTGGGAATGTGTCTGGCGCGCAGACGGAGCGGCGCATGGCGGTTGAGCCCCGGGCGGCGGATCATCGGCGGTCATCACCACGGATCGCCGAAGCAGGAATTTGGGAGAACATCACGCGATGAGCGATGAGGCGAAGCCGATCGTCGGCTTCATTGGGCTTGGCATCATGGGCGGGGCCATGGCGTCCAATCTGCAGCGGGCCGGATACCGGCTCGTCGTCAACGATATCCGGCGCGCCGCGGCGGAGCGGCATCTGCAAGCCGGGGCCGAGTGGGCTGACATGCCGCGCGTCTTGACCGAGCGCTGCGACGTCGTCTTCTCCTGCCTGCCCAGCATTCCCGCGATCGAGGCCGTCGCGCTCGGGCCCGACGGGATCATCCAGGGCATCCGGCGGGGCCAGGCCTACTTCGAGATGTCGACGAATACGCCGGGCTTGGCGCGACGCTTGCACGACGCCTTCGCCGAGCGCGGAGCGCACATGCTCGACGCGCCGATCAGCGGCGGCGCGCGCGGTGCCGAGCGCCGCCGCCTCGGGATCTGGGTCGGCGGCGAGAAATCTGCCTTCGTGCGCTTCGAGCAGGTGCTGCGGGCGATGGGCGACAAGCCGGTGCACGTCGGCGGCCCCGGCACCGGCATAGTCACCAAGTTGGTGCACAACTGCGCCAGTCAGACCACGCAGGCCGCGATCACCGAGGTGTTCGTCCTGGGTGTCAAGGCAGGCGCCGATCCGCTGGGCCTCTGGCAGGCGATCCGGCAGGGCTCAATCGGACGCCGGCGGACCTTCGACGGCCTGATCGACGAGTTCCTGCCGTCAAGCTTCGACCCACCGCATGCGGCGCTCCGCATCATCCAGAAGGACATGATGATCGCGACCGAGTTCGCCCGTGAACTCGGTGTGCCGATGCGCCTGGCCAGTCTGGCGCTTGCGGACGTTCAGGAAGCCATGAATCGTGGTTGGTCAGAGCGCGACTGCCGTTCGGTCATGCTGCTCCCGCAGGAGCGTGTCGGCGTCGAGATCAAGGTCGATCCGGCGGACATCCAGGACGTGCTCCGGCGCGACCCGCCCGCGCCGACGGACACGAAATATGGCGACGAGTCCTAGCGGATTGTCATCTGCGGCGTGCGCGTTCGAACAAGGCCGGGGGCGGAGAGAACTCCGCCCCCGGCCCCCCAGGCGCCATTCTCCGCCCGACAACGGCGCGATGCCAGTGAGTGCGGAGGCCACCAGCGCCAAAGATCCAGAACAAGGAGGTGGAGGCTCGGGGCGGAGTTCTCTCCGCCCCCCATCTTTCTTCTACTATGCACGCGAGGTGCCGGCGCGTCGCAGTCAGGGTGAAGCGGAAGCGGCAGTGATCTCCTGATGCGAATACATCGACCTGCCCGGCACCGGCATCTCCGCGCGCAGGATGGAGAAGCTGTCCCCTTCGGTGATGTAGAGGTAGCGGTTCCCGGGGCCGCCATAGGCCAGATTGGTCGTGAACTGCCCGCCCGCGGATTCCACCCTGTAGATCGGCTGTCCCTGTCGGTTGTACACCCAAACGATCCCGAGGCCGGGCGCAGCGACGGCCAGGTTGCCCTCGGCATCCATCGCCAAGCCATCCGGGGATGGACAGGGCAGTTGCGCGAAGAGGCCGACTTTCACCAGTCCGCCCTTGTCCGTCATCGGCACGCGCCAGATCGCGTTCGCACGCGTCACCGCGACGTAGATGATCCGCTCGCTGGCATGCAGCACGATGCCATTCGGGCTGGGAATGCCACCGACGATCAGGTCGAGCTCGCCAGTCGCGCGCAGCCGGAAAATCCGACCGGTCGGGTCATGCAGGCCGGTCGCGCCTTGATCCGTCATGTACAGGTCGCCGTTGGCGGCGAACACCATGTCGTTCAGGCCCTTGAAGCGCTCCTTCTCCGGCCCGCCGCAGACCAGCGTCACCGACCCCGTCTTCGGGTCCAGCAGCATCAGCCCGTGGCGGTGGTCGGTGATGAAGATCCGGCCATCCTTGTGAATCTTGAGCCCGTTCGGCTCACCCTCGTACTCCGCGACCAGCGCGACGTCCTTGTCGGGCGTGATGCGGAAGACGCGGGAATTGGTGACGTCCAGGAAGTAGAGGGTTTCGTCCCGATCGAAGGACGGACCTTCGAGGACGGTCCCGCCCGTGCCCTGGCGCATCGGGGAGCGCGGGCCGGTGCCTTCCCTACGGTACCGCTCCGGCAATGTCGCCCAGATCTCCGACCGCAGGACCTTGGGTGCATCAAACCCATACATCGCCACAGCCTCCCCTCCATCGGCGTTCGATGGCTTTCGGCGCGGCGCGTGTTGCCGTTCGCCGCACGGGCCAACGGGGCACCGCGCGCATGACGCGCATGCCGGGCCATCGGCGCTCCAGGCAGCGCGCATGATGCGCGGCGCGGATATAAGGTCAACCATTAACTTGACACCTGTCCGGCGGCAGTGTTGCATCCATTGCGGAGCAAGAGGCGGCGCCTGAGGTGCCGCGTCTCCGCAGCCCGACAGCCGTGCGGAGGGGAGGAGGCATGATAGGGAGGCAGGTGAAAATCGCGCGCCGCGCCGCCCTTGGCTGCACCCTCTGCCTCGGCATGCCGCGCCCGGTGACAGCAGAGCCCGCCTGGCCGCGCCGGCCGCTGCGCATCATCGTCCCCTTCGCGCCCGGCGCCAGCAACGATCTCATCGCCCGTGCCGCGGCCAACGGCCTGCAAGGCCTGCTCGGCGTCAGCGTCGTCGTCGAGAACCAGTCGCCGCCCGATGGTCACACGCTCATGATTGCGAGCATCTCCCTGACCACGACCGCGGCGGTGCAGCCCGTCCCCTACGATCCCGTGCGCGACTTCGATGCCATCCGGCTTCTGGCGGTCTCGCCCATGAGCATCGCGGTCGCCGGCAACAGCGCCTTCCGCACGCTCGCCGATCTCGTCGCCGCGGCCCGGGCCAGTCCGGGCGCCATCCGCTACGGCTCGGCTGGCCCCGGTGGGCTCAACCACCTCGCGGGCGTGCTGTTCGGGGCGCGCGTCGGGATCGAGCTGGAGCACATCCCCTATCGCGGCATCGCACCGGCCATCGTGGATCTCCTCGCCGGGCGGATCGAGCTGATCTTCCCTTCCATCGCCAGCGCGAAGGGGCCGGCCCGGTCCGGCGAGCAGCGGCTGCTTGCCGTGTTCATGGCGGAACGTCACCCGGACTTCCCGGACGTGCCGACGGCGAAGGAGCTGGGCTTCGACATCGAGCTGGCGAGCTACTACGGCATCGTCGGGCCGCGCGGCATGCCACGCGCCGTCGTCGAGCGGCTGGACGGCGCCCTCCAGCAGGTGGTCGCGACGCCGGAGATGCAGCGCTTCCTCGCCGCCGAGGGCGCCATCCCCGGAAGCCTGGGCGCCGATGGATTTCGGCAGCTCCTGGCCGCGGATGCCGCGCGTTGGGCAGACCTCGTCGGCGCCACGGGGCTTCGGTAGCGGCCCGCATGTCGCAGCATCGGAGCTGGATGCGACAAGGAGCGGAGCGGGAGGCGCTCGCATGAGAGAGAAAAGCGCCCTCGGCCGCCGCTTCGTGCTCGGTGCGCTGGCAGCCGGCGCGCCGTTTCGCGCACCCGCCTGCCAGCAAGTGCGCGCCATCGCGGGCGGAGCGCCTCAACCGCCGGCATCCCAGGAAGGATCACGTCCCATGCAGGACATCGCCGCGCCGCCCGATGCCAGGGTGCTCGAGCCCGATCTGCCGATCATCGACCCGCACCACCACCTCTGGGTCCATACCGGCCACCGCTATCTCATCGAGGAGTACCAGGCCGACCTGGAGAGCGGCCACAAGGTGCTGGCGACGGTCTATGTCGAATGCGGGGCCATGTACCGCCGCGGCGGCCCGCCGGCGATGCGCCCGGTGGGCGAGGTGGAGTTCGCGGCCGGCGTGGCGGCGATGAGCGCGAGCGGCAGCTACGGGCCGGCGCAGATCTGCGCCGGCATCGTCGGCGGCGCGGACCTCTCGCTCGGCGACGTGGTGGGCGAGGTGCTTGACGCGATGGCCGCGGCGAGCGGAGGCCGGCTCCGTGGCATCCGCAACGCGACGAACTGGGACCCGGATCCCGCCGTGAACACGGGCTCGCGGCCCTTCGCCGCCCCGGGCGCGCTGCTCGACCGGCGCTTCCAGGCCGGCTGCGCGCGCCTCGCGGCGCGCGACCTCGCCTATGACGCCTTCGTCTACCATCCACAGCTCGCGGATGTCTGCCGCCTGGCCGACGCCTTCCCGCACATGACGGTGGTGGTGAACCACTGCGGCGGCCTGCTCGGCATCCAGGGCTATGCCCGCGCGGAGACCTTCGGCCAGTGGCGGTCGCTGGTGGCCGAGGTCGCGCGGCGCGGCAACACGGCGATGAAGCTGGGCGGGCTTTCCGGGCGGCGCTGCGGCTTCGGATTCGACGAGCGGCGCGAACCGGCCAGCGACGAAGAGCTCGCGCGGCTCTGGCGCCCCTACATCGAGACCTGCATCGCGCTGTTCGGCCCGGAACGCTGTATGTTCGAGAGCAACTTTCCGCCCGACCGGGCGAGCGGGAGCTACCGCACGCTGTGGAACGCCTTCAAGCGGATCACCGCGGGCTGCTCCGCCTCGGAGAAGGCCGCGCTCTACAGCGCCACCGCCCAGCGCGTGTACCGGCTGTCGCTTTGAACGAAGGGATCGCCCAGGCATGACCAACCCGTCCTCCAGCCGGCACCGGATCAGGCCGGTGGTTCCGAAGCTCTTCGAGCTGATCGAGACCACTGTCTATGGTGACCTGTGGGAGCGGCCCGGCCTCTCCAAGCGCGACCGCAGCCTGATCACGATCGCCGCGCTCATCGGCATGCGGCAGACGGACCAGCTGCAGTCCCATCTGGAGAGGGCGCTGGCCAACGGCGTCACGGGCCAGGAGATCAGCGAGGCCATCACGCACATCGCCATTTATGCGGGCTTTCCGGCCGCGCTGTCCGCCGCGCTGGTCGCGCGACCCCCACTCGAGGCGGCCGGCATGCTGCCGGCGGATGAAGGCTGATCCATGGCGCGGACCCGATCGCCGAATCGCGATGCCCCATTCAAGCCTGAGGGAAGGCGGCCATGACCGTGTGCGTGGCCGGCGGCGCCGGCTTCCTCGGCCGGCGCATCGTCCGCCTGCTCGCCGCGCAGGGCGAGGAGGTCGTCTGCCTCGACATCGCGAGGACCGACCTGTTCGACGATCTTGGGTCGCAAGTCCGATCGGAGCGCATGGACCTAACCCGCTTCGAGGACATCGTCAGCGCGCTGATCCGATACCGGCCGAAAGCAGTCGTCAATTTGAGCTACATGCTCGGCGATTTCATGCCGCATCCCGCGGTCCGGCTGAACGTCCTCGGCATGGACAACTGCTTCGAGGCAGCGCGGCTCTGCGAGGTCGAGCGCGTCGTGTACGCGAGCTCCATCGCCGTGAACGGCAATCAGGCCTCCTACGGCAACCGGCCGATCCTCGAGACGGACCCGACGACCGCCGCGAAGCAGTACGCGGTGCACAAGGTCTTCAACGAATGGCAGGCCGGCGAGTATAGCGACAAGCACGGGATGTCGGTCATCGGCATCCGCGCCGCGAACGTCGCCGGCATCGACAAGGTCCTCGGCTCCGTCGACCACGTGCGCTGCATCGTCGGGCCGGCGCTCCGCCAAAAGGTCGTCCTGCCATATCGCGACCGCACGCGCTGCATCATCCACGCCGACGACGCCGCACGGGTATTCACCAGCATCGCCCTGGCGAAGAGCCCGCGGCACCGGGTCTACAATTCCGGCGGCGAGAGCCTCAGCCTCGGGCAGATCGCCGAGATGGTGACGGCGAGCATCCCGGACGCCGACATCTCGTTCGAGCGCGAGACCGGCGGCGAGGGAACCTTCGGCGCCCACATCTTCAGCAACGAGCGCCTGGTCAGCGAGTTCGACATCCGCTTCATACCCTACGAGCAACGGATCCCGCAGATGATCGGGGAAGCGCGCCGGGTTGCGGGCCTGGGCTGACCGCCGCGATCCCTCCGTCGATCCGCGCCGACCGCTCGCGCCACCAGCGCCAATAAGACGACCCAGGAGGAAACTTCATGCCGTCGCCGACACGCCGCGTCACCTTCAGGCTGTTGGCCGGCGGCGGCGCCGCTGCCGCTCTGGCGCGCCCTTCCCTTCTGCACGCGCAGGAGCCCTACCCTTCCCGGCCGGTCCGCGTCATCGTGCCCTTCGGCCCTGGCGGCGGGACGGACGACTTCACGCGTCGCTTCATGCCGCAGCTCGGCGGCGGCATCGGCGAGCGAGTCTTCATCGAGAACCGTCCCGGCGGCAATACGCTGCTCGGCACGGAGCTCGCCGCGCGCGCGCGGGCGGACGGCTACACCATCCTGATGCAGACCAACAACTTTACCGTCAATGCCGTCCTGCACGAACGCCTGCCCTATGACACCCTGCGCGACTTCGCGCCGGTGAGCCTCGCCGTGCGGGTGCCCCACATGCTGATCGTCAACAACGACGTGCCGGCAAGCACGCTGCAAGAGTTGCTCGCCCTGGCGCGCGCCCAGCCAGGGCGGCTCAACTTCGGCAGCTCCGGCATCGGCACCAACAACCACGTGGCCGGCGAGATGCTGAAGCGGATGGCCGATATCCGGATGGAGCACGTTCCCTATCGGAGCGGCGCCGAATACGTCACCGAGCTCCTGGCTGGGCGGATCCACATGGTCTTCGCCGGCGCTCCGCAGGGCATCCAGCTCGCCCGCGCTGGTTCGGTCCGTGCGATCGCCGTCACCTCCAGGGTCCGACCTCCCGAAATTCCCGAAGTGCCGACGATGGAGGAGGCCGGCATGCCGGGTTTCGAGATCTATTCCTGGTATGGCTTCCTTGTCCCGGCAGCGACGCCGGAGCCGATCGTCGCGAAGCTCGCGCGCGAGATGCAGGCCACGGCGCGCGACCCCCGCATCACGGAGGGCATTCCGTCCACCGAGCGGGTGGGCTCGACGCCCGAGCAGTTCGCGGCGTTCCTGCGCGACGATCTCGCCAGGACGTCGAGCCTCCTGCGGAGCGTCCGGTAGGGAGAGGACCGCCTGGTTGGGGAAGGCGCTCCGGTGTCGTGCCCGGGAGGTCGCTGCGAACTGGGCGTATCGCCGCGCCATGGAAGGCACTGCGGCACCGCCTCCGCCACGGTGCGGAGGAAATCGCCGTCCTTCGCCCGCGTTCGAGGGCCGGCAGGGGTCCTTCGACGAGGTCCGGGTCAATGGTCTATGGTCAAGCGTTGACTTGGGGCCGCGTCAGCCCAATCTAGGGACTCCGCTGGCAAGTCAAGCGAACACCGTCGCCGGTTGGAGGAGTTCATTGCCCGCACCACTGAACGACAATCGAGTCACCGTTCCCCGGATCTCCGCGCCGAAGCCACACGATGTCCTGGCGAGCCAACTCAGGGAGAGCATCCTGCGCGGCGAGATCGCGGAGGGCACGTCGTTGCCGACGGAGCGGGAACTCGTGGCACAGACAGGCCTGACGCGCGGCGCGGTCCGTCAGGCGCTTGGCCTTCTGGCCTCGGAAGGCCTGATCCGAACGCGCCCCGGCCGTTACGGTGGAAACATCGTCACCATTCCCGGCCGCGATTCTATGTCGGACAGCATCATGCGCTTCGTCCGCGGGCGAAAGCTGCCGTTGCGTACGCTGCAGGAGACGCGGGAAGCGCTCGAGCCGTCATTCGCCCGGTGGGCTGCGCTCAGGCGCACGGACGCCGACCTGCAGGAACTCAAGGCACTCCATCGGCACCTGACCGAGTCCGTCGGCAACCTGAACGAATTCTCGATGACCAATGTACGGTGGCACAATGCTGTCGCCAAGGCGAGCGGCAACGAACTCCTTGCGGCGGTCCTGCATTCGATCTCGTACGGCGTCCACGTTTCGACGAGTTCCGAAGAGTACGACACGATGGAGACGCGCCACGCCGTCATCCGTATCCACTCGCGCATCAACGACGCGATCGAGGCACAGGATGCCGATCTCGCCGAGCGGCGGATGCGTGAGCATATCGCTGCGGTCCATAGGCGGGCCATCGCGGCCGGGGTTCTGGAGGTCCCGCTCTCGGCCCCTCGGCGGAGGGCGCGGGGCAACGATCCGGCCGCAGGCGAGGGCGCGAGCAAGCAGACCCAGCGGAAGGGACGAGATGAGCGGAACGCCGGGCGCAGGGGAGAGTAGAAGTAATCGTCCCTCGCCCTGGGTGGAAGTGCGCGCCGGCCAGCATCTGGGCCGTCGCGATCGCGCCCGCCACCGGCGCGGCATCCCCGAGCCGATGAAGCGCGCAGTCCCGCCACCTACGATATCGCGGCTCGGCTGCGTGGAGATGACGTGGGTGGCTCGCCACCGCCGACGAGGTAACGCCCAGCGCGTCGAGCAGGCGCCCAATCCTTGTGACGGGCGGTGCGGCCGTTGTCGTCCGCCTTGTAGATCTCCAAGGTCAGCCGCGGCATGGCCGCGAGGTCGCAGGGAGGCCTCCAGCCCTGCACGAGCAACACGTTGCACTCCCCTCCTCCGGCCAGCGCATCCCGACGATCCCGGCTTGGACCCGGGAGTCCGAGAGGACGAACTTCAGGCTCGCCTCGTAGAGGTCGTGCGCCTTCTGCCAGCCTGGGGCGAGGAGGCGAGCCTCGCGCTGGAAGATGCCGCAGGACCGCGGCCCTGGCCGGATGGGTACGATGCACATGCCAGTGCACAACGAACAGTCGATTGGCATTCATTAGGTGGGCTTATGAAGCCTATCGCATTTAGCTGTCTAATCGAAAACTGCCGCCGAAGCTAAATCCCTCACCGCCCATGGGCTGGAAGGGACAACGCCTTGAATATTCCGAGGTACATCTTCGCAGTATTGTTGGCGATTTCAACCACTGCCGCAGATCCGGCGGTAATGGCCCAACAGGCTGCCAGAAATGACCCTATCGTCATTCGGAATCAGGGCAGCTTCGCCATTGGCGGCACGGTGGTCCGCTCGCCCGGCACCTATAACAACGACGCACCGACCGCCGCGGGGCAGACGTTCCATGGCGACCATCTCTACGCCTTCTATCAGGCTCCCCAGGCCCCGAAGGCGTTGCCGATCGTCATGCTGCATGGCGCCTATCAGTCGGCCCGGAGCTGGGAGACCACGGCGGACGGCCGCGAGGGTTTCCAGACCATCTTCCTGCGTCGCCACTTCCCCGTCTATCTGGTCGATCAGCCGCGTCGCGGCCGGGCCGGCAACAGCACGGTGGCCACGACCCTCGAGCCAACACCTTACGATCAGCTCTTCTTCGACCAGTTCCGCATCGGCACCTGGCCGAACTACTTCGACGGCGTGCAGTTCGACCGCGGCCCGGAGACGCTGAACCAATTCTTCCGGTCAGTCACCCCCAATACCGGGCCCTACGACGCCGGGGTGATCTCCGACGCGATGTCGGCGCTGTTCGACCGGATCGGTCGCGGCATCCTCTTCACCCATTCCCAGGCCGGCGGGCCGGGCTGGCTGACAGCGATCAAGAACCAGAACGTCAGGGCGATCGTAGCGTTCGAGCCAGGCAGCGGCTTCGTCTTTCCCCCAGGGGAACTGCCGGCGGCGATGCCGAGCGCGGCGGGCACCTTGGCGCCGGAGGCGGTGTCGCTGGCGGACTTCCGGAAGCTCACCGACATTCCGATCGTCATCTACTACGGCGACAATATTCCGACCGAGCCGACCGAACGGCGGGGCGAGGACAATTGGCGCGTGCGGCTGGCGATGGCCCGGCTGTGGGTCGACGCGATCAACAGGCATGGCGGCAATGCCCGGCTAGTGCATCTCCCAGAGATCGGCATTCGCGGCAACACGCACTTCATCTTCTCTGACCTGAACAATCTCCAGATCGCCGATCTGGTGTCGAGGTTTCTCAGCGAAATGAGACTCGACTGATCGGTTTTTCGACCGGGATGGAAGGGGTTCCCGCCCGGAGCCCAGCCAGCTCTAACAACGCAAAGGAGGTCGCAATGACCAGCGAAGTCATCGACGAAAGGAGACGTCAGTTCCTTGGAACGTCGGCTCTCGTGCTTTCAACCGCAATCGCCGGAGGACGGCTCATGACAAGCAAAGCTCTCGCGGCGGATTACAGGCAGAATCCGTTCACCCTGGTCTATGACGGCGCGATCACGAGGAACGAGCCGGGCAAGGTCAATATCCACCCGGTCACATACAAGCTCAACGGCCTCGACATCGTTGCCAACGTCTACACTCCGGCGAACTACGATCCGAGCCAGCAATATGCCGCGATCGTCGTCGCGCACCCGAACGGCGGGGTGAAGGAACAGGTTGCGGGCCTATATGCCCAGCACCTGGCGGAGCAGGGCTATGTCACGATCGCCGCCGATGCCGCGTATCAGGGTGGGAGCGGCGGCGAGCCGCGCAGCACGGACAAGCCCCAGTTCCGCACCGAGGACATCCACGGCATGGCGGATTTCATCACCCGCTATCCCGGCGTCGATGTCGCGCGCCTGGGGCTGCTCGGCATCTGCGGCGGCGGCGGCTACTCGCTGGCGGCCGCGAAATCCGACAAGCGCTTCAAGTCGGTCGCAACGTTGAGCATGTTCAACTCCGGACGCGTCCGCCGCAATGGCCTGAAGGATTCGCAGCTCGCCACGATCCGGCAGCGCCTTCAGCAGGCCTCGGCGGCTCGCACCCAGGAAGCGGCCGGCGGGGAAATCCTCTATGCCGGCGACGCCAATCTGACGGATGCGCAGATCGCCGCGCTGCCGTTCGATCTGTATCGGCAGGGTTACCATTACTATTGGCGGACCCACGCGCACCCCGGCTCGACCTTCAGATACACCATGAGCAGCCTCATGGACCTGATGCGCTGGGATGCCACCGACCAGATCGAGCTGATCGATGTCCCGCTGCTGATGATGGCCGGCAGCGAGGCCGACACCCTGTACATGACCGAGGATGCCTTCGCCAAGGCCACCGGCACCACCGACAAGGAACTGTTCCGGATCGACGGCGCCAAGCATATCGAGACCTACTGGGTTCCCAGGTACGTCGACGCTGCGATGGGCAAGCTGACGCCGTTCTTCGGCCGGACCCTCGTTTCCCGCCGCACCTGACGCGCCGGTCCTCGATCTGTCCCGACGAAGCATCGACGAACCGCTTTGGCAACATGGCGCCCGGGCTCTGTCCGGGCGCCATCCCCCCAATCCCGAGGAGACAGGCATTGAAGAAGCTCGCCAGAACCCTGTTCGTCGCAGCCGGCCTGCTTCCATCCGGAGGAATGTCCACCATGGCGACCGCGCAAAGCCAGACCCCACCCGCTGCTGCAGCGACTGGCGGGCAGCAGCCGTCCCGCGCACAGCAACTGATGGGCGACATCGCGCCCAAGATGGCCGAGCTCACGGACAATGTGCTGTTCGGCGACATCTGGGAGCGCCCTGGGCTTGCCAAGCGCGACCGCAGCCTGATCACGGTTGCCGCGCTGATCGCGCTCAATCGTCCCGATCAGTTGCGCTCCCACATCGCGCTGGCGCGCCGCAATGGCGTGACCGAGGAGGAAATCGTTGAGGCGATCACCCAACTGGCGTTCTACGCGGGTTGGCCGAACGCCATCACCGCGGTCTCGGTCGCCCGCGACGTCTTCAGGCAGCGATAGGTCGGTTCTCAATGAGGGATCGAACGACACGGGTTGTGGCAATATCTGCCGCTGTACTGCTCTCTGCATCGGCGGCAGCCGCCCAGACGGATCAGGCCATAACGGTCACGCGGCCCGGATCACAGCCGTCGAGCGTGGGTCCGGCAAACAACTTCACCGGTTCGGTACGGGTGGACGCGCGGTTCCAGGCAAGCGCCCCCGCACGCGTCAGCGGCGGCATCGTGACCTTCGAGCCCGGCGCGCGCACCGCCTGGCACACGCACCCGCTCGGGCAGACGCTGATCGTCACCGCCGGCGTCGGCCTTGTCCAGGCATGGGGCGGTCCCATGCAGGAAATCCGACCTGGCGATGTCGTCTGGATCCCCCCGGGCATCAAACACTGGCACGGCGCCACGCGGGGCAACGGCATGACGCATGTCGCGCTCGCCGAGTCTCTCGATGGCAGGACCGTCGAGTGGATGGAGCACGTCTCGGACGAGCAGTACCGACACTGATCGCCGACCCTGAGCCGATCTCAGGTCACACCGGCGGACGCAGGGTCCGCAGGACGAACCCATTCTGTCCAAGCCCGGCCGAGGTTGTTGATGAAGAATATCGTAAAAACACTCGCACTGGCGGGCTTCGCCGCCGGCGCGGTCCTTCTCGTCGGATGGCAGGTCCACGGCGAGATCAATCGCGTGCAGTTTCCCGACAACCTCGATCGGATGGTCCACTACACGACTGTCCGGCGCGGCAATGTGACGGAGCGCATCATGACGACCCCCGCGGCGATGGAGGCGATCAGAAACGGTCGGCCGGTTCCGGCCGGGACGCATTTCGTGCTGGCCGATTATCGCGACGACAGGCTCTACCGCTATTTCGTCATGGAGAAGGGCGAAGGGTTCGGAGCCGACTACGACGCGCGCCGCCGCACAGCAGACTGGCAGTTCCAATGGTTCTGGCCCGACAGGTCGGTCAACATGAGCGAGAACACCGCGCGCTGCCAATCCTGCCACCGCAGCCGCGAAGGGAGCGATTACCTCTACACCGCTTATCGCATCCCGAGGTTCAACGGCACGCCGGTCGAATAGGATTCAGAGGGCTGCGCCTTGAACCCCGTCTTCCTCCTTCGCCTGGCGTTCGATTTCGTATCGGCGGGCCTGCTGCTCTTCGCGCTTTCATACTGGTGGCTTGGCAACGGTGCGCATGAGCTGGCGGGGACGGCCTTCTTCGTCCTGCTCATCGTCCACAACGTCTTCAATCGCCGATTCTATGGCATCTCCGCCAAGGCCGCACGGGGCGGTGGATTGATCAATGCCAGCGTCACGCTGGGGCTGCTCGGCGCCATGACGGTGCTGCTCGTCACCAGCGTGCTGATCTCCAAGGTGCCGTCGCGGATGTGGTGGGAAATGGAGGCGGCGTAGTCTCTGGCTTGTTCCACAAGCCATGACCGGCGTTGGCGCGCCGGCGGAGACCACGCCATGGGCAAGGATAGCATCGAACCAGC
>Ga0081539_10001231_pt1 | contig 45721 bp, 38 predicted proteins | sample TabmetS4T2R2_FD_71023 | JGI IMG/M metagenome (GOLD analysis project Ga0081539, IMG submission 71023) | Tabebuia heterophylla rhizosphere microbial communities from the University of Puerto Rico - S4T2R2 | ecosystem: Host-associated > Plants > Roots > Rhizosphere ... | reverse complement strand
TTCGCGAGCCGCTTTGTCGCGTCCGTTGTCGCGCTGACGTTTCTCGCCACGCTGCTGCCGGCCGGCACTGCGGCAGCAAAGTCGATCATGATCTGCTGCAAAGGACAAGCAGCAGGCCATTGTCACGCCGGATTTAAGTCGAAAAAAACCGCTTCGGTTAGTAATCCGTGCCGTTCCAGTTGCTGTGTTTCTTCCGCTCCCGCGCAAAACCAAAAACGCGAACAGGCGCTCGCGCTTCCAGCCGCGAAACTGGTGGTTCCATCTGCCATCGTCCGCCAAACTACAGCCGTCACTCCACTCATCTCATCCGCCGGCGAGTGGACCAAACCCAGCCCCCGTGGTCCCCCCAGCTTCTTCGTCGAATAGATCAGTTAACAATTAGATCCACTCACGATCTGGAGAAGTTCGATGAAGATCCGTGTTCTTGTAGTCTCTATTTTTGTATTGGTGTCGCTGCCTGCGCTTTGCGCGGGACAGCAGAACGTGACGTCAGCCTCGTTGAGCGGCCGCATCGAAGATTCACGCGGCGCCGTGATCAGCGGCGCAAACGTAACCGCCACGAACCGCGAAACAAACCAACGACTCGCAACTACCAGCGACGGCGAAGGCCGCTATCGCTTCCCTTACCTGCGTACGGGCGATTACGACGTGATGGTCGAAGCTACCGGTTTCACTTCGGTAACCAGGCAGCTCACGGTGCTCGTCGGCCAAACGCTCGACTTGCCGGTCAGACTGGAAGTCTCTGACGTTTCCGCGAACGTGAATATCGGCACCACTGACGTGCCGCTCATCGAAACAGTCCGCACGCAGATCACCGAAACGATTCGCCCGCGCGAGATCGCCGATCTGCCGCTGAACAGCCGCAATTATCTCGACCTGGCGTTGCTCGTGCCGGGAGTTTCACCAACGAACACCGGCAGCAATCAGCGGTTCGCCGAAACCTCCGCTGTTCCCGGGCAGGGCATTTCCGTTGCCGGCCAGCGCAATCTCTACAACAGTTTCATCGTCGACGGTGTTTCCGCCAACGACGACGCCGCGGACCTGACCGGCACGTACTACAGTGAAGAAGTCATCGATCAGTTTCAGGTAGTGACGTCAGGCGGGATTGCTGAATTCGGTCGCGCATCCGGCGGCGTCGTAAACATTCTCACGCGCTCGGGCACGAACGATTGGCGCGGCAACTTCTACGGCTTCGCTCGCAACCAGCGGTTCGACGCGCGCAATCCGCTCGCGCCGGCGAAGGATCTGCTGACGCAAGCGCAGTACGGCGGCACCGCCGGTGGCCCACTGCGTCGCGAACGCACTTTTCTCTTCACGAATTTTGAGCAGACGCGGCGAAACTATTCCGCCGTTTTGACGATTGCTCCGGCCGCGGTCACGAGCATCAACGATCAGTTGCGCGCTGTTAATTACGGCGGCGCGTTGATCGAAACCGGCGTCGTGCCCGCGAGTTTCGACACGACCAACTTCTTCGCGCGCATCGATCACCGGCTCAACCAGCGCAACCAGCTCAGCGCGCGCTACAGCCTGTATCACATCGAAGCCGTCAACTCGCGCAACGTTGGCGGACTGAACGCCGTCAGCCGCGGCTCGGGCGTCGACGACACCGACCAAACGGTGCAGGTCAACAATGTGACCACGCTCAGCAGCCGCACGATCAACGAAGCGCGGTTTCAGTTCACCAACAGCCGCCTCGAGGCGCCCGTCAACGACACGACTGGTCCGGCCGTCAACATCTCCGGCGTCGCAAATTTCGGCACCGCCACGTTCTCGCCGCTCGCGCGCGACATCAATCTGTTCGAAGCGGTGGACAACGTTTCGACCCAGCTCGGCAATCATTCACTCAAAGCCGGCGGCGGCTTTCTCTACAATCGTCTCAACATACTTTTTCCCGGCGCGTTCCAGGGCGTTTACACCTTCTCTTCGCTGAACAATTTTCTCAGCGGCGACTACAACACGTTTCAGCAGGCGTTCGGCGCGGCCGAGCAGTTTCAGTTGAATCCGAATGTCGGCGCGTTTATTCAGGACGAGTGGCGCGCGCGCCCCGATCTGACCATCAACGCCGGCCTGCGCTACGACGTGCAGTACCTGCCCGACCCGATTCAAACGGACACCAACAACTTCGCGCCACGCGTCGGTATTGTTTACGCGCCGGGCGATCGCAAAACCGTGATTCGCGCCAGCTACGGTCTTTACTATGATCGCATCCCGCTGCGGGCGACTTCGAACGCGCTGCAGCGTGACGGCTCGAAGTACCTTGTCGTCCAACTCGCGCCCAATCAGCCGGGCGCGCCCGAGTTTCCCAACGTGCTCGCGGTGCAGCCCACGACCCTGCCCACGAAACCGAACATCACGCGGATCGATCCGAACATTCCGGTCAGTTACAGCGAACAGGCTAACTTCCAAATCGAACGCGAACTACCGTGGGACGCTGTGGTTTCGGTCGGTTACCTGAACGTGCGCGCGAAGCACGTTATTCTTTCGCGCAACGTCAACGTTCCACGTTTTCCCGTTTCCGCTGGGGTACCAAACCTCGGCCGGCCCGATCCGAACTGGGGCAACATTTCGCAATTCGAAGGCGCCGGAAACTCGTACTACGACGGCATGATCGTTTCCTTCAACCAGCGCGCGTCGCGCTGGGCCACCGTGCGCCTGTCGTACACGCTCTCGAAGACGATCGACGACGCGGGCAACTTTTTCTTCTCGACCGTGCAGGACAACGCCGACATTCGCGACGACCGCGGGCTGTCTGACAACGATCAGCGCCACCGGCTCGTGTTGAGCGGAACCCTCGAAGCGCCCGAACAGGAAAAGTCGCACGGTCTGGCGCGACTGCTAAACGGCTTCCAGTTTGGTTACATCTTTACTTACGCGTCGCGGCTGCCGTTCAACGTGCTGCTGGGCAGCGATCGTAACTTCGACGGCAATAACAACGACCGGCCGGCCGGCGTTGGCCGAAACACGGGGCGCGGTTTTGATTTCGCTTCGTTGGACCTGCGGGTGAGTCGTCGCTTCCGCTTGACCGAACGCGTCGACTTGCAACTGCTCGCCGAAGGTTTCAATGTTTTGAACCGGGCGAACTTTGGCGTGCCGAATAACACGTTTGGCGCGGGCGTGACTCCGCTGCCGACCTTTGGGCAGCCGACCGCGGCGTTCGATCCGCGGCAATTTCAGATCGGGATGAAAGTCCGATATTAAATCCAATGACTAAAAACTTATGCTGGCTCCTTTTTATCCCCTTGCTTTTTGTCGCGGGGTGTAAGCGCTTTATGGCCGGCGCATCGGTTCCCGTTTTTCAGCCGGTTCAGATCTCGGCGGCGGATGTTGATGCCGCAGAACCAGTGACGGTGAGTGCGCCTGATGGAGGCTTCTACGTTGCCTGGGTGAATCACGACGCCAATAGCCAGTCAGACGTGATGCTCGCGCGTTTCGACAACGAAGGGGCCGCGAACGGCGCGCCCGTGCGCGTGAACCAACAGGCGGGAGTCGCGACCGCGTGGCGCGGCGATCCGCCGAGCGTCGCGGTCACCGGCTCGTCGGTGTACGTGCTGTGGACAGCGAGCGTGGAGTCCGAAGGCAAAAGCGGCACGGATCTCTACTTCTCTGCTTCACACGATGCAGGCAAGACTTTCGCGGCCGCAGTGAGAGTCAACGACGACAAAACGCCGGGCGCGCACGGCATGCATTCACTCGCCGTCGCCAACGACGGCCGTGTCTACGTCGCGTGGCTCGATGAACGTGATGTTGCCGCTCCGAAACCATCGCAGCTCGCGGGCGGTCATCACATGGAGAGCAATCGCGAACTCTTCGTCGCTGATTCCACTGACGGCGGCAAGACGTTTTCGGCGAATCGCAAGGTCGTTGAGAATGCGTGCCCGTGTTGCAAGACCGCGCTCGCCGTCGCTGCTGATGGCACGCTGTACGTAAGCTGGCGGCAAGTGCTGCCGGGCGATTTCCGTCACATCGCGGTGGCGAGCTCAAGCGACGGCGCTGCGCATTTCTCCGCGCCCGTAATCGTCAGCGACGACAAGTGGGTGCTGCACGGCTGTCCCGTCTCTGGTCCCTCCCTATCGCTCGACGCAAACGGAAATTTGCGCGTGGTTTGGTTTGCCGCCGGCGAAGGCGACGCGCCCGGACTTTATTTCGCCGAGACACACGACAAAGGCCGCACCTTCTCACCGCGCACGCCGCTGATGCAGGAAACTGTCAAAGGAACGCCGGCGCTCGCGACGGGAAACAATCGCGCAGTGGCGATCTGGCAAGGCAGCGGCGCGCAACAACCCGAAACAAAAATACGCGAACTCGGCGGTGCGGGTGCGGCGGTGAGCGTGGCTGCAAATGCTGAACTGCCGAGCGGCGCGTTCAGTAAAGACAAACTGTTCGTCGCATACATCACGAAGGTCGGTGAAAAGAGAAGCGTATGGCTCGCAAAGGTTGGTTAGCTGTTAGTTGTTTGAGCTTAGTGTTTGCGCCGGCGTGTGGAGCGGGTCCGCAATCGGGTTCAGGCTCGAAGCCGGCTTCCGGTCCGGCCGCGGCCGTGCAAACGACTCAACACAAAGGCTACGGCGTCGTGAAAGCGCTGAATCCGAAGGCGCCGTCCATCGAGATCAATCACGGCGAGATCGACGGACTGATGCCCGCGATGCAGATGGAATTTCCCGTCACTGACGCCAGCCTCCTGAATGGTTTGGCGGTCAATGACCGGATCGATTTCACAGTTGAGAACGCCCCCGAAGGAATGAAGGTGGTGGCGATCAAGAAACACGAAGAACCGCAAAAGGCCCAAAACAAGTGACGACCGGTCACCGGCTTTTGAGCCTTTTTGTGCTTTTATCGCTACTGGCCGAACTGCTCGACGATCTTGTCGCGGATCTGCGCCGGCGTAAGCTTCTGTTCTTTTTCCAGTTTGCGCGCCAGCAACGCTTCGTTGATGCAGGTGGCGCAGCTCGCCGCGTGTTCGTCTTCGTAACAACTGTGGAGACTCTTGTGGCCCATGCCGCGGTCGCAGTGGCAATAACACGGTAGCTGCGCGAGCGTCTGCGGGATCTCACGAGCCACTCGATACGCGTCGCGAACGACGCCGGTGAACTTTTCCGGCTCGAGGGTTGGGCCAAGACTCGAACGGCTCGGCGCCTTTTCGAAAAACGCCGGCATTGTTTTCGCGAACGGGGCGGGCGATTCGACTGGCGCTTGCGCTAGCTGATGGTTGTGCGCGGGGCCGGTTTGGTTGCTGGATTTGGAGTCGACCATGATGATCGCCGCGAGGCCCAGCAAGGCGATCGCTCCGATAATTAGCCACGGTTTCTTCATTGCGGGTATCTCCGGAAAAAGTTAAAGCAGTCTACTCCGCCTGGCGCGAAAAACACAAAACCACAAACACGCTGCAAGTGTTATGTAACCGGTTGCTTGTTAGCCTGACCCCAGGAGAACCTGGGGAGAATAGAAAATGAGTATCGATAAAAACAAAATTAAGACGCAGGATGAACTGGGCGAGGAAGCGCCGATGGATCAGGCCGAGGAGCGCGCCCGGGCGGAGATGAAAGAGCTTGAACGTCAGGCAAAGAAAGACGTCGCCGAGGGTTTACGACAAGCCGATGAAGACAACGAGAAACGACCACCGGCTCACTAAATCGTCGAGCCGGCAGGCGTCGAATTAAATCAGCCGTTATCAGTGAGCGCTTCTTCGATGGCCTGTTTGAGCAGTGGCGGCGTGTCTACCGGGTGAAACCCGATGAATTGCTTCTTGATGCGTCCGTCGCGCGTGATGATGAAGCTCTGCGGGATCGAACTCCTGCCGGTCAACTGCATCAGCGCGATCGCGACGTCGCGCGTCGCCCAGCCAACTGGGTAGTCGACCTGAAACTGCTGCACGAAGTCGTGGACTTTTTGCGCGGACGCGACCGGATCTTCAGTCGAGAGCGCAACCATTTCCAGGCCGCGGTCCTGAAATTCCTTGTGCAGCCGCACTAACTCCGGCGTTTCCCGGCGGCATGGCCCACACCACGTCGCCCACAGATTCACCAGCAACACTTTGCCCGAGTAGTTTGAGAGTTTGATTGGCTCGCCATTCGTGCTCTGCAACTCCGAGTTGAGCACGACGTTGGGAACTGCGAGCAGCGTCTCAGAACTACTCCGCGCTCTCGACGGCGGATCGTTCGAGTTACAACTCGTCGCTGCAAACGCCGCCAGCAGTCCGAGCACGATCAACGTGGACACCAATCGCAACGGCGTCCAGAATTTTACGCGCCCCAGTCCTTCTTGAATGCCTTCTTTCTTTAATGGCATTGAATTACTTCTTGCCGAACCTGAATGAGTCCAAAATTACCGGCGCCTCTCCTTTGGTGCCAACGTCTTCGACCGACGACAACTCCGGCGCCAGCGACGTCGTGAACATGCTCAGAATCGCACCGCTCGTGTCTCCCTCGCGGCCCGTCGGCAGGAAGATCACGCGGCCCCACAAATGCAGGTCGCCTTTTTCGGTTCCCTTCGACAAGCCTTCCCATTTGAACTCGTAAGCATCCATCGAGTTCACTTTCGTCGGCCCTTCCGACACCTTCTTGTACTCGGGAAACGCCTTCGCTAACGACGTACTGAACTCTTCCGCTTGCTTTTTGAAATTTGGCAGATCGCCGACAAACGTTCCTGTGCTGGGATACCACTTCACCACGAAGTTTTCCTGCGTGAAGTCCGGCGGAATTCTTCGTTCGACTTTCACGAAGTTAGTCGCGCCGGGAACACCAGCTTTCGGATCTGCCTGCCACGAGTTTGGATAATAAAAACTGAAATCAAAATAGTGCTCGGCCAACTGTCCGTCGAGTTTGTCTTTTGCGTTCACGAACTGAACGGTGTTGGGCGGCGGCACATACGTGTCTACGGGGGAGGGTGACGGTTGCTCGACGGACGGCTCCGGCGTCGGCGTGCTGGTATTAGTAATGACGGGCCGGTTCTCATTCGCGCCATGCTCGACGGCGATCTGTTCCAACCGCGGTTTGATAACGAAGAAGAACACGCCGGCAAGCGCGCCGCCTCCGAGCAACAGGAACAGCAGTATGCCCGCGATGATCCACGGCAATTTCGATTTCTTCTTCGCCACGGGCTGCGGCAACGGCGCCGAAGGCGCCGGCTGCTGGACGGCCGAACCGGTTTGTGCCGGCGCAACAGGCGCGACGTATTCGGGCGGCGGCGGCGGCGGCGGTGGCGGCACGGCAGCAACCGAAACTGGCGGCGGCGGAGTTGGTGGCGGTGGTGGCGCAGCAGCAGGCGGTTGCGGTGGCGCAGCAGGCGGTTGCGGCGCGGGAAACTCCGCCGTGTCGGGCGCGTTGGTCGTCGTCGGATACCCGGTTGGCCCGGTGTTGCGCGGCAGTGCTACTGTCGCCGGGTAGTTCTCCACCATCGTCGCATTCGGAGCCGGCAAGTCGCGGCTCGTCGGACGTTCCGAAGCCGACGCGTTCAGATCGATCGAGGTAGCGCGTATTGTCGCATTCGGATCGAAGGTTTGCGGAGCTATCAACAGACCACCATCAAACGTACAAAACTTCTGACCTTCATCCGGAAAAGTACGATTACACTTGGGGCAAGTCTTCATACAGGCGAACCTCTAACAGAATCAAATTTGACTTACGCTCTCAATCAATTCGAACGCGCTTTCTGTAACTTCTGTGCCGCGCCGCTGTTATTCGGATCGAGCTCCAGGGCTCGTTGATACGCGCGCACGGCATTGTCCTTCTGTTTCAATTTCAGGTAACCGTCTCCCACGCCTTCAAAGCCATATACTCCGGCCAGCTGTTTCTTTTCTCCCGCGCCGGCGAACGCCGAGGCGCGTTCGTAAGTCGCTTCCGCGTCGCTGAAACGATCCATGCCGAGATAAACGCGGCCCAGGAAGAAGAAAGGCTGAAACGCGCGCGAGCTCACTTCCGTCGCCGATTTCAAAATCGGCTCGGCTTCCTGGAAGCGCTTGTAAACAATCAACAGCCGCCCCATCAGCATCAGCGAAGTCGGATTACGAGCATCCAGTTCGAGCGCGCGCTTCAACACCGGTTCCGACTGCGGCCACAACTGTTCGCCCTGCAACGACTCGGCGATCAGATTGAGCGTCGCCGGATCTTTCGCGAGCTCGATCGCCTTTTCGTAAAGCGGCGTCGCTTCGCCGGACCGGTTCGCCCGATTCAGCATGCGCGCGAGGTGCGCATAGGCCGCGGCAAACTGCGGATCTAATTCGATCGCGCGCCGATAAGAATGCTCGGTCTCGCTGTTGGTCAAACCACGCGCCTGCAACGCGACGCCCAAACGGTCCCAACCAATCGCGTTCTTCGGATCGATCTGCACTGACTTGCGCGCAAACATCTCGGCATCCGAAAAACGCTTCGCGTTATCGCCGCCGACACGCGGCTGCACGAGCACGACGCTCAACGCGACGTAAGCATCTGCATCGTTCGGCGCCCACGCGACCGAGTTGCGATACGCGGCTTCGGCGTCATCCCAACGTTGCTGATCCGAATAAACGTTTCCCAAACCGTACGCCGCCCGCGAATCGCGCGGTTTCACTTTCAGCACTTCCTTGTACGCGTCTTCAGCAGCCGCAAAGTCGCGCCCGTCGCGCGCGGTGTTGCCTTTATCAAGCAGTTCTTCGACTCGCTCGGCGACGTTGCTGCGCGTCGGTGTAGTTCTTGTTCCGGGTTTTGTGCTGGCCGCCGGCTTCGGGCCTTTCTTCTTCGTCTCCGGGTTCTTTGCGCGGAAAATGCCCGCGCTGCCGCCAACGTCAGATCCGACATCCTGCGCCGGCGCGCGGCCGGCAAAGGCAAGGCTCAGACAGAGTGCGGCAGAAATCAAACACACCGCGCGCAGTATTGCGTTGGCTCTCATCACTACTCTCCTACTGCTGTTTGCTAATATTGAGACTAACCTCGGCTTACAAGCGTCTTCTTTAAAGAACGTATGGGTCAACTGAAGAATAGCTGTGCTGGATTGTAGATCAGCTTGCCCTCTTGAGCTAACTGGCTTCTTACGGCCCGCTGCGAACAAGACGAAAACCGAGCAGCGTGTTTTTCGTCGAAGGCGGCACGAAGTCGCGCAGGCACGCCGTCACCGGCTTGTCCGCGCGGCCCGGATCGCTAACGTAACAGCCCCCGCGGATGGCGATCCAATCCTGGACCTCAGGCGGAACCGTGGCCTTATTTCCCGGGTAAACGGCGGCTTTTGAAGCGGTCCACTCCCAAACGTTTCCGATTAGATCCGCCACGCCCCAGCGGTTTCGTCCCTCGGCCCGCGAGCCCACGGGCGCGGGCGTCGCTTCTTTCAGTACCGCGACGTTCTCTTTCCAATCCGGCCCCCACGGATACAAATCGGCCCGCGCGCCGTTACGCGCGGCGTATTCCCATTCTTCTTCGGTCGGCAAACGATAGCTGACGCCATCGCGCTTCGAGCGCCAGGCGGCGAACTCGTTCACCTCGTGAAAGGAAACATTGACGACGGGCCACTGCTCCTGGCCAAACGGCGGCTTGGTTGCCCCCCATTGGCTCGGCGGCGCATGCTTCGTCTCGCGAACGAAGTCGGCATACTCGCTGTTGGTAACTTCGGTGCGGTCCATTTGAAACGCCTGCACCGTGACCGGATGCGCCGGCGTCTCCTGCGGCGGCCCACCGGTGCGGCCCATCAAAAACGATCCGCCTGGAATACCAACCAGATCTGCCTTGGCAGTCGCGACTGTCGGACTCGGTGTTGCTTTACCGGCGGCCGAACCTGTCTTGCGGGTCGCGAGAAAGTAACCGCCGACCGCGAGTCCAATCACAACGAGCACGAGCATGGCTGCGCCAACGAACCACAACGGAGACACTCGCCGGCGCGGTTGAAAATCGATCGTCATCGGCCGCCCGCGCCTGGCTTCGTTTACTGGCGGCGAGATCGGTGGTGGCGGCGGCGGTGGTAGCGGCGGAACGGAATCAACCACGGTTGGCGCAGCCGCTCTGCGCACATGGGTCGTCTCCGGGTCGTGCAGCTCTGGTTCGAGCTCGCTATAACTCACCGCGCCATTCGATAGATCCAGCGAAGTCGCAAAGTGAGTGTCCTGACTGATCGGAGGTTTGGTCGTCGTGCCCGGCACGTCCGGCGGCGGATTGAGCGTCGTGACGGTCGAAGCAATCGTCCGGTTCGGATCGAGCGTTACCGTCTCACGCATGGCGGCAAACGGAACGGCATTGATCGCCGCATGCAGCTCTTTCAAAAATGTATCGATCGAGTCGATGCGCGCGTCGACTTCCTTCTCCAAGGCGTGTCGCACCACGGCTTCAATCGCCGGCGGCACCGCGACCCCCACCGACTGAAAACTCGGCGGCGGCATCGTCAGATGCTTCTTCATGATCGACGGGATCGAAGAGCCTTTGAACGGCACCTCACCGCAGAGCATCTGGTAAAGAATCACTCCGAGACTGTAGATGTCCGCGCGCGCGTCCGGCTCCTCATCGGACCACTGTTCGGGCGCCATGTAAAAAGGCGAGCCCATCAGCCCGCTCGTCTGCGCCTGGATGAAAGAGCCGAGCAGCTCGCCCGATTTGATCTTCGCGAGTCCGAAGTCGAGGATCTTGACGCCTTCCGCGATCGGCACGTCGTCCTGGACCATGATGTTCAATGGCTTGAGATCGCGGTGCACGATGTTTTGGCGATGGGCGGCGCCGACGCCGGCGGCGATCGCCGTGATGAATTCCCACGCACGCTGCGGCGGCATCGCGCCTTCCTGGGCCATGATCTCCTGCAGCGATTTACCTTTGACAAACTCCATCACCAAGAACGGCATCGTGCCGCGGGCGACGCCGAAGTCGGTTACCGCGATGATGTTCGGATGACGAATCGCAGCGGCGGCCAGTGCTTCCTGGCGAAAACGCGTGGTCAGCATGGGATCGTTGCCGACCAGATCGGGAAGAATGACTTTGATGGCGTGTTGGGTTTTTAGAAAGATGTGCCGCGCGTGAAAGACCGCGCCCATGCCGCCTTGCCCGAGCCGTCGCTCGAGCAAGTAGCGGGCGTCAAGTGTAGGTTCGCCAACCAGGGTTGATGCAGTGGGCTCACCGTCCTGCGGGCAGGAATCAGTCTCGTCGGGGTAGCACCGCCTGCACTTGGGGCATTCTCTCATCCGGGGGAGTATACATCACCTGATAACGACGTTTACGAGACGTTCGGGAACGACAATCACCTTCACCACCTCGCGTCCATCGATCAATGCACGCACCCGTTCATCAGCGAGCGCCGAACGGCGCAACTCATCTTCCGATACGCCAGGCGCCGCAATCACGCGCGAACGCAGTTTTCCATTGACCTGGATCGGGATCTCCAACTCTTCGCGCGCGGCGAGACCCGGATCCGCGACCGGCCAGCGTGGCACGTCCTTCAACAAACCGCCGCTGTGGCCGAGTCCTTCCCACATCTCCTCCGCGACGTGCGGCGCAAACGGCGCGAGCATGATCACCAGCGCTGCCAATGCTTCACGCACGGCGAACACGTCCGGCTCGGAAGCCTGCGCGGGATCGGCGTTGAAGTCAGTCAACTGATTGAACAGCTCCATCAGCGCGGCCACACTCGTGTTTAAGTGCAAGTGTTCGAAGTCGCTCGTGATTTTCGCGATCGTCTGGTGCGTCTTGCGTCGCAACGCGCGGGCGTTGTCGCTGAATTCCAGCATGTTCGCTTGCGCCGGCGAGCCAGGGTTCGTCAGCCGCTCCTGCCAACGCCACGCCGTCGTGTAAACGCGTCGCAGGAAACGCACGGCCCCTTCGATTCCGGTCTCGGACCAGCGCAACTCGTTCTCGACCGGCGCCGCAAACAGCACAAACAGCCGCGTCGCATCCGCGCCGAACGCCGCGATCATCTCGTCGGGATCGACGCCGTTGCCGAGACTCTTCGACATCGCTTTCCAATCGTCGGTGCCTTCGACGCGATTCGTGACCATGCCCTGTGTCAACAACCGCTTCACCGGCTCGTCGAAATCCACCAAGCCGAGATCGCGCATGAACTTCGTCCAGAAGCGCGTGTAGATCAAGTGCATCACGGCGTGTGAATCGCCGCCGATGTACTGGTCCACCGGCGTCCACTGTTTCGTGATCTCCGGATTGAACGGCGCGTCGTCGTTGCGCGGATCGCAGTAACGGAAGAAGTACCACGACGAATCGACGAACGTGTCCATCGTGTCAGTCTCGCGTCGCGCGGGAGCGTCGCAGTTCGGACACGTCGTGTTCACAAACTCCGCCACGCCGGCCAGCGGGTTTTCGCCCGTGCCGGTGAATGACGCGCTCGGCGGTAAGACGACCGGCAGTTGTTCGTAAGGCACCGGAACCATGCCGCAATTCGGGCAGTAGATCACCGGCACCGGCGCCCCCCAGAATCTTTGCCGCGACACGCCCCAATCGCGAATGCGATACGTCACCGCCGCTTCGCCGAAGCCGTGCTGCTTCGCGTAATCCGACATCTCCGTAATCGCGACTGCCGACAGTTTGCCGCCCCACTCGTCGCTGTTAATCAACACGCCGTAATCGGTGAACGATTGGCGCATCTCCGCCGAAGCGTCGCCCGCCGTCGTCGGCGGCGGTTCCGCGCTCATCTGATCGTGAGTCACCGGCGCAACCACCTGGCGAATCGGCAGCGAATACTTCTGCGCAAACTCGAAATCACGCTCATCGTGCGCGGGCACGCTCATCACCGCACCCGTGCCGTATTCCATCAGCACGTAATTCGCGACCCACACGGGGATGGTCTCGCCGCTGAACGGATTGATCGCGAGTACGCCCGTGTTCACTCCTTCTTTTTCCGCCTCGACTTCGTCGCCCTGCGCGGCGCGTTGTTGCCGCACTCTTTCGGCAAACGCAGCGACGTCGGCCTGCAACGCCGAACCGGCCAGAATCTCCTGGAGCAGCGGATGCTCGGAGCTCAAAACGACGGCAGTCGCGCCGTAGATCGTGTCGATGCGCGTGGTGAACACACGAATCTTCTGGTCGCTGTCCTTGATCTGAAAATCGACAAACGCACCTTCGCTGCGGCCGACCCAGTCGCGCTGCCGTTTCAAAACTTTCTCGGGCCAACTAGATTCGATCTGCTCGATGTCTCGAACCAGTTGCTCCGCGTAGTCAGTGATGCGCAGGAACCACTGTTCGAGATCGCGCTTCTCGACCTGCGTTCCGCAACGCCAGCACACGCCACCCGACGACTGTTCGTTCGACAACACGGTCTCTTCTTTTGGACACCAGTTGACCTGCGAGACTTTCTTGTAAGCCAAACCGCGCTCGAGCATCTTCAGGAAGAACCACTGGTCCCACTTGTAGTAATCGGGCCGGTGCGCTGCGATCTCTCGCGACCAGTCGTAACTGATGCCGAGCCGCTGCAACTGGCCGCGCATGTGCGCGATGTTTTCTTCGGTCCAATCGCGCGGGTTCACGCCGCGTTTGATCGCGGCCTGTTCCGCGGGCTGACCGAAACTGTCCCAGCCGATCGGGTGCAACACGTTGAAACCCTTCAGACGTTTGAACCACGCGAGCGCGTCACCGATGGAGTAATTGCGCACGTGCCCCATGTGCAGGAAGCCCGACGGGTACGGCAGCATTTCCAGCGCGTAGAACTTCTCGCGCGCATCATCTTCACGCGCCTCGAAGGCGCGCGCTTCCGCCCAGCGCTGCTGCCACTTCTTCTCGATCTGTTCAGGAAAATATTTTTCGTCCATAACGTTGCCGCCTATTAGAACTAACACGTTTCTCGCAAACCACACAAAGCTTGCGTTTATTTATTCGGTTGGTTTTAGCGTGGAGTCGCCGCTCCGACACACCGCGCGCTAGGCGCGGCGCAGAAGCGGCACCGTAAGGACGAGCTTGAATGACAGTCTCTGCGAGAACATCGCTTCGGATTTTACACAGCAGAAGGCGGATCGGCAACAAAACTGCGCAGCATCGCAAGGTTTTTGACGTCGGCCCGCGGGTCGTCGTAGGGAGTTTCCAGGATGAAGGCAGCGTGCTTCAGTTTTGGGTGTTGCGCCACGCGGCGAAGGGCATCGGCGCCGATGTGGCCTTCGCCGATGTGCCAGTGGCGGTCGACGCGCGAGTTGTAAACGGCACGCGAATCGTTGAAGTGAATAGCGCGCACGTTCTTCAGCCCGACGGTTTTCTGAATTCGTTGCAGCAGCGCTTCGAGGCCATCCGCTTCGCGAATGTCGTAGCCCGCCGTGAACGCGTGCGCCGTGTCCAGGCAGACGGCCAGGGGGAGCTTGGGGCAAGCGTTCATGATCTCGCGGAGATGTTCGAAACGATGTCCGATGCAGTCGCCCTGGCCCGCGGTGTTCTCGAGCAGGATGCGCAGCGAGCCGAACTTCATTCCCTTGCACGCGATCTTCAAGCTGGTCGCGCACAACGCGATGCCGTCGGTCTCACACGCACCGCGCGCACTGCCCGGATGAACCACCAGGTAATCCGCGCCCAGCAACAACGCCCGCTCCACCTCTTCACGAAACGACGCTCGTGATTTCTGCAAGAACACCTCATCGACCGCCGCCAGGTTCACGAGGTAATTGCAGTGAATCAGCACCGGCGAGATCTTCATCGCCCGACGAGTCTTGCGAAACAGCAAAACGTCGTCGAGCGTCAGCGGCTTGGCCATCCAGCCGCGCGGATTACGCGAAAACAACTGCACCGTGTCGCAGCCCGTGTCTTTCGCGACGATCAGCGCGTTGTGCACGCCGCCTTTGATCGGCGCGTGAAAACCAATCTTCGGTCCAGTCTTCGCTGTCCGGCCCTTGTTCGTGCGAGGCATTACTTTCCCTGCTGCGCGTCCATCACGCGCAACATATTTCCCCCGAGAATCTTGTCGACGTCGCTTTCAGAATAGCCACGCCGCAACAACTCCTTCGTCAAATTCGGCAAGTCAGCGACCGTCGCGAGGTCCGCCGCCGTCGCCTGCACGCCGTCAAAATCCGATCCGATGCCGACGTGGTCCACGCCCGCAAGCTTCACGATGCGATCGATATGGTCCACGATGCGCGCCACGTAAACCGGCGGCAAGCGGCGCGCGTACTCGCGTTGGCGCAGCCGATCGCGGGCCAGCTTCTTGTGCACTGCGTCGCCCGGTTCTGACTCGGAAGCTTGCTGCACGAGCGGCGCAATCTCCACGTCGACGCGCTTCTTAAGTTCGCTCCAGCCCGGCTCGATGTGTTCCGGATAAAAGATCACGTTCACGACCCCGCCGGTGTTCGCCAGCGCGCGAATCATGTCGTCCGTGAGATTACGCGGCACGTCCGCGATGGCGCGACACGCCGAGTGCGTGGCGACGACGGGTTTGGTCGAGGTGTTCACGATGTCCCAGAACGTCTTGTCTGAAACGTGCGAAACGTCGACCATCATCCCCAGTCGATTCATCTCGCGCACGACGCTCTTGCCGAATTCGTTGAGCCCACGCGAGGCGCCGACTTCATCACCAGACGAACCGGCCCAGCTCGTGCTCACGCTCCACGCCGGCGACATGTAGCGCACGCCGAGATCGTAATAGCGCTGAACATTTTCCAGCTTCTCGTCGATGGCGTAACCACCTTCAAGGCCCATCAACGCCGCGATCTTTCCGTTCTCTGCGGCGCGGCGCACGTCGGCGGCAGAGGTCGCGAGCTGCCACGTTTCCGGGTGTTTGTCCGCCAACGCGCGGACGGCGGCGATCTGATCGTCGGCGCGTTTGACCGCCCGCGCTCCGCCGCCGCCGAACAACTGCGGCTCGACCCAAATCGAGAAAAACTGCGCGTCCAGACCGCCGGCACGCGCGCGCACGGCGTCGAAATGGCCGTCGCTGAGCGGCTGTTGCAAATCGACGTGTTCGTCGAGCACGCGCTGAACGGTATCAATGTGCATATCGACGGCTATTGCGCGTTTATGAATGGAGAGGGGATCGGCCGCCGCGGCCTGGGCCACGGGTGTAGTTTGGTCTTGGTTCATCTTGTTGTTTTGGCAGCCGGCGAGAAATGTTGCGGCTAAAAAGAACGTAATCAGAAACTGTGATTTCAGCGAACGCATCGCGATGTTAGGGAAGCATAATTACAGGTGGCAAGCGTTCTTGCAAACCGAACTGCAACTACTGTATTGTGCCCTGTCCCCACGTATTTTCCCTTAAGGAGTAGGAACACACCATGTTCTCTAAAGACGGAACCACGAAAGATATTAAGACACCTCGCATTTGTGACGTCGTTTGGCATGATGGACAGTTTATTAAATGGAACGACGCGCGAGTGCATGTGATGTCGCACGTGCTTCATTATGGTTCCAGCGTCTTTGAGGGCATCCGTTGTTACGCAACTAAACGTGGGCCGGCTATTTTCCGTTTGCGTGAACACATGCAGCGGTTTATCAACTCCGCCAAGATCTACCGCATGGACCATGAGTGGACGCTCGATCAACTGTGCGACGCAGCGATTGAGATCGCGCGCCGCAGCGAGATGGAGCAGTGCTACATCCGGCCGATTCTGTTTCGCAGTCTGGACGAAGAGCATCCCGCGTTTGGCGTGAATCCTTTTCCGAATCCGCTGGCCTGCTACATCGGCGCGTGGGACTGGGGCAAGTACCTCGGCGACGAAGCGATCGAACGGGGCGTTGATGTTTGCGTCTCCACCTGGAACCGGCTCACCCCCAACTCGATGCCCGCGATGGCCAAGAGCGGCGCAAACTATATGAACTCGCAGCTGATCAAGATGGAAGCGCTTTTGAACGGCTTCGCTGAGGGCATCGCGCTCGATGATCGTGGTTACGTGTCCGAAGGTTCAGGTGAGAACATCTTCGTCGTCTCGGGCGACGTCGTGTTGACGCCGCCGCTGTCATCTTCGATTCTTCCCGGTATCACGCGCGACAGTGTCATTCAGATCTGCCATGAACTCGGCATCACGATTAAGGAACGCACCATTCAGCGTGCAGCGCTCTACGTTGCCGACGAACTGTTCTTCTCCGGCACCGCCGCCGAGATCACGCCGATCCGTTCGGTTGATCGCATCACCGTCGGCAGGGGCGGACGCGGCCCGATCACAGAGAAGATCCAGAAGGTCTTTTTCGAAGTCACGAAGGGCGAACGCCCGGCCCCGGGCGACTGGCTCACCTACATCAACGAGCCCGTCCAAAACACGTCCAACAACAACGGCTTCTCCACCGCCATCGACGCCACCGCGGAGGCGGAGCTGAAAGTCTCGGTTTAGTTCAGGCTTCGGGCAATATTTATTGACGGCCCAAAGAGCGCCACGCTATAGTGAGTGCGGCGCTCCCTACCAGCGCAAGCTTCCAAAAACCCCAGCCTTTTCGCAGTCCAAAAGGGTCTCAGGATACTCATGGCCGTTAAAATCGACGATCTGCTACGCATCGCCTGTGGTCACGCTGCCTCCGATCTACATTTGAAGGTCGGCGCCTTCCCCGTCATGCGCATCGGCGGCGAACTGCACCCGATCGCCGACGCGCCGCGCCTCAAGCCGGAAGACACGCTCGACATGGCCTTCAGCATCATGAGCAACCGGCAGAAGCAGCGCTTTAAAGAGGTCTCGGAAGTCGACATCGGCTACGGTGTTTCGGGCCTGGGCCGTTTCCGCGCAAACATTTTTCAGCAGCGTGGCACAGTCAGCATCGTGCTGCGCGTCATCCCCGATCACAACAAGAGCGTCGCGCAACTCGGCCTGCCGCCGGTAATCGAAAAAATCGCCGAGGAACGGCGCGGTCTGATCCTCGTCACCGGCGCGACCGGCTCCGGAAAATCCACCACACTCGCGGCGATGATCGACTGCATCAACTCAACCCGCAGCGGTCACATCGTCACGATCGAAGATCCCATCGAGTTTCTGCACCGCGACAAGCAATCATTTGTTACCCAGCGTGAGGTCGACGTCGATACGCGTTCGTTTGCGGAAGCCTTGCGCGGCGCCATGCGACAGGATCCGGACGTGATCCTCGTCGGCGAAATGCGCGACCACGAAACGATCGAAACAGCGTTGACTGCCGCCGAGACGGGCCACCTCGTTTTGTCGACGCTGCACACGCTCGACGCGACCGAAACCATCACGCGCATCGTTTCTTCGTTTCCCGCGCACCAGCAGCGATCGGTCCGCCTCCAGTTGGCCGGAATCTTGAAAGCGGTGATTTCGATGCGGCTCGTACGCGCGGCGAAGGGCGCGGGCCGCGTGCCCGCGATTGAAGTGCTGGTCTCGACGGCGTTCATTCGCGATCACATCATCAACGAAGAAAAGACCTACCTGATTCGCGAAGCGATCGCAGCCGGAACTTCGCAGTACGGCATGCAGACGTTCGACCAGTCGCTGTTTCACCTGCTGCAATCGCGGCTCATCACGCAGGAAGAAGCCTTGCACAACGCGAGTAACCCTGACGAATTCAAGATGCGCGTCCTGGGCATTTACTCGGCCGACGACACGCTGGCCCACATGACCACGCCGGCCACCACGACGACACCTCCGAACGCTGCGAAAGTCGCACCTCCCGCAACCAACACCGAACCGGACAGCATCTTCGCGAAGTACTAATTCACTCGCAGCCGCCGCATCACGCGCACGCCGGAACGCCAGTCTTCATTAATGTCGAAGCGATAGATTTCGATGTCGCTCGCAATGAAGCGTGCCAGAGTTTGAAACGACGGGTGCACTCGCAGCGTGGGCGCGACGAGATAGACCAGCGGCGGTTCGTCTTTAATGCGCAGGTCGCCGAAGAGTTTGGCGCGTCTGATGTGACCGCGGCGGCGATGCGCTTCAACGCGTCGCCAGTAATCAGCGCCCTGAAAGACGTGCTCGCGATCTTCGTAGACCTTCAGCTCGATCACGACCAGCCGGCCGTCCTGCCGCAACGCCAGCAAATCAATCGGACGGATGCCGAGCTTGCCGCCGCGCGCGGTGCGAAACTGCGCGTGCAGCGGGGCGATGATCAGACCCGGATCGAGTTTGGTGATGTCGCGGCGCAGCAACGATTCCAGCCACGCTTCGGCGGCGGACCGATAAAACGTGTGGTGATGATCCGGCGCAGTCGGCGAACGATGTTCGCGTAAGCCGCGCAGCAGGTTTTCCCAGTCCCCGCGCGTCGATTCATCGAGCAAATGGCGTCGCTGAGCGTCCAGTCCAAACCAGATTCGTTCCGCGCCGAGCAGCGAACGAACACGCGCGAAAGGCAGTCCGAAATATCTCAACGTCTCACCGTGACGCGCCTGCACCACGTCGATCGCGTCAGGCGCGACCGCGATGACGGCAGCCGTTTGCGCACTGACCGTCGCCGCCGGCACCGGCGGAAAATGCGCGAGCTTCGTCTTCCACAAATGACGCCGCTCGAGGCATTCGGCCCGCGTCAGGACCGACAGGTCGTCGTCGGCCGTAAACACGTGAATAGTGTTTCGCAAGCTGTCGCGCAGGAGCGCGACGCGATACAGCAACGGCTTGAGCAGTTCGCCGGCAACAATCAACCAGAGCTGGTCGAGGTACGGCGGCTTGAGGCGATCGGCGGTGCGTTTGAACCACAACAACGCCGACGATAGAAACGCATCGACGGCAGCCGGGTGACTCGAAACAACGGGACCGCAAACGGCGATTCGCGTTTGTTTGCGACGCAGTACGATGCGCGCGTACCGTCCCGGCTGGCCTGGTCTCGTGCCTGGGCTCAACGCGCAGCGCTCGACTCGCGCGTCCGCCAGCGACGCACAAGCGAGTTGGGCCAGCTTGTCGCAACGAACCTGCCGCGCGGCACGAATCGTCGCCGCCACCGCGTAGGCCGAAGCGCGCGGAACGAGCTCGATCAGCGGCAACTCCGCACCCATCCGGCGCGAGGTTTGGAGCAACAGCATCTGCCCGTTCCATTCCCAACCGAGCACACGCCACGAACGACTTCCCTGCTCCGTCCAACACGAAAGCACGAGCCGTTCGTGCGCAACTGAAACGTCCAATTCGTCTCGCCGCAAAGCGTATGTTTCGCCGCGGCCGGCGGTACAAAACCACTCGGCGTGCGCGCGCAAAAGCGCGGCGATCTGTTGGCGTGCGGCTGTGATCGAAGCAGGCGTCGTGAGGTTTTGCAGCATGCTGTGAGGTAAAAACGTCGGGTTTCGTCGACACTTCTACCCTGTGCTACCATTTTTCGCAACTGAAATGAATCACGTTTATCTCGCAGGCGCGGTAAGAACACCAATCGGAAAATTCGGCGGCACGTTGCAAGCGTGGAGCGCGGCAGACATGGGCGTGGCGGTTGCGCAGGAAGCTTTGCGTCGCGCGAACGTGAGCCCGGAGCAAATCGACGATTCCATTTGGGGCTGCGCGCGCCAGGCCGGCGGCGGTCCAAACGTCGCGCGCCAGATCACTTTTCGCGCCGGCGTTCCCGAAACCGTGCCGGCGTTCACCGTCAACCAGGCGTGCGGCTCGGGGTTGAAAGCCATCATTCTCGCGGCGCAGGAGATCGTGTTGGGCCGCGCCGACGTGGTGCTCGCGGGCGGAACGGAAAGCATGTCGCGTGTTCCTTATTTCGCCGAAGGCGCGCGTTGGGGCATGCGGATGGGCAACCTGCAACTCGTCGACGGCATGTATCGCGACGGCTTCAACGATCCGTTGTCGGGCCTGATGATGGGCCAGACGGCGGAAAAGCTCGCGCGCCAGTACGAGATCTCGCGCGCCGAGCAAGACGAGTTTGCGCTCTCGTCGCAGCGGAAAGCGGAAACGGCGATCAAGTCGGGTCGCTACAAAGACGAGGTGATGAGCCTCGAAATTGCCGGCCGCAAAAATGAAAGCACGATGTTTTCGCAGGACGAGCACTGTCGCGCCGGCACGACGCTCGCGGATCTCGCGAAACTGCCACCGGTTTTCTACAAGGACGGAAGCGTCACCGCCGGAAATTCTTCCGGCATCACTGACGGCGCGGCGGCACTAATTGTTTTGAGTGAGGACGGCGTGAAGCGCGCGGGCCTCAAAGCGCAGGCGCGCATCGTTGATTACGAAATCGCCGGCGTCGCGCCCGACGTGATGGGCATCGGCCCAGTACCGGCAGTCCGCGCGCTGCTGTCGCGCCAAAACCTCACGCTGGACCAGGTCGACTTGATCGAGCTCAACGAAGCGTTTGCGGCGCAAGTGATCGCGTGCGATCGCGAGCTTCACTTCGACGCCGAACGACTAAACGTCAACGGCGGCGCGATCGCGCTGGGCCATCCGATCGGTTGCACTGGAGTCCGTATCACCACGACGCTGATCCACGCAATGCAAAAGCGCGAAGCGAAGCTCGGGCTCGCGACTCTCTGCGTGAGCGGCGGCATGGGCCTGGCGCTACTGCTGGAACGAGTGTGAGCCGGATGCCCGCACGCTCCAGCGCTTCACAATTTACCGCGATAGTTTTGTTGGCCGCTTCGCTGATGCTTCTCACTGGCGCCTGTGCGCAACCTCAAAAAACCGGCAGCACGGAAACCAACACCAACAACACCGTCATTTCCTCCACTCCTCCGTTTCAAACAACAGAACCCGAACGGTATCGCGCCACCCGCACCACCACGATCGTCACCGCCGCGGGACAAACAATCGTCACTAGGAATTCGATCGTTCGGGACGGCGAACGGCGCCGCGACGAAACGGAAACCGCCGGCCACCACGTCGTCTACCTGACGCTGCCCGAAGGAAGATTCGTGCTGTTGCCTGACGACAAATCTTTCGCCACCGTTACCAATGAAGATCTAAATACGGCCGAACAGGATTCTGAGACTTCACCCGACCGTTTGCTCCACACCGAGACGATTACGACGGGCTACGAGAAGCTCGGCGCGGAGACAGTCAACGGCCGGAACCTGCAAAAATTTCGCATTGTTGTTAACAATTCAGCCGGCCAGAACGTCAGCGTTGGTGAGACGTTTCTCTGGTTTGACGAGGCGCTGCACATACCAGTCAAAACGGAAAGCAAATCGCCCGACGGCGCGCGCACAACCACCGAGCTATCGGACGTTGTGCTCAAGGTCGAAAAAGGTCTCTTTGAGATACCGAAGGATTATCAAAAGATTGATTTCAGCAAGCTGCGAGAGCGGCTGAGTCACAGCCAACCATAGTCCGGAATCCCGGCATCGCAGTCGGGCAACCCCATTTACCTGCTCCCTGGAAAGGCTTTTGTAGTGAAAAGAAAACTTCTGAACCTCGCAATTATTATTTTCGCCTTCGCATTGGCCGGCGCGCAGACGCTCAACGCGCAAACGCGCCCGCGCAACACCGCGCTGCCGTCGACCGCGCTCTTGAACCAGTTGCCTGAATCGGACGCCGTGGTCCAGGTGAAGTTGCGCCAACTGCTGAACGAATCGTTGCCGCGCATCTTTGCCAACAATCCGGCGCGGCTCAGCGAAGTCAATACCAGCATCGAGACGTTCAAAACGCGCACCGGCCTCGACCCGCGCTTGTTTGAGCAGGTCGCGTTGGGCGCGCGCTTCAGTTATCCGGCGGAAGGCGTGACGAAAGCGCAGACGGTGGCGCTCGCGAACGGAACGTTTACTCCGGCCGCGATCCTCGCCGCCGCGAAAGCCGCTCCGAACGGCACTTATCGCGAGGAGAAGTATCAGGGCAAGACCATCTACGTCTTCAAACTGGATCAGGACATTCGCCTGCTCGGCTTCCTTGATTTTCGGGTCAACGAACTCGCCGCGACGCCTCTCGATGCGAACGTCCTCGCGCTCGGCGATGTCGCCGGCGTGCGGGCGGCGATCGATGCTGCTCGTTCGCGCAAGCGTGCTAACGCTGAACTGATCGCGCTCGCTAGCCGCGATCCAAATGCCGTCATCGGCTTCGGCGCAAACGTTACCGAGCAACTAATCAGGAACCTCGACATCAACGCGCCGATCGCAAGCGATCTCGCAACGCTGCGTCAGGTTTATGGCTCAGTGGGCGCCGGCGAAAGAGATCTCGATTTGTTTTTAGCCGCGCGCGCCGTGAACGCCGATGCGGCGAGGAGCCTGGGCGACACGCTCGAAGGACTGAAACAGCTCGGGGCCTTGTTTGTCGGACGGATGACGGGAGCGAAGGGCACCTTGGCGAAGAGCGCACTGGCGAATATGAAGATCGTGACGGCCGCGAACGAGCTGCAAATCCGCACGGCAGTGCCGCAGGAAGATATCGGACCGTTGATGGGAAAGTAGGTTCGTAAACTGGCGCTTCAGTCTTTGCGAAGACCGAAGCGTCAGGTCACCGGATTTACTTCGTGGGGAAGTTAAAGCCCGGCGGCAGTCCCGGTTCAGCAGCCGGCTCGGACTCATCCAGGCGAGTAATCACGTCTTCGTTGATCTTGATCTTCCCTGCCTGCTTCATCCGCTGCTGCACGCCCGCGATGTAGTCTTCAAACACCTGGCTCTCGCGCTGACTCACCAGTTGCTGTTTCAAGCGGTCGCGCTCGCCGCTATTGAACGCAGTGAAGTCGGGTTCATTTCTTTTCACAATGCCTACAATCACCCACTTGTCCTGAACCTTGATCGACGTCTTGCTGATCTCGCCTTGTTTCAGGCTGTAGATTAGGTCGTCGAGCGCGGCACTCGAACCCGCCTTGCCGAGCGTCGAACTAAGCTTGAATCCTTCGTCCAGCCCCGCGTCGTACCCTTCTTTTTCGCCCGCCGCTTTGAGCTGATCCGGACTGCTCACGCTCCCCACCAGGTCCTTCGCTTTCTGTTCGATTTGGTCTTTCGCGCGCTGCTGTTTGATCGCATCGGCGATCTTCGTTTTCACCTCGTCGAAGTCCGGGATGCGCGGATCCTTCTTGTCGACGAGCATGGGAATCGCAAACCCATTCTTCACGCCAGTCGGTTCACCAACGTCGTTCGGGTTGTTCAGCGACGCGATCGCCTGCTCAAACTGCTGGTTGACACCGACGTTCGGCACGTCGTCACCCGGTTTGACGTAAGGCGTTTCGCGAACCATGTCGGCGGGAGTCATGTTCGCTTCGGCGGCAAACTCCTGGGCCACCTTCTGCAAATCTTTTGTCTCCTGCAAACGTGCCTGGGCCTTCTTCGCGATCTGCAAAGCGGCGTTGTAGCCACGCTCGTTACGCAGCGAAACAAGCAGCTCGGGTTTCGCCTGGTCAAACGTCTTCGGCACCGATTCGCCGCGACGCAGGATGTACCAGTTGCCGGCGTAACGAGTCGGAATGTCCGAAATTTCTCCGACCGCCCACGTTGCGGTGCGACTGTAGAGACCGTGAGGCTTGTTCGGATCGTCTTTGAAAGGCGCGGCGAGGAAACCGCCGTTGCGCGCGGTCGCCGGGTCTTCCGAGTTTCCCTTGGCAGCCTCGGCAAACGCCTGCTCGGTAGCCTCACGGCCGCCGTTCGCGAGTTTCGCGATCAGGTCCTTCGCCTTTTGCTCAACCTGCGAGTCGAGATCTTTGCGCGCGACCTTCAACACGATCTGCTGAATCTTCCAGCCCGCCTCTTTGTATTTCGGATCGGTCTGGTCGTAGCGCGCCTTGAGATCTTCGTCGGAGATCTTCAGTTTCGAGCCGGCTTTTTCCGAGTCGATAAAAAGATACTTCACTTTCTTCTGCGGCTCGAGGTAGCGGTAGTCAGTCTTGTGGCTGTCGTAATAACTGCGCAGCTCTTCCTCGCTCGGCTGGATCTTCGCGGCGAGTTTGTCTTCGCTAAGGGCAACGTAACCGACGTCGAACGACGTGTTGCGACGCTTGTACTCCTCGCGCACTTCGTCGTCCGAAACGTTGACGCTGGCCGTAATAAACGCGCGCAACTTCTCCTGCGCGAGGTCATCACGCACTCCTTCCTCAAAAGCGACGACGTCGCCGTAGCGCGCTGTGACCGATTTCTCGTAACGGTCGCGGCCGACGAACTGGCCGGAAGCGTCGGTGAACTGTTTCAACAATTTCTCTTGCAGTTCGGCCTCGCTGACGCCGAGTCCGAGTCGTTCAGCTTCCTGCACGATCACTTGCTTGCTGATCAGGATGTCGAGAAAACGGCGGTTGCCGCCGAGGGCTGCGAGGTTCGCGCGCCCGCCGTACATCTGCATCATGTTCTCGCGCATGCGCGCGAGTTCGCCGACCGTGATGCTCTTCGAACCGACTTTGGCCACAACCTCGGTGCTCTTCGAAGGGTCGATGTTGCTGGCCGTCCGGCCCGGGGCGTAAAAGAAGATCAAGCTGACGGCCATGAGCACCGCAAAGCCGAGAATGATGATGTTCCGCGTACGTTCGAGACGTCCTAGTGCTTTGAGCATTGGTGATTACCTTTCGAGGGCGAACGGCGGATTGTAAGGGACTCGCAGGACAACTGACAACCGACAAACCCTTCTTTGCTACGATGAATTGCAGATGCTATTTTACTGCTCTGCATGAACGCTATCGGCAGCTCAACGTGGTTGTGGCTGGGATTCAGTATCTTCATTGTCACGATGTTGAGCCTCGACCTCGGCCTCTTCAATCGTAAAGCCCACACCATCAGGTATCGCGAAGCGTGGATTTGGAGCGGCGTCTGGGTGACGCTGGCGCTGATTTTCGCGGGGCTCGTCTTTCATTACCAGGGCTCGCCTCGCGGCTTGGAGTTTTTGACCGGCTACCTCATCGAGCTGTCACTGTCGGTCGATAACCTGTTCGTCTTCCTGCTGATCTTTTCTTACTTCAAGGTGCCGGCGAAGTTTCAGCATCGCGTGCTGTTTTGGGGCGTGATGGGCGCGCTGGTGATGCGTTTGACGATGATTTTCGTCGGCGCGGCGCTGATCAATCGATTTCACTGGATCATCTACATTTTCGGCGGGTTTCTGGTCTACACCGGGATCAAGATGTTCCGCCACGACGAGGTCGATATTCAGCCGGAGCAGAACATCGCCGTGCGTGCCGTGACGCGGTTTCTGCCGATCACGCGTCACTACGAAGACGAGAAGTTCTTTACCAAGGTGAACGGCAAACGAGCGGGCACGTTGTTGCTGCTTGTCTTGATGGTCGTCGAGGTGACCGATCTTGTTTTTGCCGTCGATTCCATTCCCGCCATTTTCGCCATCACGACGAACACGTTTATCGTCTACACGTCGAACGTTTTTGCGATTCTGGGCTTGCGGTCGATGTACTTCCTGCTGGCAGGAGTGGTCGAGAAGTTTCGGTACTTACGCACCGGACTGGCGATTGTGCTCACCTTTATCGGCATAAAAATGCTGGTCGTGGCGCTCGGATTCGTGATTCCCATCTGGTTTTCGCTGACGTTTGTGGCGCTCGTGCTGCTCGGTTCGGTGATTTTGTCCCTCGTGATTCCGAGCAAGCCTGACACCACCATGAAAGTCGACTTGCCCGCCGATTACAACCTCCCGCCCGGCGAGGAACTGCCCGAACCGCCGCCAGAAGAGCTCGAACCACCGGCAGACGGCCCCGAACCACTCGCCGAGGACGCCGTCCAACCGGAAGAGCCTCAGATTAAACGTGCTTGAACGACTTCGCTTGCCTGTGCTAAATTCCTGAACTGGTAGTGTTGCTGCCAGGAATTCGACGGTCATCCCGTCGCGCCGTTCGGACTCACACCTAAATAAAACGTGCGGCTCTTGCCTCCGGCCCAGCCGCGCCCATTCAATCCTGTTGGCTCAACTTTTGGTTGGACCCCCCCACGATCTAGAAAATGGTGGCGAATAAGACCAGTCATTTTGCCTTTGATTGGTGGATTATCGAGAAGCGCTTCGTCTATCTGATAATCGCCATTCTGCTGCTCTGCGGCGTGGCCGCGGGCGCCGCACTTTACGTCTGGAAGTACGGAAACCCCTTCAAACACATCGCCGAAGTGAACTCCGCCGCCGGCGCGCGCTTTATCTCGTTCGAGGGCGACGTGCGGGTGATCCGCTCCGCCACGCGCGAGAATATTCCCGCCAACGGCGACACGCAGCTTTATCCCGGCGACACCGTTCAGACGCAGGCCAACGGCCGCGCGCGCATCAGTCTCGCCGACGGCTCGACGCTTGTCGTCAAGCCAAACAGCACCATCGTTATCCGCGATAACGCCCGCGCCGACGACGGCAAACGGACCAACGTGCACGTCAGGGTCGACAGCGGCCAACTCTCAGTGCGCACCGAACAACAGGCCGCCGGCACGACCAACGTCGTCGAAACGCCAAAGACGAAGAACACGGTCGGTGAACAAACCAACGCCAGCTTCGGCGTCAATCCCGAAGGTACTGAAGAAATCCGCGTCGCCACTGGCGCGATCGAAACTACCAACAGCTCCGGCGAGAAGACCTCGATTCACGGCGGCGAGTACGTTTCGGTCAACAACGCCGGCCGGCTCTCAGCCGCGCAACGACTGCTCGACGTTCCGCAACCGGCGCAACCGCACGATCTCGAAAAAGTCTTTGTCGGTGCGAACGGCGCCGCGAACGTCGGTTTGAAATGGCAGCGGCCGCAGTCGGGAACGCCTGCTTACTATCGCGTGGAAGTCGCCACCTCGCCGTTCTTCGTCGCGGATGGGAAAGTTATCGAACGCGATCAACTGGTGGCGACGGAACTGGCCGCGAGCGATCTGCGTCCGGGTGTTTACTTCTGGCGCGTGCGCGCAACCGCCGCGAGTGGTCAGGCGAGTGACTGGAGCGATCCGTTGAAATTCATCGTCACGACGCGCGGCACCGGATCACAAGTCGCGGTTTCGAACCTCACGGCAGAACTTCTCGGCGGCAGTCTTTACCTGGTTCGCGGCCGCGCCGAACCCGGCACAACGATCAGGGTCAGTGGGCGCGAAACGATCGTCGCGCCCGATGGTTCCTTCCAAATCCAGGTAACAGCCTCCGGCGGCGCGCACGACTTGACCGTCGAGGCCCAGGACTCACAAGGCAACAGCAGTCAATACAAACTTTCGCTTTCCGGCCGCGTCGCGCGCGGCCGCACCTGACGTCGGAGATCCACGAGCGTGTCGAGTCACGTAATTCTATTGACGGATGCTCATGAAGCGCCGGCCTACGAGTTAATCGAGGCCTTGCGGGCGGCGGGCGTGAAGACTCTGATCGAAGGTCTGCGAGAGGTGGAAGTGGAAGTCGCGCTGGCGCGGCAGCAGAAGGACCAGAACCTGTCAGACCTGGACCGTCCACTCGCCGTGCTTTACGAAGTGGTGCCGGGCGCGGACATGGTGGAACTGCACACCGCCGTCAATCACGCGAAGGCTTTCTGGCCGGGCGCGCCGCTCGTCGCTTGTCGCCGCCAAACGAACGGTTACCAGAGTCTGAACCTGCGCAGTCTTGACGGCGCGCTGCTAAAACGGCTCGGTTTTATCGCGATTGCGGACAAATCAGCGCAACTCCCCGCCCTACTCCGCGAGATCGAAGCGCACGGTAATTCGGGCGAACTCCGCTTGCCGGAAGTCGTCGAACGACCGGCGGGACGCGGCTGTTCCTCGTTGCCGCCAAAGATCAAGTTCAACGACTTGCGCGCGGCGTTTGATCTCGTCGCGTCGTTACACTTCATTAGCGACCAGATCGGCGCTGCCAACACGGCGCTTGCCGGACTCGAACACCTCATCCAGGCCGACCGTTGGGCCATCTACTTGTTTTCCGAAGAGAAGGGCGTCGAAAGCTCGACGCTCGAAGCGATCGCGGTGCGTTGGCCCGGCCAGCCGAACAGCGGCAAGAGTGAAGAAGAGTGGCGCCGCGTGTTGACCGGCGAAGCTGACCTGCCAATCGGCTCCGAAACCAAAGCGGTGAAACGTGCGGCGGCGGGCATGGGAATCATCAAGAAGAAAGAGCGCGGACAGTTTGTACTCGCGGTGCCGCTGATCTGCGGCGAAAGAATTCTCGGCGTGATCGAAGGCATTCGTGAAGGGGCGGGCGCGCACGCCTTCAAGAAAACGGACGTATCACTGCTCGACTCGCTTTCCCTGCCGATCGCCTCAGCGCTCGCGAACGCAGTGCGCATCGCCGAAGCCGAACGTCTCTCGCAGACAGACGACCTGACGAAACTACACAACGCGCGTTACCTGCGACAGTTTTTATTGAACGAGATCCGGCGCGCGCGGCGTTACGGCTCGAGCGTGGCCGCGCTGTTTCTCGATCTCGACGACTTCAAACGAATCAACGACGAACACGGTCACCTCGTCGGCTCGCACGTGCTGATGGAAATGGCGGCCGTGATTCTCTCGTCGATACGCGACACCGATGCGGTCGCGCGTTACGGCGGCGACGAATTCGTGATCGTTCTACCCGACACTGGCACCGAACTCGCAGGGACCGTAGCCGAGCGCATCCGGTCGAAGATCTTGCGACACCAATTTACGGGCGGACGGCGTTTACAGCTTTCGTTGACGGCGAGTTTTGGTGTGGCGGCGTTTCCCAAACACGCGTCTTCGCCACAGCAACTGATTGCGTGCGCCGACACCGCGATGTACGAAGCGAAAGCAGCTAACAAGAACTGCGTGCGCTTCGCCGCGGATCTCGCGCCCAAAGAGGTGGTCCAGGCGCTCATCGAGAGTGTCGAGGCGGAATTAGTCGCGACGGACAACTGACAAAAACGAAGTACAAAGAACCAGGAAGCAAGTTCAAAAAACAAACCAGTTTACGCTGTAAGCCTTAACGGTGTATCTTAGGAGGTCGGACGTGTTTGGTGCGTCTAAAGGTAAGGAGCGAAGGGATTCTCTCCCTACTGATATTTGCTGCCGATCCCACCCGAAGTTCCATACTACAACCACGGGAAGTGAATAAGTCTAGATGGCTTTCAAATCTATTTTCAGTCTGTTTTCGAGCGATCTGGCTATCGACCTCGGGACGGCAAATACGTTGGTTTACGCCAAGGGTCGCGGCATCGTCGTGTCAGAACCTTCTATCGTTGCGATTAATAAAGTAACCAACCAGGTCGAAGCTGTCGGCCGCGACGCGAAAGACATGCTCGGACGGACGCCCGGCAACATCGTCGCCATCCGCCCGATGAAAGACGGCGTCATCGCCAATTTCGAAGTCACCGAGAAGATGCTCCAGCACTTCATTCGTAAAGCCCACAACGGTAAAACGTGGGTCAGCCCGCGCGTCGTCATCGGCATCCCGTCGGAAATCACACAGGTCGAACGACGCGCGGTCGAAGACTCAGCCTATCGGGCAAAAGCGTCGGAAGTTTACCTGGTCGAGGAAGCGATGGCCGCAGCGATCGGCGCGGGACTGCCAATCACCGAACCGCACGGTAACATGGTCGTCGATATCGGCGGCGGCACGACCGACATCGCCGTTATCAGCTTGAGCGGCATCGTCTACTCGCGCGCGGTGCGCGTCGCCGGCAACGAGATGGACGAGGCGATCATTCAGTACATCAAGCGGAAGTACAATTTGCTGATCGGTGAACGCACCGCGGAAGCGATCAAGATCGAGCTCGGTTCGGCCTACCCGATCGACGAACCGCTGTCGTACGAAGTGCGCGGCCGCAACCTCATCGAGGGAATTCCGAAGACGATCACGATCACCGACGAGGAAGTGCGCGAAGCGCTCGCGGATTCGATCTCGACGATCATCAACGCCGTGCGCGTGGCGCTTGAACGCACGCCGCCGGAGCTCTCGGCAGACATCGTCGAACGCGGTATTGTATTAACGGGCGGCGGCGCGCTTTTGAAAAACCTCGACAAGCGTCTTTCAATCGAAACGGGTTTGCCGGTTTCGCTGGCGGATGACCCGCTTGCTTCCGTCGTTTTGGGCACGGGAAAAATGTTGTCCGACTTCGACCTGCTCAAGCGGGTGAAGTGGGAAAACACGATGACCAGTGGGATGTAATTTGAGACCTTAGATTTAACCAGTGGCCTCAGTTCGTACTCAAAAAGAAATTCGCCAACGAGCACCCATCTGGCTCATCGGCTTGCTTGTCACCAATCTCGTCATCATGGCCGTCGACGCGCGCGACGCCGGCGGCGAGCAAAAGGTCCTGCGCATCTGGACGCAAACGTTTGCTTCGCCTTTGCAAAGCGCGTCGTCGAAGGTTAGCGGCGCGACCGGCGGTTTCTTTCAACAGATCTGGAACTTCCGCGGCACCGCGCAGGAAAACGAGCAGCTCAAAGAGCGTCTCGCCAAAGCCGAGCTCGAGTTAAACGCCGCGCGCCAAGCCACGGCCGAGAACGAACGGCTCAAAGGACTGCTCAATCTCCACGAGCAGACGAACATTCAGAGTATTCCGGCTCGCGTCATTGCGCGCGACCCGTCAGTGTGGTTCAACACCATCACGATCGATCGCGGCAGCAGTGCGGGAGTCACAGTCAACATGCCCGTGGTGACGGGCACCGGCGTCGTCGGGCGAGTGATCACGGTTAGTCCGTGGGCCTCGCAAGTGATGCTGATCACGGACGAGAAAGCGGGCGCGGGCGCGGTCGTCGGGCAGTTGGGTCAATCGGGCGCGCTCGGATCTGTTCGCGGACGCGCGGATCTCGGCGTGGGCGTGATCGAGATGCGTTACGTGTCGGGACTCGAGCAGGTGGAAGTCGGCGATAACGTGATGACAACCGGACAGGACGGAATTTATCCGCCGGGTTTGAATATCGGCAAAGTGGTCGACGTGAAGAAAGGAACGGCGACGCAAGCGCATCAGATCTTGATTCAACCCGGCGCGCAGTTGGATCATTTAGAAGAAGTGGCGGTGCTTTTGTACCATCCCCCGCAACGCTCAACCCCCCAGCAGAATTCGCCGAACACGGAAAGGTCGCGGTGAGATCGTTATCGTCCGTCCATGTCGCAGCTTAAGATCGCCGCTGTTTTATTAATTTCGATCGTGCTGCAACTCTCGTTGCGCGCGGTTTGGAAGCCGCTGGCATACATCGATTTTCCGCTCGTGGTGGTGGTTTACATCGCCTTGCAACGCGACGCTTGGCAGGCTCTGGTCGTCGGCACGCTGGCCGGACTGATCGTCGATTCGCAGAGCGGCGGGCTCATCGGCGCCGGAGGTTTTTCGAAGACGTTGACCGCCTACATCATCTTTTTCGCAGCCACGAAAGTGAACCTGGAAAACCCGTTGTTGCGCATCCCGGTGCTCGGCGCGGCCACCGTGGTCGACTCCCTGATTTACGTCTTCTGGCATCGGCTGCTCGGGTCCCCACCGGGCGTTCCCCTCGTACAGACGATGTCATATAAACTGATCGCGACGACAGTGGTGGGAACAGTGGTTCTTTACATGCTGGATGCAGTCATGTCGAACGAGTCAGCGCAGCGGCGACAGTTCGCCACGCGGCGGCGGGTGGCGCGCCGTTCAACCGGCCCGTTACGTCGCCGCTGATTTGTACAACGCACGAGGCCGGCTGAGACACTAAACGTAAGACTAAGCAGAAGGCGCAAACCATGAAATTCGAAGATACATCGCAAAACCTGCGCGCGCGGCTGCGGTTCGTGCAGATCCTCGTAGTGGCGATGCTTAGTCTGCTGAGCATTCGGCTCTACTTACTGCAGGTCGTGCGCGGCGAACGCTACGCCGAGATCGCGCAGAACCAGCGCCGGCGCCGGCTGCCCATTCCCGCGCCGCGCGGCGTCATCTTCGATCGACATAAGAAAGTGATCGTCGACTCGCGCCCGATTTACAACGTCATCCTGTCGCGCGAGGACGTCAAAGGCAAAGACCTGAACGCGCTCATTGACCCACTCTCAAGCGGCTTGGAAATCGACCAGCAGATACTCTTCGATCGTTTCGAAATGGTGAAGTCGATGCCGGCGTTTGAGTCGATTCTGGTGAAGCAGGACGCGACGCAGGGCGACATCGCCTGGGTCGAATCACACAACCTCGAGTTTCCCGAACTGCGCGTCGAACAACAGCCGCAGCGAACTTACCCGGCAAACGGCTCGCTCGCGCACGTCGTCGGCTACGTCGGCGAGATCAGTCCGGAACAACTCAAGCAACAGGTCTACAAAGACAAAGGCCTAAAACCCGGCGACATCATCGGCCTAAGCGGTGTCGAACAAATTTACGACGACTACCTGCGCGGCACTGACGGTTATCGCGAAGTCGTCGTCGATAGCCGCGGGCGTATTCAGGACGAGATCGAAACCGTCGCGCCGATTCCCGGGCGCGACCTGATCACGACCATCGATCTCGATCTGCAACACGCCGCCGAAGAACAGCTCGCAAATTCAGCCACCAAGCGCGGCGTGATCATCGCGATGGATCCCAACAACGGCGAGATCCTCGCGCTCGCATCGGCGCCGTCGTTTGACCCGAACCTCTTCTCGCAGCGCATCACGAGCAAGGAAGGCAGAGCGGAGTACGCGGCGCTGCTGAACGATCCGGAAACGCCGCTGTTGAACCGCGCCGTCCAGAGCCGTTACCCGCCGGGGTCGACTTGGAAGGTGCCGATGTCCATCGCCGGGCTGCAACAAGGCGCGATCACGCTGGCGCATTCGCAACTCCTCTGCGGCGGCGGCATTCAGGTCGGCAACAAGTTCACGCGCTGCATGAACAACCACGGCATGCCCGACATCAAGAACGCAATCATTCACTCCTGCGACGGCTATTTCTATCGTCTCGGTTTGAAGATGGGTCTCGATGGCATCGTCGCGATGGTTGACGAGTTTGATCTGAACAAACGTACCGGCATCGACCTGCCGAACGAAGTCGTGAGCTGGACGCCGTCACGCGAATTCAAGCGCCGCATGCAGCCGCGCGATCCCGACTGGCGCGACATCGATACCGTCTATTCGTCGTTCGGACAGGTTTACGACATCATCACGCCGATTTCGTTGCTGCGGACGGTGTCAGCAGTGGCCATCGGCGGGCGCATGTACATCCCGCACCTGTTGAAAGAAGTCCCGGAGTTCGGCACGAAGGGAACGCCCGATTACAAACCAGCCGTGACGTTCACGCCGCTCGATCCGTCGCGGCCGAACCCGAAGGTGTTGCCGATTCCCGAAGACATTCATCACACAGTCGTCGAAGGCATGTGGGGCGTGGTGAACGCGGGCGGCACCGCCGGGTCGATCAAGATGGCGGGCTTCGACATCGCCGGCAAAACCGGAACCGCGCAGGTCGTTGGACTCGGCAAAGACAATGGTAAGAACAAAGACCATGCGTGGTTCGTCAGTTACGCACCCGCTTACAAACCGGAAATCGCGCTGGTGGCGTTGATCGAAAACTCGGGATTCGGCGGCGCGAATGCAGCGCCCGCGGTGCGCGGCGTCTACAACGTTTATTACCGCAACACCCGTCACGAAGAACCTCCCGGCGCAGTACCGCAGGTCGCGAAAAAGGAACCGGCCGCCACTCCCGCCAAGCCTAAGCCCATCGCGGCTGCTCCCGCCGTGATCCTCGGTGAGCAGAAAGCCCAGCAGCAAGCAGTAGTTCGTCGTAATTAATGGTCGCAATTATTCACAAACGTAGTTGGCGTGACTTCGACTGGATCCTCGCGTTCCTCGCGATCGCGATTGTTTTGTTCGGCACGGTCCAGATCCGCAACGCGCAACCAACCGAGACCTTCTGGGTCAAACAACTCATCGGCCTCGGCATCGGCCTGGTCGCGATGCTGGCCATCGCGTTCACCGATTACCGCAAACTGCTGCACCTCGCGCCCGCTTTTTACATCTTCGGACTGATCCTGCTAGTGATCGTGCTCATTCCCGGCATCGGTTTGAAGATCAACGGCCAGCGCTGCTGGCTGAAGGTTCCCGGCATCGGGCAGTTTCAACCGTCGGAGTTTGTGAAGGTGACGACGGCGATGATGCTGGCGCGTTACTTCGGCAAGAATCGTGTCCAGGTGCTGAGCATCAAGGAAATGATCGTTGGCGGTCTCATTCTCGCTCTGCCCTGCGCCTTGATCCTGCTGGAGCCGGACGTCGGTTCAGTATTGACTTACTTGCCGATTCTCGCGGTGGTGCTGTTTCTGTCGGCCATTCGCCTGCGGCTCGTCGTGGCGGCCACAATCCTCGCGGTGCTCGCGGTCCCGTTTGCTTACTGGATGGGCGTCAAAACCGGCGCGGTCAAGGCGTACCAGCAGGAACGCATCAACGTGATCCTCGATCCCGAAAACGCGGACCGCAAAGGCATCGGTTACCACACGTGGCAATCGATTCTCACCGTCGGCGAGGGCGGCTTGTTTGGCTCGCGCGCGTCAGCCGAGCATTCGCAGAGTGGGCTGAAATTTTTGCCTGAGCCACACACGGACTTCATCTACGCCGTAACGGCGGAGAACGCCGGCTTTGTCGGCTGCCTGCTGGTGTTGCTGGCTTACGTGATTCTGTTATCGCGTTTGATAACCGGGGCGCGGCGTGCTTCTGACCGCATGGGAATGCTCTTCATCATGGCCGTTGTCGGCGGCCTGACGTTTCAGATCTTCATCAACATGGGCATGGCGCTCGGGATCTCACCCGTGATCGGCGTCCCGCTTCCCTTGATGAGCGCCGGGCTCGCATCTCTCATCGCCACCTTCATCGCGATCGGTTTTGCGATCAGCGTCCAGCTACGAAGGTTCGTCAATTAGCCACGGATATCTCCGGCGAGAAACTTTTCTACCTCCGCCGTCGAACGAAGCCAGACGATCTGTTTAGTCTCGGCGTGTTCGCGCAACAGCTGCACGACTTTCGGCCGCGACTGCCGAGCGTAACCCCAAACCCAACTAATGAACTCCCAGTCGACCTTTTCCGGACAGCCCTCGCCCATGTCCGGCCGCGAACGGCCGCGATAGAGCAAGCGTCTCTTGGCGATCCGCCAAAGACAAACCAGCCGCGGCAGGTCGAGAAAAATGATTGTGTCGCAACGTTGGACCCGCGCCTCGAGGGTGCCGCCGTAGTTGCCGTCGATGATCCACGATTCTTCGCTCGTCAACTCCTGCACCGTGTCGAGCCACTCGTCCTTCGCGGGTTCCTGCCAACCTGGTCGCCAGTAAACACTGTCAAGATGTTTGACTTCGATCCTGAGTCGCTCACCCAGGCGTCGGGCCAGAGTTGACTTCCCGGCGCCGCCGGGCCCGATCACGAGTACCTTTTTCATCTGCTCTAAATCTGCGTTAATCTGTGCCCAGTTCCGCAACGAAAGGAGCGCCACGAATGGCTCCCACACTCTATCGAATCATTCTGCAAGTGGACAATCTCGATCGCGCCGAAGAGTTTTACGGCCAACTGCTCGGCGATCGGGGACGAAGAATTCCCCGCGGCTTCCGCCATTACTTCGACTGTGGCCCAGTTATCCTCGCGCTCGTCGACGTGAACGGCGAAGGCATTCCCGGACTCGAACCGAAACCACTGCCCGACTACATTTATTTCTCGGTGAGCGACATCGAATCGTTTCACCAACGCGCGCGCAAGCTCAACTGCCTCTCGACCGAAGACGTTCACGGCGAACCGGCCGGCGAGATCGTCGTCCGTCCCTGGCGCGAACGCTCGTTTTACGCGTTCGACCCCTGGGGCAACGGCCTCTGCTTCGTCGATGAAAACACCCTGTTCACCGGACGATAAATCATGAAAGACTATTTGCAGACTTCTGATACTCCTGACTTTCGTTCCCTACCTGGTGCTTGGGCAAGAGAACATGGCGAACGGCGACAAGGAGCTCGCGATCGCGAATTACAAAAAATCGCTCGAGCTGAATCCCGGCAACAGAAATGCTACGCAGATGCTGAAGAAGTTAACGGCTGGTAGCCAATGAGCGAATCGTTAATGATCAGGGAGCCGACCTATCACGCCGCGGCGACGGTGGCGCCCCTGGTCGAAGAACACTTTGCGCGTCATCTTGCGATGGCGCGAAAACGCGGCGAGGATGGACTCGCGCCGCAACCTGACGCCCGCTCGATCGCCGCGCTGATCGACGCGACTTTCTGGGCCAGCTTCCGTCCGGAAGAAGGCCGCTTTCCCAAAATCTCGCTGGCCTATCTTGCACCCGAAGACGCAGGCCAGCCGCTGATCTTCGAACGTTCGCTGCCCTTGACCGCCGGCGTGCTGACGAAACTCGCGCCGGCCGTTGAGCGTCCCGAGATTCATCTCGGCGTTTGGCTGATCGATAACGAGCTGCGCGTGTGGGGCGCGACGCGTACGATTCCGAGTTTCTGTTTGGTGATTGAAGACATCGAACCGGGCCTGCTGGTCGTCAAGCATCGACGTCTCGACGGGTTTGGCAAGTACGCCAACGTCGCTGTGCTCAAAGGCGAGCAGGTGAAGATCATCGACGAGAAAGGCACGAGCCTGCCCGATTGTCCTTCGCTCTTGCGGGCGCTGCTCGCCTTTACCGCAGCGGCCACCAATGACGCGCAGCATTCGCTGAACGTGCTCGTGCAGCTCGCCGCTTCGATGCGGGCGCACGGCCACGGCGGTATTTTGCTGGTCGTACCGACCGCGAGCGACGAATGGCGCGACTCGATCGCGCAACCGATTCTCTACTCAGTCACGCCCTCGTTTTCGGCGCTGTCGGAGTTACTGCGGCAGGAAGTGGCAGATGAGGATCGGCGCTCGTGGGAGAGTGCGTTGCGCCGCGCCGTCGACACGATCGGCGGACTCACGGCGGTTGACGGCGCTACCGTGATGAACGATCAGTACGAAGTGCTCGCCTTCGGCGCGAAGATCGCACGTCCGAAAGGAACGCCGCTGGTAGACAAGTGGGTTGTTACCGAGCCCGTCGTCGGTAACGTGGGCGTCGTCGTCCAACCAACGGAGCACGGCGGCACGAGACACTTGTCCGCGGCGCAGTTTGTCTACGACCAGCACGACGCGCTCGCGCTCGTCGCCTCGCAGGATGGGCGCTTCACGGTGTTTGCCTGGTCGCCTTGCGAAGAGATGGTTCACGCACATCGTGTCGAGTCGTTGTTGATGTGATCTTCTATTGATGCTTTCTCCTTTGTGATCTTCCTGCTTTTAATCCTGGCTTTAATCTCCTTTGACTGGCCTCAATTTCGCGGGCCGACAGGCCAAGGCGTCTCCGACGAACGCAACCTCCCGCTTACGTGGAGCGAAACTAAGAACGTCCGCTGGAAAGTCGCGATTCCCGGCCGCGGCTGGTCATCGCCCGTGATTCAAGGCGATCGTATCTGGCTCACCACCGCGACTGAAGAAGGTCGCTCGCTGCGCGCGATCGCCGTCGACGTAAACACCGGCGCGATTCAGCAGGACGTGGAAATCTTTCGCCTGAAGTCACCGAAGTTGACCAACTCGAAGAACAGTTTCGCTTCGCCAACGCCGGTGGTCGAAGGCGATCGCGTTTACCTGCACTTCGGTGCGTACGGAACGGCGTGCATCACGCAGTCGGGCGAGATTGTCTGGAAGACAAAGCTCGAATACGACAACGGACAGCATGGGCCAGGCGGTTCGCCGGTGATTTACGACGACTTGCTGATCGTGAGTTGCGACGGGCTCGAGCAGCAGTTCGTCGTGGCGCTCGACAAAGCGACGGGCAAGGTGCGTTGGAAGAAGCTGCGCGAAGGTTACCAGGCGTACACGACGCCGCTCGTGGTGAGTTTGCCGGCGGGCGATCAGGTGATTAGTCCGGGCGCGTTTCAGGCGATTGCTTACGAGCCGCGCACCGGCAAAGAGATCTGGCGCGTGAAGTACGCGGAAGGTTTTTCGAACGTGCCGCGGCCGGTGTACGGCAACGATCTGGTTTTCATCTGCACGGGATTTCAGGAACCGTCGCTGCTGGCGGTGCGGCTCGATGGGCGCGGCGACGTGACGAAGTCGAAGATCGTCTGGAAACTCGACCGTGGAATCCCGCGCACGCCTTCGCCGCTGCTGGTCGGAAACGAGTTGTACATCGTCAGCGATAACGGCATCGCGACCTGTATCGATGCGCAAACCGGCGACGAACTCTGGCGCGCCAGGCTCGATGGCAACTACTCGGCGTCACCGGTTTACGCTGACGGCCGCATTTATTTTCTGAGTGAAGAAGGCGAAACAATCGTCATCGCGCCCGGCAGAAAGCTGCAGCACCTCGCCACCAATCAACTCGAAGGTCCAACCCTCGCGTCGATGGCCGTCTCCCACTCCTCTTTCTTCATCCGCACCGCCACGCATCTTTACCGCATCAGCAATCCGTGAACTGCGTCTAATCCGAGCTTACGGCGTGAACATGCGGCGGAAGATGATGCCGGAGTAGTTCAACTGCATCGCGCGACCCTCAACGATCGAGTCGAAAGCGATCCAGTCCGGCGCTTCCGGGTCGGCGATCCCGAATTTGCCGTCACTACGCGGCACGAGTTGAACATCGCCCTCCAAAAACAACTGCCCGCGACGCAACACCACATGCATGTCGCCGTACCACGGGCTGTCGTTGAAATAGTGGCCGGCGAAGCCTTCCCACTCTTTGTGCGCTTCAAATGAACGCGGCCCGTTGTAACGTTCACCGGCGTACCAGTCAGCGCCGTGATACGCCTGCGTCACTTGCTTGTTCTCACGCACAAACCCGAGCGTGTAACGATCGAACGCCGGGTGCTTCACGAAGAAGCGATCGCCGCCCGCGCGTTCGAGCACGATTTTCCGTCCCGCGTACGTGAGCACCAGCTTGTCACCTTCGGCAGACAGCTCGAGCTTCCCGCCGTCAGGCGAAGTGTAAACACCGGCATACTCGGCTGCGTTTTTCACTTCGGTCGGCGGCGGAACGACGGGCGCCTCCGGCAGCGGCTTCCCTTCCAGCGAAGCATTGAAGAGTTCAATCGCATACTTCGTCACGGCCACCGGTCGATAGCCGCGCAGATTTGCATTAACGGACGCAAACGCACCCACACCCGCTTTCAGGTCCATGTCGATCGACGAGCTGAACGCCACCATGCCTCCCGTGTGACGCAAACGCGTGTGCCCGCCGACGTCACTCACCCACATGCCATAGCCATACGAAGCGGGCTCACCACGAAACGGCGAATTCACCGCCGGCGTCGTGAACAACTTGAACCCGTCTTCAGAAACGATGCGGCCCTTCGGCAACGCGCCACGATTGAGCACCATGCGCATGTACTTCGCCATGTCAGCGGGTGTTGAAGCAATACTTCCCGCCGCCACGTCGACCTCGATCCACTGCGCTTCAGCCAATGGGCCACCGTAGGAAAACGGCGCGCTCTCATTGAGCGGCTCGTAACCAACCGCCATTTGCCGCCGCAGCTCGTTACTGATCACGGGCGCGCTCGCAGTCATTCCCAACGGCGTGAGCATCCGCGCGCGCATCGCTTCCGCAAACGGCCGCTTGTCGATTGCTTCGATCAAAAAACCGAGTATGTTGTAGCCGGTGTTGGAGTAGAGGAAACGTTTGCCCGGTGCGTAAGCAGTCCACAATTCACGAAGTAGCGCATCGAGCAGCAGCGGCGCGCCCGGCAGGCCCGCGGTGTGGCTGAGCAGGTGATGCGTCGTTACCGGTTCAAACTTCGAACTGATCTTCAGCCACGGCAAGTATTCGACAACAGGCTTGTGCAGATCGAGCTTGCCTTCGTCGCGCAACTGCAACAACGCCAGCGCGACAAACGACTTCGAGATCGATCCGATCTCGAACATCGTTTCCGCCACCACGCGCGCTTTTTCTTTCACGTCCGCAAAGCCGTAGGTCGACACGCGGATCAGGCCCTCGCGATTCGCGAGCGCGAGCGTCATTCCCGGCGTGCCGGTCAGGCGCATGTGCCCGGCGATGTAGTCGTCGAGCCGCGCAAACAGCGGCTGCACCGCCGCCGACTGGCCCAGCAGGTTGCGCGGGTTAATCAAGACCGCGGCGCTCACCATCGCGCTACCGATGATGAATTGTCGTCGTGAGCATCCCTTCATCTGTGTCATTCGTTTTATCCGTGGTTGATGTTTGGCAGACCAAGACTCTTTGCTAGTTCGACGAAGCGCTCTTCGTGGCGCAAGTTTTTGAAGACTGGATCGACTTGCACAAATGGTAACCAGTTGAAGCGTTCGGCGCGAGATTTTTCAAGCCAGTCGAGCGCAAGTTTGCGGTTGTCGAGACCGGCGTAGACGACGGCAAGCTGGAACGGCGAAACGTACTGCTGCTTCGCCAGCTCCTGTAATCGCGCAATCACTCGCTCGGCGTCATTCTTCTTGCCGGCGAGCGCCTGCGCGTGGCCCAGCGCTGTCAATGCAAAGACGTTGTCGGGCGAACTCTTCAGCGCGTTTCGAAACGCCGCCATCGATTCCTCCAACTTTCCTTGCGCTTCGAGCACCAATCCCAACTCGTAAAACGCGCGGCCGAAGCCCGGATCGAGCTCCCGCAGCTTCGACGCCTCGCTGTACGCTTCGTCCAACTTTCCCGCCCAGTAAAGTGTGCGGACGTAATCGCTGTAGATCGTCAGCGAAAACGGTTCGAGATCGTGCGCCGTTTTCGCTTCTGCTACGGCTTCGTTGTGACGACCGGAAGCCGAGAGATAACTGGCGTACCACTGGTGCGCGGTAGCATAACTCGGATTGAGCGCGATCGCTTTCTTGAAATGCTCCTCCGCTTCGGCCCACTGCAAACGATAACGATAACTGACGAACGCGAGCGACGTGTGCGCCTCGGCGAGGTTCGCGTTGATCGACAACGCGCGGTTGGCCGCAGCTTCGGCTTTGGGATATGAGTCGTCGGCTGAGGTTACGTTGTAGACGTTCAGCAACAAATAGCAGTCGGCGAGTCCGGCGTACGCGAGACTGTAATCCTGATCGCGCATGATCGCCTGGCCGAAATACTCGATGCCTTTTTGCAGTCCCTCGACGGTGCGCTTGTTCCAGTTGTAACGGCCCTGAAGGTACAGGCGATAAGATTCCGAATCCGGCGAGTAGTTTCGCGTGATCTGCGAGTGGTCGGCGGCGTCAACGCGCGCGCGCAGCTTTTGCGAGACGTCGCGCGAGATCTGCTGCGGCAGCGCCACCACTTCCGAAACCTTGCGCCCGTAACGCTCGCCCCAGATGTGACTGTCGTCGCGCACGTCGATCAGCTCGACGCTGACCGCCAATTCGTCGCCGCGTTGCACGATGCTGCCGGACAGCAACGCGTGCACGCCGAGCTCGCGGCCGATTTGCGCCGGATCGGCAGCACGGCCTTTGTAATGAAAGACGGTGCTGCTTGATTTGACTTTCAGCTCCGGCAACTGCGAAAGGTTCTCGATCAAGCTCTCGGTAATGCCGTCGGAAAGATACTGTGTGCTCGGGTCGTTGTTGGAAAACGGTAGCACCGCGAGCGAGTTTATGGGGGATTCAGCGGATCGCGAAGCGCGAAAACCGATCAGGGAAAGTGCCGCCACAACGATCACCGCGGCGGCGATCGCGGCAATTGTGCGTGGCCGCGTCCAAAAGCTCGGACGATGCCGCAGTAACAACGGCGGCACCGTCGTCTGCGGCGCGTCGGTCAGCGTGTTGCCAACACTGGAATCCGCTTCCAACTCCGATAACACGTCCTGTAGATCGCTGCGCAAGTCTTCGATGCGTTGATAACGCTCGTCCGGATCCTTCGCGAGCGCTTTGTCGAGAATCGACTGCATGCGCTGAATCGCGGGCGAATCTTCCCCGCGCGCTTCCGCGATCGGTTTCGGCTTGTGATAGACCACCGCGTAACGCACGTCCAAAGCGGTCTTGCCGCGAAACGGCCAGGTGCCCGCCAGCATCTCGTACAACAAAACGCCGGTCGAGAAAATATCGCCGCGATGGTCCACCGGCAGACCTTGCGCTTGCTCCGGCGCGGCGTAGGTCGAGGTCCCGTAAGGCACGCCGACTTCCGTAAGCTGCGGATCGGTTCCGATCATGTGCGCCGGTTCGATCAATTTGGCGAGGCCGAAGTCGAGCACCTTCACGGTGCCGTTGCGCGTAACCATCACGTTACGCGCTTTGATGTCGCGATGCACGATGCCGCGCGCATGCGCTGCGCCGAGTGCGTTCGTCACCTGAATCGCGATCGAGAGTGCCTGGCGCAGGTCGAGTGGGCGGCCTGCGACGAGCTCGCGCACGTTGCGCCCTTCGATGTACTGCATCGCGATGAAATGGGTGTCGTCGACCTTGTGCAGGCCGAAGATCGTGCAGATGTTTGGGTGGTCCAGCGACGACGCGAGCCGGGCCTCGCGTTCGAAGCGAACCAGGTTCGACGAACTGTCGGTGAGCGCGGGCGGCAACACCTTCACGACTGCGGAACGATCGAGCGTGGTGTCGATCGCGCGGTAAACAGTCCCCTGCCCGCCCTCACCGATTTTTTCGACGACCCGATACTGGAGGAGGAGCTGCCCGATCATGGGGGTGAACATCCGGAGGAACGAATTATTAGAGCGAGTGTGGACTAAGGCGACTGGGCGAGAAAGTCTTCAATCAAACGACGCTTGTCTTCCTCTCTGATTCTGGTAAATAGCCTGGTGCCGAGTTTGCGAATCGTCGCCGGCTTATCAAACGGCAAGCGTTCATACATCTGTCCACCGCTGAAATGGCACGGCATGCACTTCGACTGCAACATCGGTTTTATCTGACTATCGAAATCGACGCGGGCCCTCTGGGCTGAAGTCGATGCTGAAGCTTGCGCGACTGCCGCTGACGGGTGCGTACTGTAAGCAGGTTTAGCATTGCCGCCTGACTCAAGCAGCAACAACGCTACCGCAACCACGACCAGCATGACCCGCATGGCGGCCATGTTACTCCTCCCGCCGAAAATAGTGAATAATAAAGACAGGAGGCCAAAAAATGATCCTGCGCATTTCTTTGCTCTTGACGATCCTCGCCTGTCTCACGTTCACGCCCGCTGCTGAAACTACTAAGTTCGAACCGGCGCCTGCGGCAAACAACTTCGCGAGCACTGCTGTTCCTGACAGTCTCGCGAGCACGTCGAGCTTTTACACTTTTCGCCGCGACTTGCGACGCTGCGCTTCACCACGCTGCGGTGGTTATTTCGTAAAGCTCGTTAACGAGCGGCGCACGCGCTGCGCCGACAATCGCTTTCAAGCCGAGTGCTACGTCGCAACCATCGACTGGAACGGCGAGGCCGAACCCGAAAGCGATCGCGGTTTGCTGCGTGGAACCATTCGTCCCGGGCGAGATCAATTTCGCGGATTTGGCGTGTTTCGCGTGGCGGAAGTTTGGAACGCAGCGAGCGCGAACCAACCGGCCGGAACGTTTTTCCGCGTGCGCGATCGTGGCATTCGCTGCATTGCAGCCCCCTGTCCGACGCATCACGAAGCACGGCTGAATTCGACCGTGGCCCACAATATCGCCGGTGTCGATCTCAGCGGCGCCGGCGCACCAGACAACGCGGTGAGCGACGCCAATGCGGCGATGACCGGTGCGAACGGAATAATCGTCGCCGGCGATCATTCTGCGGTGTCCGGCCCAGGCGGACGTTCCCAGATGCTGAAGGCGACGCAGTTTTATTTGCGGACGACGAAGACGGCGAAGTCGCAGAAGCCGTGCATGAAGACGGGCTGCTCGGGACAGGTTTGCTCGGACCATGAAGTGATCACGACGTGTGAGTATCGGACTGAGTACGAGTGTTACAAAAAGGCGGCGTGCGAGCGCCAGGCGAATGGCGATTGCGGGTTTACGCAGACGCCGGAATTAACGGCGTGCTTAAGGCGGAGCCGCTAAGATGAAAACAGGCATTGGCGTCCTACTTAGCTTGTTATCGCTAACTGTACCGCACTGGAGTTTGCAGAGTAGTGGTGTAACAGCGCGGCTGCGTGGGATTAGTGCGGTCAGCGAGCGTGTCGCGTGGGCCAGCGGGTCGGGCGCGACGGTGCTGCGAACCACGGACGGCGGCGCGACGTGGCAGAAGTTGTCTGTCACTACTGATGCAGTCGACTTTCGCGACGTAGACGCGATCGACGCGCAGACTGCTTATGTTCTCAGCATCGGCAACGGTCCGGCGTCGCGCATTTACAAGACAACGGACGGCGGCGCGACCTGGACGATGCAGCTCAAGAACGAAGATCCGAAAGCGTTTCTCGACGCGATGTCTTTTTGGGACGCGGACCACGGCCTCGTCTTCGGCGATTCCGTCGACGGGCAGCTCTACCTCCTGACCACTGAAAACGGCGGACGCACCTGGACGCGCGTGACTCCTTCGACTCTGCCGCCGGCGCTCGAAAGTGAAGGCGCGTTTGCCGCGAGTGGAACGAACATCGCACTCTTCGGCAAAACACACGCGTGGATCGGGACCGGCGGCGCGGCTAAAGCGCGCGTCTTGCGCACGAGTGATCGCGGACGTACGTGGCAAGTGTCCGACACGCCGCTCGCTGCCGCGCAGTCGACGGGAATCTTCTCGATCGCTTTTCGCGACGCGAAACACGGTGTGATCGTTGGCGGTGATTATCGTAAGGAACAGGAAGCAGTCGACAATCTGGCGATTACCAGCGACGGCGGCGCCACGTGGAAACTCGTCAAAGGACTCTCAGGATTTCGTTCGGTAGTTGCGTACGTGCCCCGAGCGAAAATACCCGCGCTCGTCGCGGTTGGTCCGTCAGGCGCCGACTACTCGCTCGACGACGGACAAACGTGGTCACCAATCGACGGCCGGGGTTTCGACACGTTCAGTTTTGTGCCTCACAAAGCGACGGGATGGGCCGCTGGAGCAAACGGCGGCTTAGCCAAACTCACGTTTTGAGTCAGTGGTTCAGCGTGTGGCGGTGCTTTTGGCCGCGAGCATGAGTTGTTTGCGAATCGCATCCTCGAGGCCGATTGCACTCCGGTAACCGGCGCCGATGCTCTGAAACCGCCAGATACCTTCGTGGTCGATCACGATGTAAGTCGGGTACGCGTGAATCCCAAACGCGCGCTGAATCTTTCGATCCTTGTCGAGATAGTGAGTCCAGAGCATCTTGTTTTGCGTCGTGAAGGTGCGCCACGCCTGCTCGTCGAAGTCAGCACTGATCCCGATCATCACGAACGATGGGTTAGTCACGTATTTGCGGTGTAGCGCGCGCAGGTCGGGAACCGAGGCAGTTCACGGAC
>Ga0081539_10001230_pt1 | contig 45730 bp, 35 predicted proteins | sample TabmetS4T2R2_FD_71023 | JGI IMG/M metagenome (GOLD analysis project Ga0081539, IMG submission 71023) | Tabebuia heterophylla rhizosphere microbial communities from the University of Puerto Rico - S4T2R2 | ecosystem: Host-associated > Plants > Roots > Rhizosphere ... | reverse complement strand
GGCCGGTGGCCCGGTAGCCGTACGCCTGGCCGACACCCACGCCGTCGACGAAGCCGTGCCAGATCCCGGCGTCGTACTCGGGGAGGGCGACCCGGGTCTCGGCGCCGGTGTCGTCGAACAGGCACAGCAGCACCCCCTCGGCCACCTCCGACGACACCGCGAAGTTGGTCCCGCCCGGGCCCGGCGTGGCGCCCAGCGGAAAGCGGTTGCCTGGGCGCACCCGAACCTGGCCGGCGGCGGCGGCGGTGGTCATGGCCGGGCCCGGCCGTCGACGACCCGGCCGAGGTCGGCGAGGGCGTAGACCCCCTCGCCGGGCCGCCCACGGATGAGGTCGGCGACCAGCCCCGTCCATCCCGTCTGGTGCGAGGCGCCGAGCCCGGCGCCGTTGTCGCCGTGGAAGTACTCGTAGAAGAGCAGGTTGCCGCTCCAGGCGGGGTCGCGTTGGAGGCGGTCGACCCATCCGAAGCAGGGCCGCCGCCCGTCCGGCCCGACCAGGAACAGGTTGATGAGCCGCCGGCGCAACCCGGCGGCGACCTTGTCGAGGGTCACCCGCGGGCCGCCCGCCGGATACTCGACGGTGAGCTCGTCGCCGAAGAACCGGTGGTAGCGCTCGAGCGCGCTGATCAGCAGGTAGTTGAGCGGGAACCAGACGGGCCCGCGCCAGTTGGAGTTCCCGCCGAACATCGCGGTGGTCGACTCGGCCGGCTCGTAGTCGATCGCGGCCCGGACGCCCTCGACCTCGAGCTGGTAGGGGTGATCGCGATGGTGGGCGGACAGGGCCCGCAGCCCGTACGGCGACAGGAACTCGCGCTCGTCCAGGAGCGTGGCCAGCAGCTTGGTGAGGTGCTCAACCCCCACGACGCCCAGGAGCAGCCGCCGGTCGCCGGGCTGGCCGCGGACCAGGCCCTGCTCGGCCAGGCGGCCAGGGCCGCCCAGCTGGTCGAGCAGCCGCGCGAACGCCTTGCCGACCGCCTGAGCGCGCCCGATCGCCTCCTCATCGATCACCACGGCGGCCAGCAGCGGGATGACGCCGACCATCGACCGGACCTTGACCGGCACGGCCGTCCCGTCGGGGGTCACCAGCTTGTCGTAGTAGAAGCCGTCGGCGTCGTCCCAGACCCCCAGGGTGTCCAGAGCGTGGCGGATCTGGGCGAAGTGCTCGAGGAACTTGACCACCAGGTCGAGCGCGGGCCGCCGGCCCGAGCGGTTGAGGATCGAGGCGATGGCGGCCATGGTGAGGGCGTAGAAGGCCATCCACCCGGTGGCGTCGGACTGCTCGAGCGTGCCGCCAACCGGGAGATGGGACCGGTCGAGCGGTCCGATGTTGTCCAAGCCGAGGAAGCCGCCCTCGAACAGGTTCGAGCCGTTGGCGTCCTGACGGTTCACCCACCAGGTGAAGTTCACCAGCAGCTTGTCGAACACCCGGCTGAGAAAGTCCAGGTCGCGGGCGCCGTCGATGGCGAACACCTCGAGGGCCGCCCAGGCCTGGACCGGCGGGTTCACGTCCCCGAAGTCCCACTCGTAGGCCGGCAGCGCCCCACTGGGATGCTGGAACCACTCCCGGCACAGCAACAGCAGCTGGTACTTGGCGAACGCCGGGTCGAGGTGGGCGAGGGCGACGCAGTGGAAGGCGAGGTCCCAGGCCGCGAACCAGGGGTACTCCCACTTGTCGGGCATGGACATGAGGTCGAAGGCGTCGAAGGTGGCCCAGTGGGCGTTGCGGCCCCCACGGCGGGACGCCGGGGGAGCGGGCTGGGTCGGATCGCCCTGCAGCCAGCGTGCGACGTCGTAGGCGTACAGCTGCTTGCTCCACAGCATCCCGGCGAACGCCTGCCGCATGACCATCGCCTGCTCGGCCGCCACGTCCGGGGGGGCGAGCTCGGCGTAGAACGCGTCGGCCTCCTGCCGGCGCTGGGCCACGACCCGGTCGAAGTCGGCCCCGAGCGCCTCGTGGGCGGACGGCGCGGCACCGTCCGGCCGCAGGCGGAGCCGCAGCTCCACCGTTGCCGCCGGCCCGACCTCGAGCCGGTACCACAGCGCCGCCTTGGTGCCGTGCCGGTCGGGGTTGACGGTGGCCGCGCCGCGCACGACATGGTCGTTGATCCCGTCCTTGGGGTACGGGGTCGAACCGGGCACGCCGTAGAGGCGCTGGCGGTTGGTCTGGTTCTCACAGAACAGGGCGGTCGGGGCAACCCCGTCCGGCCCGGAGCCCGCCAGCAGCTCCAGGTCGCCGAGGAAGGGATGGTCGATGGCGACCGTCCCGTCCGCGCGACCCCGGAGCAGCGGCCTTGGGGCATCCGCCTCCCAGGACCAGGTGTTGCGGAACCACGTGGTCGGGAGCACGTGCAGGGTGGCCTGCTGGGGGCCGGCGTTGGTCACCCTGACCACCATGAGCAGGTCGGTGGGGTCGGCCTTGGCGTAGTCGACCTCGACGATCCAGTACCGGTCCTCGTCGAACACGCCGGTGTCGAGCAGCTCGTACTCCGGGTCGAACCTGCCTCGCCGGCCGTTGCCGGCGAGCAGGTCGTCGTAGGGGAAGGCGGCCTGCGGGTAGTGGTATCGCCAGCGGTTCCACGCGTGGCTGGGGATGGCGTCCAGGTACCACCAGTACTCCTTGACGTCCTCCCCATGGTTGGCCTGGGTGCCGGTCAGGCCGAACATCCGCTCCTTGAGGATGGGGTCGCGACCGTTCCACAGCGCCAGGCCCAGGCAGAGCCGCTGCTCCGCGTCCGAGAAGCCGGCCATGCCGTCCTCCCCCCAGCGGTACGCGCGGGACCGTGCGTGGTCGTGGGGCAGGTAGGTCCATGCGTCGCCGTCGGCGCTGTAGTCCTCCCGCACCGTGCCCCATTGGCGTTCGCTCAGGTACGGACCCCACAGGTACCAGTCGCCGGCTTGACGCAGCCCGTCCTCCAGGCGCCCGAACCCCTCGACCCGCTCGCGTTCGGCGTTGGTCATGGCCCTCCATTCCGTCGCGCGCTGCGGCGACCATAGCGGCCGGCCGGTCAGCCGCCCTTCTTGTAGAAGACGTGGCCCCAGTTACTCCCGATCGGGTGCTGGAGCAACCCGCGGCCGTCGGCCGGGGTCGGGCGCCACCCGCTCAGCAGATCCACCCAGGTGCCGCCGCCGGGCAGCGGGATGTCCTCGCCGAGCTCCCAGCGCATGGGTCGGGGGACCACGCGCCGGACGGTCGGGGTCTCCTCCCACCCCTTGGCGACGTCGATTGCGTCGTAGCCCTCCAGGTGCTCGATGAAGATGGGGAACTTGCTCCGGAAGTCCGCGTCCTTGGTCTCCAGATGCTCCCGGATCATCCCGATCAGTCGGGGCAGCCCAGTGGCGATCTCGCCGGTGTAGAACCCTTTGGTGTAGTCAAGCCGCAGCCCGTCGATCCCGAACTGGTCGATCCAGTACCGGCAGACGTCCCCGATGAGCTCCTGCGTGCACCGGTTGTCGTAGTCGAGCTCGTCGCCATAGCCGGCGTCGCCGTACTCGCCGATGAACGGGCAGTGGGCGGCTTCCTGATCGAGCCGGTCGTAGGCGAACCCCAGGCTGGCGGGACCCTTGTCGACGTGGTTGTAGACGCCGTCCATGAGCACGTGCAGGCCCCGCGAGTGGCATTCGCTGATCAGCCGCTTCAGCCGGGAGAGCTTCTCTGTCGGTTCTCCAGGTGCGGTGACGTACCGGTACTCCGGAGCGAAATACAGATACGGCATGAGCTCGTAGATCAGAAGGTCGCGGGGTTCGAGCCGCCGCGCCAGAGGTGTGACCACATTGTCGGAAGGCTGCGACCCGCCGATGACCACACCGGAGTTCTCGAACTCACCGCCGGCGTATCGGGCACAGGGATCGCCCACCTTCCGCCGATCGCCGTTCTGGAAGGTGACCAGGTACTTGTACTCGAAGAAGTGTGCCGGAAGGGTGCCTGTACGCACCTGGTAGAGCGTTCCGCCTTGGTAGTCGGTGGGCTTCAGCGTCAGGGCGTCTGCCTCGGACCAGGCCGGCTGGCCGAGGGCCGCCTGAAAGCTGCCATAGACCTTCAACTCGGCGATCTGCGGATCCCCTCCGCGCACGTAGCTGTCCGGGCCCGGAAAGAACACCGCGAAGCGCGCCCGCCCGTTCTCGTTCGACGAACCAAACTGGTCGTAACCCGTCATCTTGTACCTTCTCGACGTTCCCCTTGATTTGTCATCAAATGAGTAGGCGACCGGTTGCCGTGTGTCAAGGCCGGGTCCTACCCCATGCTGCATGGCGGGCTTGGATCACGCTCATACCGGGAACGGTCAGGCGGATGATCGGGCATGATCGGTGGCAACGGGCAGGGCAGCCACCGCCGGCGGGCCCGATGAGCGGATGAGACGGAGGAGTGTCAATGGCAAGCGAGGACTTCCCCGCTCCAAGTGAAGGGTTCGTGCTGACCTACTTCATCGTGGCCGCAGACGTGGCCCGCTCCAAGGACTTCTACGCCGGCGTGCTCGGCGGCAAGGTCGTGCTGGACGGTGAGCCGACGATCATCAAGCTGGCCAATGGCTGGGTGATCATCAACGTCGGTGGGGGACCGACCGATGACAAGCCTGAGGTGGTGCTGGAACCACCGTCCGATCCCACTCGCGCCAGCGCCTTCCTCAACCTCCGGGTGGCCGACATCCAGGCCGTCTACCAGGAGTGGCGCTCCCGGGGGGCCGAGTTCCTCACCCCACCCAAGGTGCACAGCAGGGAGATCCGCTGCTACATGCGCGACCCCGACGGGCATCTGATCGAGGTCGGCCAGACGACTGGCGTGCCCACCTGAGCAGCATGTCGAGCTGGAGGAGTTCGTGCCGGATGGGGCCGGTCAGGCCGGCGGGTAGCGCTGGTAGTCGGGGAAGTTGCCGAACAGGTGCTCGCCGGGTGGTCCCTGGGTGACGGCGTGGACCAGGAGCTCCCCGCCGACGAAGGCGCCCTTCCAGGACGCGCCCCGGCCCCCGAACGGCTCGGCCTTGTCGCCGCGGGAGCGGGGGCGGTTGATGCCGATCTTGAAGGCGTGCACCTCGGCCGCCAACTGGCGGGCGAGCTGCTCGTCGTCGCAGGCGATGGAGGCCACCAGGCAGCCGTTGGAGGCGTTCATCTCGGCCAGCAGCTCGGCCGCCGAGTCGACCAGCACCACCGTGTCCACCGGACCGAACGGCTCGGCGTGGCCGAGGGCGCTGGCGCCGGGCGGGTCCAGCAGGGCCACCGGCGGCAGGTAGGCCGAGGTGTCCTGGCCGGGCAGGAACCAGCCCTCCTGGAGGGAGCTGCGGTACAGCGGGGTCGCGGCCATCTGGATGGCCAGGTCGATCGCCTGGTTGAGCTCGTTGACCTTGGCGGCGTTGATCAGGGGTCCGAAGTCCAGGTCGGGCGGCTCGTCGCCGGGGTCGACCACGGCCAGCGGGTGGCCGAAGCTGAGCGACCGGACGACCTGGAGGTACATGGCCAGGAACCGGTCGAACAGGGTGCGCTGGACCACGTAGCGGGGGTAGGCGGTGCAGCGCTGCTTGCCGTACTCGAAGCCCTTCTTGAGGTGGGTGGCCAGGGTGTCCCAGTCGCTGAAGTCCCAGATCCCCCAGGCGTTGAGGCCCTCCTGCTCGAGCATGTGGCGCTTGTCGGTCTGGACGAGCTGGCTGGCGATCTGGCCGCCGGCGTCGCGGCCGCCGACGAAGGCCAGGCAGCCGATGTCGTCGTTGAGGACCAGGGCGGGAGACAGCCGCGACCCCGAGCCGCTGAGGAGGGTGACCGGCAGGTCGCAGCGGCGCATGAGCGCGGCTGACAGGGTGAGCGCGCACAGGCCTCCATCGGTGGGGGTCTTGGCGATCACCGCGTTGCCGGCCAGGAGCTGGACCAGCATGGCGTGGACGAGCACGCTCAAGGGGTAGTTCCAGGAGGCGATGTTGGACACCGGGCCGGCCAGCGGCCGGCGCTCGGCCAGCATGGGCTCGATCTCCTCCAGGTACCAGCGGACCCCGGTGATCGTGCGGTCCACCGAGGTCAGCGCCTGGCGCCAGGGCTTGCCGATCTCCCACACCAGCAGCAGGGCCAGCAGCTCGCGGTGGGTCTCGAGCTGGTCCACACACCGGGCCACCCGGGCCCGGCGCTCGTCCAGGTCGACCTTGACCCACTCGGTGTGCTCGGTCGCGGCCGCCGCCACGGCCTGAAGGGCCTGCTCCAGCTGGAGCATGGGCGGTCCCGCGATCGGGCTGGCGTCGACGGGGCTGGTGGCCTCGGCCGGCTCGCCGGCGAGCTGCCAGTCACCGCCCCACAGGTTGCGGACCCGGTCGTGGTCGAACGCCTCGGGCGCGAGCTGGCGGCAGCGCGCGTAGGTGTCCTCCCAGCTCGCGCCCTGCCGGACATGTCGGGGGGCTCCAGGGGGCATCGGCGTTCCCCTTTCCGTGCGATGCGTGCTTGCCATGGACATTCCACACGATCACCCTCCGGGCTCGCACCGCCGGCTGGCGTCCAGCTGCTGCCGTTGTAGGCTTTCTCGATGCCCACCTGCCAGGTCTGCCGGCAGGAGAACCCTGCCGGCGCGCGGTTCTGCAACGCGTGTGGCTCCCCGCTCGATGGGGAAGCACGTCCCCTCCGCGAGGAGCGCAAGGTCGTCACGGTGCTGTTCGCCGACCTCGTGGGGTTCACGGCGCGCTCCGAGCGAATGGATCCTGAGGACGTGCAGCGGCTCCTGCAGCCATACCACGCCCACCTGCGCTCGGTCCTCGAGCGGTACGGCGGCACGGTCGCGAAGTTCATCGGCGACGCGGTCATGGCGATCTTCGGCGCGCCCGTCGCGCACGAGGACGACCCCGAGCGGGCCGTCCGGGCCGCGCTGGCGATCCGTGAAGAGCTTGCCGCCGGCGGAGACCTGCAGGTCCACATCGGCATCACCACCGGTGAGGCGCTGATCACGCTCGACGCGAGCCTCGACAAGGGTGAGCACACCGCCTCCGGCGACAGCGTCAACACCGCCTCCCGCCTGGAGTCGGCCGCACCGGCCGGCAGCATCTTCGTCGACGAGGCGACCCGACGGGCGACCGAGCGGTCGATCGAGTTCGACGACGCGCCGCCCGTCTTGGCCAAAGGCAAGCGTGACCCGATCCGCGTGTGGGACGCGGTCCGACCCCGCACGCCGGTGGCCGGCCGGCGAGCGAGCGACACGCCGCTCGTGGGCCGCGAGCGGGAGCTCATCCTGCTCCGAGGGACGTTCGACCGGGTCCAGCGGGAATGCGAGCCGCAGCTCCTCACCCTCGTCGGGGTCCCTGGCATCGGCAAGACGCGGCTGGTGTCGGAGCTCGCCCGCGAGCTCGACCGCCATGGCGGCTGGCGCTGGCTGGAGGGTCGTTCCCTGCCGTACGGCGAGGGGGCCACGTTCTGGGCGTTCTGCGAGATCGTGCGAGCGTTCACGGGCGTGCTCGATTCGGACGGCGACGAGGGGGCGACACGCAAGGTCCACGGCGCCGTCGAGGCGGTCGTCCCGGACCCGTCGGAGGCCGCGTGGCTCGAACGGCATCTGCGGCCGCTGGTCGGCGTCGATACCGATGAGCTCGGTTCCGGCGACCGACGCGGCGAGGCCTTCGCCGCCTGGCGGCGGCTGCTGGAGGCGCTGGCGGAGGAACGGCCGCTCGTCCTCGTCTTCGACGACCTGCATTGGGCGGACGATGGGTTGCTCGACTTCGTCGAGCACGTCGTCGACTGGGCCAGCGGCGTTCCGATCCTCGTGCTCGCGACGGCCCGTCCCGATCTCCTCGACCGTCGGCCGGCTTGGGGAGGCGGGCGGGCAAACGCCACCGCGATCCGGCTCTCGGCGCTGTCCCCGGAGGAGACGACCAGGCTCTTCCGGGCGCTGTTCGCTGCATCGGCCGCACCCCGAGGCGTGCCCGCCGATCTCCTCGAGCGCGCGGGCGGCAACCCCTTCTACGCGGAGGAGTTCGCTCGCATGGTCCTGGACGGACACAGCGACCAGGGTCTCCCCGGGTCCGTGCAGGGATTGATCGCCGCCCGCCTCGATGGTCTCGCGCTGGACGAGAAGACGTTGTTGCAGAACGCGGCGGTCGTCGGGAGGGTGTTCTGGATCGGGCCCCTCGGCGACGACCGGCCGCGGCTCGAGGAGGCACTGCACGCGCTCGCTCGTCGGGAGTTCGTGCGCCGCGAGCGACGCAGCTCGATCGCGGGCGAGACCGAGTACTCCTTCCGCCACGCGCTGATCCGCGACGTCGCGTACGAGCAGATCCCGAAGGCTCGTCGGGCCGAGAAGCACCTCGCCGCGGCCGGATGGATCGAATCGCTCTCCCGCCGTGAGGACTACGCCGAGATGCTGTCGTCGCACTACCTCCGCGCCGTCGAGTACGCCGACGCCGGTGGGGCCGTGAGCGAGCAGCTCGTCGAGCGAACGGTCAGGGCGCTCCGCGACGCGGGCGATCGGGCCCTGTCGCTGCACGCCTACCTGCCGGCGGTCGGGTTCTACGAACGCGCCATCGCCCTGCAACCCGACGAAGCTGCGGGTCCCCGCCGGGAGCTGCTGCTGTCGCTGGGAGACGCGTTGGCTCGGGCCGGCGATCACGAGCGCGCCAGGGAGACGTTCCTGACGGCCGCCGATCTGGCCCGCCGCTCCGGCTCGGCGGAGCAGCTGGCTCGAGCGGCGCTCGGCTACGGGGGACGGTTCGTCTGGTCGCGGGCGTGGGGCGATCCATCCCTTGTCCGCCTCCTCGAGGAGGCCCTGGCGTCCTTGGGCGATGCGGACAGCGACCTGCGCGTCCGTCTGCTGGCGCGGCTGGCCGCGGGGCTGTTGCGGGACACGCTTCCGCCCGAGCCGCGCGAGGCGATGAGCGACGAGGCGTTGGAGATGGCGCGGCGACTGGGGGATCGCGGGGCGCTGGCGTACGCGCTGGAGGGCCGGCACTGCGCGAACATGGGCCCGCGGACGGTCGTTCGGCGCAGGGCGATCGCCGATGAGCTCATCGCGGTCGCGGAACAGGTCGAGGACACCGAACGGGCCTACGCCGGACACGAGTATCGCTTCCATGCACTGTTGGAGCTCGGGGACGCCGCCACCGCGCGCCAGGCGTTCGAGGCCATGACCCGGATCGCCGAAGAGCTTCGGCAGCCCGCCCAGCTCTGGTTTGCCGGGGTCAACCGGGCCAAGCTCGCCCTGTTCGAAGGGCGGTTCGACGATGCCGACGGCCTGATCGGTGCGGCGTTCGAGCTGGGCCAGCACGACTGGACGGCCAATCCGCAGATGGCGTTCGACCTCCAGATGTACCAGTTGCAACGCGAACGCGGGCTTCTGGCGGAGCTGGTGGAGGTCGTCGAGCGGGCCGTCGAGGAGCACCCGACCTATCCCGTCTGGAGCTACGTCCTCCTCGACGTCGACACCGAGCTGGGCCGCGAGGACCGGGCGCGGGCAAGCTTCGAACGGCTCGCGGCCGAGGGCTTCCCCCTCTATCTCGAGATGCAGTGGTTGTTCGGCATGAGCCTGCTCCCCGAGGTCTGCCGGTACCTCGACGACCCCGAAGGGGCGAGCGCCGTGTACGCCCGACTTCGGCCCTTCGGGCACCTCAACGCCACACTGCCGCCCGAGCTCTGCCGAGGGTCGGTGTCGAGAGGTCTCGGCATCCTCGCCGCGACGATGGGTCGCTGGTCAGAGGCCGTGGAGCACTTCGAGGTCGCGCTCCGGATGAACGCCGAGATGGGGGCGCGACCGTGGCTCGCTCACGCCCAGTACGACTACGCTCGCGCCCTCGTGCGACGCGGTGACCCCGGCGACCGGGTGCAGGCAACTGCGCTCCTGACGTCGGCGGCGACCTCCGCACGAGCGCTCGGCATGCGCTCGCTGGCGAGCAAGGTCTCCTCGCTCGGCTGAGCGGGCACCCGCACACGCCAGCTACAGCTGGACCTGGCCGCGCACGCAGGTGACCGTGCCACCGCCCACCCAGATCGTGCCGTCGGGATCGCTGGAGACGTGCACGCGGCCAGAGCGTCCCAGGGTGGTTCCCTGGCTCGCGACGTACGGCGTCCTGGCCCGCCCGGTCCGTAGCAGCCACTGGGCCAGCGAGGCGTTCAGGCTGCCGGTCACCGGGTCCTCGGCGGTGGCCCCGTCCTTGGGGAAGAACGCCCGGACCTCGAATGCCTGCGGCGACCCTGGTGGGTACGGGCCCACGACCCCGACGTCGAGGTCCATCGGGCCGGGGCGCAGTGCCAGTACCGCCTCGGCGCTCGTCAGCAGCACCGCCACCCACCCGGCCCCGTTGTCGGCCCACTCGGCGTCCAGGATCTCAGCGCGGCCGATGCCCAGGATCGACGCGATGCGCTCGACCAGCGACTCCTCGACCGGTCCGGCGCGCAGCAGCGGGGGTGCGGCGAAGGCCAGCCCGTCCGCCGTGCGGCGCACCGGGACCAGCCCGGCTCCGCACTGCTGCACCACGACGTCGCCGCCGGCGGCGCTCCGGTCGCCCACGAGCCAGGCGTGGCAGGTGCCGAGGGTCGGGTGCCCGGCGAAGGGCAGCTCATCGGTCGGGGTGAAGATCCGGACCTGGTAGTCGGCGTCCGGCACGGTCGGCGGGAGCACGAAGGTGGTCTCCGACAGGTTCATCCAGTGAGCGAACCGCTGCATCTGCTCGGTGGTGAGGCCCTCGCCGTCCAGCACGACCGCGACCGGGTTGCCGCGGTAGGGCGTGGTGGTAAAGACGTCGACCTGGGCGAAGGGGCGCAGCATGGTCAGAGTATGCCAGGCACGGTCAGCCGAGGGTCATGAACCGGTCGGACGTGCCATCTTCACACTGGCCAGCAAGTGACATTTGTGTGAACAGAGCAAGGCGGGCGCATGATGTTCCTCCAGACGGACCCCGCTCCGGAAGGTGTCGAACATGAGCGTTTCCGACCATTTCAGTCTGGTGGCCCCCGTCTATGATGCGTTGCGCACCACCGACGAGGCGCCGGTGCGGAGGATCCGCGAGCTGCTGCCCGACCGTCGGGTGATCGGCCTCGACATCGGCTGTGGAACCGGACGGTACTCGCGGCTGCTCCGCGGGATGCTGCATCCCGGGTCGGTGCTGGTCGCCAGCGACGTCTCGGCGGCCATGCTGGCGGAGCTCAAGGCAAGCGACGACGGCCAGGAGTCAGTGCTGGCGCTGCGGTCGACCGCCGAGCAGATGCCGGTGCGGACCGGCAGCCTCGACCTGGTCACCGCGTTCAACAGCGTGCACCACTTTGAGCTCGAGCGGTTCCTGGCCGTCGCGGGTAGGGTGCTGAAGCCGAACGGGCGGCTGTTCATCTACACCCGGACGCCGGAGCAGAACGCGCGGACCATCTGGGGCCGCTACTTCCCCGGCTTCGCCGAGCGCGAGCAGCGCCTGCACAGCGAGGCGGCGCTCCAGGAGGCCGTTCGCCGCACACCCGGACTCAAGCTGGTCGACACCCAGAACTTCCGCCATCCCCGGTCGAGCACGCCGGGACGGCTCATGGCCCAGGCCGAGGGCCACCACTACTCGACCTTCTCCATGTACTCACCAGGCGAGCTGCGCGAGGCCATCGCCACGTTCCGGGGCCGACTGCCCGGCCCCGAGGTGACCTGGGTCGACGAGCACCTTCTGGTCGTCGCGGGCCGCGGCTGGCGGGACCGACGGAGGCGGTCGAAGGTCGCGACGACCACCGGCGCGGTCCCGGCTCCAGCGAAGGAACTGATCGGCTCATCCCCCGGGGCACAACAGCCTGACCCGCGGTAGGCCACCCCGTCCAGCGCGCGGGCATTGGAGGAGGGCGTTCACCAGGCATCGGCCTTGATCCCGGCGGAGAGATTCCCAGGGGACTCTCAGCCAGGGGCCAGGCTGCCTCAAGGTCGGCTGTTCAGAGTGCCGGTGTAGCCGCGATCGAGGCCGCCGTCGTCGCTCAGGCCGGGCGGGCCGAGCTGCGCAACCGGCGGATCGGCTTCGTCTTCCAGAGCTTCAACCTGCTGCCGCGGACCAGCGCGCTGGAGAACGTGGCCGCACCCCTGCTGTACCGGGGGATCCGGCGGGCGGCTCGGCTGGCCCAGGCCCGCGACGCCCTGGAGCGGGTTGGGCTTGGCGACCGGGTCGACTACGACCCGAGCCAGCTGTCCGGTGGCCAGCTGCAGCGGGTGGCGATCGCCCGGGCGCTGGTCACCGAGCCGGCGCTGCTGCTGGCCGACGAGCCCACGGGCAACCTCGACAGCCGCTGCGGCGCCGAGGTGCTGGAGCTGTTCGCCGCCCTGCACCGGGCAGGCACCACCGTCCTCTTGATCACCCACGACCCCGTGGTCGCCAGTCGCGCCCAGCGGCGGCTGGTGCTGGACGGCGGCCGGCTCTGGGCCGCCGCCTGACCACGACGCCATCCGACCGAGAGGAGCACGCAGTGCAGCAGAACCCGACGGACCCCGACGTCACCGGCGTCCCGGTGTACGACCGTGGGACCGGTCGCTCCCCATGGCGCGACCGGCTGGTGGCCGGCGCGCTGTGCCTGGTCGTCGGTGCCGCCGGTGGCTTCCTGCTGGGCCGGGCGACGGCGTCGCCCGGGCCGGCGACCCTGGCCGAGGCGTTCCAGCTGGCCCAGGAGGGTGGCCCGTCGGTGCAGGGTGCCATCACCAGCGTGGATGGCGACGTGTTGACGGTGTCGACCCAGGCCGGTGAGCTGAAGGTCCAGCTCACCGGGTCCACCGAGATCCTCAGGGCGGTCGCCGGCAAGGCGGCCGACCTGGCCGCCGGCGACCGCGTGTCGGTCCGGCTCGACACCACCGCCTCCAACGGCGGCAGCGGCACCGTCACCGCGGCCAGCGTGACCGAAGAGCCGGGCGAGTGAGCCGGCGGCGACCTGGCCGGCGACGCTGGCTGGCCGCCGGGGCGGCGGTCCTGGTGGTCGCCGCCGCAGGGTCCGCATGGGCCGTGACCCGCGGGGACGACACCCCGACCGCGGCATCCCCTCGGGCTACCCCCTCTACCGTGGTCTGGCCGAGGGCGACGAGGGCCCGGACGTGACCGCCCTGCAGAAGGCCTTGGCCGCCGCCGGCTATGACCCCGGCGAGGCCGACGGCGACTTCGGCGCCGGCACCGCCGACGCCCTGGCCGACTGGCAGGCCGACGAGGGCCTCGACGAGACGGGTCGGCTGGAGCTGGCCTCGTTCGTCGCCTACAAGCCCGGCGCGGTGGTCGACGACGTCGCGGTCAAGGTCGGCGACCGCATCCAGGCCGGCGGCAAGCTGGCGACCTTGGCCCCCACCCAGAGCCTGGTCGCCACCGCCGAGGTGAGCCAGCTGGACATGGCCAAGCTCAAGGTCGGCCAACGGGTCACCCTGACCTTTGACGCCCTGGATGGCGCCGACACCAGCGGCACCGTGGACGAGATCGCCGACAGCCCCACCTCCTCGGACAGCTCGGCCGGGACCAGCTCGGTCGTCCAATATCCGGTCACCGTCCGCATCGGCAACCTGCCCAGCGGCGCCCGGACCGGCATGACCGGGCAGGCCAGCGTGGTCACCACCAGCCGCCGCAACATCGTGGTGGTGCCGTCGTCGGCACCGAGCGCTACCAGGTCGTCGGCCTCCTGTAGAGACCGGCCAGGGCGCGCAGAGTCAGGACGACAGCCTCCTGGTGCCCCTTGACGCGATCAAGGGCCGGCTCGTCTCGGCCTCCCCGAGCGTCAGCCAGCTCCGGGTCGCCGCCGCCGACGGCGCCGCCGACCGCTACCGGAGCGAGGTGACCGCGACCCTTCGGACCAGCCACGAGCTCGGCCCCGACGACGACAACGACTTCATCACCCTCGACCCGACCAACCTGATCGAGGCCCGCCAGGCGTCCTCGACCAACTTCACCCGGCTGATCACCGCCATCGCCGCCATCAGCCTGATCGTCGGCGGCATCGGCGTGGCCAACGTGATGCTGGTCGCCGTCCGCGAGCGCATCCGCGAGATCGGCATCCGCCGGGCCATCGGGGCCCGCCGGCGCGACATCGTGGCCCAGTTCCTCACCGAGGCCACCGTGCTCAGCGTCATCGGTGGCCTCCTCGGGGTCGCCGCCGGCCTGACCCTCGCCTACGCCCTTCCCCATCTCGCCGACCAGCGCACCGTTGTCTCCTACCCGGCGGCCGCCCTCGCCCTGGGCATCTCCGCCCTGGTCGGCATCGTTGCCGGGCTCGGCCCCGCCAACCAGGCCGCCGCCCTCGACCCCGCCACCGCCCTCCGCCACGAATAGCGCGGGCAATGGCGAGGCGGATCTGCGTCATACTCCGACGATCGGGACGGCCTCACCGGTGGAGGGGACACGCATGCCGTTGGCGAGGTATGGGGTGCTGGCGGGGCAGGTGGTCGACCGGCGGGCCGAGGGTGGCATTGACACCCCGCATTACCAGATCCATGTCCAGGGTGGTGGGGTCGAGTTCCGGGTGGCGGTCAACGTGCTGTCCAAGCAGCACCCTTCGGAGCTGCTGTACCTGGCCGACGAGGCATTCGACCATCCCGTGGTCCAGGGGCTGCCCGGTCTGGAGGACGGGTTCACCCTGCTGCCGAGCACGCCCGGCGGGTTGGCCCTTGATTTCATCCGGGCGAATCTGTTCGACCGGACGACGATGCACGCCGTGCCGGCCACCGCCCCTGGGCCCGACAATGACCTGGCCGACAAGCTCGACCATTTCGTGGAACGGGCCGCGGCCGACCCGGCGGCAAGGATCTATGCGTTCGGGCAGCGATGGGGACCCGAGGCGACCACCAGGGACAAGGTGTTCGAGTTCCTGCCCGGCAACGGCGTCCATGACATCCACATGAACCAGGGCAACAGCCAGCAGTTCCGTGGCGACGACGGGGTCTGGCAGGATGGTGGGTTGCTGCTGCACTATCCGGCGCAGGACCAGTGGGTGGCGATCTTCCTGGCCTTCCAGTCCCAGGCCTGGCACACCGACGACCAGACGGGGCACGCGATCACCGGCCCCGACCCTGGAGGACCGGAGGCACCGGACCGTACCGTCCGTATCGTGGCCGCGCTGGTCAACCCGATCGGCCCGGCACCCGAAGCCGAGACGGTCACCCTGCTCAACGCCAGCCCCGAGGACCTCGATCTGGCTGGCTGGTCGATCCTTGATCGGGAGAAGCATCGGTTGGTGCTGGACGGTGGACTGTTGCCCTCGGGGGACGCGATCCGGGTCCAACTCGGGCCGCCGGTCGCCCTCGGCAACCGCGGCGGGCTGATCACGCTGCTCAACCCCGACGGGTTGAAGGTCGACGGCGTCGCCTACACCAAGTCCCAGGCCGAGACCGAGGGCTGGAGCCTGGTGTTCTGACAGCCTGGTCTCGCGACCATGGGCGGCTCAGCGTCCTCGAGTCGTTCCGCCTAGCGGGCGAAGAGGAGGCGGTCGCGCTCCTTCTGGGAGCCGGTCACGTAGTAGTCCTCGAACCAGGCGGGTTCGGTGCTGATCACGGTCGGCTTGCGGAGTGTGAGTGAGGCCCTCTTCGCGGGGCCGCCGCGCGGCCGCATGCCTGCCGCTTTCATCCGGTCGCGGAAGTGGAGGTGGTCGAACACACGAAGGGCTTCGATCGCGTACGCGACGGCGACCTTGTGGTCCTCGATCAGGATCAGGTGGTCGCCGTTTCCCGTCTCGCCGCTTGGTGCGAGGTTCGACGAGCCGGTGAACACCTTCGCGGTCGGGAGGTTGAAGTCGGTGACGACGAACTTGTGGTGGACGTTGATCCCCTTGCCGCCGCTCCACTCGCTCTTGAACGGCTCGGGCGCGTGGTCGGCGAGGTAGCCGAAGTCGACCAGCGCAACGCTCCCGTCGGGCTTCTGCAGCTGGAGCTGCCCGCGCTTGTCGGTGATTCCGTAGCTGAAGACCGGCCGGTTGATCAGGCGGTCCAATGCCTCTCTGGTCGGGCCCGACTTGATCTGCGAGAGGAAGGCGACCGCGTAGAGCACCGATGAGCTTGCCTGCTCGATGGCTCCGCGGACAGGGTTCAGCGAGATGTCGGCGGACGTGTGCGGCGAAAAGCAGAAGTGCAGCGGTGGCTTTCCCGGGTCCTGCAGTGTGTGCCATTTCGTGGCGAGATCGTCGGACGCGAAGCCCGCTGGGTTCTCGAACGCTGCGTCGAAGACGTTGCCGAAGAGGCCGGCGACGCCGGGATCGTCAAAGACAAGCACGTTGTTCGATTGGATGTAGATGCCGCGGAAACTGAAGTTCGTCGATCCGGCCAGCACCTTGAACGGGACGCCGTCCCGTCTCGCGATCAGCACCTTGTGATGCTGCAGGTTGCCGAAGTGCGTGCGATGGACATTGGCTGCGCCGGCCGATGCCTGGAGCCGCGTCGCGGCTTTGGACTCGGCGCTGTCGTCGGCGCCGTGTCCCGTGAGAACGCCCTTCTTGGTTGCGGCCGAGTCGTCGATGATGACCCGCAGGCGCTTCCCAAGACGCTCGAGCGCACCGACGATGTCGGGCTCGTTCAGGTCGTAGCCGAGCACGTCGAGCGTGACCGTGGGGTCCGCGACCACGTCGCCGAGGAACGAGAAGATCAGGTCGTAGGCCTCGAATCCGAGCCAGTCGTAGAGGTCGTTCGGCTCGTTCGCCTTCGTGAACTCCAGGCCGGCGTCCGCAGCGCCCGGGATGATCGTCCGGCCGACCTGGTCGAGGTCTGCGCCGACGGGGAACTTGTCGCGGAACGCCTGGGAGGATGCGAACCCGCGCGTGAACCCGACATCGAGGAACCCTTGGTAGGTGACCGGCGCGAGTGAGACGTCGAGCTCGATCGACGTGCCCGGTTCGAGCTTGCCGTCCGAGGGCATGTGCATCGTCGTCCCTCGATAGACGTACTTGCCTGTCCGCGGCTCGAACGGGAAGTCGATCCACCGGAACTTCTGGAATGGCGCCTGCGTCGAGGGGAATTTCCGCGCCCCGGTGACCGCGGTGGTGATCGGCTCGTCATAGGAGAAGGCCAGCCGGTTCTTGAGCGGCTGGAACCTTCGTCGACCAGGAGCGCGGCACTCGATCGCGAAGCCGACGAGATCGGCCGGCGCCGGTGCGGGGACGTCAAACCCGATCAGGCACATCCGCTCACCGCGCCAGAGCTTCATCGAGAGGCCCGGCTTCGTGTCTGCGTTCTCGAACTCGCTCAGCCCCGCTCCTTCCTCGCGAAGAATCTTCGGCGATCACCTTTGGCGTTTGAATCTTGCTGCTCAGCGCGCACGCGCGCAATGGCAGGTCGCCTGGCGCCGTGCCGGTCGCCGCCGCTGGTCAGCTCACCAGGGCCGGCTCCTTGGTGCCGAGCTGGTCGGGCTCGAAGTGGCGGCTGCGGGCGGTCCGCTGCAACCCCGTCCACAAGGCCACGGCCAGGCCCAGTCCCATGACGGCCAGGGCGGCCCCGGCCTGCACGTGGCTACCCAGCTGGGTGAGGGCGAACACGCCGGCGGCGACCAGCGCCGCCGCGGGGATGGTGACCAGCCAGGCCAGGGCCATCTGCCCGAACACCGTCCAGTTCACCGGCACCCCCCGGGTCACCGTGCCCACTCCGGTGACCGCGCCGGCCACCGTATGGGTGGTCGACACCGGGGCCCCCAGGGCGGTCGAGCCGAACAGGGCCACGGCCGCGCCGGTCTCGGCGGCCATGCCCCGGGCCGGCCGCAGCTCGGTGATCCGCTGGCCCAGGGTGTGCACGATCCGCCAGCCCCCCGAGATCGTGCCCAGCGCGATCGCGGTGTGGGCGGCCAGCACCACTCCAGGCCGCCCTTGGCCAGCCCGGCCCCGACCAGCCCTCCGATCAGGGCGTGCGACGACGAGGTCGGCAGCCGCAGCCACCAGGTCAGGTAGTTCCACACCGCCAGCCGGGGCCGCAGCACCCGGGTGGCCACGATGGTCGAGATCGAGTTGGCCGAGTCGTGGAAGCCGTTGGTGTAGTCGGACAACAGCGCGACCACCACGATCCCGACCACGGTCAACAGCACAACATCTATTCCCTTGCCTCCACCGGTTCTGGCAGCTCGGTTGCTTCTGCGGTGACCGCTGCTCACACAGACGGCAGGCCAAGACCCGCACCAGACGAACAGCAGGTGAACATTCCGAGGAGCGCGAGCAGCAGTGGCCGGCCACCGGGCCCGGTCAGGCGACCTCGACGGCCACCGGCTCGACCCGGCGGCCGAACTCGAGCTCGAAGAGGTCGCCGTTGCGCTCGGCGGCCCACATGTCGAGGTCGGGTGCGTCGCGGGCCCGGAGCTCGAGGCGCGCGAGGTCGCCCCGGTCGACCACGTGCACGCTCTCGACCACCTGAAAGTGGTCGGCGTCCAGGCCGTCGGCCAGGCGCAGGAGGGCGGCCAGGCGCCGCACCACCGCCCGGTCGGCCTCCTCGAGGGCCATGTACTCGGCGTGCCGCTCGGCCGGGATGGCCTTGCGGTGGTACCGGGCGATGTTGGCGACCAGGTCGAGCTCGCGGCGGGTGAAGCCGTCCAGATCGGCGTTGCGGATCAGGTACAGCGAGTGCTTGTGGTGAGCGGACTGGGCGACCGCGAAGCCGACGTCGTGGAGCAGCCCGGCCACCTCGAGCAGCTCGCGTTCGGCCCGGCCGAGCCGGTGGAGCGCCGCCGTCTGGTCGAACAGCGACAGGGCCAGGCCGGTCACCTTGCGACAATGCGGCTCATCCCAGGCATGCCGTCTGGCGAAGTCGACCACCGCCCGCCGCCGCCGCGGATCGTCCGCGGACCCGGCCGGGGACCAGGGATCCCGGCGGGCCAGTTCCTCCAGGATCACCCCTTCGCGCAGCGCCCAGGGGGCCAGCACCAGCTGGTGGATCCCGAACGCCTGCATCACCAAGGCGGCCACCTGCGAGCCGGCCACCACGTTCCGGGCCCGCAGCTCGCTCAGAGCGGCCAGGCGACCGCGCTGGCGGGCGGTCGTCCCGGCCAGGTAGCCGGCGACCACGTCCAGTGCCTCCCGAGTGAGCACCGGGGCCGTCTGCCCGTCGATGCCGGCGAAGCCGAACGCATGCGACGAGGTGGGCGCCTCGGGAAGGCTCCTGGCAAGCTCGCCCAGGTTCCGGAAGGTCTTGGAGGTCGCGCAGACGACTTCGTGCTCGCGAGCCCGGAGACGCTCGGCGAGGGGCCCGAGGAGCGCGAGGGCGTGGACCCGGAGGGCGACCAGCTCCTCGGGACGGACCGGGTCCGAGTGGACGAACCGGCGGGTCAGCCGGGTCGCGCCCAGTGGGAGGCTCTCGGCGGTTTCCGGCCGGTCGCCCTCGCCGGCGGCGATCTCCAGGCTGCCGCCGCCGATGTCGACCACCAGCAGCCGGTGAGCCGAGAAGGCGGTCCAGCGCCGTGCGGCCAGGTAGGTGAGCCTGGCCTCCTCGACACCGGGGAGCACGGCCACGGCCACCCCGGTCGCCTCCCGCACCCGCCCGAGCGCGTCCACGCCGTTGCGCGCCTCCCGGATGGCCGAGGTCGCGAAGCCGACCAGGGCGCCGGCGCCGAGCTCCTCCGCCCGCGCCCGCATCTTGGCCACCGTGGCCGTCAGCCGCGTGACCGCCTGCTCGGGGAGGAGCATGGCGGGGAAGGCAGCCTCGGCCAGACGGAGGGTCTCGCGCTCCCGGGCGACGGGCACGAAGGTGCCGTCGGGCTGGCCGTCGACGACGACCAGGTGGACGGTGTTCGAGCCGACGTCGAGGACGGCCAGGCGCAAGGGTTGAACTTCCGGGAGGGGTCGCGACCCAACGATCCTACGCGAGCCGGAGATCACCCCGTGCGCGTGCGACGGCGGCCGAGACCGCCAGGACGACGATGCCGGCGCCCGGCGCGATGAAGGAGGGGACCACCAGGCTGGCCACGGCCGCCGCCGCGGCGACCTTGGCCGACACCAGCCTGCGCCGCCACAGCAGCCCGGCCGCGAGCATCGTCGCCAGCACCGCCCCCCAGGCGCCAACCTGGGCCAGGTCGTGGCCCGACTCGAAGCCGGGGCGGGCTGGGCCGAGCTGGCCGGCCTGCGCGTCGGTCCAGGTCGCCCCATCGATGGCCTCGATCACCCGCAGGTTGCCGACCAGCACCACCAGGCAACTGGCGACGGCCGCGGCCAGCAGCAGCCACAGCAGGCGATCGCGACGGCCACGACCAGGCAGGGCCCACAACAGCACCGCGGACAGGAAGATCATGGGGAACACCGGGGTGGCCGACTGCAGGTGATCTGCCGCATGCCCGGCAACCTCATATCGCCCCGACCAGAGCGTCTGGGCGACCAGCACCGGTACGAGGAAGGCGGCCACGGGCCACCAGCTGCCAAGGATCCCAAGGAGGCGACCGGTCAGCGACCGTCCTTGCGCCGACATCTCGACTCCTCACTGACGGTGGTCAGTTCGGCCGGTCCGGCGATGTGGCCCCGGGGCCAGAGCAGCAGGCGCCGGTCAGCACGGCGAGCGCCAGGATCCCCACCACGACCAGCATCAGCCGGTGGCGGGCAGCCGTCACGTCCACCCGCGGAACGCTATGCCGTCGGGACTGGGATGACCAATGCCGCAGCCTCTACGCGGAGCTTCTAGCGGCGCAGCTCGAACGGGATGTCGACGGTTGTCCAGTCCTGGTCGGTCGCCATCGGGCCCTGCCGACGGCGCACGTCGCGGGTGCCGGGCGCCAGGCTCCCGGCCAGCACCTCCTCGAGCTCGGACTCCTCCTCGTCCCCGCGCAGGCCGCGGAACGCCCCTTGGAGCATGGGGCTGAAGTCGACCGGTCGGCCGGTGGTGGCGAACACCTTGAAGACCTCGACCGCGGCCTGGGGCTCGGTGTCGGTCGGGTCCTTGACGTAGGGGAAGTCGTCCGGGAACCCGAGGATGAGCTCGCTCCCGGCCCGGGTGCCGATCTCCAGGCGGCTGCCGGGTGTGCGCGCCGTGGGCGGGTCGACCCGCTCGCTGGGTCCGGATGGGGGATGCACCAGACCGATGCGACCGGTCAGGCCGAAGTCCAGCAGCGCGACCCAGACCGGCCCGGTGTGGTGGTTGACCACGCGGAGGGCGATCTCGTCGCCCTCCGCGAAGGCCACCTGCCCACTCGCCGGGTCCGGGGTGGCCTCATCCCAGCCGCTCCCGCTCCGCCGCAGGAGCGTCACCTCGAGCTTGCCCTGGAGCGCGCTGTCCGGGTTGGGGTTGGCCAGGGCCAGCAGCCGCCGGTAGCGCGCGAGGGCCTCGAGGTTCTCCAGCAGGATGAATTGGACGTCGGGCTCGTCGACCCGGTGGACGGGCATGGCGAGCCGGCCGTCCTTGCCGACCACCGCCCACACCGGCTGGGAGACGGGGCCGAGCTGCGGGACGGGGTCGTCCTCGCCGGCCTCGGACCGGGCGGGGACGACGGAGGCCCGCACACTGGCACCCCCGGCCTCACCCGCTGGCTCGACCAGCTGGGAGGAGCGGAGCGCACGCAGCAGCGCCTCCTTGGCCGCGTCGTGACCGGGCGGCGTCACCACCTCCACGCCGAGGCGGGGCTCCGCGATCGGACGGAGGGCTTCCACCGCGCGGGCGCCGGCGGCGATGGGATCGCCTTCCTCGTCGATGGAGGCGTCCGCGTCCACGGCCCGGACGGCGGTGACGGTGACGCGGCCGAGCGGCCGAGTCTGGCCGTCGACGTGTTGGGTGCCGGGCGGGTACACCGTCCACTGCGACCCGCTGGTCATGCCATGGGCCGCCCCGGCGGCCAGGGTCACCGTCTGCCCGCTTCGGCCGCTGACCGCCACATACCGCATCGGCTGGAGGTCTCGGACGCCGAACAGCTCGCGGTCGCGTGTCCCCTCGAGCTGCGGATGCTGGCGCGGGTAGCGGGCGGTCACCTGGACGCTGGCCTTCTCGAACACGTCCACGTAGGTGGCGCCGGGCCTGGCCCTGGCGATCTCCTGGGTGAGGAAGTAGGTGAGCGCCCCGTGCTTCAACTGTGGATCTTCCAGGGCGTCGAGCTCGTAGGAGCTCTCGTCGTCCTGACAGCCGGCGATCACCACGTACCGCTTGCCCAGCGGCAGCCAGCCGCTGGCGCCCAGGTCGCGGCTGCCGCCGCGCAGCGCCTCGGCCGCCTCGGGCCCGAAGGGGGAGGGCGGGAGCTCCTCGACCGGCCGCTCGTCGGGCTCCACCCATCGCGACGGCTCGCCGAAGGGGTCCCGCGAGATGGTCCCGGAGTGACAGCAGTCGGCCACAACCACGACGTTGTCGGTCTTCTCCGTCAGCTCCCGCAGCCAGTCGTACAGCTCGTCGTCGGTGATGTCGCGGTTCGGGTAGGGCCGGCGCCCGCTGTCGGACGGGACGATGGTCTCGTCCAGACCGTCGGCCTCGTCGCCCTCGCGATCGGTCATCTGGGAGCCGTGGCCGCTGAAGTGGAAGACCACGACGTCACCGGGTACCGCCTGGTCACTGAGCCGGCCCAGCTCGTCCAGGATCCGGTCGCGGGTCGCCTCCTGGTCGCGCAGGAGCGTGATGTCGTCGCGCGCGAACCCGGCCACCGTCTCGAGGATGTACGCCATCGCCTCGACGTCGTTGACGCAGCCGTGCAGGCGGTAGCGGGAGGGCAGGTTGGGGTACTCGTTCACGCCGACCAGCAGTGCGCGCCGGGGCATGGTGCAGCTCCCTTCTTCGAGGTCGGTGCCGCGTTGCCGGCCTAGGGCACGGCGTCGGCCGGCCATGCCCCCTTGATCAGCTCGAACACGTCGTCGAGCTGCCAATAGGCGCTGTGCGACTCGGGGAAGGGCACGCCGGCGTCGACCTCGACGTCGGTGATGCCGTCCACGCCGGGGAAGACGCCGGTGGCCAGGAACGAAAGCAGGTCGTTGCGGTTGTAGATGTTCAGCCAGGGGGTGAAGGGCAGCGGCGTCTGCTGGCCTGGGCGGAGCCGGTCGAGGGCGTCGATGGCGAAGAAGAGCGGCGATTGGGAGCCGACCGTGATGAGCCGGTCGACCACCGGCGCCTGCTCCTGGGTCAACAGGTCGACGAGGATGATCCCGCCGAGGCTGTGGCCGACGGCGACCACCGGCCGCTCCAGGCCGGCCAGCTGCTCAGCCACGAACTCCCTGACCAGGTCGCCGCGTCGCTGGTAGCGGATGATGTCCCCCAACCCAGGCAGGCTGGCCGCCATCAGGCCCTCCCGCCGGTTCGTCGCCAGCGCCGTGGCCTTGCGCTTGGCGAAGCCGATGACCTTGTCCTTGATCCAGTCGGTGGGCAGGCCCCTGTCCCCTTCCGCCATCGCGTCGGCCAGCCGGTCGACCAGCTCGTCGCGGGCGGTGGCGTTGACCGCCACCGCCGGCTCGGTCCCCGGCAGGTCAAGGGTGTGCGTGGCCAGGATCGTCGCCACCACGGCTCGCGCCATCGCCTCGACCAGGTCGGGATCGGCCGCGTCGCCGACCGCCAGGGCCGCTGCCGCGGTCTCGGGAGCCGCCGACACGGCCTGGGCCGCCTCGGCCACCTCGTCCTGCTCGACGTCGGTCCCTTCCAGCACCACCGGTTCCGAGACGAGGCCTTGGAGCCTCGCCACGGCGGCCACGTCGGCCTGGCTGCCGCCGCCGGGGCCGGCCTGGGCCACGAGGCGCAGCTCGAACAGGGGATCCTCGACCAGCAGGGCCCACATCGCGGCGACGACGTCCTGGTCGGCGACGGGGGGCTCCAGGGACCACACGTCCTCGGTCAGGTCCCGGGTGGCGTCGTCCAGGTCCCGGGCCGGCTGGGGGAGCACCTGGGCGATCCGGTCGACGGGCGCGCCAAGCCGCGGTCCCCACGCCGGCGCGACCACCGCAACCCCGTCGAGCTTGCTTTTCGCCACGCCCGCTCTGACGGCCGCGAGCGTCCGCTCCAGGCCGACCTGGCGGACACCGGTGCCATGGACAAAGAAGAGCGTTCCCCGCATCGGATTCCCCCCTCATCCGTGACTCATTGGACAGAGGTGAAAAATAGCGCGGCCCTGCGGAAGTGGGAAGGCCCAGATCTACCGAGCATCGGCCACCACATGACAAGAACGCGCAATCTGCCGAAAGGGGTTGTTCACTGCGGCCTGTCGAGGTTGTACTACCAATCTGGATCGCAGACGCGCCGTTGTGGGGGGCGACATGTTCGACGAGAAGGTCTTCATCGCCCAGGTGGAGCAGGCACAGGCCGAAGAGTTCGCCGACATCATGACCCGCCCGAGCGCCGAGCAGGAGAAGGCCCTTCGAGCGCACCTGGGGGATCACCGCTACCAGCGGATGCATGCGATGGCGCTGCGCGGCAACGTCACCCGGGCGTCCGGGAGGACCAAGGGCAACGTCCTGGTGGTGCACGGGTCGATGGGCAGCGAGCTCAGCGTCATCGGCCCGAACGAGCGCATCCATATCTGGGTCCACGCCCTGCGGCTCATGGACGGGCAGCTCAGCCGCCTCCGCCTGGCCGAGGCTCGGGTGGGCCGGGCGGCCTCGGAGAACGTCCACGCCACCGGGATCATGAAGCGGCACTACGGCGAGCTGTTGCTCACCCTCGCCCAGCAGTGGTCGGTGCGGGCGTTCTGGTACGACTGGCGCAGGGGAACCGACTACGCCGCGCTGCGGCTCCAAGGGATGCTGGCCGACTGGTTCGACGAGCAGGACCCGATCCACTTCGTGGCCCACGGCCTGGGCGGGCTGGTCGTCCGGGCGCTGATCCAGCGCGACCCAGACCGCTGGAACGGATGCCTCGCCACCGGCAAGAACGGGGACGCAGGCGGGCGGCTGGTGATGCTGGGCACCCCCCACCACGGATCGTTCACGGTCCCGCAGCTCCTGGCCGGGATCGACCCGTTGACCAAGCAGCTGGCCCGGCTCGACCGGCGTCACGACGAGAGCGAGGTGCAGGCGGTGGTGAGCTCGTTCGTCGGGCTGTACGAGATGCTGCCATCGCCGCTGCTCCTGCCGGACCTTGACCCCCTGTTCCAGGCCGAGACGTACATGCCGGCTCGGGTGTCGCAGCGGCATCTGAACAACGCCCGCCTCAACTACGAGTCCAGGCGCGACCCGGCCGACGACGGCCGTCTGGTGCAGGTGGTCGGCTTCGGCCAGCCGACGCTGTCGGGGCTCCCGGATCCGACCAAGGTCCGCAATCCCGACGCCTATCAGGCGAGCTTCGCCGGCGACGGGCGGGTGCCGCTCGACCTGGCCGAGCTCAAGACGTCGGGCGAGGCTGGACAGCCGGTCCGCACCTATTACGTCAACGAGAACCACGGCACCCTCACCGCCAACGAGCAGGTGCTCAGCGCGCTCGACGAGCTGCTCGAGACGGGCACCGCTACCGTGCTCGACGTCCAGCGACCCTCCCGGGAGGAGCTCGGGGGGGACGCAGAGGCCGGCCTGCGGAAGGCGCAGGACAAGTGTGCGGCGAGCCTGGTCCAACGGGTCGAACGGCTCCGGGTCCGCGGCACCCGCGACCAGGCCGCCGGGGTCGGCTACGTTACCTTCGACGAGCGCAACGCCGAGGAGCTCATCACCCGGGACGTGCTGAGCCTGCCCGTCAGGGCGCAGACGACAAGTCTCCAGATGCCGCCCCCCGGTCGGATCACGCTGGCCGTCGAGCATGACCTCATCTCCAAGCCGGACCTGCGGTCGGGCGACCTGCCGATCGACGCCATTGCGGTCGGTCACTACGAGCAGGTCAGACCGGCGGGTGCCGAGCTCCAGCTCGACCGGGCCATCAGCAGCGCACTGTGGCCGGCCGGCGCGGCCAAGCACAACGGTGGGGCGATGGCCGACTGGGGGATCCTGACCGAGTACACCGAACGAGGCATCATCCGCGGTGACCTGGGACAGCCCTTCTTCCTCCCCGACCCCCGCGTCGCCCCCAACGACCCCGCTGGCCGGCTGATCGTGCTCGCTGGGATGGGGGCGCCTGGCCGGTTCGGCGCGCCCGAGCTCACCGTGCTCGCGCGTGAGCTGTGCTGGTCGCTGGGCCGCATGGGCAAGAAGCACCTCGCCACCCTGCTGATCGGCGCCGGGTACGGCAACCTCGGCGAGGCCGAGGCCGTCGAGGCCTGGATCCGTGGCATCAAGCATGCGGTATCTGGGTCGGTCGAAGGTGACGACCGCAGGCTGCAGCGGATCACCTTCATCGAGGCGGATGGGGCCAAGATCGCGGCGATCCAGCGCGCCATCCTGGAGGCGAAGAAGCGCCTCAAGGACCAGGAACGCCTGGAGATCGAGTACGAGAAGCTGCCGAAGAAGTACCTCGACGAGATCGAGCACCGCAACCTGGTGGCCTCCCACACACGGCCCCAGTCGGTCGACCCGCCGCCCACCCGGATCAGCTACACCATGGACTTCGGCAGCTTCCGCTTCGGTGCCATCACCCAGGACGCCTCCATCCCGGAACGGGAGGTCCCGCTCGACACCAAGCTGGTCGACCAGGCCAACAACGAGCTGGCCGCCGAGTGGAACCCGGCCATGCAGCTGGAGCGGGGGCGGTTCCTGGAGCGCCTGCTGATCCCCCGCGACCTGCGGGACCAGCTCGCATCGTCGACGCCGATCGTCATGTCGGTGGATGCCACCACCGCCCGTATCCACTGGGAGCTCCTCGCCCAGCCCGCGTTCAGCGACGTGGAGGACGCCGAGGGCACGACCTCGGCGGACCCGGGGCGGGACTTCCTCGGCACCGCCCGGGGACTGACCCGCCAGCTGCGCACCACCTTCGCCCCGCCGCCCGAGCCCCCGCCCCCGCCCCGCCGGGTCCTGCGCGTGCTGGTCGTGGCCGACCCGGCCGAGGACGCGCCGCTGCGCGGTGCCCAGGAGGAGGGGGTGGAGGTCGCCGACCTGTTCTCGGCCTTCAACCTGGCCCACGGGCCGGCGGTGGAGAGCAAGGTCCTGGTGACGGCGCTGCTCGGGCCGCGCGAAGCCACCCGCACCAACGTGCTCCGCCGCCTCATGCTGCACTCGTTCGACGTGCTCCACTTCGCCGGGCATGCCAAGTACGACCCCGACACCAGGACCTCCGGATGGGTGTTCAGCGACGGGGAGCTGGTCACCGCCAACGAGCTGAACCGCATCGACCGCATTCCCAAGTTCGTGTTCTCCAACGCCTGCGAGTCCGGCATCACCCCCGACCGTTCCGAGCAACGCTCGGTCGACCTGGCGCCGAACTTCGCCGAGTCCTTCTTCGCCCGTGGCGTGTCCAACTTCGTCTGCACCGCCTGGCCCGTCGAGGACCTGGCCGCGCGGACCTTCGCCCTGACCCTGTACGAGCGGCTGCTCGGCCTGTCGCCGGACGATCGACGAGCCGGGCGGTACCGTGCGGGCGTCCCTGCGCCCATGCATGTCGCGATGCAGCAGGCACGGCTGAAGGTCACCCAGCCCCCCTTCACCGGCAGCCGAACATGGGGGGCCTACCAGCACTACGGCAACCCCTTCTTCCGCCTGTTCCAGGAGGCGATGCCGACCCGCCGCCGCGGCGGTGCCAAGAAGCTGAAGCCGGTGTCGCAGGGGGCCGAGACGAAGGCCAAGCCGTCACCGGCGGCGCTGGCCAGCGCCGCCGAGCCCGGCCTGCCGGCGTCGGCGGCCCAGCCCTCCGACGGCGCCTGATCGCCGTCGTCGCTCAGGCCGGGGCATCGGCCCCGGTTCCCATAAGCACAAACGGCGCCCAATGGTAGGGGTGGTCGTAGCCGGTGCCGAGCGGGCCCATCCGGTTGACCACGTCGCGGGCGCCCGCCGGGATCGCCGCGCGCAGGGCCGACAGCTCGGCTGCGGCCTCAGCCACCCCGAGGCCGCGCACGTGCAGCTGCGCCGCCCGGAGCGCGTCGACCGGCGTGGACCCGCCGGCCAGCCGACGGTAGAAGGCCGCCATGAGGATGGTGGTGGATGCGTCGTCGACGGGCCACAGACTGACGACGGCCGCGCGGCAGCCGGCGCCCAGCAGGCCACGGGCGAGGCCGATCACGTCGTCGCCCTTGGTCGCCTCACCCTGGCCGGTGCGGCAGGCGCTCAGCACGGCCAGGTCGACGTCCAGCTCCATCCCGGCCAGCTCGTACACGCTGAGCGCGTCGCCATCGGCCAGGAGCAGGCTGGAGCGCCCCGGCGCATCATGGTCGAGCTGGCCATGCGTGGCGAAGTGGAGCACGGGGAAGTCGGCGATCCGCGAGCGTACGGCATGCTCGGTCGCCGCCTCGCCGCCGAGCAGCTCGCCGCCGGGGAAGGCCGCGGCGGCGATCGCGGCCTCGGCCCCGGCGCCGCGCAGCGGCGGTGCCGGTTCGGCCCGGGCCGCGCCCGGGGGCCGGTAGGCCATGCGTGCCGGGTCGCCCACCGCTAGCACCCGCCACCGCCGGCGTGAGCTCCCGTGGGCGTAGCGCAGGACGCTCGCGCTCGGTATCACCGAGACCGAGTGGGTTTCCCCGAGTGCCCTGCCTTGCCAGGGCAGCACGTGCACCGGCAGCTCGTGGGCGACCCCGTAGGGGACGGCGACGATGCGTTCGTGGTCCGCCAGCACGCTGGCAAAGGGGTCGAGGAGGGTGGCCGCCAGGGCTTCGGCGCTTGCCTGCCAGCCGGGCGCGCGTCCCTCGCAGGCGGCTCGCAGCTCCCGGATGGCGCGACCCAGCTTCCTGGTGTCGAGCTCCTGACGGTCCCGTGCCACCATCCCGTCGCCGGTGATCGCCCAGGCGAGGAGGTCGTGGCCGAGGAAGCACCACTGGAGCAGGGCGGCGCCCGCCGGGACGGCCGCCGCGACCTCGTCGAGTGAGGCCACCTCCTCGGCGGCGCGGACCCCGCCAAGCCACCCTGGCTCCGTGCGCGTCAGCTCCTCCTCCACCTCGCGCACGGCCTGCTGCTGGGCGGTGAGCCGCCGCTCGAGGGAGACCAGCTCCTCGGGGGCGGCCATGGCCCTTCGGGAGCGCTCGAGGAGCTGGGCCGTGATGTCGGCCTGGGCTCCGAGCTCGCGCCAGCGCCGCAGGGCGGGGGAGTCGCCGGAGCGGCCGGCGGCGAACGCCGCGCTGCGGGCCATCAGGTCGAGCAGGGCACGGGCCTTGCCTCGCTCCACGCTGGCGAGCGCCCGGGCCAGGGCGGCGTCGGCGCGGGACGGATCGGCGTCGGCCAGCCGCAGAGCGCAGCGGGCGCCGAGTATGGCCAGCCATTGCATGTCGCGCGCGCCGGCCATCGCGGCGCGCATCCCTACGTTCGCGACCTGCCCCCGGCGTGCCTCGAACACCTGCATCGCCTGCTCGTAGCGGTCCAGGGCCGACGCCAGCTGCCCCAGGCCCTCCAGAACCTCCCCAAGATCGGAGAGGACGCTCCAGGGCCGCTCGTCCTCGCTCCACCAGCGGTCGCCGGCCAGTGCCTGGCAGGCGTCCGCGGCGGCCTGGGCCTGGCTCCATGCCTTCACCCGGGTCAGGAACGCGAGGTCCTGCTCGAGCCCGTTGCGTCGTGCCCGTAGCTGCTGCTCGGCGCCGAGGGCGCCGGCCATGGCGGTGTCGCCGCCGGGGCCGTCGCGCACGGCGGCGTAGCGGCGGTAGTGGTCGAGCGCCTCGGCGTAGCGTTCCTGGGAGGCCAGCACCGATGCCTCCAGGAGATGGCGCACGCCGGCGTCCGGGTGCATCGCCCGGGCCCCGGCCAGGGCCTGGTCGAACCACGGCCTGGCCTCCTCGGCGTCGCCACGGTCGCGCAGGGCCATTGCGCGAGCAAGCGGCACGGCCGTCGGCAGCTGGGAGAGGAGCCACCGGGCCAGCTCGACGACCGCCTGCTCGGCCGGGTCGGTCTCGGCGGGTGCGGCCACGCCCAGCCAGCGGACGACCTGGTTCGAGGCCCGCTCCATGCCGTCCGGGTCCTGGCGTGCGTGATGGTCCTGCAGCACCTCGACCGCCAGGAGCAGGCTGCGGCGCCGTGCCACCTCGGCCACTGGCGGTGGGCTCCCGGTGGCCGAGCCGGTCACCTCCACCGCCAGCTCGTACTGGGCGCCGGCCTGCGCGACGCTGCCGACCCCCCGGAGCACGTCCGCCTGGTCGACCAGGCTCTGGGCCAGGTTGAGGCGGGCGCCCAAGGCTTCGAAGAGCGCCGCCGCCAGGCGGTAGCAGGCGAGGGCCCGCTCGGGGTCGCCGCGGCGCAGCCGCCAGTGCCGGCCGACGCGGCCGCAGAGCAGTCCAAGGCCGAGCGCGATGCTGAAGCTGCCGTCTCTGGCGCCCCAGGCGCCGACGGTGCCCACGGCCGCGCGGTCCTCGGCCAGCGCTCCGGCGCCGATGCGGGCGAGCGCGTGGTGGATGGCGGCGATGCCGGCGCCCGCGGTGTCGCCGGCAGCGGTGAACCGGTCCCGGCTGGCGCCGGCGTGGGCCGCCGCCCGCTCATGGTCGGCCGCGAGGACGGCAAGATAGCCGCGGCGGAGCTCGACCGCGGCCAGGCCGCGCGGCGCACCGGCCTCCTCGAACCGGGCCGCCGCCAGGTCGTAGCCGGCCCGGGCCCCGTCGAGATCCATTCCTTCCTCGCCGGCCTCGGCCGCCTCGACCCGCCAGTCGAGATCGCTGCCCTCGGACGCGCTCTCGCGGACGGCGAGATTCCAGTCCAGCGGCGAGCTGAACGGCGCGGCCATCCAGTCGGCGCCGACGAGGTGGCAGACCCCTTGGCCGGCCGCGTCGCCGGCCTCCCGGTAGGCCTCCAGTGCCGCGGCCAGCAGCGCCTGCCCGCGGGCTGGCTCCCCGGCCCGCCGGCAGGCGTCGGCGGCTCCGAGGCGGCCAAACGCGGCCCAGCCACGGGGGACGCCGGCCTCTTCCAGGCTCAGCAGGCTCGGCAGCAGCTGATCCAGTAGCCCCGGCAGCGGCTGGGGGACGAACCGCATCATGTCGAGGGAGCTGCGAATCGATGCCAGGGCGGTGACGAGCTGGGTCAGCCGCCGGACGGCGGGGACCTGCGACCGGCCGACCCGCCCGGCGAGGCCGTCGAGGCGCTCGGCCGCCGCCTCCTCGTCGGCGACCCCGTCCCACCGGGCGCTGATCTCGGTCCCCCCGGCGCCCTGGCCGTTGGGGAAGGTGTTGTAGCGCAGGCTCGTCGCCATGCGCTCATAGAGGCCGGCGAGCAGGGCGACCTCCGCCGCACCGGTCCGGATCGCCTCCTCCAGGTGGGGTCGCGCGGCGCCGGGAAGACCCTGCAGGATCAGCGCCAGCCCGAGGTCCGTACGCGCCGCGGCCTTGCTGGCCTGCCCCTTGGCGCGTGCGTCGGCGACCGCCGCCGTCGCGATCGCCACGGCTCGACCGGGGTCACCCTTCAGCTCCTCAGCGACCAGCGATCCGCCGATCGCCAGCTCGAAGTGGGACAGCGCGGCGGCGCTCACGGACACGGCCGCCTCCTCTGGTGGTGGCATGCCGCACCCGGAACGGCTGTTCAGGGTGTGGCGTCGTGCGGGCGCTCCAGGGCGTCAGCGTAGCGTCGTAGGAGGTCGGAGACGAGGTCGAGCAGTGGCGAGGGATCCACGCCCATGGCGGCGGCCTGGTCGGCGACGGGCAGCAGCTCGCGTTGCAGGAGGCCAGCCAGCAGTCGGTCGAGGTTGACGACGATGCTCTCGGCGACCGGAAAGCCGGGAAGCAGGCTGCCGATGTCGGAGTCCAGGGCCCGAGGGTCCAGCTCGTCCCTGTCGCTGCCGGGCTGCTCACTCGTCGGGCCGGGCTGGTCGCTGGCCAGCTCACACCCCAGGGTTGGGTCCATCGGCCCCCATCGTCCCCCCTCCTGGCAGCTCCCGACGGTGGTCGAGCTCTGGCTGGATCTAGGGCACCCTAAACTACTGTCTGTCGCTTGGCCCTACGCAGTGTGGCTGAGTTGGCCACTCGCCCGGCGGCTGCCGCTTGGCCTTGGCGTCTGCTCAGGTCTTCATCCAGCTCGTCCGACGTGAGTACTGGTCGTGCGTTCTGGTCACTGCAGGGTGCCCGCGGCGAGCAGAGCATGAATGGAGGCCGGAGGATCGTTGAGGAACCCGTTGGGGGGAGTGCGGCGATGGTCGGGCCGGTATCGAAGCCGGCTCGCCACCGTTGGGCTTGCGCTGGTGCTGGCGTTGCTGGCCGGGTTCAGCCTGTGGGGAGCGGTCCGTACCAACGCCGCCGCGGTCCAGGTCAATCGAGACAGCACCGAGCAGGACGTGTGGCAGAACGCGCGGGTCGATCTGGCCCGAGCCGAGGCCGCCCGCCATGCCTTAATCGACCATGGACGGCCCGCCGCCAGGGCCGACCTGTTGCGGTCGACCCGGGAGGTGCAGGCTGCCCTTGGCTTCATCGTCCAGCATGCCGATCCCGACGACGTCAGGTTCGCCCAGCACGTCGGCGTCGATCTGGAGCGCTACCGGCAGGCCACCGGCCGGTCGCTGGCGGCCGTCGCCGCCGACGACCCCGCTCGCGCCCACCAGCTTGAGGAGCAGGCGGTGGAACCGGCGGCCTTGGAGCTGGCCGAGGGGTTGGAGGACGGCGCCCAGGACGAGCGGGAACAGGCGGCGGCAAGCGTGGCTGCCGAGCGGCAGCTCGGCGGGGCCCAGCTGGTGGCCGTCCCGGTCGTGTTCACCCTGGGGCTGGGGTTGCTGTTCGGCTGCTGGGCGTTGCTGGTCAGCTACCAGCGCCGCATCAAGCACCAGGCCTTGACCGACGCCCTCACCGGGCTGCCCAACCGGACCCTGCTGTACGACCGGACCGGCCAGGCGATGCGCCAAGCCGACCGCGAGCTGGTCCCGGCGGCGCTGGCTCTGATCGATCTGGACCGGTTCAAGGAGGTCAACGACACCCTCGGCCACCACTACGGCGACCAGCTCCTGGTCCAGGTCGGCGAGCGGCTCCAGGCCGCCCTGCGCAAGGTCGACACCGTGGCCCGCCTCGGCGGCGACGAGTTCGCGGTCCTGCTCCCGCGTATCGAGACCCGCGACGGCGCCTCGACCGTGGCCAAGAAGCTTCTGGCCAGCCTCCGGGACCCCTTTGTGCTGGAAGGGTTGTCGGTCGACGTCGAGGCCAGCATCGGGGTGGCCATCTACCCCGACCACGGCGACGACCCCGAAGAGCTGCTGCAGCGGGCCGACATCGCTATGTACACCGCCAAGGAGACCCATACGGGCTTTGCGCTCTTCGACCCCCGACAAGACCAGCACAGCCCTCGGCGGCTGGCCTTGCTGGGCGAGCTGCGCCGCGCCATCGAGCAGGGCCAGTTGGTGTTGCACTACCAGCCCAAGGTCGACGCCCACACCGGCCAGATCCTGGGCGTGGAGGCGCTGGCCCGCTGGCAGCACCCCGAGCAGGGCCTGGTCCCGCCGGACGAGTTCATCCCCCTGGCCGAACGCACCGGGCTCATCGGCCCCCTCACCCACTATGTCCTGGACGAGGCCCTGCGCCAGGGCCGCCAATGGTCTGACGCCGGCCACGACCTCTCGGTCGCGGTCAACGTCTCCGCCCGACGCCTGCTGGACCTGCAGTTCCCCCACGAGGTCGCGGCCCTGCTGGCCCGCCACCAGGTCCCGGCGGAGCGGCTGGTGATCGAGCTCACCGAGAGCACCATCATGGCCGACCCCGTCCACGCCCTGGACATCCTGACCCGGCTCAACATCATGGGCGTGCAGCTGTCGATCGACGACTTCGGCACCGGCTACTCCTCGATGGCATATCTCAAGCACCTGCCCGTGCACGAGCTCAAGGTCGACCGGTCCTTCGTCTCCCAGATGCTCCAGAGCTCCAGCGACGCCGTGATCGTCCACTCCACCATCGACCTGGGCCGTAACCTCGGCCTGCGGGTCGTCGCCGAAGGCGTCGAGAACGCCCTCACCCTCCAGCAACTCGACCTGCTCGGCTGCCATGCCGTCCAGGGCTACCACATCAGCCGGCCCATCCCCCCCGACCAGCTCGCCAGCTGGCTCGATCAACACACCGTCACGACACCGTCGCGGCACTGACGTGGAGGAGGTCGCGGCGCTGGCGGCATCGGCGGTTTGTCGGCGTCCCGGTGCCGCGGTTGACTGCGGCGGTGATGGAGATCGACGCCGCCGCTGCCAGCAGGATCCTCGGCCAGCTCGAAGCCGCTGGCCTGGTGGTCTGGCTGGATGGCGGCTGGGGCGTCGATGCCCTGGTCGGCCGCCAGACCCGCCCGCACCAGGACCTGGACCTGGTCATCGCCCGCGACGACCTCGCCGCCGCGCGCCAGGCGCTGGCAGCTGCGGGCTTCACGCACGACGCGACCGCGGTGCCTGGGCTGCCGGCCCGGCTGGTCCTGGTCGACGCCGCCGGCCGCCAGGTCGACCTGCATCCGGTGCGTTTCGACCGGTCCGGCAACGGCTGGCAGGACCTGGGCGCGGATGCATGGGGCGCCTACCCGGCCGAGGAGCTGACCGCGACCGGGGTGATCGCCGGCTGCGCGGTGCGCTGCAAGACGCCCAGCCTGGAGGTTCGGCATCGCCTCGGCTACCCGCTGACGGCGACCGACCGCCACGATCTTGCCCTGCTGGCCAGGCGGTTCGGTGTGGCCGTCCCTCCGACTGTTGCCGACCTGGCGGCCGGCGGCGAGCCGAGCCAAGAAAGGATGCCGCCATGATCAACGGTGCCCACGCCATCCTCTACAGCGACGACGCCGACGCGACCCGCGCCACCCTGGCCAAGATCCTCAAGACGCGGTCGGTGGACGCAGGCGGCGGCTGGCTGATCTTCGCCGTGCCACCGGCCGAGCTCGCTGTTCACCCGGCGGAGCGGGGTGGCCGGGCCGAGCTCTATCTCATGACCGACGACGTCGGCGCCACCGTGGCCGCCCTCCAGGCCGAGGGGGTCGAGCTCGGCCTCTACCAACCCCGGCACCCAACTCCGCCGGCGTCCTCCGCCTCAATCTGAGCCCCAACCTCGACTTCACACGGTCATGATCTGTGCCAGTGGCCGTTGCGCCATCCAACGCTGTTCCACCGGTCGTTGCACGCCCTTCTCGACGAGGGTGGGGTAGGAGGTCAGGTCGGTGAACTGCAGCCGGCCCGACTGGAAGCCGATCATGGCGCTTGCACGAGTCCCGGATTCGAGCTCGTCGGAGAGGAAGTCGATGCAGCGGGCTGTCAGTCGGGTGGCTTGGATCCGGTCGAACGGGCTGGGATTCCCGCCCTCCTGGATGTGCCCGAGGATGGCTTCGCGGGCGTCGAACAGGTCACCGCCCTCCTTTTCGAACAGCGACGTGAGGAAGCCCGTGGTGTAGACCGGGTCGGCGTTCTCGCTGCGGATCACCAGCCCCAGCCGTTTGCCGGAGCGGAAACCCTCGGTCAGCGCTTGGACGTAGGCGGTCAGGTCGTCGAGGGTGATGCCCTCCTCGGGCAGGTACACGCGTTCGGCGCCGGTCGCCAGCGCGCTCATCAGGGCCAGGTAGCCGCAGTCCCGGCCCATCACTTCGACGACGAAGCATCGAAGCGACGCCACGGCCGACTGCTTGATCTTGTCGACGTCGGCCACGATGCTGTTCAACGCCGTGTCGCTGCCGATGCTGAGCTCGGTGGCGGGCAGGTCGTTGTTGATGGTCGCCGGCAGGCAGACGATCGGGATGTCGAGCTCCGGATACTGGCGCCGCTGGCTGTGGAGCACGTGCGCGGCCTGGTATCCCGCCCAACCACCAATCATCAGCAGGCCGTCGATCCGATGCGCGCCGACCTGCTTGGCGGTCTGCGCGATCGCGTCGCCGCTGGGCACATACCGATTGGTCCCGATGTCGGCACCGCCGGATACCACCCAGCCGCTGACGCTCATCCACTGCATCTCCTGGATGTCGCCGTCGCGCAGCCCGCGGAAGCCGTTGTTGACCGCGAGGACGGTGTAGCCGCGATCGAGGCCGAGCCGGACCGCCGCCCGGACGGCGGTGTTCATGCCCGGCGCGGGGCCGCCGCCGTGCACCAGCGCCAGCCGGAACCGCTGGTGGCCGGCGGCCGTGGGCCGCGGCGCGGCCTGCTGCATGGTCATCAGGATGTTGAACGAGTCGCGGAAGCTGCCGCCGCGCAGCCGCATTGCCCCGTCGAGGTCCTGCGCCTTGATCCGCTCCCCAACGGCGCGGGTCTGCCCGATGCAGTCCAGCAGGGGCGAGCTGACCGCCTGGTGCCCGCGGATGCCGACAAGCTGCGCGGGCGTGCCGGGAGCATCGGTCAGCAGCCGCTCGACCGCCGCGTGGCCGAGCAGCGTCCCCAGATAGCGGTCAAAGGCGCTGGGAGCACCTCCGCGTTGGATGTGGCCCAGGATCGTGACCCGGGCGTCCTCGCCGAGTCCCTCCTCGAGCAACCGCTTGACGTCGCCGACCGTGATCCGCTTGCCGTCGCGGTCCTGTGCCCCTTCGGCGACCAGCACCACGTTCTGGCGGCGGCCCTGGTCGCGTCCGGCCCGCAGGACCGAGCACATGACGCTGCCCCAGTCGTCCCGCTCCGGCGGACGCTCGGGGATGAGGACCCAGTTCGCCCCGGTGGCCAGCGACGCCATCAACGCGAGATAGCCGCAGTGCCGGCCCATGACCTCGACGACGAACGTCCGCTGATGACTGGCCGCGGTGCTGTGGATGGCATCCAGCGCCTCGGTGATCCGATGCAGCGCCGTGTCGGCGCCGATCGTCATGTCGGTGCCGAACATGTCATTGTCGATCGAGCCGACCAGCCCCACGAGCCGGAGGAACGGGTGCGCGGCGGCTACCTCGGGAGGCACCTCGCCGGCATCCACGAGCTCCGACAGCAACTCCGGCCACTCCTCGCGAAGGAGGTTCGCGCCGGTCAGGCTGCCATCGCCGCCGATCACGACCAGCGCGTCGACGCCGACATCGAGCAGGTTCCGCGCCGCCCGCCGACGACCCTCCCGCTCCCGGAACTCCAACGACCGGGCCGTCCCCAGGATCGTGCCGCCGCGTTGCAGGATCCCGCCCACATCCACCGACCCTACCCGGCGGATGGCATCCCCGCCCTCGATCAGCCCCAGGTAGCCCTCGGCCACCGCGTAGACGTCGATGCCGCGATGCACCGCCGTCCGCACCACCGCGCGGATGGCCGGGTTCATGCCCCCGGCGTCGCCACCGCTGGTGAGCACCGCAATGCTGGACAGCGGAGCCGCGGCGGGCACACTTGCCGTCTCGGTCATACGGCAAGTGAAGGCGTCAAGGCCCGTCCGGTCAATCCTGCTGTGACGACGTTCGGTACGCCGGTGTATCCCAAGGGCCGCAGCAAGGGCTCTACCTGCATGGTTAGCGCCGGGCCAGGTCGGCGGCGCCGATCAGGCCGGCGTCCTGGCCCAGCTCGGCCACCCGGACCATGGCCGAGGGCCGATGTCCGCGGCCGGTCAGCTGGGCCTGGAACGTCGCCCGGGCCGGACCGATCAGCAGCTCGCCGGCCTCCGAGACCCCGCCGCCGATGATGAACACCCGCGGGTCCAGGATGGCGGCCAGGTCGGCCATGCCGTGTCCCAGCCAGGTCCCCACGGCCTCGAAGGCCGCCAGGGCGACCGGGTCGCCGGCCACCGCGCCCATGGTCACCATGGGTCCGGTGATGGACTCGGGCCGCCCGTCGCCCAGCTCCAGCAGCAGCCGGGCGTCCTCCGGGGAGCGGGCGGACCGCTGGCGGGCCTCGGTGACCAGGGCCCGGCCGCTGGCGTACTGCTCCCAGCAGCCGAGCAGGCCGCATCCGCAGGGGCGCCCGTCGGGCACGAGGATCATGTGGCCGACCTCGGCGGCCGCCCCGAACGCACCCCGGATCAGCTCCCCACCCAGGACCACCCCGCCGCCAAGGCCGGTGCCGACGGTGAGGGTAACGGTGTGGGGCTGGCCGTGGCCGGCCCCGAAGCGGGTCTCGGCCCAGGCGGCGGCGTTGGCGTCGTTCTCGACCACCACCGGCAGCCCGGTGCGTTGCTCGACCGCGGCCCGCAGCGGCTCGTTGCGCCAGGCCAGGTTGGGGGCGAAGAGGACGGTGGAGCGGGCGGCGTCGACGAACCCGGCCGCGCCCAGGCCGGCCGCCTCGACGTCGTGGTCGGCGGCCAGCTCGCGGATGCAGTTGGCGATGACGTCCTCGACCTTGTCGGGGTCGTGGGCCGGGGTGTCGCGCCGCAGCCGGGCCAGGATGTGCCCGTCGGGATCGACGACCCCAGCGGCCACCTTGGTCCCGCCAATGTCCACTCCGATGGCCAACGCCATGGCCCTGGCCGTCCTTTCCAGCTCCCTCGTCTCGCCGTCCGGTGGTGGGCGCTCATGGCCCGTCGTCTGGTGGCGGTGAACCCCTCGTACGATACTTCCTAATATGGCTGGTCTGGCCCATGATCGTCATAAAGAGCATGGAACAGCGTGATACGGAGGTGTAAGCCTCGCTAGAGCGGATATGCGGGTAACGCCAGGTCCTGCCGATAGGCCTGGCGAAGGGGGACGAACCCGTGCGGGTCCTGTTGGTTGGGGTGTTGCTCGCCGGGGTGGCGCTGGTCACGGCGGCCGAGCCGGCGGCGGGTCGGCCGCGGGAGACCGAGGCCGAGCGGATCGCCCGCGAGACGGTCGCGGCGGTCCGGGCCAGCGAGCAGGCCGGGCTGACCACCTCGCTGGCACCGATGCCACGGCGGCAGGTGGTGGCGGGGCCGCTGACCGGGCGGTGGACGACCTGCCAGCTGCCCGACGGATTCAACCCCGTGCATGCCTCGGTGCTCCCGGACGGCACGGTGCTGCTCATGGCCGGCTCGGGCAACAACTCAGCCGACTTCGCGGCCGGTCACTTCCAGAGCTACGTCTTCTCCCCCGACACCTGCTCGAGCTTCTCCCTGCCCACACCGGGGGACATGTTCTGCAGCGTCCATGCGATGCTGCCCAACGGCAACATCCTGGTCGCCGGGGGGACCAAGCAGTACGATCCCTTCTACGGGCTGCGGACCAGCTACGAGTACGACTGGGTGACCAGGCAGTTCGTCCGGCGGCCGCTGATGGCCGGTGGGGGCCGTTGGTATCCGGGGGCCACCCAGCTCGGCAGCGGTGACGTCTTCGTCCTCTCCGGCCTCAATGGCGCTGGCGCGCTCAACACCCAGCCAGAGGTGTACCACCCCGCAACCCGCACCTGGAGCGTCACCCCCTATCGGCTGAGCGTGCCCACCTATCCCCACATGCTGCCGACCGCCGGGGGACGGCTGTTCTTCACCGGGGTGGCATTCGGTGGATCGGCGGTCCGAGTGGGCTTCCTGCAGCCGCTGACCGGCAGCTTCCAGCCTGTGGGTGGGCTGGACACCAACCGGCGCGACGAGGGGGCGTCGTTCTTCGTCCCCTTCAGCCAGGGCCGCAAGGTGATGGTGGCCGGCGGCGCGGTGGCCACCACGGCCCTGGTCGACCTGTACGCCACCGCCAACCCCCTCTACCAGGCCGGGCCGAGCCTGGACGAACCGAGGAAGTACCTGTCGCACGCCACCCTGTTCGACGGGCGGGTGCTGCTGGTCGGCGGCCAGGACCCACAGAGCAACCCGGTGTTCACCGCCCAGCTCTACCGCCCGATCCTGAACCGCCTCGAGGCCGTGGCGCCGACCTCAGCCGCCCACCAGTACCACTCCAACCTGTGGGTGGATCCGACCGGGCGGGCCATCCTGATCGGTGGCAATCCGGCCCGCGGCAGCGTCCAACGGCTGGTCGAGCGGTTCGAGCCCTGGTATGTGGACCTGGCCGACCGGCCACAGATCACCTCGGCCCCGGCCAGCATCGGCCACAACCAGCCGTTCACCGCGCAGGTGCAACTCGCCACTGGCGCGACCCTGAAGCACCTGCGGATCTTCCGGCTGGCCAGCACCACCCACCAGTTCGGCGCCGCCGAAGGCGACTTCACCCTCACCCGGGTGACCACACCGACCGGGGCGGGCTGGTCGCTGACCAGCAGTCCGAACCTGACCCCACCGGGCTACTACTACCTGGTCGCGGTGGACTCACGCGACGTCCCCTCGCAAGCCAAGATCATCAAGGTCACCTAGCCATGGACCATGGGTTGGCGACCGGGTAGCGTCCGTGGTGTCCGAGGACCGAGGGGGGTGCCGTGAGCGAGGCCAGCGCGGCGCCGTCCCCTTCGCCGGGGGCCGAATCCTCCGCAGCTACATCGGCGCTGTGCTGGCCAAGCTCGCCACGGACCCAGGCGCGACCGAGCCCGCCACCTAGACCCCCTCGCGCACCTGGAAGATCTCGTCGGCGACCAGGCCGTGGGCCTCCCGGTGGACGGCATGGGCGGCGTCGGCGTCGGGCGCCTCGACCAGGCAGAAGATCCTGCCGGCGCCCTCGTCGACCCAGTACCTGAGGTACTTGACGCCGTGGGTGTCCTGGGTGTCGAGGTCGGCTGCGTGGGCCTTCTCGACGTCGCCCATGGCGACGCCGCCCTCGATGCTGTGGACGTCCATGAACAGGGCCATCGTGTCCCCTCTCCTCGCTCCGTCGTTGCTGACCAGGACGCTAGCCCGCTGCAGGAGTCGCCGGCATGCGTGCCCGCACGCAGATGCCTGCGTCGGCACACGTAGATGGGACGGCTAGACGAGGCCGTGGCGAAGCGCCGCGGTGGCCGCCGACGCCCTGGCGGCGGGCCCCTCGAGGCCGAGCTTCAGGTAGATGTTGGAGACATGCCGCTCGACGGTGCGGACGCTGATGACGAGCTGGGCGGCGATGTCGTGGTTCCCGGATCCTCGCGCGATCAGCCGCAGGATCTCGGCCTCACGGCCGGTGAGCCCGGCGAACGGGACGGCTCCGGGCGCCGGGGAGGTACCGAGCTCGGCCAGGAGCTCCCGCGCCTGGCGAACCACCGATCGGGCCCCCAGGCCCTGGGCGATGCCGAGCGCCTCGGCGGCGCGGGCGGTGGCGGCCGCTGGCCGCTCGGTGCCGGCCAGGCACCGGGCCAGCAGCAGGAGGGCCTGGGCGCGCTCGTAGGGGGCATCCACGGCAGTGAACAGCGCGACCGCATCCAGCAGGGCAAGCCGCGCGGCGGCCGGGTCAGCGAAGGCATGAGCGACGGCGCCCTGGGCATAGCGGGCGGCCGCCAGCATCGGCTCGGTACGGACCAGGTCGGCAAGGGTCCGCAGGCCGGCGAGGGCCGCCCGAGCCCCCTGCTCGTCGCCGAGGGCGATCTTGGCCTGCACCAGGGTCTCGAGGGCCGGCGCACGCTCCAGCGACTCCAGGCCAGGCATGGCCCGCAGGAAGGTCTCGGCCGCGTCCACCGCACGTTGGGCGTCGCCTCGCTCCAGCAGCAGGGCGGCCCGGACGGTCAGGGCGATCGTGTGGCCCAGCATGCGCCCGGGCCCGGCGTCGACCCTCTCCAGGAGCTCAGCGGCCTCGTCCAGCCGACCCTGGCGGACGAGGAGCTCGGCCAGCCTGACCTGGGCCTCGGCCGCCTGGCCGCGGTGCGGCTGGCCGAACCCGGCGATGGCGGCCCGGAACTCGCGTTCGGCCTCCTGCCAGTGTCCTCGCGCGACCAGCGTGCTGGCATAGTGGGTACGGCAGACCGCGATCATCAGCTCGAACGCCCAACGCTCACTGAGCTCACGCAGCCGCTGGCACCACTCGGCGGCGCGGCCGACGTCTCGTACCCGCTCGCAGGCGGCGATCAGGCAGCAGGCGATGGTGCCGGCCTCGTCGACCCCGCGGAGCTCCCCGGAGATCGCGGCCGTGGAGGACTCGTCGAGCTTGCCCATGCCCTCGGTCACCAACCCGTCGCTGACCAGCGCGAGGCCTTCATAGGCGAGGGCGAGCATCTCCACCTCTCGGCTCCCGATTTCCTGGCCGATCGCGACGCCGGCCTGGGCGTGCCGGCGCGCCTGGGGCGGGTCGCGGTCGGCGTACAGCGCGAGGTGGGCCTTGACGATCCAGAGCCAGCCGGACTCCACCAGCGGGCCCGCCCCGGCGAGCAGGCGCCCGGCCCGACCCACCCATCCGTTGGCGACCGAGCGCTCACCCTGGAGGATGTGGTCCCGGGCCAGGGAGATGGCCACCCGGGCCGCCGACACGGTGTCGCCCGCGTCCAGGTACAGGCGGAAGGCCTTGCGCCGGGAATCGATCGTGACCGCGTCATCTCGAAGCCACCAGCAGGCATAGGCCAGACCCTCCAGGGTGGCGGCATCCTCCCCGACCGCCAGGACCCGCTGGTAGGCGTCGCGAGCATCGGCCCAGTCGCCCCGTCCGAGGGCGGCCGCGGCCAGGGCGAGCAGGTCCTCGGCCCGCTCACCCAGCCCGGTGCCCCCCACGTCCATCCGCCTCCCCGCCGAGCCCGGCCACCTGGACCGCTCCTGCAGAGTCTAGAGGCTCGCCGTGGCCTGCCTCCATCTCGGCCACGGCAACGACGCAGGCGCTGAGATTGCACGTCTCCTTAATTGCGGATATGCTTAACTGATGGCGGTCGACGACACCCTCCGCGCCCTCGCGAACCCGACCAGGCGGGCGATGCTGGAGCTGGTCTGGGACGCCGAGCGGACCTCCTCGGAGATCGCCGAGGCGGTGGGGGCGACGCGGCCGGCCGCCTCCCAGCACCTCAAGGTGCTGCGGGAGGCCGGGCTGGTCCGGGTGCGAGCCGACGGGAGCCAGCGGCTGTACCGGGTCGACACCGAGCGGGTCGCCGAGGTACGGGCGGCGCTGGAGCGCTTCTGGGGGGCACGGCTCGGCCAGCTGTCGGCGGCCGTCGCGGCCAGCCGGGAGCGGGGACCGGCCGGCGGGCCGCGGTGACCGGCCAGGAGGCGGCCGAGGACGCGGTCACCTGCGAGGTCGTGGTGGCGGCGCCGCCGCAGGAGGTGTTCCGCTGGTTCGTGCGGCCAGAGCTGCTGGTCCGCTGGATCGGCATCGACGCCCAGCTGGAGCCGCGACCCGGGGGGCGGTTCCGCTTCGAGATCGCCGAGGGCGAGTGGTGCAGCGGCCGCTACCTGGAGGTCGTTCCCGGCCGGCGGGTGGCCGTCACCTGGGGATGGGACAGCGGGGCCATCCCGGTCCCGCCCGGCTCCTCGACGGTGGTGGTGGACCTCCTGGAGCACCCGGACGGCACGCTGGTCCGCCTGGTCCACCGTGACCTGGCCCCCGAGGTGCGCGGGCTGCACGCCGAGGGCTGGTCGCGGTTCCTGCCCCGCCTGGCATCGGTCGTGGCCGGGCGTGACCCCGGCGAGGACCCGGCCCGCGACGGGCCGCCATCCCTGCACCCTTGAGCCAAAGGAGCCCGACCATGCCCGTCGACGTGACCGCCACCAGCACCATTGACCGCCCGTGCGAGGAGGTCGCGGCCTACCTGCGCGACCCGGCCAACGACACCAGCTGGATCGGTGGCCTGCGCAGCGCCCGGCTGCTGACCCCGGGGCCGGTGGCCGAGGGCAGCCAGGTCGAGCGGGTGGCCAGCTTCCTCGGCCGCCGGGTCGAGTACGTCAACGAGATCACCGAGCTGACCGGCGACCGGCTGGCCATGCGGTCGGTGCGCTCGCCCTTCCCGATGCGGGTGACCTACGGGCACCGGCCGACTGGGGACAACGCCACCGAGGTCTCGGTGCGGGTCGAGGGCGACGCCGGCCGGTTCTACGCGCTGGCGGCACCGCTGCTGGGCGTGGCCGTGCGCCGGTCCATCGGCCGCGACCTGCGCAACCTCAAGCGGGTCCTGGAGGGGCGGCCACAGCCCGCCGGCCGCTGAGTGACCACCCGGGGCGACCCGATCGACCCGATGGCGGTCGCGGCCGAGATCGACCGTGAGATCCGGGCGCTGCCCGCCCAGGGGGTCCAGCCCGTCCGCGCGGTCCGGCGCGCCTGGTCCCGGCGCCTGCGGCCTGCGCCGGCCGAGGCGGTCGTGGCCGTGGCCATGGCGCTGGTCGACCGGCAGCGGTGGGTCGCCTACGAGCTGCTGTTCCACCACCCCGGCGCGCTGGACCACCTGAGCGTCGAGGAGGTGGAGCAGCTGGGGGAGGGGATGGCCGACTGGGGGTCGGTGGACGCCTTCGGCTGCACGGTCTCGGGACCGGTCTGGCGGCGGGGAGGGCTCCCGGACGGGGCCGTCCACCGCTGGACGGTCTCCCCGGATCGGTGGTGGCGGCGGTTCCTGGACACCCACCACGAGGTGCTGGCCGCCCGGGTCAGGCGGGAGGTCCGCAGCAAGCTGGAGACCGGCCGCAAGCACCCCGCCCGGCGCGCGACCTGACCGGTGGTCGGGCACGGTCTCGGGGGGCAGGCCGATCTTGCATATACGATTCTTCGCACATGGGGCCCATTCCGAGGAGACCTGATGCGCCCAACCCAGCAGGCGGCATGAACCGCAACCCCGAGGTGGACCGCTGGTTCGAGGAGGCCGGCCATCCCCAGGAGGCGACCATGCGGCGGGCCCGCGACCTCATCCTCGGGGCCGACGGCCGGGTCACCGAGTCGATCAAGTGGAAGACCCCGACCTTCGCCTACCGGGGCAACATCGCCAGCTTCAACCCCTCCAAGCACCTGCTCAGCATCATGTTCCACCGGGGCGCCGAGCTCCCGGGCGACCACCCCCGCCTGGAGGGCGACGGCAAGCTGGTCCGCACCATGCGCTTCACCGACCTGGGCGACCTTGAGGCCGGCAAGGCCGACCTGGAGGCCGCCGTCCGCGCCTGGTGCGACTGGAAAGCGGCCTCGCCAACGCGGCGCTGAGCCCCGGCGGTGGAGTCTCCTCGACGGCCGTGCGGCGGCTGGGCGATGGGGACCGCCGGCGAGGCGAGCCCCAGATCCCGAGGGCGAGGACACCCAGCCACACCACGCTGAGCACAACGGCCAGGGCGAGCGGATAGTTCCCTGGGAGCACCGAGGCGTTGCCCGGCTGGGTGCGCCGCCCGGCGCCGTAGAGCACCGGGACGCTGGCGAGGATCAGGACGCCGGAGGTGATCAGCCCGAGCCGAACGGGCCAGCGCCAGACCTCGGGCACCCGGTCGCGCAGCCGGCGGCCGGCCACGAGGACCAGCGGCACGAGCACGAGGTCGTGGACCAGCAGGAGCCCGACCAGCCACTTCAGCCAGACCAGGGGCATCGTCTTGGCCGCATCGCGGAGCAGTCCGGCCAGGCCGAACAGGGCGACGGCGCCGCCGACCGAGAGCCCGGTCCACCATCGCCAGCCCGCCAGCGGCTCTGGCGGATCCGGTGCGGTCCCTGGACCGCTCACAGGACGGTCACCGACTCGAGCCATTTGGTCTGCATGACCCCAGGGTTGTTGGGGGCGATCAGCCGGACCGGGAAGCCGTGGTCGGGATGCAGGGGGGCGCCGTTGAGCTCCAGGGCCAGCAGGGTGTCGGGATCGCGGGCGTGGGCTGGGTTCAGCAGGGCGCTGGAGTAGCCGCCGCGCTGGAGGGACTGGACCCGGATGGCCGCGTCGGCTGGGGCGCCGACCTCCTCGAGCAGGTCGCGCAGGCGCACCCCGCGCCAGTTGGCCTCCTGGCTCCAGCCCTCGACACAGGCGATGGGCAGCCGGGCAGTGTGGCCCTTGGGTCCGGCCATGCGTGCCCGCAGGTCGTCGAGGGTCAGACTGGCCGGGTGGGCGAGCCGGCCGCCGATGGCCAGCCGCCAGCCCGGGTCGTCCAGCATGGCGGCGACCCCGGCCGAGCGGGCGTCCTTGTTGACCGGCAGACCCTGGGGGCCGACGCCCTGGCGCCTGGGCGAGAGCACGGCCAGGCGCCGCAGCGGGGTGAGCGCCGACCCGGCGGTGACGAGCAGCAGGACCCCGGCGGCGACTCCGGTGGTGAGCAGGAACCGGCGCCGTTCCAGGCTGGCGGCCGCATCGGTCTCGGTGTGCCGGCTGGCCAGCGCGCGGCGGGCCACGGGCAGCTTGGCCGAGAGGTGGACCACCAGGGCCCCGGTCACGATCCAGGCCGTCCAGTAGTGGGTGCGGATGAAGTCGAAGCCCCAGCCGTACCAGTAGCCGATGTTCATC
>Ga0081539_10001229_pt1 | contig 45745 bp, 42 predicted proteins | sample TabmetS4T2R2_FD_71023 | JGI IMG/M metagenome (GOLD analysis project Ga0081539, IMG submission 71023) | Tabebuia heterophylla rhizosphere microbial communities from the University of Puerto Rico - S4T2R2 | ecosystem: Host-associated > Plants > Roots > Rhizosphere ... | reverse complement strand
TCGAGCATGGCCAGCCGGTCGCAGGTGGTGCAGCCGCGGACGTTGTTGAAGCCCCCGCCGGCGTACAGGCGGGTGCCGTCGGGACTGCGCAGCAGGGCGTTGACGTCGTCGCTGGCCCGCGGGTCGAAGGCGGGCACGAGCTCGCCGGTGGTGGCGTCGATGGCGACCAGGTTCGCCCGGGCGATGGTGGGGCTGCCGAAGCCGACGCCGGTGAAGCTGCCGCCGACGTAGATGGTGGTGCCGATCTGGGTCACCGCCCGGACCTCGCCCCCGTAGAACTGGAGGGTCCCGGCCATGGGCGTTGACGAGGGCACGGCCTCGGCGGCCGGGAGGACCAGCCCGGCCAGCAGCATGGTGGCGAGCACGATGGGCAGGACGCGGGCGGCGGTACGCATGGCGGACCCACTCCAGACGCAGGCAAGACAGACCGGCCCCGGGCGCGGCAAAGGCTATTGGCTGCGCGCTCGTGGAGGGATGCGCAATATGACGTAGTTCTGCCGTGCTTTCTGGTCCTGCCAGGAATGCGAAGAGCCCCGCGGCGCCGCGGGGCTCTCCGGCGGGTCGGGCCCGGGTCAGGACTCCAGGGTGGCCTTGACGGTGATCTCCAGGTTGCCGCGGATCGCGTTGGAGATCGGGCAGCCCTGCTCGGCCTCCTCGGCCGCCTGCTGGAAGCCGTCCTGGTCGTACCCTTGGACCACACCGCTGACCTCCAGCGCGGAGCGGGTGACGGCGAACCCGCCGCCCTCCTTGGGCTCGAAGGACACGGTGGAGGTGACGTGGAGACGCTCGGGGGCGTTGCCGGCCTGGGCCAGGAAGTGCGAGAACGCCATCGCGTAGCAGGTGGCGTGGGCGGCGGCGAGCAGCTCCTCGGGGCTGGTCTTGCCGTCGGGGCTCTCGGTCCGGGCCGCCCAGGTCACCGGGTACCGGCCGATGCCGCTGCTGACGAACTCGGTGTCGCCCTTGCCGCCGATCAGCGGCCCCTCCCAGAGCGTGTGCGCCTGTCGCTCAACTCCGGCCATGTCGACATCCCTTCCGGTCGATCTGTCCTCCGTTCCCGGGAACGCTAGGCCGACCGGGCCCGAGCTGTCGACTCGAAGTCGAGCAGCCAGGCCTTGCGGGGCACGCCCCAGCCGTAGCCGCCGAGTCGGCCGTCGGCCCGGACCACCCGGTGGCAGGGGACGATGACGGCGACGTGGTTGCCGGCGCAGGCCCGGCCGGCGGCCTGGGCGCCGAACGGGTCGGTGGCCGGGTCGGCCAGGCCGGCCAGGTCGCCGAGCTGGCGGTAGCTGATCGTCTCCCCGGCCGGGATGGTCCGCAGGGCCGCCCAGGCGGCCTGCTGGGCCGGGTCGCCCGGCTGGGCCACGGCGACGTCGTCCAGCGCCCCGACCTCGCCGGCCAGGTACGCCCGCAGCCGGCTGGTCACCTGGTCCGGGTCGGAGACCGGGCGGACCGTGGCCGCCTGGCGGCGCGGGTCGAGGCGACGCTGGAGGGTCGCGGGCCGGTCGGTGAACCCGGCCGCGCAGACCCCGTCGCCGTCGACCAGCAGGGTGAACGGGCCCACCGGGGTGGGCACGGTGGTCGTGTGCAGGTGCATCGCTGAGCTCCTCCGCCCGGGTCGCTGCCGTCACCAATGGAACACGGCGGCCCGACGGTCGGTTTCAGCCCCGGAGGCGCCGGCCGGTGGCGCTCCGCGTAGGCTTCTGCCGTGATGGACGGGGTCGTCCCTTCGAGCGACGGCGTTCCGGTGTGCTACGAGGTGCACGGCTCGGGAGCGCCGGCGCTGGTGTTCGTGCACGGCTGGTCCTGCGACCGGCGCTACTGGCGCGGGCAGGTGGATGCGTTCGCGGCGCGGCACCGGGTGGTCACGGTGGACCTGGCGGGACACGGGGCCTCGGGCGCCGGCCGCCCGGCGTGGACCATGCCGGCCTTCGGCGAGGACGTCGTGGCGGTCGTCACCAAGCTGGGGCTGGGCGACCTGGTGCTCATCGGCCACTCGATGGGCGGCGACGTGATCGTCGAGTCGGCGCTGCGCCTACCCGGCCAGGTCCTCGGCCTCGTCTGGGTGGACACCTACGCCACACTCGAGGAACCCGAGCCCCGGGAGGCGATCCAGGCGTTCATGGCCCCGTTCCGGGAGGACTTCCCGGCGGCCACCCGGGCCTTCGTCCGGCGGCTGTTCGGACCCGACGGGGATCCAGGCCTGGTCGAATGGGTGGCCGCCGACATGGCGGCGGCCCCGCCCGCGGTCGCGCTGGACGCCATGGAGCACGCCGTCGGCAACGACGCCCGCATCCTGCCCCTCCTGGAGCGGCTGACCGTGCCGGTGGTCGCGATCAACCCCGTGTCCCGGTCCACCGACGCCGAGGGGCTGAGGCGCCACGGGGTCGAGGTCGTGGCCATGCCCGGGGTCGGGCACTTCCTCATGCTGGAGGACCCTGGGGGCTTCAACCGCCTGCTCGGCGAGGTCGTCGCCGGGTTCATGGGCGCCGGTTCGTAACGCTCCCGGGACGGGGGCCGGCCAGACTGCCCGCGATCGCATGGGGCCGTGAGGTGGCAATGCCGAGGTTGGGTTCCTCCCGAGGGGTGGCGTGGGGGCTGTGGGCGCTGACCCTGGCCGGCCTGGGCGCGACCCTCTGGCTGGACGCCCTGCTGCGCCGGGACGGCTACCCGGAGCTGGCCTATCTGCTGGGCACCGGCAACGCCATCACCCTGGTGGCTGCCATCAGCGCGGCCACCGTGGGGGCGCTGGTGGCCAGCCGCCGGCCCGGCCACCGGGTCGGCTGGCTGCTGATCGCCCTGGGGCTGTCCATCGCGGTCGCCGGGTGCTCCTTCTCCTACACCCGCTACGGGCTGGTGGCGCGGCCGGGGGCGCTGCCGGCGGCCAGCTGGCTGGCCGGCATCGCCAACGGCGGCGTCTTCCTCTACCTGTCCTGCACCGGCTTCATCCTGCTGCTCTCCCCCACCGGGAAGCTGCCGTCGCCCCGCTGGCGCTGGTGGGCCAGGGTCACGGCGGCCGGGACGGTGGTGGCCTTCCTCGCCTCGGTGCTGGCCCCGCGGCCGCTGTACCCCGAGTATCCCGACTTCGGCAACCCGGTGGGCGTCGGCGCCCTGGAGCACGGGCTGGGAGCGGCCATCTTCCCGGTCGGGGCCCTGCTGGTGCTGGCCGGGTTGATCGTCGGGCCGGTGTCGCTGCTGCTGCGGTTCCGCCGGGCCCGCGGGCTGGAGCGCCTGCAGCTCCGCTGGCTGGCCCTGGGGGCGGCGCTGGCGGCGATGTCGTTCGCCGTCTCCATGATCGCCCTGGTCATCGAGGAGTCCGACGGTTGGGTGTTCCAGGCCGCCCTGGGGATCAGCGTGGCCGTGCTGCCCCTGACCACAGGGGCGGCGATCCTGCGCTACCGGCTCTACGACATCGACCGGATCATCAGCCGCACCCTGGGTTATGCACTCCTGACCGTCCTGCTCGGGCTGGGCTACGCCGCCGTCGTCGTCGGCCTCGGGCGGCTGCTCGGCAAGAGCTCGAGCCTGGTCGTGGCCGCCGCCACCCTGGCCGTGGCCGCCGCCTTCCAGCCCCTGCGCCGCCGGGTCCAGGCGGTGGTCGACCGGCGCTTCAACCGCCGCCGCTACGACGCCGCCCGCACCGTGGAGCATTTCGCGGAGCGCCTCCGCGACCAGGTCGACCTGCGGGCCCTCCACACTGAGCTGCTGGCCGTGGTCGACCAGACCGTGGCCCCGACGCGGGCGTCGCTGTGGCTCCGGGCACCGCGGAGGCAGGCGTGATGGCGCGAAGTGGTCGTGTGCTGGGAGCCGGCCGCCTGCGGGTGGCGCCATGGCTGATGGCCTTCATCCTGGCCGCCGGCGTGGCCTTCATCGTGGTGCGGCTGCTGACCCCCGGCGACGGCACCCAGGTGCCCCCGCGCACCTGGGCCTGGACGGGCGAGGGCGTGGTGGTCGAGGCGGACCCGGGCGCCACCCTTCGTGACCGCGACCTGGTCACGACCATCGACGGCGTGTCCCTCGGCGCCGACGGCGGCTGGTTCGCCCCCGCCCACCGGCCCGGCGACGCGGCCGTCCACCAGGTGGTCCGCGACGGGCAGGCCGTCACCGTGCCGGTCACCCTGCGCCGGGTCGAGGTGATCGACCGGCTGCTGCACGCCTGGGGGACGATCCTGTTCGTCGTCCTGCTCTTCGGCGTGATGGCGTACCTGTACGCGAGGCGGCCCGGCCCGGCCACCGGGGGGCTGCTGGTGCTCGGCGGCGGGCTGCTGAGCAGCGACGTGACGCTCGAGATCGGCGTGTCCGCCACCGACGCCCGCGGCGACCTGGCCCTGTGGCTGTACCTGTTCAACACCCAGGTCCTGTACGTCGCGGGCTGGGCCGGCCTGGTCGCCTTCGCGGTACTCTTCCCGCGCCCGTGGGCGCCGCTGGCGCGGCACCGCTGGCTGCTCCGGGTGATCTGCGCCGGCCCGGTGGCGCTGGTGGTCGCGCTGGCCCTGGCCGCGCTGGGCGGGGTTGGCCTGCCCCAGTGGGTCGGTCGTGTCATCGCCGGGGAGACGTTCGTCTCGGTGGCCATGCTGGGCCTGGGGATCGTGGTCGCCATGGTCCGCTACCTGACCGCCACCGACCCGATCGGCCGCCAGCAGCTCAAGTGGCTGGCCGGCGGCGCCGCCGTCTCGGGCACCCTGGCCGTGGTGGTGTGGTTCCTGCCCCAGCTCATCTTCGGCGACGCCCCGCTCCCCGACCAGTGGCTCGGCTTCTCCGGCCTGCCCCTGCTGGCCGGCCTGACCGTCGCCGTCCTGCGCTACCGGCTGTTCGACATCGACCGGATCATCAGCCGAACGATCGCGTACGGGCTCCTCACCCTCCTCCTTGGCGGCGGCTACGCCGCGGTCGCCCTCGGCCTCGGCCGCCTCCTGGGCCGCAGCTCCAGCCTGGCCGTGGCCGCCGCCACCCTCACCGCCGCGGCCGCATTCCAGCCGCTCCGCCGGCGGGTCCAGTCCCTGGTCGACCGGCGCTTCAACCGCCGCCACCACGACACCACCCAGACGGTCGAGGGCTTCAGCGCCCGCCTCCGCGAGCAGATCGACCTCGCCACCCTCTCGGCCGAGCTCCTGACCGTCGCCGAGGAGACGATGCAGCCGACCCAGGTCTCCCTGTGGCTGCGACCCCAGGTCGGCCGCGCTCACCCAGCGGAGCCCGCCGGGTGAATGATGGTTGCACTGTCTCGGGAAGGAGCAGGCCTTGGGGGACGACCAGAACGTGGCCGCGGGCGGGCCGCCGGAGGGCATCACGGTCGGCGACGACGGCGTCGCCCGCTGCTGGTGGGGGGCGGGCGATCCGCTGTACCGGCACTACCACGACACCGAGTGGGGCCGGCCGGTCGCCGACGACCGGCGGCTGTTCGAGAAGCTGTCGCTTGAGGGGTTCCAGGCCGGGCTCAGCTGGCTCACCATCCTGCGCAGACGCGAGCGGTTCCGGCGGGTGTTCGCGGACTTCGATCCGGTGGCCGTAGCCGGCTTCGGACCCCAGGAGGTGGAGGGGCTGCTGGCGGACCCCGGCATCGTCCGTAACCGGGCCAAGATCGAGGCGACCATCAACAACGCCCGCCGCCACGCCGACCTGGCCGCCGAGTTCGGCAGCCTGGCCGCCTACGTCTGGCAGTTCGAGCCCGGCCCCAAGGCCCGCCCTCCGCTGCTCGACTACCCCACCCTCCTCCAGCTCGGCCAGAGCTCCGAATCCAAGGCGCTGAGCAAGGATCTCCGACGCCGCGGCTGGTCGTTCGTGGGCCCGACCACCGTCTACGCCTTCATGGAGGCCATGGGCCTGGTGAACGACCACCTGGAGGGCTGCGACCGCCGGTCGCCGGTCGAGGGCGAGCGGCGCCGCTTCGCGCGTCCCCCGGTGACCGCCGCCAGTGCGGGTCATCCGTGACGGAGGTGCATCCCATGACGAGCTGGCCGGACGGCGCGCCCCGGCCTGGCGACCGGGCCGAGCTCTCCCGCCGGGTGGAGGCGGCCGACATCGAGCTGTTCACCAGGATCAGCGGCGACCGCAACCCGCTGCACTACGACGAGGACGCCGCCCGCGCCTCACGCTTCGGCGAGATCATCGTCCAGGGCGGCGTGACCAGCGCCATCCTGAACGCCGTGGTCGCCGAGCGCCTCCCGGGCCCCGGCACGGTCTTCCTCCAGGTCGAGTGGCGGTTCCTGGCCCCCGTCCGGCCGGGCGACGAGATCACCGGCGCCGTCGAGGTCCTGGAGGTCCGCCAGGACAAGCCGATCACCCGGCTCCGTACCACCGTCTCCCGCCAGGACGGGACCGTCGTCCTCGACGGCACCGCGGTCTGCTACACCACCCCCCTGACCTCAGCTGACTGAGGGACCGCGGGGCGCCCCGTCCTGGGGTGCGGAGAGGCGGTGGGCGATGGCGGCCGCCTCGAGACGGTTCGGGGCGCCGAGCTTGCGCAGGATGTGCGAGACGTGGAGGCCGGCCGTCCTGACGCTGATCACCAGGGCTCCGGCGATCTCGCGGTTGGTGTAGCCGCGGGCGACGAGGGCGAGGACCTCGGCCTCGCGGGGGGTGAGGCCGAGTTGCGCCTCCAGGCCCTGCTGCCCGTCGGGCGACTCCGCGGCCGGCGGCGCCAGCTCCAGCCGCGCGCGCTGGGCGAGCAGTTCGAGCTGCCCGGCGAGGGGCGTGGCGCCGATCCGGGCGGCGACGGCGTGCGCCTGCTGGAGCGGCCCGCTCGCCTCGGCGCGGGACGCGCCTGCGGCGACCAGCGCCTCGGCCTGGCGCCAGCGGCAGTAGGCGGCCAGCGGCGGGCGCTCGAGCCGCTCCCAGCTGCCGGCGGCCTCGGACCAGCGCTCGGGCCGGGCCTCGCCGAGGGCACGCCGGTACTCGGCCTCGGCCAGGGCGCACCAGCCGGCGGCGTTCGGGGTGATCGTCGCGGCCTGGGTGGCGGCCCGGCGGGCGGTGGCGAGCAGCCTGCGGGCCCGGGCGAGCCGCTCGCCGACGGCGTCGCCGTCCCGCCGGGCGCGTGCCAGCGCGGCCAGCTCGGCCTGGGCGCGCACTCCCTTGGCGCAGAGCCACACGCGGAGCTGGGCGGAGTGGCGGGACCGGGCCCTGGCCAGGCCGTCGCGCACGGCCGCCTCGGCGTCGGTCCAGCGGCGCTCCCAGAGCGCGAGCTCGGCCACGAAGGCGGCGTAGGTGGCCACGGCGGGATCCTGCCGGATGGCAGGGGCGGCGGCCTCGAAGTGCGCCCGCGCCTGGTCGAAGTCGCCCCGACCGACCTCGAGCTCGGCGCGGGTGATGAGGAGCTGGTGGGGGTAGTTGACGGTGGTGGCGCGCAGCGCGGCGGCGCTGACGCGGTCGGCCTCGTCCCATTGTCCGCTGGCCACCAGCGCCTCGACCCGGTTGGCGACGAGCGTGCTGTGGTCGCGCCCGAACGGGCGGAGGGCCTCGAGCGCCGTCTCGGCCAGCCGCGCCGACTCCCCCGGCCGGCCCAGCAACGTCAGCACGTCGCTGAGGCCGACGTACGCCCGCTCCAGCATGACGGGGTCGGCGCCCTCCTCGGCGAGCCGCTGGACCTGCCAGAGCTGGCGCAGCCCCTCGTCGCCGCGGCCGAGGTAGGCGAGGTCGCTGCCGCGTACCGACAGCGCCCGCAGCTCGGCCGAGCGCGCACCGACCTGCCGGGCGACCGTAAGCGCCTGCTCACAGACCGCCAGCGACTCGTCGAAGCGCCAGGCCAGGCTCAGCCCGGTCCCGAGCACGGCCAGGGTCTGCGCGCGCTCCGGCGAGGGCGGCTCCCCCGGTACGAGCTCGACGGCACGTTCGAACGCTGCGAGGGCGACGTCGCCGCGGCCGCTTGCGTGCAGGTAGCGGCCGAGCCGCTCGTGCAGGAGCGCGGCCCGGAGCGGGTCGTCCTCGCCGGCCAGCTCGATCGCCCGCCGCCCGAGCTCGACCGCACGCGCCGCCGCACCTGTCTGGCTGGCCAGCTCGGCCGCCCAGGAGCAGAGCTCGACGAGGTCGAGCCCCACCAGCTCGGCCGCACCGGGCACGCCGGGCCACAACCCGAGCGCCCGCTCCAGGTGGCCCAGGGCCTCGGCCAGGCCGAAGACCACCTCCGCCTGCCGTGCCGCCTCCACCGAGGCGGCCAGCGCCTCGACCCTGCGGCCCGCCGCCGCCCAGTGGGGCGCGAGCTCGGCCGGGGCCGCGTCCGCGCCGCGGGCGAGCTCCTGGGCGAGCCGCCCGTGCAGCTCCTCGCGCTCACCGGGCAGGATGGTCGAGTAGACCGCCTCGGCCAGCAGGGCGTGGCGGAAGCGGAAGCGGCCGGTCGCCTGGTCGGCGACGAGGACGCCGTGGGTGACGGCCTGGCGCAGCGACTCGCGCAGCTCGGGCTCGGGCAGTGCCGCCAGGTCGCGGAGCAGGGGGTAGCCGGCGTCGCGCCCGGCGGCCGCGGCCAGGCGCAGCAGGCCCTGGGTGGCGGGATCGAGGCGGGCCACCCGCTCCAGCAGCAGGTCCCGCAGGCCCCGGGGGAGCTCGCCGCCGCGGTCGCCGGTGGCGGCGAGGAGCTCCTCGGCGTAGAAGGGGTTGCCCTCGGAACGGGCGGCGATCGCCTCGGCCAGCGCCGCCGGTGGCGGTCCGCCGGCCCGGGCCGCGAGCAGCGCCGTCACCTCCTCGCGGTCGAGCGGGCCGAGCTCGACCGGGAGGGCCGAGCCGGAGCGCCGGACCCCGTCGGCGAGCCGGCGCACCCGCTCCGCCGAGGACGGCTCGTCCGCGCGGGCGGTGGCCACCACCACGACCCGCCGGCCCTGCAGGTTGTGGGCGAGGAAGACGACCAGGTCCAGGGTGGAGGTGTCGGCCCAGTGGAGGTCCTCGAGCACCAGCAGGACCGGTGCCGCGGCGGCCCGCTCGCCCAGCCGGTCGAGCGTCTCCTGGAACACCCCCAGCTGCGACCCCGGCGCCCGCGGATCGACCCTCGGGAGCCCGCCGAGCGGGCCCAGAGCGTCCAGGAACGGCTGGTACGCCAGCTCGGTGCCGACCAGGTCGATGGATCGTCCGAGCAGGACCTCGAACCCGGCGCCGCGGGCCCGCGCCGCCAGCTCGGACGCAAGCCTGGTCTTGCCGATGCCGGCCTCGCCGGTGACGAGCACGGTCGTGCCCCTGTCAGCCCGCGCCGCCTCGAGGGCGCGCTCGAGCTGCTCCAGCTCGCGTTCGCGTCCGACGAGCACCACGCCGGCGGGAGCCTCCATCCGGGCAGTATCGCGCCGCCGACCACGGCACGGAAGGCGCCCGCACGCATCCCGCAGCGAGAGGATAGGTAGGCCGGCGGCGAGAGATATGACCCTCCGGCGGATGCGGCCCGGCCTCCTCCACGGCGACGATCCGGTCGCCACCACCGACACGAGGAGGCCGGACCATGACCACGGTCGCGCAGACACAGACCATCCACACGGTGCGGGGCGGCGGCGGCTTGGCGCTGCACGTCCGCGAGTGGGGCAGGCCGGACGGGCCGCCGATCCTGCTCATCCACGGCTGGTCGCAGAGCCACCTGTGCTGGGCCCGGCAGTACGAGAGCGCCCTGGCCGAGGAGTTCCGGCTGGTGGCCTACGACCTCCGCGGCCACGGGATGTCGGAGGCGCCCCCCGGACCGGAGCACTACACCGACGGCCGGCTGTGGGCCGACGACGTGGCCGCGATCATCGACCAGCTGGGCATGGACCGGCCTGTGCTGGTCGGCTGGTCCTATGGCGGCTTCATCATCTGCGACTACGTGCGCGCGCACGGCCAGGACCGGATCGCCGCCATCGACTTCGTCGCCGCGGCCACCAGCCTGGGCGAGGCGGCGTTCGGCACGCTGATCGGCCCTGGCTTCCTCGACCATTTCGCCCACGCCACCGCCGACGACCTGCCGACCAGTATCGGGGCGATGCGCGCCCTGGTCCGGGGGTTCCCGGCCAGGCCGTTCCCGCCCGACGAGGCCGAGACCCTGCTGTGCTCGAGCATGGTCGTCCCGGCCCGCATCCGTGCCAGCCTCGTGGCCCGGGAGATCGACGGCGACGACGTCCTGCGCACGCTCCGGGTCCCGTTGCTGGTCACCCAGGGCCGGGCGGACACGGTGGTGCTGCCGGCGATGGCCGAGCACATCCTGGCGACCTGCCCGACCGCCGAGGCCTCCTGGTACGACGGCGTCGGCCATACCGCCTTCCTGGAGGACCCCGACCGCTTCAACCGCGAGCTGGCCGCCCTGACCCGCCGGGGCCGCACCTGACGGGCCGGCGACGCCCCGTCGTCCGGAACGCTCCCGGGACGCGGCGAGGTGATCCTCGTGCCGGTCCTGGTCGGGGTCGGGAGGGCGGGATGGCTGTGGCTGCGGCCGACCCGCGCCCGCGGGAGGCACTAGAGTTGGTCCATGGCCACGCAACCGGTGCTGGAGCTGCGCGCGCTCCGCAAGACCTACGGGGAGCTGGTCGCCCTCGACCTGCTCGACCTGGAGGTGCGGCCCGGCGAGTGCGTCGCCCTGATCGGCCACAACGGCTCGGGCAAGACGACCACCCTGCGGCTGGTCGCGGGCCTGCTCGAGCCCAGTGAGGGACAGGTGACCGTGGCCGGCGGCGACCTGGGGCAGGAACGCTCGCGGGCGGCGCTGTCGTTCGTGCCCGACAACCCGCTGCTGTATCCCGACCTGACCGTGCGCGAGCACCTGGAGCTGGTCGGCCTCGCCCACGGGATCGTGGACGGCCTCGACGGTCGCGTGGCCCAGCTGCTGGAGCTGTTCGAGCTGACCTCCAGAGCCGACTTCTTGCCCGGACAGCTGTCGCGGGGGATGCGCCAGAAGGCCCAGCTGGCCTGCGCGCTGGTCCGGCCGTTCCGGCTGCTGCTGCTGGACGAGCCGGTCGTCGGGCTCGACCCGCCGTCCCAGCAGGCGCTGCACCGGATCCTGGTGGCGGCCAAGCAGGACGGGGCGGCGATCCTGCTGTCCACCCACCAGCTCGGCTTCGCCGCCGGCCTGGCCGACCGCGCGGTGGTGCTGCACGACGGCCGGGCGGTCGAGCAGGGGACGTACGCGTCGGTCGTCGGCGGGCCCGAGGCCGGCCGGCTGGGCCTTCGGTGAACCAGGCGTCGGCGGCGACGCTCGGGTACCTGCGCCGGCGGCGGCGGGCGCACCGCTCACCCCAGCGGCGCTCGGACCGGTTCACCGCCCTCTACACGGCCGGGCTGTACACCGCGATCGCCGCCTGGGCCGGGTACCAGGCGCTGCGCCAGGGCCCGGCCCGCGGCGGGTCGGCGCTGTGGCTGACCGGCGGCGGGCTGGCCCGCGTCGCCACCGTGGCCCTGCTGCTGGCGCTGCTGGCGACGTTGCGGTTCGCCACCTGGCAGGGCCCGGTGGTGTTCACCGCCGCCGAGGTACAGTGGCTGCTGAGCTCGCCGCTGCCCCGGGCCGAGCTGGTCCGGGCCCGGCTTCGCCGCGGGCTACTGGCCGGCGCGGCCGCCGGGGCGGCGCTCGGTCTGGCCGCGTTCGTGCTGCTGGAGGCCGAGCTGGCCGTCCCCGCCTGGCCGCTGCTGGCGGCGGCGCTGGGCGGGCTGGCGGCGTTCGGCGCGTTCGCGGCGGCCCTCGGCTGGCTGGTCGAGTCGTCGCCGAGGACGGCCCGGGCGGTCCTGCTGGCCAGCCCACTGGTGCTGGCGGCGGCCGTTGCCGCCTGGCTCGGCGGTGCCGTCGCGTCCGGAGCCGACCCGTGGTCGGGGCCGTGGGGGTGGGCGGCCGGGCCACTGGTGGCGGCGGCCGGGGGGCGCGACCCCGGCTGGCCCCTCCAGGCCGCCCTGCTGGCGGCGGTGACCGCCGCCGCCGTGACCGCCGCCTGGCGGACCGCCGCCCGGGTGACCCTGGAAGAGCTGGAGCGGCGGGCCGGCACCCGCGCCGGGCTGGGGGCGAGCCTGTTCATGGCCGACCCGCGCGGCGCGGCGCTGCTGCGGCACCAGGCCGTCCGGGGTCTGGTCGGCGCGCGGCGGCTGGGGCTGCGTCACCCGCGCCGGCGCTGGCTGGCCCTGCCCTGGCGGGACGGGCTCAGCCTCCTGCGCGCCCCCGGCCGGGTCGGCTGGGCGCTGGTGCTGTGCGGCAGTGGGGCGCTGGCGGTCGCCCTCGCCCCCGGCCGCCGGCTGCTGGCCGCCGGGGCGGTCGTGGTCGCCTACCTGGGGGCGGCCCGGCTGGTCGAGCCGCTGCGGGGCGAGGCCGACCAGCCCGACGCCAGCCGCCAGCTACCGTGGCGCTGGGGCGACCTGATCCTGCTCCACACCGTCACCCCCATCCTCGTCCTCACCGCCATCGCGCTGGCCGTGACGGCCGCCCTGGCCCTGGCCGGGCTGGTGCCGGTCGCGTCCCTTCCGATGGCGGTCGCCGCATGCCCCCCGGTCGCGGCCGCGCTGGTGGGGAGCGCCGCCATCGCCGGGCAGCGCGGCCGCCTCGGGCTCGACCAGTTCCTGACCGCCTCGACCATGGGCGAGCTCGCCGGGCCGGTGTACCTGCTGCGCTGGTTCGCCACCGGCCCGCTGGTCGCCCTGGCGGCCCTGCTGGGGCCGATCCTGGTCCTCCAGGGCGCCGCCGGAAGCCCGCCCGCGCGGGCCCACGCGGCCGCCACCAACGCCGCCTCCCTGCTGGTCACCGCCCTGGCCATCCAGGGCGCCTGGCTCCGCAGCCGCCGCCCGCCCGACTGATCCCGGAGGCGCCGACCCCGGCGGGATTGACGTGCCCTAGTGTCCGGAGGAGCACAAGCGGGCGTTCCTGCTGGCCGAGGCGCCGGGATGCTCGCCTTCGCCGTGGCGGCCACGCGCTGACCGTGAGGAGACCGGCCAGGGTCGTTCAGCTCGGCTGCTCGTCGAGGAAGGCGAGGGTGACCGCCGCGAACAGCGGGGACTCGTCCAGGTTGTAGTGGGTGAGGCCGGGCAGGATGGCCAGCGCGTGACCGCCCTTGGGCCGGCCCTCGCCCATCCAGCCGCCGTCGCGAAGGCCGCCGTCGAGCAGGGCGAAGACCTCGACGTAGTGGCTCGGGGGGGCCATGTCGGCGTCGCCGGCGACGATCAGCGTCGGCACCTGGAGCCCTCGGACCTCCTCGGTGAAGTCGAAGTCCTTGGTCATCGCCTCGCCGATCTTGTCCAGCAGCCGACCGAAGTCCTCGGGGTGTGGCGCGACCCGCTGGTAGAGCTGGTACATCGGCGTGTCGGTCATGAACTCGGCGGCGACCGCGTTCACCTGGCCCTGCTGGACACGCATCTCCGGATAGATCGCGTCGGGGCGGGTGTTGGCCGACGCCATCACCAGCCGGCCGACCTTGGCCGGGTGCTTCGCCGCGGTGTGGAGCGCCACCCAGCCGCCCAAGGAGAAGCCCACCAGGTCCGGCCGGTCCAGCCCGAGGTGGTCGATGAGCGCCGCGATGTCATCGGCCATGAGCCGCGGATCGATCGGGCGGTCGATGTCGGCCGTGCGGCCGTGGCCCTGCAGGTCGGGCAGGATGACCTGGTGGCGTTCGGCCAGGGTGGGAAGGGTCGGCCCGAACATCTCGCCCGACCCGAGCCCGCCATGCAGCAGGACCATCGGCCGGCCGGCCCCGTGGGTCTCGACGTAGAGGTTGAGGCCGTTGACCTCGGCGTACTGGCCGTTGCCGTGCGCCTCCGTTGCCCGATCGCCGGTTGTCATGGTGCCGCTCCTCGGATCCCCGCTGGTGACGTGCTGCTGGTCCAGACCTCTCGGCCCGCTGGACGTGGACACGATGGACCATATCCCAACGCCCCGACCGCCCGACCGCCCGACCGGTCGACGCGGGACGGCGATCAGGCGGGCTCCATGGCCAGGGAGAGCTCGAGGGTGAAGGTGGTTCCCTGGCCCTCGACGCTGGCCACCGTGAGGGCGCCGCCCATCGCCTCCGCCAGCCGCTTGGCCAGCACCAGGCCGATGCCGCTGCCCTGGACCTCGGAGTGCTCGGCGCCGAGGCGGTCGAACTGGGTGAACAGCCGCGGCAGCTTGTCGGCCGGGATGCCCGGACCGGTGTCGGTGACCGCGATGCGCAGCCGGCCGTCGTCGCCGTCGTCGCAGGTGAAGCTGATGCTGCCGCCGTGGTTGTTGTACTTGACGGCGTTGGACGCCAGGTTCAGCAGGACCTGCTTGAGCCGCTGCCGGTCGGCCTGGACGGTCCAGGCGCACTCCGGCGGGGAGGGCGCGTGGATGTGCAGCGCCCGCTCGGCGGCCAGCGGCCCGATGAGGTCGACGGTGTCCTTGATGACCTCATGGACGCTCACCGCCTCCGCCGACAACGCCAGGTGGCCGCTCTCGATGCGAGCCAGGTCCAGCACCTCGTTGATGAGGCCAAGCAGATGCTGGCCGGCCCGCACGATGTGGTCGACGCCCTCGGCCTGCTCCTCGGCCAGGTCGTCGAGCTGGAGCAGCTGCCCGAACCCGAGGATCGCGTTGAGCGGGGTGCGCAGCTCGTGGCTCATGCGGGACAGGAACTCGCTCTTGGCCGTGTTCGCCCGGTCGGCCTCCCGCTTGGCCTCCAGCGCCGCCGCGGCGGCGGCCCGCTCATCGGCCTGCAGCCGCGCGTTGAGCAACGCCACGCCGGTCTGCTGGGCGAGCGACTGCAGCACGAACCGCTCCTCGGCCGGCGGCTCGGCCGCCGCGGCCACCACCAGGAAGCCGGCGTGCCCGGCCGCGCTCTGCATCGGGTACGCCCAGGCCCAGCGCGGCGCCATCGCCGGCGAGGCGACCGCGCCGCCGTGCCGGCCGAGCCGCTGGAGCGCGCCGGCGACCTCGTCCAGCGCGGCGGCCGACCCGCCAGCCGGTCCGACCTGCCCCCAGCCGGCGCCGGCCAGCTCGACGCCGACCAGCTGGCAGCGCGCCAGCGAGGGGACGGCGGTGCCTGCCAGATGGGCGATCCGCAGCTGGTCGCCGCTGTCCCCCATCAGCTTGGACAGCGTGAGCAGGCTCTGCAGGCTGGACAGCTGCGCGCGGAGACGCCGGAGCTCGTCGGTCACGGGAGGTGTCAGTTGTCCCGTTGTCGCAGGAACTCCTCTGGCGGGATGTAGAAGGGGTTGTCGACGACCGTCCCCGCGATCACCGCCTTGGGATGGGTGCGCAGCACCCCGACGATGAGCTCGGCGTCGAAGCGTTCCACGTCGTACAGGCACAGGCTGATCGCCGAGGCCTCGGGATTGGCGGCCATCACCTCGTTGACCCTCGCCTCGTAGGCGAGCAGGTCCTCCACCCCGGGGATGTCCCGCAGCGCCCACGTCATCTCCCCCGCCGTGCGGATGCGGTCGTAGCCGGACCGGCCCTCGGCGACGTCCCGCAGCTCGGCCCCGTAGAAGCCCAGCATCCCCTCCATGTCGAAGCCACGGTCGGTCAGGTACACGTCGCGGGAGGCAAGCACGGTGAGCCCGTCGCCCGGGTGGGCGGCAGCCCCGCCGGTGCCGAGCGCGTCCAGCAGCTCCTCCGGCTCGCTGGTGTCCACCACCGCCAGGCACCGGTCGCCCGCCGACAGCCCATCGGTGAGGAACGGGACCAGCAGCTCGTCGCGTTCGCCACCGCGGCAGAACACGCACACATGGTCGCCGTTGCTCAGCTGCAGGCCCGGTCCAGCAATCGTTGTCTCGGTCATCGCGCCTCCCATCGGCTCGCCCACTTCTCGGTAGGGTCGGCAGAAACGGACAACCGCTGAACAACGGTTGGGCGCCCGCATCCGCGGGTCGCCTCGCATGACGCGGCATCCGGCATACTGCCTTCGATGACGCAGCCGGGCTTCCCCGCCGCCCTGCCGGCCCCGCGCCGGCCCGACCCCCTGGACGTGCCCGCCCTGCGCTGGGGGGTCCTGGGCACGGGATGGATCGCCGGACGGTTCGTCCGCGCGCTGCAGACCTCCACGACCCAGCAGGTCGTCGCCGTCGGCTCCCGCACCCAGGCCTCGGCGGAACGGTTCGCCGGCGCGGCGGGCGTCGCGACCGCGCACGGGTCGCCCGAGGCGCTGGTCGCCGACCCCGGCGTCGACGTCGTCTACATCGCGACGCCGCACCAGGCCCACCGCGCGGGTGCCCTGCCGGCGATCGCCGCCGCGAAGCACGTGCTGGTGGAGAAGCCCATGGGCCTGGACGCCGCGCAGGCCGAGGAGGTGTCGGCCGCCGCGGTGACCGCGGGCGTGTTCTGTATGGAGGCGATGTGGACGCTGTTCCTGCCGCGCTTCGACGTCGTCCGGCAGGTGCTGGAGCAGGGGGTGCTCGGCGACGTCCGGACGCTGCTGGCCGACCACGGCGAGCGGTTCGACCCGCCCCACCGGATCCTCGACCCGACGATGGCGGGCGGGTCCCTCCTCGACCTCGGCTCCTACCTCACCGCCCTGGCGACCTGGGCGCTCGGCCCGGCCCAGGACGTGTACGCCACCGGCGAGATGACGCCCAGCGGCGTCAACGGCCAGGCGGCGATGGTCCTGGCCCACGACGGCGGCGCCCGCAGCGTGCTGCACACGACCCTGCTCACCCGGACCCCGACCGTGGCGGTGATCGCGGGGACGGCGGCGACCCTGACGTTGCCCGGCCCGTTCTTCATGCCCGGCGACGTGGTCCTCACCTCCGCCGACGGTGGCCGGGCGGTGACCTGGCCCGAGGCGGAGCCCATCGGCCACGGCGGCCTGTACCACTCCGCCCTGGAGGTGGCCGTGCGGGTGACGGCAGGGGACCTGCAGTCGCCGCTGCGCCCGGCGGCTGACGTGGTTTCCGGGCTGCGGGCGCTGGACGAGGTCAGCCGCCAGCTCGGGGTGCGCTACGACGCGGCGCGCTGAGCCGGACGAGCGCATCGGCTCCCCTGATCGCGGCTGCGGGGGACTCCCCACGCGCCGCCCGCCCTGGATTGGGGGGTTTCCCCGAAGCCGCCTCCTCAGCTGATCCCTAGCGTCCTCCCCAGACGCAGGCTCCAGCACCAGCGCAGAGGAGGCATCCATGAGCAGCCGGCAGCAGACACGCACGGGGCAGGCCCATTCTGTCGAGGTCCGGCAGGGTGTACGAACGAGTGCTGGCCGACGCGATGGTGCAGCGTCGCTGGGTCGAGGTGAGCGACGGCGCTCGGGTCCATCTCCTCGAGGGGGGCGGTGGGGAGCCGATCGTGCTCCTCCACGGCACCGGGAACTCGGCGGGGTTCCTTCTGCCGTTGCTGAACGCGCTCCACGGGGTCCACGCGATGGCCCCCGACCTGCCCGGGGTGGGGCTGAGCGACCCGGTCGACCTCCCACGAGATCGCTACCGGCAGGCCGCGGTCGCCTGGCTGGACCGCCTGCTCGACGCCCTCGAGCTGGACTCCACCGCGCTGGTGGGCCACTCGGGCGGCGGACTGTGGGCGCTGTGGTATGCGCTGGCGCACCCGGACCGGGTCCGGCGGCTCGTGTTGCTCGCTCCTCCGGCGTTGCCGGGAACCCGCTGCCCGCTGCCGATCCGCCTGGTCTCCACGCCCGGGGTCGGCGGGCTGTTGTCGCGGGTGGCGCCACCGAACCGGAAATCGGTCCTGCGGTTGGCACGCTTCATGGGGGAGGAGGAGCCCCTCTCCGGTCAGCCGGATCTGGTCGACCTGTTGGTGGCCGTGGGGCGGGACCCGATCACCGACTGTGCCGCCAAGGCGGAGTACCAGGCCCTGGTCTCGCCGTTGGCCATGCTGTCGCCGTCCGGGTTCCGGCGCCGTGCCGTGCTACGGGCCGAGGAGCTGCGCCGGGTGGCCATGCCCACGCTGGTGGTCTGGGGCGAGCGGGACCCGCTCGGCGGCGTTCCCGTCGCCTAGGCCGTGACCAGGCTGATCCCCGACGCGTGCCTTGAGGTGCTGCCAACCGGGCACGGACCATGGCTCGGGCAGCCCACCCGGACCGCCGCCGCGGTCATGGATTTCGTCCGCTGACGATGGCGCGCCGACGTTCGCTCCACGCAGGACTGATCACGTTCCGGCTCTCGATCTCGGCGCTCGAGGAGTTCCGTCAGGAGACCGTCGAGGAGGACGACCCGGCCACCGGTGAACGGTTCGTCGCGCTCAGTGCCCTGATCGACCGGCGCTTCGACGATCTCCAGACCTTGGCCACGCAGCAGGAGCGTCGGCTCGCTGCGAAGGCCGACGCGGCCACTGGACATCCTGAAGATCGACCAGAGCTTCGTGGCGAGACTCGACCAGGACGCAGAGGGACGAGCGATCGTGTACGCGATCACCTCGCTGGCGACAGCGCTCGGGGTACGCGTGACCGGCGAAGGAATTGAAACGACGTCACAGCGCTCCGCGCTGATCGAGCTCGACTGCCACCACGGTCAAGGTTTCCTCAGACGAGCTGGCGGCGACGCTCCGGACGGTCAACGCCACCGAGGTCAGGACACGGCCAGGCTCACCCGGCTGCAATAAACGCCCGAGAGGCCGGACCCGGACCGAGCACCTGAAGTCCAGGAAGTCGGTACGTGCCCGGCCGTTCGAGCGTCGGCTCAGTCGCAGTCTTCCAGGACGGTCATGTACCAGCCCGGCCGGGTGGCGGGGGCGACGGTGAAGTGCGCCTGGCCGTGGCCGCTGCGCTGCGAGGTGACCGGGAAGTCGTGGGTGAAGGCGCAGGTGTAGTCACCCCGGGCGGCGTTGGCGGTGCAGCCGACCAGCTTCAGGTTGGTGGCGTTGGCCCGCATGAGGAGCAGGTTGTGGCGTGCCGCCGGCGTCGTCACATGCATCAAGGAGGCCAGGTCGTTGTGGTTGTAGGCGGTGGCCAGGTACCGCATCGAGGCCTGGGGAGTGGCAAAGTGCGGCGTCGATGGGGTGGCAGGGTCCAGTGGCGTGGGCGGCAGCTTCGGACGCCGGCTGCTGGTGGCCTGGTGGACGGGATTGGTGGGCCCGGCCATGGTCGGGTCCGGTGGAGTGGCGGTGGTGGGTTGGACGGCGGCGGTGTGGGCGCTGCAGCCGGTGACGGCGAGCGCGGCGGCGAGGATGACGGCGCTGATGATCCGTGCGGGTCGCATGGGTATCTCCCCCTTGGACTACGTATCTCTAGTGACCCTGAGCAACAGCGTGATCCCGGCTGGTCACGGCATGGCGGCGGCCGAGCATCGCGCCAACCGCAAGACGGCCTCGACCGAGTCGCGATCATCAAACAGAACGACCAGCAGGGAGGACGCTGCTCAGTGGAGACGGCGAAGCGTGGAGCCGGGCCTCGGGCCCGGCTCCACCTGTTCATCAACTGGCTGGCGTGGTCACCTGGACATCGCAGGGTCCGGTGACGAGCCCTCCGGTCGGCTGCTGCCTAGGGTGACCACTGCTCGGCGACCTGCACGATCTGGCCACTGCGGACGGTGATCCAGAACACCCCGCTGCCATGCCGGGTCAGGTTGGCCAGCCTGGCCAGGCTCACCGGGATGTCCTGGTTGCTGCCGGCCAGCTGGTTGGCGGTGATGTCGGCGCCGGCGCCCACCGGCAGGGTACGCAGCCGGGGATTGACGTTGCGCATGTAGGAGTCGTTGGGCGGTGGGGACTCCTGGTGGTCCTTGGCCGCCTCCCGGGTCGCTTCCTCGTCCCGGAAGAACTGGACCACATCGAAGGTGACCGTCCCTTGAGCCGGGTCGATGCCCTTGAGCAGGACCGGGTGTCGGCCGTCGGCCAGCACCACCGGCCGGCGGTCGGCATCGACCCCGGTGGCCGGGTTGTCGACCTCAGGGTTGAGCGGCAGGGCGGTGGTCACCGGGGCGACCTGGGAGGCCTTGTGGTCTGAGGCGGTGGTGATGGCGAGGTAGGAGCCGGTGGCGACGACGGCGGCGGTGAGGGCGGTGGCGGCGATGATACGGGCGGGGCGCATGGTGGCCTCCTTGCAACTGGCGACCCTGTGGGTCCAGGGCTCCAGCATCGCCGGGGCCGGTCACGGCCCGGCCACGTGCCGGCGTCGCCGCCAGCGCGAAGCGGCCTCAACCCGGTCGCGAACGGTGCTCGGAACAGGCACGCCATGCCCGACGTGACGCCGAGACGGAAACAATTCAGGCGGTTCCGGCGTTACTAAGCTGTGGCGCCCTGCGCCGTTGGCCCCCCCGCGGCGTGGGGCGCCGCTACTGCTCCGGTACGATTGCGGGAGCATGCCACTCCTCGAGCGAGAATCGGCGCTCGAGACCCTCGGCGGTTGGTTCGCGGAGGCTCGGGCCGGTCGCGGGCGACTGGTCCTGGTCGGGGGTGAGGCAGGTGTCGGCAAGACCACCCTGGTCACCGAGCTCGCCCTCCGGCAACGGCAGGCCGCCCGGGTCCTGTGGGGCGCCTGTGACCCGCTGACCACCCCGCGGCCGCTGGGCCCGCTGGCCGACGTCGCCCCCGCGCTCGGCGGTCGGCTCGACCAGCTGCTTCGCGACGAGGCGCCTCGGGAGGTGCTGTTTCCCGCCCTGCTCGAACGGCTGCACGATGCCCGGGTGGTGACCGTGCTGGTGGTCGAGGACGTCCACTGGGCCGACGAGGCGACCCTGGACCTGCTCCGGATCCTGGCCCGCCGGATCGGGGCCGCCCCCACCCTGGTGGTCGTCACCTACCGTGACGATGAGATCGGTCCCCTGCACCCGGTGCAACTGCTCGCCGGCGACCTCGCCAGTCTGGCTCCGGTGCGCCGGTTGCGGCTGGCGCCCCTGTCCCGCCAGGCGGTGGCCGTGCTCGCCGGCCCGCATGGGCTGGACCCGAGCGCGCTGTACGAGACGACGGCGGGGAACCCCTTCTTCGTCACCGAGGTGCTCGCCGCCGGCAACGAGGCGATCCCGGCCACGGTCGTGGACGCGGTGCTGGCCCGGGCGGCCCGGCTGTCCCCACCGGCCAGGCAGGTCCTGGACGCCGCCGCCGTGGTGACCCCGCCGGTCGAGATCTGGCTCCTGGTCAAGGCCGCCGCTGCCGCGCCCGACCACGTGGACCAGTGCATGGCCGCGGGGATGCTCCAGGACCAGGCCGGCGGCGTCGGCTTCCGCCACGAGCTGGCCCGCCTGGCCGTGGAGCGGACGCTGGCGCCGGGCCGCCGGGCCGACCTGCACGGCCGCGTCCTGGCCGCGCTCCTGGCCCGGCCAGGGGCCACCGCGGATCCGGCCCGCCTCGCCCACCATGCCGACGGGGCCGGCGACGGCCTCGCCGTGCTCAAGTACGCCCCGGTCGCCGCCCGCCGGGCGGCTGCGCTCGGGGCCCACCGGGAGGCGGCCGCCCAGTACGCGCGGGCATTGCGGTTCGCCGACGGGCTGGCCCCGGCGGCGCTGGCCGAGCTGCTGGAGCGACGCTCCTACGAGTGCTACCTGACCGACCAGCTGCCCGAGGCGACCGCGTCCCGCGAGCAGGCGCTGGCCTGCTGGCGCGCCCTGGGCGACCGGCGCAAGGAAGGCGACACCCTGCGCTGGCTGTCACGCCTTGCCTGGTATCAGGGCCGCAACGCCGACGCCGAGCGAGCCGGGCGGGAGGCCGTGGAGCTGCTGGAAGGCCTTGCCCCTGGCCCGGAGCTGGCCATGGCCTACAGCAACCTGTCCCAGCTCGCCATGCTGGCTGGAAGCAACGACGAGGCGCTCGCCTGGGGCGGTCGCGCGATCGAGCTGGCCGACTCGCTCGGCCAAACCGAGATCCTCATCCATGCCCTCAACAACGTCGGCACCGTCGATTGGTGCCAGGGCCGGCCAGCCGGGCGGCGCACGCTGGAGCGGAGCCTGGAATTGGCCCTCGCCGACGGCCTGGAGGAACACGCCGCCCGGGCGTACACGAACCTCGCCTACAGCGCCCTGGGCCTGCGCAAGTACCCGCTGGCCTTCCGCTATCAGGACGACGGGATCCGCTACTGCACCGAGCACGACCTGGGCACCTGGCGGTTGTACATGCTGGCATCGCGTGCCCGGGCCGACCTCGAGCAGGGACGCTGGACCGAGGCCACCCGCACGGTCGAGGCCGTGCTCCGCGACCCACGCACGGCACCGATCAGCAGAATCGAGGCGCTGGCCGTCCTCGGCCGGCTCCGCGCTCGCCGGGGCGACCCGGGGGTCTGGCCGCCATTGGACGAGGCGCTGGCGCTGGCAACCGTGACCGGAGAGTTGCAACGGCTCGGTCCGGTGGCGGTCGCCCGGGCCGAGGCGGCCTGGCTGGAAGGCGATCCGGCCGCGGCCCGCGGCCTGGTGGAAGACGTGCTTGACCTGGCCGAGCGGGTCGCGGGCCAGACCTGGCCCTGGCCGACCGGCGAGCTCGCCTTCTGGCTGTGGCGGCTGGGCGGACCCGACCGGCTCCCGACCAGTGGGCTCCCGGACGCCGCGGCCGAGCCGTTCGCCCTGCAGATGACCGGCGCCTGGGATGCCGCGGCCGACCGCTGGCAAACGCTCGGCTGCCCCTACGAGGCCGCCGCTGCCCTCGCCGACAGCAACCAGGAGCCGCAGCTCCGAGCGGCACTGACCGAGCTCAAGCGCCTCGGCGCCCGGCCTCTGGCTGCCACGGTCGCCCGCAAGCTGCGGGAGCTGGGGGTCCGGGGCCTGGCCCGAGGGCCCCGCCCCGCCACCCGCGCCAACCCGGCCAACCTGACCGCCAGGGAACTGGAGGTGCTGGGCCTGCTGGTCGAGGGGCGGTCCAACCGCCAGATCGCCGAGCAGCTGTTCATCAGCCCCAAGACGGCCAGCGTGCACGTCACCAACCTGCTCGCCAAGCTCGGCGTCCACAGCCGCTTGGAGGCCGCCGCCATGGCCCGTCAGCTGGGGTTGGAGCAACCCGCCGAGCTCGAAAGCTAGGGTGCCCAGGCCCGGCAACCTAAGGTCTTCACCTCAGGATCGCCCGGCCCCCTTACCCCTAGCGTCCAGCGCAGAGGCGGCGACCGACGCCGCTGGACCGCTAGGAGGCGCCATGCCCCGGTACCTGGTCGAACGGAGCTTCCCCGACGGCCTCGCCATCCCCACCGATGAGGGCGGGGCCAAGACCTGCCAGCTCGTCGTCGACGGCAACGCCGCGGAGGGGGTCACCTGGGTCCACTCCTATGTGACCCCCGACAAGCAGACGACCTTCTGCGTCTATGACGGCCCCAGCCCCGAGGCCATCCGCCGGGCCGCCGAGGCCAACCAGCTCCCCGTCGACCGCATCACCGAGGTCCGGGTCCTGGACCCGTACTTCTACCTCTGAGCCAAGGAGGAATCATGCGTCGGATCATGATCGTCGTGCTCAGCGCGGCGCTGCTCACCACCTCCGCCTGGTTGGTCCATGGTGCGGCGACCGGGTCCACCCGCACGGCGGGTGCGACCGCGGCGGCGGCGGCCACCATGGGCGCACCCACCGACGAGCGCGCCCTGGAGCGTGGCGTGCTGACCACCAGCCCTGCCCCGCTGGCCGACCAACTGGCCAAGGCTCGCCTCGCCACCGCCAGGTACGCCACCAGCCTCCACGCGGCCAAGGCCGACGGCTACCAGATCATCACCCGCATGATCCCCGACATGGGCTGGCACTTCCTCAACCCTGGGATCCAGGGCTTCGACGTCACCAAGCCCGCCATCCTGGTCTACGAACGCCACGGCCGACGCTGGCAGCTCGGCGCCCTGGAATGGGTCTTCCCCCAGACCCCGCCCACCCCGCCGCTGCCCGGCGCCACCTACGGGTCCTTCGGCGCCGCCTGCCACTACACCGACGGCACCTTCGTGTTCGCCCGCGTCCAGGAGCTGTGCCCCAAGCGCAGCCCACAGAGCGGCGCGCGGTTCAACTTCTGGCATCCGGACCTGGTGACCCTGCACGTGTGGCTGTGGTACCCCAACCCCGACGGCCTCTACAACGGCACCAACCCGCTGGTCCAGCCCTTCAACCACAGCTAGCCCAGTCGGTTGTGTGGCCGGGACCCGAGCCAGCACGGCTTGGGTCCCGGCCCGAACCTACGACCGCGTCGCGGGCTACGTCAGATGGCCAGCGCCTCGGCGAGCATGCTGGGCCTTGCCATGTAGGGCGGCGGCTCGACGCCAAGTGTCAGGAGGGCTGCTGGCGCGACCTCGAGGACGGAGATCTCGGGGCGTGAGCCGTTGCCGGCCGGGGGACGGACCGGGTCGTAGATGGCCAGGATCCCCTCTGGAACGTGATAGGCGGTGGTCCCGGAGCGATCCTCGATCTCGACCGTCTCCAGGCCCAGCGAGGTGATCGGCCGAGCCTGGTCGGCGATCGTCACCACATCCGGCCGGTCGTGCAGGTTCGCCTGGCCGAATTCGAGAGAGAAGAAGCCGTTGTCGGATCGCTTGAAATGGAGCGGCTGTCCCCCCACCCGCACCGTTCGCAGGGCGTCGCAGAACGGCTCCACGTACTTGTCGTCCACGACCAGGTTGAAATGCGGCAGCATCGCCGGTCGCCGCTGCCACGCTTGCTCTCCGGGCAGGCCCATGGCCTCCAGGAAGTGGGCCGGCTGCGTGAGGTACAGCTGGGTCTCCAGCGCCTCGGCCATGGTCGCCCGCTGTCCCATGCTCGACGCGATCCACAGCTGGGAACCGGGGCTGCCATCGACATAGTCCGCGAGCCACTCGACCATGTCTGCGGCCTGACCGGTGGCCCAGACAACCTCATCGCGGAAGGTTGCGAGCCAGTCCTGGCCCAGCCCGAGCCGCTCGTAGTCCTGAGGCCGATGGGCCGCCCAATAACGGTGCATCGCGGACGCAACGTGGTTGGTGAAGAACGTGCTGAACTGCGGCCGTGATCGTTGCAGCTGGCGGGCGAAGATGTCGAACAGGAGGACCGACTGATAGGTCCGGCGACGATTGCTCATTGCCGGCCGACGCCGCTCGGCCAGCAACTGCTTCCCGATGGCGGTGTACGTCCGTGGGCGAATCCCCAGCCGGCGACTCTGCCGGACCACCCTGAGGGCGTCCTTCTTGGCGATGCGGGTGTCGACGTTGCGCGCCGACTCCCGTGACATCGCGAGGTTGAACCGTTGGAACTCCACGAGCTCCGGCGGGTGCGCCACGGGTTCGGAGGCGAACGGGTCGGGCAGGTAGAACGCGTAGCGACTGAGCTCTTCGGAGGCCGGGTAGCTGTGGAGGGTCCCGCACACACCAACGCTGGCCCCCGCCGCGCGCAGAAGCGACCAGATCGGGGGGAACTGCTGGTCGGCCTGCCGGCGGTCCTGGCCGAAGCTCGCGATCATGTGCTGCTCGTCGTTGACCCCGCGGTGCAGGGTCGGCCAGGTGGTCCAGGGCGACAGGTGCCCTCGGTCGGCCGCCATCGACGTGAAGCAGTGCGAACGCACGAGCACGCGGCCCAGGACCGAGGTCGGCCTGGCCGCGACGTAGTCATCGAGGATCTCCCACGGGACCTCGTTGAGCTCGAACATCACGATGCTTGGTCGCATTTGCCGGAAGCTACGTGATCGGGTCCTTCTCGTCCAACAGGGCGCCGCAGGACCGGCGGTACGGAGAGCGCCCGGCGACACCGGCCCAGCGCCCGCGTCCAGGTCTTCACCCTCGCTTCGGCGGCACGACCATGGCCGCGAACTCGCGCAGGAGCCCGTTGACCTTGACGGGATGGCGCGCCTGGGGAAGATGCCCGGCGCCCTCAAGCGCGACAAGCGTCCCGCCGGTCAGCTCGGCGACGGCGACGGCGCGCTCGCGCGGCTGGCACCCGTCGAGCTCGCCGTGGACGACCAGCACCGGGCAGCGAACGCGGCGGCACAGCGCGTGCTCCTCCGGAAACTGCTCGGCGAAGAAGAACTCGAGAAAGCCGCGATAGTCCCGACGCCAGTCGTGGACGTTCCACTTCGCCCAGCCCTCGTCGGTGTCGAGCGGCTCCAGGGAGGGATAGCGCGGTAGTTCCGGTGCGACGGCGTGAGGCGCGGGACACAAGGTGCGATCGCCACCACGCCCAACGCCACCGCCGGCTGGGTCGCGGCCAGCATCAGCGCCCAGCCGCCGCCGTCGCAGATGCCGGCGAGAAGGGCCGTCTCGGTTCGGGTCGCCTCGAGGATGGCGCGACCGTCCTCCACGAAGACCGCATAGCAGACCCGCACGCCGTCGCGCTCGACCTTGCCCTCTTGGTCGGGATAGCGGGCGCGTGTCTGCTCTCGCGGGTTCGGAGTGACGTCACGCTCCACATAGCCGTCACGAGTCGGCTGGCATGCCCGCATCGCGGGTCCTTCCTTCCTCGTGCTGTCGGATCACCACGCCGACGCGTCGCAGTGCCGAGCGGATCGGCAGCCCCTCCCGATCGAAGCCGAGCAGGAGCAGGGCCTCCGAGCCGAAGAAGGCGGAGGCGACCAGGGTGGCCAGCTCCTCGGCGGTATATGGGCCGAGCGGCCCGTGGCGGCGCTCGGCCTCGCGGGCCACGTCGGCGAGCAGGGCAACCCAGCTGCCGAGCAGGTCGCGGACTGCCGCGCCAAGCTCGCCGTTCGACCAGCCGGCGGCGATCAGCTCCTGCAGCACCCGCACATAGCCCGAGTCCAGGTCATCCTCGAGGAAGTCGCAGGCCTGCTCGTAGCGCTGCCACAGCGGCAGGTCCTGGGCGTACATGCGGGTCTGGCGTGCCAGGCGGCGCTGGTTCTCCTCCTCGAACAGGGCCAGGATCAGGCCCTGCTTGGAGCCGAAGTGGTAGTTGAGCTGGCTGACCGGCACCCCGGCCTCCTCGGCCACCTTGCGGGTCGACAGCCCCGCGTAGCCGTCGGCCAGCAGTCGGGTCCGCGCCGCGTCAAGGATGAGCGTGCGGGTATCCCCGGCGGCGGTGGCGGCGTGTGCCATGGTCGGCATCCTCTCCACTCTTGTTCGTTCGATCGCTCGATCGGTCTTGACAATGGTGCTCCACATGGCGAGACTCGTCAATATCGGTCGATCGATCGAACGACCACCCGCAGAAGGCTCCGAGGTAGTTCTGGCAGGGAGGCAGATGGCCATGCAGACCGCGAACCGCAGCCGTCACGAGGTCGTCGTCGTAGGCGGACGAGTCGCTGGGTCGGCCACCGCCATGCTGCTCGCCCGCCTCGGGCATGACGTGGTCGTCGTGGACCAGGCGTCGTTCCCGAGCGACACCGTGTCCACCCACTCGATCGCCCGCAGCGGCGTCGTCCAGCTCCGCCGCTGGGGGCTGCTCGACGACGTCCTCGCCACTGGTCCTCCGGCCATCCGGCGGGTCACCTTCAACGCCGCTGGGCAGTCGACCACCCGGACGATCAAGGACAAGGCCGGGGTGGCCTTCCTGGTCGCGCCTCGCCGGTACGTGCTGGACACGCTCCTCGCCGCCGCCGCCGAACACGCCGGCGCCGAGGTGCGCACCGGCATCACCGTGACCGGGCTGCAGCGGGACGGGGGCGGCCGGGTGATGGGGGTGGATGGGCATGATCGCGCCGGCACCCGGATCCAGATCGGTGCCCGCCACGTCATCGGCGCCGACGGCCTTCGATCGCGGGTCGCCGGTCTGGTCGATGCCAGTATCAACAAGGCTGGCCGGGCCGGCGGCGCGGCCCAGTACGCCTACTACACCGGCATTCCCTGGAGCGGCATCGAGTTCTTCGTCGCCGAGCGGTCCTTCGCCGGCGTGTTCCCGACCCACGACAGCCAGGCCTGCATCTGGGTCTGCACCCGCTCGGCCGACGCCAAGGCGGCGCGCCGCCGGGCCGGGTCACGGGTGGAGGCGTTCGGCCAGCTCCTGGAGCGTTCGGCCCCAGAGCTCGCCGAGCGGCTGCGGCAGGCTCGCCGGACCTCACCGGTGCAGGGCATGCTCCGCCAACCCAACCAGCTGCGCCAGGCGTTCGGCCCGGGCTGGGCCCTGGTCGGGGACGCCGGCTATTACCGTGACGCCATCACCGCCTACGGCATCAGCGACGCCTTCCGCGACGCCGAGCTCCTGGCCGTCGCGCTTGACCGGGCGCTGCACGGGAACGACGAGGAGATCACGGCCCTTGCGGCCTATCAGCAGCAGCGCGACCAGGCGCTGGCCGAGATCTTCGAGATCACCTGCCGGCTGGCGGCCTATCCGCCAGTGCCGAGGTTCGTCGAGTTGCAGAAGCAGCTGAGTGCCTCCATCGACAAGGACGCGGCGTCCTTGGCCGCCCGGCCGGTCCCCGGCGAGCGCCTGCTCGCGACCGCCTGATCAGACGCTGCCGCCAGGAAGGAGGCACCGCTGGATCCCAGGAACTGATCCCCAGCACCGCCATCCATCACCAGTCGACGCACCGCCAAGGAGGCGTGCCACGATGACCACCACCGACACCACCGCCGAGGTGAACGACTCGATCCGCAACGGCGTGGACACCGCAACCCTGTTCGCCACCCTCGACGCGGTGAAGCAGGCGCCCGAGGCAGCCAGCTTCCAGTTCCGCGCCCACAACCAGTGGGTCAGCGGCACCCACAACCGCGGCACCATCGCCGACTACTTCGGGGTCGGCGAAGAGCGCACCCACGAGCGCACCTTCGTCTTCGACGCCGACCACCCCGCCGTCCTCGTGGGCCAGGACCACGGGCCGACCCCGGTCGAGTTCGTGCTGCATGCACTGGCCGCCTGCCTCACCGCCGGCCTGGCCAACATCGCCGCCGCCCGCCGGGTGCGACTCACCGAGGTCCGCTCCACCGTCACCGGCGACATCGACCTCAACGGCATCCTCGGGCTCAACCCCGAGGTCCGCAACGGCTACCAGCAGATCACCGTGCGCTTCGCGATCAAGGGCGACGCCCCGGCCGAGAGGCTGCGCGAACTGGTGGAGCAGTCGCGAGCCCGCTCGGCGGTCTACGACGTCATCACCAACCAGGTGCCCGTCACCATCGAGGTCGACACCCCCTGACCCTACAAGCGCGCCACGTGTCACCGACGGTCGTTGCCGCCATCCGCGCAGCCGGAATCGAGGCCCCAGGTTGCGCGGCGGGTGCGATCCAGCGGTTGCCGCTGCCGGCCGTGGTGGCGCGCCGACGGTGTGGTGGCGGACCGCCTCGCCGTCGCCGATCAACCTGGGCCTGGCGCTGGGGGTGGTCCCACCGAGGCAGTCCGCGGCGCCACCCGCCGTGGGGTCGCGGGCGGCGAGGCGGCTGAGGCCAACCCCGGCCTGCGCCGCCTGACATTGAGGCGACGCAGGTTGGCGGCCTGCTGCAGCTGTTCGGCAAGGTTGTCGAGCAGACTGGTGGCTGGAACCGCCGGCTCGGCCGCCAACCGTTCGATCAAGCCGTCCACCATCACGTGGGCGAGCCGCTCGACCTCAGGGTCGATGGTCGCGACCGGCTGGTCGGGCAGCATCCTGGGCGTGCCACCGAGACGGGCCATAGAGCAGGTCAACTCCTCTTGTAGTCATCCCTGGATCGGGTGGGGTGGACGATGAGGAGATGGTCCCGCAGCTGCTGGAGACATGCCTTCGTCGGGGCGCATGGCGTCGTCCTTCGCAGTTATCAGGTCGCAGGTGGCGGTGGGTCGCCGGCTGCCGAGGGGTGGTGCCGGTGAGCCTCGGCCTGGCGGGCCAGCTCGAGCTGCTCGGCCAGGGCCGGGCTCACCGACCGCAGCACCAGCTCGCCGCCCTTGCCCTTGGTCCATTCCGACACCCGGGCCAGGACCTCGACCCCGGCCGAGTCGATCAGGACCATCCCTCGCAGGTCCAACACGATGTGATGGTGGCCCTGGCCGATCAGGTAGCTCAGGTACTGCCAAAGCTGACCGGCGGTCTCGGTATCGATGTCGCCGCGCACGGTGACGACAGCGTCGCCGTCGGCGGGGGTGATGGCGGACTGCAACAGTGGGGCCATCCCGGCCTCCTTACCGGTAGCAGCCGGCCTGAACCGCGAAGTCAGCCGCTCCTTCGGACGGACCGCTCTTGGAAGCGCTCGGTCCTGCGACTACGTGGTGGCGATGGGTCGCACGTTGGTGGCCTGAGGGCCTTTCTGGCCCTGAGTGATGTCGAACTCGACGGCCTGGCCATCCTGCAGCGAGCCGCCCTCCTGAATGGCGCTGACGTGGACGAACACGTCGTTGCCGGACTCCGGCTGGATGAAGCCATAGCCCTTGTTGGCGTTGAACCACTTGACGGTTCCAACAGTCATGGATGCTTGTCCCTCCCTCCGTTGTCTCGGAGGTGTCGTTCACGCCGGCGCCGGGTGGCACCAGCGGCAAAGGGACAAGCTCGACCGTGAACCACGAAGTCAACCGTGAACCTGTGCTGGTCCGAGAGTAGCACGACCCCGCCGCCTCGCCGGGCCCAAGCTGAACAGCCAACGAATGACCAGCAACGACTGCAGGGCAAGCAAAAGCAAGCGCCATACGCCGCTGACCTGCAGGTTTGGCACCCCCCGGCAGGACTCGAACCTGCACCCTACGGATGAGAAGTAAGCCAGAACCCCCGAGAGGGGCGGTTCCTGGGCCAGGTAGTCGGGCTGGGCCACGGGGCAGTGGGTCCCGGGCCAAGAATGCGACATCATGCCGGCGTGGCTACGGATCCGGCAATCCTTTGTGGCGGCACCGTCGGCGTTGGGAAATCCAGCGTGGCCGGCGAGTGCGGCATCTGCGCGCTGACCGCGCGACCGCAACGTCGATGAGGCGGCACAGGTGATGCCATGACGGCGCCAGCCGTTACACGGTTGGCGCGGAGGCTGGCGTGCTCGCCGCCCGAGCCTCGGCTGCTCGGCCTGCTCCTGGTCGTGGGCTACGTGGCGCAGCTCGCGCTGCGAGTGGCGATTAGCGTTGGAAGGGACGGTCCCACCAACTTCGCCGATGAGACTGGCTATCTCGCGAACGCCCGGGTGATGAGCGGCGGGGTCGCCGGGGAACTCAGCATGGCTGCCTTCTACCGCGGCGGCTACTCGTTGATGCTCCTGCCCGCGTACTGGCTGGGGGACGGGTCGCGAACCGACTACCAGTACGCGCTTGCCATCAATGCGCTGTTGTCCAGCCTGGTCTTCCCGCTTGTCTACGTGCTGCTGACAAGAGTCTTTCGAGTGCCCGTTCGGACCGCCCTCGTCGCCGCCTTCCTGGCTGCGCTCTACCCGCCGCTCGTTGTGACCACGCAGTTCGCCTGGGCCGAGTCGCTGCTACCGGTCCTCGTCCTGCTCGTCATCATCACCCTCGCGGGCTTGGTCACCGCCTCGCAACGCCGAGCTGCGGGCGCCTGGGCGATCGCGTGCGGGAGCTGTGCTGGCGCGCTCTACACGACGCACGGCCGGACTGCGCCGATGGTGGTGCTGCTGCTGGGCTTGCTGGTGGCGCTCGCGCTGGTCCGTCACGACCTGGCTGTCAGCGCGGTCGCCGGGGCGGTGGCGACCGCCGCAGTGACGCTGGCGGGGCAGGCGCTGAACAACTGGCTGAGCGCGAGGAGCTGGGGACAGCACCATGACAGCGACCTGCAGCGCGTGCTGGACAACGCCCGCGATCTCGGCTCGCTGGAGAACGTTGCCGCTCTCGGCCTCGGCCAGTACTGGTACCTGTTTGTGGCCACCTTCGGACTGATCGTGCTCGGGTTGGTGTACCTGGGGACGAGCCTGTTGCCAGGTGACCCCTGGACGCGTCGTCGCTGGCCGGGCTGGGCCGCCAGCCGGGATGCCGCCGGCGCTCCTGTGGTGGGTGTGTTCCTGGCCGGCTCCGTCATCGGGCTGACCGTGCTCGTCGGCCTTTTCTTGCGGCCTCCGCTACGCCCCGACCACGTCGTCTATGGTCGCTACGTCGAGATCCTGGTTCCGCCGCTGCTTGCGCTTGGGCTGGTCCGGCTCTGGACCACGCCGATCCGACGACTTGCGGCTGAGCTGGGCGTCGGCACAGCCGTGGCGCTCGCGGCGGGCGTGACCGTCATCTGGTATCGCGGTGGCCTGGTCATGCGAGGCCCGGTGAACTGGTACACCGTGCTCGCGCTACCCCCGTTGGCACAAACGCGAGAGCAGATCCGCCCAGCGACGGCCACGCTGGTGGCGTTGGCTGGGGCTGCAGTGCTGCTCGTCGTGACCCGACGGTCTCCCATGTGGGCGGCCCTCGGGCTCGCATGTGTCCTGGTGGCCAGCTCGATTGCGCTCCGCGTCGTGCTGGTCGAGGCCAGGGACCACGCCATCTACGGGACCCAACCGGTCGCCCTACCGAGGGTGGAAGGGCTCAACTCGGCGCACGACGTCAGCTACGACATCGCGGCGTACACACCCATCGGCTTGTACAGCTACCAGTGGCAGCTGGGCCACGCCCGCTTTCTGCTGTTCGACTCCCGGCGGGATCCTGTTCCCCGCACCGAGTGGGTCATCGCCGGGCTGGACTGGCCGCAAGCACCGACGGCCGGGGCCCGCCGCGTCTGGGTCCAGCCGGAGTACGGACAGGCGCTGTGGCGGCTACCACAGACGGGCAAGACCACCCCGGGTGGCGTCCAAAGCGGGCTTGGGCTGCCGCCAAGGGCGGCGCAGACCATAGGGTCCGCCAAGAACACGGACGCGCCGATGCATCAATCGCGCGAAGCGCACCACCGGGCTGTGCCGCTCCAGTCCCCCGAGGGGAGGGCTAGTCAAACGCTGGGTTCGGCATCGTCGACACCCACACCGAGTTCTCCCGTGCATGGGTGACGATGAGTTGTCGAGGATCTCGTCCGCGGGTTTGGTCCCGCCGGTCTGGCCCATCGGCGGGAGTCGGGCAAGGGACTGTTCGTCGGAGGGGTGAAGCTCCCGCTGGCGTTGACGGAGCTGGGATTGATCGATGACGACGAGTTCGTGGTGCATCCCAGGCTCGCGGGCCACGGGCCGACGTTGTTCGCGGGGCGATCGAAGCATGTCGACCTGAAGCTCGTGAGCCGGCTGGAGTTCGGCTCAGGGGCAGTGGCGATGCGGTACGAGCCGAGAAGGTAGCCATCGGGCCTGCTAGCCCGACCCGGCCGCATCCTGGAGCCCTGGTTCACGAATGACCACGCCGGTGTCGCCGACTCCCCTCATGCCGGGCTCATGCACTCGAGCGCGGACGAGGTCGAGGGCCGGGGCGTGCGTCCTGACATACTCCAAACGCGAGCACAGATTTACTAGCGTTTGGAGTATGCCGTCGGGCGGGTTCCGGTCCGGATGGTTGTGGGCAGCAGCACTCATCGCCCGCCAGGGAGGCTGGTCCTGCCGTATGGCGGCGTCGGCGACTCCGGGTTCGGGCGCATGGGCGGCGACGATGGGCTGCGCGAGTTCGCCCGCTCCAAGGCCATCACCGCCCGCCGGGCGCCGTCGCTCCTGCCGGCCTGGACCTTTGAGCGGGATCCGGACGCGACCGCGCGGCGAGTCGTGACCGTCATGCGGCTGCTCTATGGCCGCTTCTGGCTGCCCCATCCGCCAAGTTCGGCCGCGCGGTTCCGCCGTTCATGATGAAGCGCCCGCCCTGGGGTGGCCTCGTTCTGCCGCGTGGCGCGTGACGGAATGGCCAGCGGACCGCTACCGCGCTTCCAGGATCCAAAGGCGCCGCTACTCGATGCAGTCGTCGCCACGTCATGGGACGTGAGCCGCTCTACCATGGTTCAGCACCCTGATGGCACTACCGGTGTAGCGACCGGACGAGCTCAAGGCGGCGGTCGAGGCGCTCCAGGAGCGCGCCGTCGATCGGTCCCGTTGAGACTCCAGGGCCGGGCTGTTGCGGCCTGTCTGGAATCGACACATCCCAGGGTTTCTGCGCATACTCGAGCGACCGCGCGGGGAAGGCACCGGCAGAGAGGCTCGCGTGCTGAGCCGCACCATCGCGGCGCGTGGTCGGAAGGGGGCTCGATGAGAAGGCTTGTGCTGTCTCTGGTTGCGGCGTTGCTGGCCATGGTCATGGTGGCGAGTCCAGCCGGTGCCATCACCTATGGCGAACTCGATGCGGGCGAGCACCCATATGTGGGCTTCATGATCTTCTTCGACCCGAACGAACCGGGATGGTTCAGCTGCTCTGGAACCTTGCTCGACGCCAACACGTTCCTCACCGCCGGTCATTGCACCTTTGGCATCGGCACCGACGGCGAGGTGACGACCGGTCCCGACGGCGAACCGGCCACCAGCGGCGGCACCGACGTCTGGGTCACCTTCAACGACACCGAGGTGCTGGCCGGCTGGCCCGCCCGTGCCGACTACCCCACCGAGGAAGCGCTCTACGACGCCAGAAGCGCCTGGCTCGACGCCAACCCCGACTACATCTCGGGCACGGCGTATCCGCATCCTGACTACGACAACTTCGCCGGGTTCCCGGTCAACTTCGACGTGGGCATCGTCGAGCTGGACGAGGCGGCCCCGGTCACGACCTTCGGTGAGCTTGCGCCCTTGGGCACCGCCGAGGAGCTGGCCGGCGGCACCGGCAAGGGCCGCAACGATGCCTTGGTCGAGAACGTGGGGTACGGCATCCAGTCCGTGCAGCCAAAGCCGATGGACGTGGAGACGCGGTACAAGTCGACCTCGCGAATTGTCGAGGTCAACGGCAACATCTCTCAGGGCGGCAATCTTCACACCCTGAACAACCCGAGCGAGGTCGGAGGCCGGGGCGGAACCTGCTTCGGTGACTCGGGCGGACCGGTGCTCGTCAACAACACCAACCAGGTCATCGCCGTCGTCTCATTCGGTTTCAGCCCCACATGCCACGGCGCCGACTACTCCTGGCGCGTGGACACCCAGGACAGTTACGACTTCATCCTTCCCTTCCTCGACAACTGAACGCGGCAGGCGGGATCGGCCCCGCTTCCCCTAGTCCGGGAACGGGATGCCGTCGCTCGGCCGGTCGGTGCCCATCCAAAGCGGATACGGTGGCCGTCGGGGTCGCGGACGTTCAGCTCCCGCACCCCCCACTCGAAGTTGGTGGGTGCCTGGACGATGTCGGCCCCGCGGCCCGCCAGCTCAGCATGGAGGGCATCCACGTCGTCCACCCAGATGCTCAGCCACGTCCCGGGGCTGCCCTGGCAGTCGCGGCAGAACTGGACCTCGAGCCCGTCCCGGCTCGCGCCCCCGAAGCTCGGCGGCTCCCCGAACTGCCAGCGGTCGGTGAACCCGAGCCGCTCGGTGTAGTAGGCGATGCTCGCCTCCACGTCCCGCACCCGCAAGATCGGCGTGATCTGCTCGAACTTCGGCACTGTCCCCCACCTCCGAGGCCGGCCGCCGACGTCGGCACGCTAGCATGCCCCGCGGACGGCCACGGCGGCCCTCGTGGCAATGACCTCTCAACCACGCCCTAGGGCGTCTGGCCTGGTGGCCCGACCCCTCCCGATACTAGGGCGTCTTGTCGCCGTAGATGTCCTGATCGAGGCCGCCGGCGCGCGGGCAGGTGTCGCCCGTGATCGAGCCGTCGGAGAGTGCGGTCCGGCATTGCAGGACGTCGGCCCCGGGGTCGTTGTCATCGTCGCCCGCCTCGCGCAGGTCCATGCCGCCGACGGTGTTGCGGTAGTCGGTCCATGCGCCGAAGGACGTGTCCCCGAGCGAGCTGACCCAGATGTAGTCGCCGAGGAACGGCACCGTGCGCCCGCTGAACTGCTCGAAGTTGGGGTTGGAGGTGACATCGCTGATACGGGTGGACGGGGCGATCGTGGTGCCCCGGTCGGCCGACCGCGACGCGTACACATCGAGCGAGGGCACGACGCTGCGGTTCGCGCAGTTGCCGACCGGCCGCGCCGGGGAATAGCACGGGTCGTTGCGGCTGTCGTACCAGATGAAGTGCAGCACGCCGCCGTCGGCGGACACGTCCGCCCAGAACTGGTGGCCCTTGCCCGCGGTCCGGTCAGTCGGGTCGATCAGTCTCGGCGTTGTCGTGGCACCGGTGGCGCCATTCAGCCGCATGAAGTAGACGCCGCCCTGGCCGCCGGTCCCGGGCTCGACCGTGCCGAAGGTCGTTCCGGTCGGTGTCTCGGTGCCCGGGATGGTCTGCTCGAACACGACGTAGACCGTCTCGTCCGAGGTGGCGGCGTACTGGTCAGCCGTCGCCCGGGGGGCGGCGTCGACGCGCGGGTAGGTGTACCCGGAGGCGCAGGCTTCAGTGAAGTCACCGCAGTCGCGGCGGGTGCCGGCTGGGGCGTCGGTCTCGTCCTCGCCGACGTTGTCCTCGGCGCCGACCTGCGCCGGCTCGGGTGTCGCGGCCGGCTGGTCGACGTAGGTGAACCGATTGAACGTCGTGAGCAGCTGGGCCGGGGAAAACGTCGCCCCACAGTCGGTCGACTTGTTGTAGAGGATCGCGTCGAAGGTGCGATTGCCCTGGTGCAGGGTGGCGTCGTAGGTGATGTACACGTGGCCGCTGGCGGTCACCGCGATCTCCGGGTCTTGGACATCGTTGGCGCTCGTGGTCAGCAAGGTGCCATGGGAGAACGTGGCGCCGTGGTCGGTGGATCGGTAGACGTAGATGTTGGACCCGCCGTTGCCGACGAACCGCGAGTTGGCGAAGTAGACGTTGTTGCGGCAGGCGCTGTTCGACCGGTCGGCCTCGATCGCCGTCTTGTCCTGGAACTTGCCGAGCAGGTTCGGGGCCGACGTTCCACGCGCCACGATCACGCTGCGCGCGAACTCTTTGCCGTCGTTGATCGTCGCCCCACCCTGGCCCTGGGGGTTGACGAAGGTGGCGACCCAGACGTCGCCGAAGGTCTTTGTCGTACCGGCCGGGTCGCCGGACGACTCGGAGCCGGCGAACAGTCGTCCTTCGGCGTCCCAAGTGAGCACCGGGTCGCCTGCCGTGGCGGTGCGGACCTGCGCGCGCGCGGCGTACGGCGAGGTGTCATCCGGGTAGCCGGGCACCAGTGAGCTGGTGAAGGACGCGCCACCGTTCTGCGACCGGTAGTAGCCGAGCCAGATCGGGCCTGAGGGGATCGGGGCGCCGAACGCGTCGACACCGTCGTTGTAGACGCCGCAGTAGTCATTCGAGCTGCCGACGATGACCTGGGTGTTGCGCGGGTTCACCGCCACCGAGGGTTCGTTCTCACGACCCCGCGAGCGGGAGCACTCGGCGAGTGTCGCGTCGGTGTACGGCGTGCCCGTCGTGAGCGTGTAGTCACTCACATAGCCGGGTGTCGTAGGAGCATCGTTGCTGAGTCGCATGTCAGCGCCCGGCGTGGACGCCAAGGCAAGCGGAGCAGCGAGTAGGACGGTGATGACGACAACAGCGAATATACCGACTCTGCGCATGCGATCCCCCTCAACCCTCGGTGGCCGGGTGGTCACAACCGGCGTACCTGAAGCACACGGATGCCCTTCAAGGAGGGAAACCGTCCGTCGCACCCACGGCGTTACAACCGAGGATCCTGCTTCTAGGGCATGGCGGTCGCCGCAGTCCCCGGCCGTGGTACCGGCGTGGCGCGGATGCGCTTCCCCGCGGAGTGACCTGCAGGCAGATCACGCTGTCCACAGCTCCCGAGATTCCTTCTACGGCGCTAAGACGACTCCCACCGGTCCCGTCGTTGCTTCGGCGCCCGACGAAATTCCTCGGTGAATTACATGGAGAGGCTGTCCCAGCGTGAGGAACATTCCCTCGGCCAGCCACGAAGGAATGACCAACGGAATGACCGGCCGCAGTCAGTCAACCGTCCGGGGTGCCGCTGGGCCCCATGCGCGGCAGAGCCGGACGCAGCTCACGCCGACCGGTCGGGGGCGTCGCTCCTCAACAGCTCGTCAAGGGCGGTCGCCGTCTCGGCGGGCTTCAGGACCGGGAAGTAGTGGCCTGCGCCGACGATGGTGGCCGCCTTCATTGTGGGCCGCCATTCCTGGACGAGCGCACGGCTGTCGGCGAAGAGGGGCGGGCTTTCGGCACCGCCGATCCACACGATCGGCGTCGTGAGCTGCATCACCGCCGCCGGGTCAGCCAACCACGAGCCCATGGCCGGCAGGTCAGCCTGAAGCCAGGTGTTCAAGTCCGCGGCGGCGAGCGCCCGAGCGCCCTCCGGCAGTGCAGGCTCGATGAGCTCGACCGCGTCCTGGACGCCCGAGGTGAAGTCGAGGAACGCCGTGACCGCGCCATCTGCGTTCCCGCTCGTGTACTTGTCCACGACGAGCGGCATCGCCACCTCGGCGAGTTCCTTCAGGGCCTGCTGCACGACCTCGGTCTGCGCCTGCGCGAGCGGGGGCTCGAGCAGCACGGCCGACAGAAGACGATCCGGCGCCTGTGTCGCCAACTCCAGGGCGATGTAGGCGCCGAAGGAATGCCCGGCGACGTGCGCCTTGTCCAGCCCCAGGACGTCGAGGATCGCCACGACGTCCGCAGCCTGCCCTGGGATGTCGGCGGTCTCGCCCGGCAGCCCGTGACCGCCGTGACCGCGCCGGCCGTAGTGGATCACCCGGTAACGGTCCTTCTTGACCAGCTCGTCCATGAGGGGCTTGAGCAGGTCGCGGGCCATCGCGCCGTGGATGAGGACCACGGGAGCACCTTCGCCCGCGATCCACACGTCGAGCTGATCGTTGTCGGAGACCTTGACCCTGGTGGTCGGCTCGGGCATGCCCCTGGACGTCGGGGTCCCTGCCGACTCCTGGCTGGCAGCCATCGCGATGGCCGCCAGCGCGTCGTGTCCCGTGTCCGGTGCCATAGTCCCCTCCTCGGTGTCGGCGCCCTATCCGGCGCGTCTACGCAGGACGCTAGGCCGCGCGACAGAGGGCGGGCATCGGCGCGCTTGACCAATCTCGGTGGCGGGCCTACGCGGTTGTTCGTAGCCGCGCCAAGGTCACCTGGACGTCGACAGTCCGCGGTCGAGGGCGTAGCGAGCGGCCTGGGTCCGGGAGGTGACCCCGATCTTGTGGAAGATGTTCGTCAGGTGCCGGGCGACGGTGCGGTCGCTGATGTACAGCGCCTCGCCGATCTGCAGGTTGGAGCGCCCCTCGGCGACCAGCGCGAGCACCTCGCACTCTCGCCGGGTGAGCCCATCGGGCGGTTCCGGCGCGGGCCGGTGCGCGCCGAGCCGATCGAACGTCGCCTGCGCCTTTGCCACCTCCGCCGCGGCCGACACCTCGTCGCCGAGCGCCCGGTAGGTGTCGGCGAGCTGGAGACTGGTACGGGCGGCGTCGTACACGGCGCCCAACTCGTGCCAGCGCCGGCAGGCGTCGCGCAGCACCGGGAGGGCGTCGGCGGCCCGCTCGGCCAGCAGCACCGCGCCGCGCGCGGTGGCCGCCGTCGCCTCCAGCCCCGAGGTGGCGTACCGCGCCGCCGTCGCCGCGAGCTCGGACTCGGCAGCCGCCGCGTCCTCCAGCCGGCCCGCGGCGAGCGCGATCTCGACCGTCGCCGCGCAGACCGGTGCCCGCCGCAGCGGGTCGGCGCCCACCGCCGCGACGGCCAATCGCGCCATCGTCGCGGCGCCCGCGGCGTCGCCCTGCTGGAGCCGCAGCAGCGCCCGCCCCGGTTGCGGGTCGCGTCCGCGGGCGTGCGCCTCGTCGTAGGCGTCGGCGGCGCCCGGGTCCCCGCGCAGGCGGCGCACCTCGGCGACGACGTACCAGGCCTCCGCGGCGTAGTCGACCCGGTTGGCGTCGAGAAGCGCCACCACCTCCAACGCACCGCGCTCGGCGTCGTCCCACTCGCCGCGCAGGAGCTGCACGTGCGCTCGGTGGACCCGGCACATCGCGTTGAACACGACCGCCGCTGGCAGCGATGCCAGCCACCGCTCGGTCAGATCGGTCCACCGCGTCATCCGGCGCACGTCGCCGACGTCGTGACAGGCCGCGATCGCATTGCAGTAGAGGGCGGTCGTGAGAAAGGGGTCGAACTGGCCGTGCAGGATGGCCACCATCGCCTCGTCGAGCATCGCCAGGCCGTCGACGACCTGGCCCGACTTGATCAGGGCGCGTCCCTCGCCGTGAAGGCCCACGGCCACCTGCTCGGGGGTGTCGAAGCGGCGGCCGATGCCCTGCACCTGGCGGGCCGCGTCGACCACCGCGGCGGGTTCGCCTCCTGCGAACAGGCGCAACTCCACCTCGGTGAAGCTGGCCACGTACCCGTGCAGCGCGCACTCCGGAATCCCCGCTGCCAGGCGTCCGGCGTGCATGAGCCAGCCGGCACCTTGCTGCTCGTCGCCGCGCGCCACGTGAAGCATCCCGAGTCTCATTGCGCCCATGGCGGCCTCGACCGGGCGGGAGTCGGCAAGGAAGGCGTCGTACGCGGCAGCACCGAGGCGCAGCGCATCGTCGGTGCGGCCGAGCCACCACACGGCGCCGCCGTAGGCTGCGAGGTCGTCGGCGGACAACTGCTCGGACTCGAGAACGTCGAACTGCGCGGCGGCGGTGGGCCAATCTCGTGCCGCAGCAGCCCGCCGCGCCTGTGCCAAGGCGTCGCCGTGCTCGTCCATCCAATGCCTCCGTACGGGCCCCACGTTTCCGCCGGCCAGGCGCACCACTTCGGGCTCATCGTACGTGGTGGCGGGTCCAGGATTCGAGTCTGGGAAGCCAGGGCCTCGGAGCAAGCAAGGCAAGCGCTGTAAGGCTCTGACCTGGGGCTTTGGGCGCCCCCGGCAGGAGTCGAACCTGCAACCTCCGGATTAGAGGAAAGACACCACCCGTCCGCCTGGTAGTGCCTCGGAGCATTGCCGCAGGTCGAGTCGAGTTTGTCGTCCGGCTGGTTCAATCCCGGCCGGCGCTGTCCTATCGACCGGATTGCCAACGGGATTGCCAGGGAGGGTGCTCACCCGCGCCACACTTCAGTAGTCACGGACTCAGCGCTGACGGCCGCTTCGTGGCCTTCTTGTCCAGCGCATCCAACCTTGCGCCTGGAGATACCAATACCTGCGGCAGCGACAGCCGTCCTTCTTCCATCAGTAGTGATGGGAGGTTCGTCGCGTTCATATCGTATGCCTCGAACCTCGTCGCGGCCGATACCAACAATGACGCCGACGTCTTTGTCCACGACCAACAGACCGGTGCCACCACCCGGTCAAGTGTGACCTCCAACGGCAGTCAGGCCAACAGCGGCAGTGCCCGTCCCTCGATCAGCAGCGATGGCCGCTTCGTGTCGTTCGACTCGGTCGCCTCGAACCTCGTCCCGCGCGATACCAACGGGTTTATTGACGTGTTCGTCCATCAGGAGTTTTGACGACACCAGTAATGCGCTTGTCGTACGTCTGTGTGTGGTGACATTCGGCCTGCGAGCCGCGGCATGTCGCGCGGGCATACCCGACGCAGAGTCAGGCGGCAGCACGGCACTGATGCAGCATCACTCCGAGTGGCAACCAAGTCAGGCTCAGATTGCCGCCGCAGGCGGCGCGGACCGCAAGTCCGCCAAGAACACGGCCGCGCCGATGCATCAATCGCGCGAAGCGCTCCTTGCGGTGCGGCCGCTCCATTCCGCTGCTCCGCGCCGACAACGGTGCCCGGGCCTGGGCACCACCGCTGAGCTGGCTGCGGGTACGCAGCGCCCAACCAGCAGGACCGACAGGAGCATCACGCCATAGGCCGCGAGGATCACACCCCGGGCGTGCCAGCTGACCACCGACCATTTCCAAGCACCAGGAACACGGTTCGGTCCATGGGGGCGAGCAGCGAGGCATGAGCCGTGCGACTGGTGGCTGAGCAGGTCGCAAGGTCCGCCTTTGCCTCTTTCTCGAAACCAAGCCAAGGTGTAGAGTCCGGCGCGAGGACTGCGGACCGCGACGCGAGGAGCCGCTGCCCCACACCGGTCAGGCAGGGCGCGTCGTCAAGGAGGTCGCTGCAACTGCGGCCCCTGTCCCGCCGCTGGCGCATGCCAGCTCGCCAGCAATATTGCGTCGCGGGGCACGCGACCTCGCCGCGTTCCACCGCTGGAAGGGGATGCGTCCCCATGCCCGCAACCGTCAGTCGAAGGGCGGCGACCGGCCGGCCAATACCCGCATCAGGTACGCCGTTGTGGTCCACGGTGATGATCGGCCGCTTGGCCGCGATCGTCACGCTGCTGCTGGCAGCCGCTCTGCTGGCCGGCTGCACGGTCACTGTTGGCGGCCGCGACACCGTCGAGCCGGCCCGCGTGTCGGCCTCGCTCACCAGATGGCTGAAGGAACGGTCCCCGGACGTGCGGGTGGGCAACATCGTCTGCCCGGGCGGGGTCAAGCTCACCGCCGGCGGGACCTTTGAGTGCACCGCTGACATGGAAGGTGCCCAACTACCCATCACGGTGACCCTCACCCACGTGGACACCGACAAGGGCGAGTACGACATCAGCTTCAAGCCAGCCAAGGCCCTCATCAACATCGACAAGCTCGTCGAGGACGTCCGCTCGAACCTACCGCTCGAGGTCGCCTTCGACCTCGCCAGCGCCACGGTTGACTGCGGCACGCCCCGGGTGCGGGTCGTGGAGGTCGGCGGGACGATCGAGTGCACCGTCGCCAACGGCGACGCCCGCCACGTCGTGCGGGCGGTGATCGAGGATGTTGACGGTACGGGACACTATGAGCTGGCCAACCCGCCGCCCCCGCGACCCGAGGTCGCCACCGTCAAGGTGGGCGACAAGCTGACCGTCTACGACGAGTTCGGTGACCCCCAGCTCGAGGTCACCATCACCCAGGTGAAGTTCTCCAAGGGTGACGAGTTCGCCACGCCCGAGCGCGGCCTGTACATGGGCGCGCACGTGAAGGCGCACGCCCTCGCCGACGACCAGTATCCCTACAACCTCTACGCCCGGGTCCGCGGCCACCTGTATGACCAGGCGGTCGCCGGCTTCGCGTTCGAGCCGCTGCTCGACCCGGTGCCGCTCAACAAGGGCGAGCGGGCCTCCGGCTGGGCCTTGTTCGACGTCCCCACCCGTCACGGCCAGCTGGTGCTGCGCGACCTCGACGAGAAGACAGTCGGCGTCTGGAAGTACTGAGATTTCGCCGCAGGCGGCGCGGACCAAGGTCCGTCAAGAACACGGCCGCGCCGATGGATCAACCGCGGGAAGCCACCACCCGGCGCGGCTGCACCACTCCCTAGGGAGGCCACAAGCCAACGGTGGCCCGGCGGCGCGCTACTCCAGGTTGTCGCGGACTATACGCGCATGAGCGCTGTGCCAGACGCAGGTCGCGCGCAGGTCGTGGGCGAGCGTCAGGGCCGCGATACTGTGGAGTCAGTCTCCCCGGTTCGGTCATGTCGCTCCGCAGCCGGGCGTACAGTACCCCGTCTCGCCAGCGCCCGCCGATGAAGGCCAGGCCGTGCATCACACCCTCCCGGCGGAACCCGATGCGTTCCAGCACGCGCTGCTCGGCCAGGTTCTCTACGTCGGTGATCGCCTGGAGGCGGTTGGCGAGCGTGGTGGCGAACAGGTACTCCACCAGCAGCCGTTTGCGCTGCGGTCCCAAACCTCCGGTCTCGATGCTCGGGGAACAGCAGGGCGCCAATCTCAGGCAGCCGCCGTCAGGGCCGCCGGGCTTGATGGTGCGCCAGCTCACAATCCCGACCAGGGTCCCATCCGGTAGGGCCATGGCGATGTGGGTGGAGTCGCGGCCGATCCAGCCGTCTGCTCCCAGCGGCGTCGGCAGGCGCGTGGGTCGCGGAAGCCGGCCCACTCAAACGGCTGGCTGGCTGCCGGGTCGGTGTCGAGCCGCCTGAGCAGGTCCAGGTCAGGTTCCTCGATCGTCCCGAACGTCATAGACGGAGCCTCCAGCGCCCGACGCAGCTGTGCTGCTTCAGGAGGATCACCTGCTCGTCTGCCTCGGCCTCTTGCAGCACCTCGGGAGCGACGAAGAGGTGTTTGCACCAGGGCTGCCAGGTTGAGTGGGTCGCTGGCCCGGGCATCGACCGACTGCACGCCCGGCAGGCCTTCCACCTCGACGGCGGCATAGGCGCGCTCCACCAGTCGATCAATGTTGAGCAGCCACCGCTCACAGTACGTCGCAGTTCACGAGGAGAAGTCTGCCAGGGGCGTCTGCTACGGTCCTGCGATGACTGAGGTTGAGACCGCCCGGCTGGTACTGCGGTCCTGGCAGCCCAGCGATCTGGCGGAGTTCACCCGGCTGCTGACCGATCCGGTGGTCACCCGCTACATCGTGGTGCACACGCCATTCAGCCCCCAGGACGTGGCCGAGCTCCACGAGCGGACCCTGGATCAGTGGGATCGCCACGGTTTCGGCCCGTGGGCGGCGATCGAGAAGGCAACCCGGCGCTGGGTGGGCCGCATCGGCCTGGATGAGCTGCCGGACTGGCCGGGGCCGAACAAGGTGGAGGTGGGCTGGGAGCTGCACCGGGAGTTCTGGGGCCGGGGGCTGGCCACCGAGGGGGGCCGGGCCGGGGTGCGCCACGGCTTCGAGACGGTCGGGTTGGATCGGATCATCAGCGCCACCATGGCCACCAACGCCGCGTCGCGGCGGGTGATGGAGAAGTGCGGCCTACGCTTCCAGGGCGAGCTGGCCATGGTCGGGACAATGGTGGCCTGGTACGCGATCGACCGAGCCGATTGGCAGAGCACCCAAGCGCCCGCCGGGCCATAAGCACACCCTGGCCGGACTCCTGCGACCGTGCCAGCGGTACGGCTCCGTTGCCACCGAGAATAGCAATCGGGTTGGGCTCAGACTGCCGCCGAAGGCGGCACCGGCCGAAGGCCGCAATTTCAAGCCTCCGACCTGCACCTTTGCGCCCCTGGCAGGAGTCGAACCTGCACCTTACGGATTAGAAGTCAACCCACAGCCGTCCACGGAGTGCTGGCGCGTGGTCTCCTTGCAGCTCATGTAAGGGGCCGCGGTGCTTGATCGACACCGGGGTTCCAGGGTTGCATGCGCATCCCGGCTGGTTCCGGGGTGGGGTTGCGGACTGCGCTGAGGACGGCGCGCCGTCGCCATGCCTGGTTGACCTGATTGCCACCCGTGGCCGGCCGTCGACAACCGATGCCCCGGATGCGGGACGCGGCCCGCTCTGCCGAGGCCGGGGCCGGTTGCCGCACATGCGTGGGAGCCGTCGTCGGACACAGCCACCTTGGGACCGTGGTCGTGGGCCAGCACCGCCATCGGAGCGGCCGGAGCAGGCCACAGCCAGCAAGGAGGCGCCGTGCAGGACCGACGGCTGGTCGGGATCGACCTTTCCGATCTCCAGCGCCCACACCGTGCGGGTGCTTTGGGGCGACGGCCCGATCGTGGGCCGGCGCACGGCGGTCCCACCCGAGCCAGCTTGGTCGAGGTGGACCAGGCAGCCCTTGTCGGGGCGAGGCCAGGGTCTGGTTGGCGGTGGTGGTGGAGCCGACTGGGCCATCGTGGCTGCCGATCGCGGTGTTCTTCGGCGCCCGCGGGCACACCGTGTACCGGGTCAGCTCGGCCAAGGCCCACGACCTGCGCCGGGTGTGGTCGCGGCAGGCCAAGTCCAACGGCATCGACGCCGACACCCTGGCTCGGCTGCCCCTGGTCGACCCGGCCGGGCTGCACCCGCTCCAGCTGCCCGACACCCCCAGGGCGGCGCTGGACCGCCGGGCGCCGTGCCGGTGACCGGCTGACCCCCGCCGCCGCCGGCCACAAGCGACCCATCAAGGACCTGGTCGGTCAGCTCATGCCCATGACCCCCCTGGCAGGCGAGCTCGGCCAGGCCGACCTGGCGGTGTGTTGGAACGCTCCGCCGACCCCACACGCTGCTGGCCGCCGGCCGTGCCCGGCTGCCCCGGGTGATCGTCAGCGGGAGTGCTGCTCCCGCTGGTCGACCCAGCAGGGCTGGCCCGCAGCCTGCCCGGCCTGGCCACCACCGGCGGGCCGGCCCTGGTCGCCATCATGGCCCCGCCACCGGCTTCGCCACCGCGGCCAAATTTCGGTCCTTCACCGGCCTGGCCCCCAGGCGTCAGCGACCGGCCAGACCGACCGCAACGGCCAGCCGATCAGCAAGGCCGGCAACCAGCTGCTGCGGACCACCCTGGACCGCGCCGCCGACAACGCCCGCCGCGTCGACCCGCAGCTGGCCCGCAGCTACTCCCTGCAGATGGTGGAGCGCGGCAACGACCATCTCGGCGCGGTCCAGGGTGGTCGCCGCCCACCTGGCCGAGCCCGCCTGGTCA